>Ga0326513_10000698_pt1 | contig 28671 bp, 38 predicted proteins | sample 2_2465_0518_D_FD_203654 | JGI IMG/M metagenome (GOLD analysis project Ga0326513, IMG submission 203654) | Bovine rumen microbial communities from UC Davis, California, United States - 2_2465_0518 | ecosystem: Host-associated > Mammals > Digestive system > Stomach > Rumen | place: USA...
AGTGCTGTACGCTGCGGGAACCAAATCCACAGGGGAATTTTCCACATTACTCCGCGTGAACCACATGACATAGCGCATTAGGGAGGTAGTCATGGAGTCAGTAGTAAAAGCGTTCGAATCAGGTGACCGTAAGCGCACATTAAACGCGATGGCGCTCAAAATCGCCGATACCATCGACTCATGCGAAAGCGCACGCGATATGCCTGCACTTACAAAACGCATGGTCGAGATAATGGACGCAATCGAGAAATGCCCAGACCCGAACGCAAGCAAGACGAAACTCGCCACGCTGCAAGCTAACGCGACGAAGCGTAAAAGCGCATGAGGTACGGTAATCAAGAGCCGACTTTCACGACGAAGATTGAATATGCGAGCACAGACGGCGCTGAGGTTGTCGAGTGGTTCGACTCGATGGGTTACTTATCGTATCCATGCCAGGAAAACGAAATGCTGCTGTTTTGCGCAAGGGACGCAGACGGCGATTTCGCGTATCGAACGATTTGCATAAGCAAGCCACGGCAGAACGGAAAGAGCTATTCGGCACGCAATTATTCGGTGGACAAATCAGCTGTCGAGGGTATGAACGTCTGTTATTCTGCCCACCACTCGAAAACAACGCACAAGATGTTTAAAGAAGTGCTGGCAATTTTCGAGAATGACGCTGAATTACGCTTAATGATTGCTGATGTGTCGAGGGCGCGTGGTTTCGAGGGCATTTGGCTCACGAATGGCGGTTGCATCGAGTTCTTCACGCGATCAACGCGAAGCGGTGGTGGTCGAGGTACGACTTACGACATTATCGTTGTGGACGAAGCGCAGGAAATGACCGAGGATGAGCAGGACGCATTGAAGCCTACTCAAATCGCGTCTGATAGCGGTGACCCGCAAATGATTCTGATAGGAACACCGCCAAGCGCGTCATGTACTGGTACGGTGTTCAAGGTGTTGCATGACCGGGCGCATGCTAACCCCGAAACATGCGGTTTCGCATGGCTTGAATGGGCAATCTACGAGCTGCCAGACATGGAAGGTGACCGTACGCACGTTTTAGAGCTTGCGTACGAGACGAATCCGGCAATGGGTTACCGCATACGCGAATCCGTGATGATGGACGTTATTAACACCGCGACAAGCGTGGACGGGTTCGCACGCGAATATCTCGGATGGTGGTCACCGACCGCTGGATTGCCTGATTTCGTGATTGCTGCAAATAAATTTGAGTCGTTGGCGTTAGACGTTGCACCTACAGAGGGGCGCGTTGCTTATGGCGTGAAGTTCTCGCCTGATGGTGCAGAAGTTAGCCTATGCGCGGCACGTCTGCATGATGACCGTGTTTACATCGAGCAGATACAACGTGAATCGCTCGCCGTTGGCCTTGGATGGCTAGCAGCGTGGATTGCAGAGCGTAAGGCCATTGGGTGCTGTTGTGTGATTGACGGCAAATCAGGCACTCAGGCATTGGTGGACAAACTCGGCACCATGCCTAAAGGCTATATCGAAGTACCTACTGCCGCGCAAGTCATATCAGCTTGCACGACGTTGGTTGACCGTGTGAATGATGGCACGCTGGAATGGTTCAGGCCACAAGATGACCTGAGAGACAGCGCGGTAACGTCCACACGGCGCAAAATCGGCCACGCTGGTGGCTGGGGGTTCGATGGTGAGAACCCCATACCCATTGAAGCCGCATCGTTGGCTATGTGGGGCGTTCTCAACTCGAAAAGGAACCCCGAGAGAAAGCAGAAGATAGGATGATGTACGGATTCAGCGGTATCGAGAAAGCGGAAGGATTGCCTGCCGCTGAAAAGTCCACGCTTGCGGAGCTGGTGGAAACCTACAATGCGCATATGTCAGCGAACGCCGACAAAGGACGTTATTATGATCAGCGCGTTACCTCTGGTGAGTGCAATCTAGGAATTGCCCTACCAAGCGACTTAAACAACTTCGAAATGGCGTGCTGCTGGCCTGAGAAAGCCGTTACCGTTCTCGCCGACCGTAGCCGCTTTGACGGGTTTGTAAACGCGAATGGTGAGCACATGCCTGAACTTGACGCTATTGTGCGCGACAATCGCCTTACAAGCGCCTACAGCATGAGCGTTATCGATGAGTTGAAGCATGGCGGCATTCTCGTTACGCTCGCTGCTAATGATTTGGTTGGCTGTTCGATACGCTTTCACACGTTCGAAACCAGCGCGGCACGCTGGAACGGCGTTCTACAGCGAATCGACGCGGCTATGGCAATTATCGACTCGAAGAAGTACGAGGGCGATATTTCGTATGCTCCTTCAATCGTCAACTTGTACACCGACGATGCCACGTGGGTTATCACGCGAGACAAACAGAAGTGGACAGCTAAACGTGCTGAGAACGGCTTAGGGCGCTGCATGGCTACTGTTATGCGCAACCAGCCGACTAACAGCCAGCCACTCGGCACAAGCCGTATTACGCGCTCTGTGCGTGCGCTGACTCGTGGGTATATTCGCACAATGACGCTTGCGACGATTGGTTTGGAGTTCTCCACATCGCCGCAAAAGTACCTGATGGGCGTTTCAGATGCGCAATACGATGCTCTGATTAACCAGAAGTTCGCCAAGTATATCGATTCGATGATGTTAGGTACGGTAGACCCAGATACAGGGCAAGTTCCGCAATACGGGCAGCTTGCGCAAGGCACGTTACAACCACATGTGGACATGCTGAGAATGTTGTCCACGCAGTACGCGGCAGCAACGTGTCTGAGCGTCACAGATGCAGGCGTTGTAAACGATGCGAATCCGACTAGCGCGGACGCTCTTGCAGCACAAAACGATAAGCTGATTAGACGCGCTGAGGACTTGAACGCATTCAACGCCGATGAATTACGCGACGTGGCGCTCATGGCGCTTGCGATCAAACGCAATCAATCGCTTAACCAGCTCTCGGATGATGACAAGAACGTGATGGCTCACTTCTTGCCGCCGAGTATGCCGAACATGGCGGCGATGGGCGATTGGGCGGTGAAAATCGCAACAGCAGACCCGGCGTTTGCTGGAACTGATGTGTTCTACGAAATGCAGACCATCGACAAGCCGACAATCGCACGTATTCAGGCGCAAAAGCGTGCGAATGCAGCGGCACAAGCGCAAAACGATGTAATGTCCACGCTCTTCGGTGGTGGTGCGAATGCAGATACCGCGTAGCTACCTGGAAAACTACTCGAAGGCGCTCAATGTCGTTTCTGAGCGTGCTAGAGCGTTACTGGTGGACGCTTTGAGCCAAATCGATTACAGCGCCGATGTTGCGACAATCCGCGAAGCGGTGATTGCAATCATGCAACCAGCGTGCGGAGCATCGTCCACGCTTGCGGCGCGGCTTGCAGCCGAGTTCTACGACGGCTTGAGAGTGCGTTTTGGCATCGATGACGGATTCAGGGCAGAAGTGGACAGCAGGCGCGAGCCAGAAGCCACTAGCGGAGCTGTGAGGGCGTTTGCTGACAAGCTAGATGATTCAATACCGAACGTGAGCGCATTTCAGCAGCTATGCGTGGACAGAATCGACTATGAGACGCGCAGGGCGGCAAATGAGTGCATCACTTACAACGCGAAGAATGACCCGAAGAAACCACGATGGGCGCGAATACCCACAGGCGCGGAAACTTGCCAGTTCTGCATCATGCTCGCTTCTCGTGGTTTCGTGTACCACTCTGAGGAAACCGCGTCGCACGCGCACGCACATTGTGATTGTCGCGTCGTGCCGTCGTGGGACAAGTCACCGCTTGCGCAGGGTTACGACCCTGATAAGTATTACGACATGTGGAAACATCCTGAGAAGTACGAGAATGCCAAAGATGAAGGTGTTGAGCCAGACGATAAGCCAAGCGATAAGAGCGAACGCGAATCACGGTTTAACGATTATTTGACAGCTAGAGAAAAACGTTCAGAAATTTACAATCGATTAAGGCAAGAGAAAGACAGCGAACGTAAACAACAAATACGTGCCGAACTTAGTAAAGCAGACGAAGCAATAAAATCCGCTAGAGACAAACTAACAAACGGTGAGTTTATGCTTTTGTCCGCCCGTATATATCCAGCTGGTGAGTACATTACGCCAAGTAAATGGAACAAAACGCCAAGCACCGACGAAATTGTTCAGTTGATGGGTGGTGGAGACAGAACAACGGGATCATGCTCATCGCTTGCGTTTGCGTATTTTGCAAACAAAGGTGGTGAGGTTGTGCGAGATTTTCGCGGCGGTTCAAGTTGTAACTTCTTCTCGCAAAATGGGCATATTAAAGATATAGCAAAGATTGACGGTGTTGAATCTTTCGTAGAAGAGCACAAGAATGCTTTTACTGCTGCTGGTAGAGTTGTGCAAAACATACAAGAGGGCAAAAGATATTACTTCTGCGTTGGAAAGCACGCGGCAGTTGTTGAGAAGCGTGATGATTCAATTTATTATCTTGAGTTGCAATCGCAAACAGATAATGGGTGGCACAAGCTAACCAATACATCGCTCAAGCAGAGATTTGGATGCACTAAGTCAAGTTCGATTAGTGGAATAAAGATTGACCAAGATGCTCTTTTGATTGATGGCGATACATTGTCAAATAATGCCGAGTTCTTAGAGCTGATGGGGTATATAAATACTCCTGAGGGCAAACAGAAGAAAGGTGTCGGCGGTGGCGTTAAGTGATTTTTACAAACAGAATGAAGCCGATGAGGTGTGGTGGACAAACGACACTGAATATGTCGGGCGGTTCTTGTTTTCGTTCGACAAAAAACGAGTTTTCAATCTGTTTGAAGATTATCCGCACGCATTGACGAAAGAACAGCTTGAAATATTCAATCGAGAAAACCCATATTGGGTTGAGTTCTTCAAAGACAGATTAAGCTAAGAACTGTTTATTTTGGAATCAAGCCATCCGCACGGGTGGCTTTTTTCATATCGGTTCGCGTCGCACCCGAAAGCGGCGCATTTTTTACTCATGCGCGGAGGTAAACGCGCACCGATTACGCGCTAGGGCGCGGGAAAGGGGCGAATCATGCCCGAAAACACCGAGAACACTAACACGGTGGACAACGCCACGCAGGGCGCACCTGCGGAGCCTGAACGCACGTTCACGCAAGCTGAAATGGACGCGATCATCAGCGACCGATTGAAGCGCGAGAGGGCGAAATACGCTGATTACAGCGAATTGCAGGCCAAGGCCGCGAAGTTTGACGAAGCGGAGGAAGCCAGCAAGTCAGAGCTGCAAAAGGCGGTTGAAGAGCGCGACAAGTACAAGGCCGAGTTCGACAAGCTGCAAGCCGAGAAGGAACACGCCGAGCAGGTGGCGAAGATAGCCGCCGAGCAGGGCGTTGACGCTTCATTACTCGCACGCATGAGCGGCGATGTAGAGGAAAACGCCAAGTTCCTCAAGGAGCAGATGGAGAACAAGCCGAAGTATGAAGCCGTGCATGATGGCGGCGAGGTCAAAGCGCCTACTGCCGTCGAAATTCCGACAATCTTCTAAAGAAGGGAGCCAATTATGGCACGCATTGCATCGCTTAACGTACTTTTGTCCACGACTGGTAACGACTATCTCGCCGAGGAATACGGCAAGGTCATAGCCAACGTTCAGAAGAACTGCATTTCCCAGCAATTCAAGAACAACGATCTGTCCGGCACTCCTGGCGCTGGCACCTACGAAGCCAAGCGTTTCGAGAACAAGACTTCGCAGACTTACGGCACCGCTCGTTCTGGTGGCGCTGGTCAGGCTGTGAAGGCCACGCCTGTCACTGTTCCCGTGAACGTGAACAAGGAAATCGTGGTCGAGGTCGAGCAGAAGGACGTAACGCTGTACGGCGTGGACAACCTCATCCAGCGCGAAGCCGCGTCTGCCCAGAAGTCTATGACCCGCGAACTTGAGCGTGCGTTCTTTGCCGCCGCTGTTTCCGCTGGCACGGCTTACACGCCTGCTTCTGGTGCTACCGAGGTTGAAATCGCCGAGGGTCTTATCCAGTCGCTCGAAACCGTGTCCAACAATTTCGTTGACGGTGTTGAGCGCGACATGATGGTTATGGTCTGCGCACCTGCGCTGTATGGCAAGCTGCGTACCTACTTCGACGCTGTTTCGCATGACGGCAACTCTGAGTCTTTCGGAACGTTCCACGGCGTGAAGGTGTTCAGCTCTGTCTATCTGCCGAGTGGCACCAACGCTGTCATCATGGCCGAGGGCGCTATCGCGCAGCCTGTCCTGCCGACTGTGGCACCTGCCGAGCGCATCCAGCTCTCCAACGCTATCGGTTTCGGTCTGTTCTACAGCTACGGCACGACCGCTGTTGCCGCTGACCTCATCTTCAAGTACTAGGAGTGGACATCATGAAATTCCGCGACAAACGAACGGGCGCGATTCTCGAACCGTCCGAACAGGTGGCGGCAATGATGGCGAACGACCCGAATCTTGAAAAGGTCGAGGATAAGCCGAAAGCTGCGCCGAAAAAGACCACGACTAGGGCGAAAGCCAAGGAGGACTAATAATGCAAGCGTTCGCAACGATTGAGCAGTACGACGCTCGTTATCCGAATCGCGTAGTTGCTGATGAAGTGCTTGAGGAATGTCTTTTGAGCGCAACGGCTACGATCATGAACGCGCTGAACTCTCGCGGCATCGATTACGAAAACCCCGATGAGCTGATGGCGTTTAACCTGATGGACGTTTGTCGCTCCGTTGCGAACCGCATTGTTCCTACCGAATCGGCATACCCTCAAGGTATTACGCAAGCGTCTATGAGCGCGGTTGGTTTCACCGAAGCGTATACGTTCGGTTCGTCTTACGGTGTCGCAAAGCTGTTGCCGGGTGAGCTAAAGCAACTCGGCATCAGCGGCGCGATAGGCTTTGCAAGGCCGTCATACGGCATCTTGGAGCGTGGTGACGATGCTGATTAAAGGCGAATCCGTCACGATCTACACGCCGACAATCTCCTACGACGAAAACAAAGACGAAGTAGCGACGTGGACTGAAACCGAGCTGGATAACGTTCTGTTCGGCAGGCCGTCCACGGAACAAGTTGATGAAACCATGCGCCTTTACGGTGTCCACGCTCAGTATTCACTGGGCATTCCGAAGGAGTACACCGATTCTTTGCGCGGCTGCAAGGTGTATCGTCCACGTGATGAGCGCACATACGTGATTGCCGGTGACCCGATGCCGCTACCGCCTGAGATTTGCCCTACACCGTGGAACCGCGAAGCAATTGCGGGGTGGGTTGATGGCTAACGTTAAAGTCACAATGAACTCTCACGGCGCTTTGGAAATACTCAAGTCGCACGAAGTTGCCGAAAAGCTCGAAAGCATGGGCAAGGCAATCAGGGACGCGGCGAACAATAAAGCGCCTGAGCACGGCTACACCGAACAGGAGCCGTTCGCTATCGTGAGTGGCACGACTGACCGCGCATATACGACGGTCTACACGCGCACGACGCTAGGTAAGCGGCTGCAAGCCAAACACAGCACGCTCACGCAGGCAATGGACGCGGGGAGGGGATAAGATGGACGTAGCAGCGACGTTAATCAATTATCTAGACGATGCTACCGAAATCGAGTGGTTTCACAACGCGCCGAAGAATACGCCTGCTGAGTTCGGCACGCTCACCCGTGACGGTGGACAAACCGAAATAGTGCGCGACAACCCGACTATCACGCTGATCGTTTACGCGCCGACACGCGCACGGGCGGCGGTTCTCGCGTTCAACGTCAAACAGGCGCTACTGTACGCGCAATACCACGTGGACGGCATGTTCAACGCCGAAATACTTGGCGATTACTATGACCCACTCGACGGCAAGCATCGCCACAGAATCACAGCATCGTTAATCGTTAACGACTAAGCAGTTAACCCCGTTTCGGCGGGGTTTCTTTTTTTACAAGGAGGTTTGCAATGGCAAACAATAACACCGCTGATGTTACCGCGTTGAAGGGTGTGAGCGGCGGCTATGGCTTCTCCGCTCCTGCTGGTACGACAGCGCCGACCGACTTCACCGCACTCGCGGCAACGTTCAAGAACATGGGGTTCATTTCGTCTGATGGCATCGAGGAATCCGTTGACATTGATTCCGAGGAAGTAACCGACCTCAACGGCGAGGTTGTCTGTGTTCTCGAATCGAAAGAAACCGAGAAAATCAAGTTCACGCTGATTTCCACGACCGAGGACGCACTTAAGGAAATGCACGGGCATTCGAATGTCGCAACATCGAACGACGTTACGACCGTGCAACACAAGGCAGGCAGCTTCACTAATCGCGTGTACGTGTTCGACCTGCTCACCAAGGAAGGTTTGAAGTGGCGCAAGGTAGCGCCGAACGCGAAAGTCACGTCTCGCGGCGCAATCGTCCACGGTGCTGGCAATGTGTATGCACGTGAAATCGAGCTGACCACATCGCCAGATGAAAGCGGCGTGCGCGTCTACGATTACATTCAGAGGAGCGCGTAGCGATGGCCGCTAAAAATCCGAACGTCAAGCACATCGAGGTACAAGGCATCAAGCTAGACGTGGACATGGAGCGGCTAAACGACCCGCGATTCACATACGTCATGGGCAAACTTGCCGATGACGAGCTAAACGATTTCCAGAAGCTCACGTGGGTTAATCGCATGTTTGATACGCTCTTTGGCGATAAGTCGTATAAGTTTATGTGCCAACTGGCAGAGCAGCACGACGGCAAGCTATCACCCGAACAGTGGAATGACTTCTTCGGTGACGTTCTCGAAGCGGTGAATGCAAAAAACTAATTATGCTCGCTGAAATGCTCGCAAAGCATCCAGGCGAGCTGTACGCCGATTTCATGCAGTATTACGGCGTTGACTTCGACAAGATACGCGGCGAGGTTGGCGAGATTCGCACAGCTGACCTTGCCGCGCAGCTACCACCAGAGTCACGATCATTTCGCGCACTAAAGCCTGAATTGGCATGGACGCATACCGATTGGCTCATGTGGTCAATTGAATTTTCTCTGCGCGTTCTGCGCTGGCAAAACACCGAGGACGGCAGCAAGGGACGAAACAAGCCGCAGCCGTTGCCTAACCCAGTGGACAGGGCGCGAATCGTTGAGAAGGTCGAAGCAACAGACATGGCTTATATAGCCGAACAACTAAACATCGAGCTAGGGGGCGTAGATGGCTGATTTAGCTACGGCGTATTTGCGCCTGATTCCGTCGCTCAAGGGCGCTCAAGGAACAATTGAGAAAGAACTGAGCGGCATTAATACGAAATCAACTGGTGACGCGCTTGGCGGCAATCTTGGCGAGGGTATTAAAGGCGGTTTGGGCAAAATCGCAATTGGTAATTTCCTCGGCAACATACTCACGCAAGGCGTTGAGATGGCCGCAAGCGCGGCAACGTCCGTTTTTACCCAATCGTTCAGCGAATCCGCCGATTTCGAACAGCTTGCAGGCGGCGTGGAAACGCTATTCGGCGAGTCTGCCGATAAGGCGATGGAGAACGCGCAAAAGGCGTTTAAGACCGCTGGCATCAGCGCAAACGAGTACATGGAGCAGGTAAATTCGTTCGCTGCTTCTCTGCGCCAATCACTCGGCCCCGAACGCGCTGGCGAGTTAGCCGATTACGCTGACAGAGCCGTGCAAGACATGGCCGACAACGCAAATAAGATGGGTACTCAGATGGAGTCCATCCAAAACGCCTATCAAGGGTTTGCGAAGCAGAATTACACGATGCTGGACAACCTCAAGTTAGGTTATGGCGGCACTAAATCCGAAATGGAGCGGCTGCTTGCCGATGCTTCACAGCTCGCAGGCGTGCAGTTCAACATCGAGAGCTATTCGGACGTTATCGACGCTATCCACGTGATTCAGGAAAACATGGGCATCACAGGCACCACAGCCGACGAAGCCGCTCACACGGTATCTGGCTCAATTGCCATGATGCAATCAGCGTGGACAAATCTCCTTGCGGAACTTGGTAAACCTGACGGCGATATCGAGGGACGTGTAAACGACCTGATTACGTCCATCTTCGGCGATGGCACTGAGGAAAACCCCGGTGTTGTCGGCAACGTGATACCGCTCATCGGGCGCATTCTTGAAAGCATGGGCAAGGCCATAGGCGATTTCGCCATACGTGCAGGCGATTACTTCATGGAGCATCGTACCGAGATATACGACAAAGTAGGCCAGTTCATGCAGGGCGCTTTGCAAGCGATTCTGACAGCTACGCCGTACATCATCGAGGGGATTGTGTACCTAGTCGGCTCGATGCTCGAATACATCGTGACGCACATTCCCGATATGCTCGCGGCTGGCGTTCAACTGCTTGGGGCATTCCTCGAAGCTATCGTGCAGGCAATCACGCCGTCAATGCAGGCGATGAACGAAGTTGGTCAAGCTGTATTAGATTCAATCGGCAGCTTCATAAACGACATGTTCAACGCAGGCGCAAACTTAATCCAAGGCTTTATCGACGGTATTTTGAGCGCACCAGGCGCGGTTATTGATGCAATCGGCGGCGTAGTGGGCGGCGCTGTTGACGAGGGTAAGCGATTACTCGGCATTGCATCGCCGTCTAAGGTTTTCGCGCAGCTCGGCGAATACTCGATGCAAGGGTATATCCAGGGTGTCGAGAGTTTCGAGAACGCGACGAAAAACGCCGTTGGCGGCATCATGAGCGACATAGCCGTTTCTGCTTCGGTGGATAACTCATCGAGCGGGGGAGTCGCGTCACCGATCATAAATATCACCGTCGAAAGCCGCGGCGATGAAGATTCCTACGAGCTAGGCCGTCGCATCGGTCAAGCAACAGCATACGAGCTGAGAATGCAAGGGGTGAGCGCATAAATGGAGACAATCACATTCAACGGCGTGAACCTCACGAACCCGCTGAACGGCACGAAGCCGCGATTGGTGATAACCGAAGTCAAACGACCGCTCGCAAGCTATGAATCAGCGTCCACGAAGGTCGAGGGCGCAGACGGCGAGTTGTTCGACACGCTGCAAATCGGCGTGCGCGAATGCTCGTTTGCGCTCGTGGCTGACAAGCTATCACGGCGGGAGATTCAGCTAATGGCGCGAAAGCTGGCAAGCGTTCTAGCGGTGCGCTCTCCGAAGCGTTTGTGTTTCAGCGATGAGCGCGATAACGACGGCAACCAGCTCGTGCGCTACGCTGTGCCAGATGGCGCGTTCGATATGGATGAGTTCATACGCGCTGGCAAGTGGACGCTCAAGTTCAAGCAGCACGACCCGTATCTGTACGGCAAGTACCGCTCAGTCGTGCTTAAAGCCAACCAGGCGCAGACGGTCAACGCAGGCGGCAACGCGCAGACATGGCCTACCGCTGTGTCAAATCCAAGCGGCAGAACGTACACGCTAGGTATCCAGGGTGGACGCGGCATCACGATTTCTGCGCCATTCAGCGGACAAGAGCTGATAATCAGCTTCGAGCGCGAGCGCATCACGTGTACTCCTGCTATCGCCAACGCTGCTGGCATACAGACCTCATCGCGCTTCTTCCCGATGAACGGCAGCATGAAGCTGATTTCGAACAACAAGACCACGCTATCGTGGTATGAGCGGTGGTTGTAATGGCTGCAACGATTTTCCGATACGACAATGCCGGACACGCGCTAGGCATCTTGCCATACGACAGCGCAACGCACGACGAAGCACTCGACGGCACCGACAAGTTGACAGTTGTTAGCGAGATTAGTCCGACGAAGCGCGACCGTCTAGTATGGCAAGATGACGGCGGGTTTTGGCATGAGCATATGGTGGACAGCACGAAGCGCAAGCACGGCGCGAACGGTGCGCGTACCGAGTCCACGTGTTCTAATTCAATCAATGAGCTGTACGGCGTTATCGCGCCTGGTACGACCATTCGCGGTAAGGTTGACGAGATTCTCATGCAGATTCTCGCATTCACGCAATGGTCAACTTATGGAACCGAAGATTTCGGCATGGTGCAAATCGAGCTGTATCACAAGTCGGTGCGCGAATGCCTTGCGGAAATGTGCGAGCTTGTCCACGGCGAGCTGGACACCTACATCACAGTGGACAATTCAGGCGTGGCGCGGCGGTATCTGCGCATCGTGCGCGAACGCGGCAATAAGTCGGTCATGCGCCAATTCCAGTACGGGCGCAACGTATCTTCAATCATGCGCGAGGTTGCCGCCGATGAGGTTTATACGGCGGTAAAGGGTTTCGGCGCGAAGCTGTCCGAGCTGGATACGCGCGAATATCCCAACAGGCTTGAGGTTGTCGTTGCTTCGAACATGGATTTATCGCGTTGGGGAGTCTCGAAGGGTGACGGCACGTTTGCGCATAACTACACGACTTACACGGACGCTCAATGCACGGACAGGACATTCCTCACTAAACAGTGTAAGAGCGTACTAGATAGCGTCTCAAAGCCGCTCGTGCGTTACGAGTTCGATACCGCCGACGTTGGCGGCTTGTGGTCTGATGTGCGCTTGGGCGATAGGGTTATGTGTGTCGATGAGCTGTTCAATCCACCGCTTGAGCTAATCGAGCGGGTGAGTCAGATTCGACGCAACTTGAAAGGGCGCGTGCAATGCCGTATCGCAATCGGCGCACGACCGAATCCGCTAATCGATCAATTCAAGGCCGCTGAGAAAACGTCGAAGAAGTCCACGGGGAATGGTTCGCGTATTTCATCGCGCACGCCCACCACGACACGCGGCGCGGGGTATGACGGCGAGGGCGCTGCTGGAATCGGCGATGTGCCTACGCCTACCGTCACCGAGCCGTCGAAAATCGCAGTCACGACACCGCCGACCAAGACCGAATACTACGCGAACGAGAAAATCGACTACACGGGCATCGTGGTGACGCTGTACAACTCGAACGGCAGCGTTTACACCGATGACTGGCACCCTGATGGAATCGCCGCGTTCGATGAGCTGTCATTCCCGCGTGAGTACGCGATTGCTGGTGAGGGCGATATCAAGATGGGAACCGTCACGTGCGAACTGCTCGATGACTACTTCCAGCAACCCGCGCCAATTTCGTTTGGTAGAGCTGAATCTATTGCACGCTATACATCGGCACCGATTTACGAAAAAGAAGAATATTCAGGCGATTTCACCGCAATAGGCACCGACGATTACGGCATTCGTATAGTTTTCGCATCTGATACGCCAGGTGCAAGCTATCACAGAGCCTATTACACAAAGCATTACACGCCAGAAACCGACACGCCAGATGGCGATTACGAACTCGTAAGCGAAACTGATTATGTTTTCCCCGATAGCTACACGCACGACGGCAAGACCGTTTACTATGCGTTAGCAGGTACATATTTCAGAGGATACGGCAAAGTAACGCCGAATGGTAACTATATCAGCGATGTAGACCCAACAAGCGGACAATCAGCAGGGCGCACGGCGGCTGGCAAAATCGCCTGGTCGATTATCTACGGCGATATTGAGAATATCGAATCAACGTCTGATGTTCCCGTGAACTGGACGCGCAGCGATTCGACCGTGCTAACTGCGACATTCCCGATAAAGATTAAAGACAACCCGTTCTACCACGGCGAGACGTGGGGCGGCGGCGAGGGTATCGACACGCCCGCATCGAGCGGAGGTGGCAAGTTCTAATGCAACGATACGTTCTAGCGGTACGCGACCGCGCAATTACCGCTGAGTCAACCGATACCACGCTCGTTCGAACCTCAAAAGGAGTGGACGAGATAGCTATACGCTTCTATTCCCCCGAATGGCTTGAGGGTTTCAGCTTGTCATGCGCCTTGTACGTCGGCGATGTGCTCGAAGAGCAAGCGTTGACGCTAACTCAGCCACTCGGCGCTGAATGGCTAGCAGAAGCCGTGATAGCCGTTCCAGATACCGTGCTCGAATCAGCGGGGGAGCTGGGCGTGACTGTCCACGGCGTTATCTCCGGCAACGAGCACATAATCACGGAACGCGCTTTCCCGCTCACCGTCATGCTCGAAGGTGACGGCATCGGCGAGAGTCCACAACCTAACCCGTAAGGAGAATCATGCAGACTTACGAAATCATTGTGAGTGGGCGAGCTGTCCACGCTAATAGCGCCGACACGACGCTTGTGAGAACTTCAATCGGAATCGATAAAATTCACGTGCTGTTTGACAATACCGAGTGGACGGCGTTTCCCGTGCGCGTGACTTTTGCGAACGGCGATACGATCATCAGCACATCGCTCACGCTGACCGAAATCGACGCGCCTGAATGGGCGGCAGAAGCGGAGTGTGCGATTCCGTGGGAAGTCATTCAAGACCTCGGCGGCATTCGCATAACGTTCCAAGGCACGGACGCGAGCGGGAACCACATCATCACCGAAGCGAGCGGGGAACCGCTGTCTGTTGTCGAAGCTGGTGACGTGGGTAGTGGCACAGTACCGAGTCCCGCACCGAGCGTGGACGAATGGAACCAGGCTTACGCAAACGCTATGGCGGCGGCTAATAGCGCGTCGGGCGCTGCTGAATCCGCGACCGAAGCGGCAGACCGCGCTAACACGGCGGCGGCTGATGCTGAACAGATTCTTGAAGATGGCATCCCGCTCATGGACGCTGACACACGCGGCGGCGCGAAGTTGGGCGATGGCCTGGAAGTGGACGAGAACGAAGCGTTGAACGCTAAAGTTGGCGGTGATATTACCATCGACGGTGACGGCGCGATTAGCTACGAGCTACCAATCATGAGCGCAACGCAGCACGGCGGCGCTACACTCGGCTCAGGCCTGCGCGTGGACGACGGCGCGTTGAGCATCGGCGACCTCGTGCAGTCTGGCAGCGGCGAGGAAGTCGCTACCGATGGTTGCGCGATTTACAGCGTGGACGGCGAGGGGTGGGCAACGCAAGACGGCACGCCAACGCCTGATAACCCCGTGGAGATTGAGGTTTGCAGGGGGAGGAACCTGCTGGACGGCGAGAGCCAGAATGTAATAGCTACGAGTTACAATCCGACCGACGCGAAGCCAGTTGGCGCTAACGCAATCTGGAAAGGACTCGCATACGATGGCTACATGCGTCCATCAAACATCTCGGTATGGTCTTTCGCAGACGGCGTGTTACAGGCAACAGTCGTAAACAGTACGGGATACGGCGTGGGCATCGGTGCTGAAGTAGAGCCTTCGACTGGGTACTGCGTTTCGTTCACAGCGTTAGCAAACGCATCAATACGCATAACGCAGCTCGACGGCGATGGAAAGTACGTCGCACACTCCACATCGGTGAACAATTCGCCTTTCGTGTTCACCACGGACGCTTCGACAAGGTACGTCGTGGCGCTGATGGTGCCGTCTGCAATTAACACGGCAGGCAGCGTCACCGACCTTCAACTCGAACTCGGCACCACGCCCACGCCTTACGTGCCGTATGGGTGCGTGGGGTTGGAAGTCACGCACGACGGCACCACGACGGTAACGCCGATACCCCTACCCGCTAAAGGCTTCGCCGCATCCCTGCCAGACGGCACGGCAGACGCGCTGACGGTTGATAGCGCGGGGCGCTGGGAATGGCGGTGTCCGACAAATGAAGTTGTGATTGACGAAGACAATCTTCCAAGTTTTAACGCTTCGAACAGCATCGCGTCGAAAGCCGTCGCCGACAAGCTAAATACAGGCACGACAATGCTAACGAACTTCATGTCTGACCATTTCATTTCTGGCACATCTGTCGGTAGAATTTATTCGTACTACGCAAATATATACATGAAGATGCACGCAGCTATCACATCGCAAGCTGAGTGTGACGCATTCTTTACCGCAAACCCCGTCACCGTCCTCTACCCCCTCGCCACGCCCACCACGGAACACGGCTACATCGACCTACCAGCATTGCCGAGCGGCGCGACGGTGAGCATTCCCGAGCTTGAGCAAATCGGCTGCGCGTGGTTCGTGGACGGGTGCGAGCCGATTGTCGAGCACATCAGCAACGAGAGAAAGCGCACCGAAGAAGCATTGTCCGACGTGTACGAAGCGATAGCAGACTTATAAGAGATTGGAGCAAGCATGATTTCACCAGCAAGGCGGCGCATTGTTTTCAACGCCATCAAGAACGCGATTCTGAAAGGCTCGGAAGTCGAATACTGGGCGCTGCGAATGTACGAGCAGCAAGAAGCTGGCGTGCTGACGGACGAGCAGGTTGCCGAACTTGAGGTTTTGATTGACGAGTATTACAACCCGCCGATTGTTGAAGCTGAGAGCGTGGACGATGGTGAGTTGTCCACCGATACCGAAAGCGAAGAATAACCGTGGACATTACGCCATATATCGGCTCAATCGTCACTGTGATAGTAGCTATCGTCGGCGGCTATGTGGCGATGAAGAACGCGAACAATGAAAAGTTCAACGCGCTATCTGTGCAAATCGCGTCGCTATCACAGCAAGTCACCGACTTGAAAGAGGACGTAGAGAAGCACAACGGCGCAATGGAGCGCACTTATAAGCTCGAAAGCGACATGCACACGGCGTACAAGCGCATCGATGAGCTGAAAGCCGCCGACGAGAAATTAGCAGCACGAATAGATAAGTTTCACGGATAGGGGGTGAACATGGACGAAAGAGCAAAAGCAATCATCACCATCATCGTTACGGCGGCGGTAAACATTGCGAACGTTTGCGGGTTCGCGCTGGACGCTGACCAATGGGTGAACGTCGTTTTAAGCATCGCAAGCGCAATCTGCATTGCGTGGTCGTGGTGGAAGAACCAAAACGTCACGCCCGAAGCGCAGCAAGCGCAAATCTACCTGAACGAGCTGAAAGCGAATAAAGCAGATAGCGAGTAGCTATGAACACATTCATTCTTATTGCCGGGGGCGCTGCATTCGTTGCGGCGCTTCTTGTTTTGATCGTGAAAGGAGGAAGTAAGTAGATGCTTAGAGTTGTTGATATCGCGTCGCATCAATTCCCGATTAATCCCGCTGCACTCGATTGCGATGCTGTAATCGTCAAAGCCACGGGCGGCACGACGTACACGAACGGATACCCAAACGAGGATAACGACAACTGGCGCGAGTGGGCAGATGCAACGCTGGCAAGCGGTAAGAAACTCGGTCTGTACCACTATGCGATGGAATACGGCGCTTATAACACCGCTTATGCCGAAGCGCGGCATTTCCTCGATACCATTTCCGATTACATCGGGCGTGCTGCTCTGCTCCTAGATTTCGAAGCGGACGCGCAAAAGTTACCCGTTTCATGGGCGCGTGAATGGCTCGATGCTGTAGCTTCTGAAACTAGCTCAACACCGTTTTTCTACGCATACGCGGCATATCTAAATTCGCGTGACCATTCCGAAATCGCGCATTACCCGCTGTGGATGGCAACTTACCTGAACAAGTACAGCGGCGGTGGCTGGGTATCTGACCCAGATAACTCGTGGCCTACTAGCTCATGGCCTTACATGACCATGTATCAATACACGTCCACAGGGCGTATCGGCGGGTATGACGATGACCTAGATTTGAGCGTGTTCTACGGCGATGGTGCTGATTGGGATGCGCTGATTGGGGGCGGTGCTGTGGACACTCAGCGCATTGATCGATTCTGTGATGCTATGCGATGGGCGGCGGACAGCGACCAGGTAGGTTACTCGCAATCCGACCGCTGGGACGTGGAATTCTACGGCGATGGTCAGTACAACGCCGACTGTAGCTCACTGGTAATCCAGGCCGCGCAATTCGCAGGCTACGATGTGGACGGCGCGACATACACGGGCAACATGGCGCAACCGTTCGAGCGTGCTGGTTTTACGCGAGTACCGAACGACGGCGCACCTGGCAAGGGTTATGTATTACTCAACGAAGGAAACCACGTCGCGGTATGGCTGGGCGATTGTCTCGCTCAAGCGTCCATCGATGAGACCGGGCAAATCGCGGGCGGCGCACGCGGTGACCAGACGGGCGAAGAGGTCAACACGCGCTCGTATTACGACTATCCATGGGATTTCTACTTGAAGCCACCCGCTGACAAATCGACACGAACGGAGGATGAACCTATGCAATTCATTTACCAGCCAGACGGCAAACCCGAGCTGCGCTATCACGACGGCACTAAGAACATTGGCCTGAACAACCCCGACCAGGCCGTTGCATTGCAAGACAATTACCGCCGATGCACCGGGCGCGACTTGCCTTGTTTCGCACTCGGCACGCCTGAATCACCGTGGGCGGCTCGTTTTGAACAGGTATTCCCGTACATGGAAGCATCTGATGTGTGGGGAGGTCATGCACGATGAGCGAGCTGGAAAAGTACATGAAACCTATCACGTTCGAGCAGGCTTTGAAGGTATTCGACCAGAAGCCTACCGAGATTAAACCCAATGATGTGAAGCCGCTCACGATTGACGAAGCCAAGAAGGTCGTTAGTCGTGATTAGCGCGTTCGCTTATCTTGGCGTAATCGTCGTGATATTCGTGATCGCGATTATCTTGACACCACACGGCAGGAAATAATGTAATCATTGGTTGCGTGTCTTTAGCTAGGAAATTCTGCCGTTGGTATTCCCCTCGCTGCTTCGGCGGCGGGGGATTTTTCTATTTTCCGAGTGCAAATAGAATGCAAATCGAGTGCAAATGGAGTGCAAATGCCCAGGTCACAGTATGCCAACTTATGCCACGATATGCCATTTTCTCGTGTGTCTGAAAAATAAAAAATCGCGTCTGAGCTGGTCATACGCGATTGTTACAAGTGGTGGAGGCGCGGAGAATCGAACTCCGTTGCACGACGCAATGACCAGGTGAAACGCTGACCGAGTGCAAATAGAGTGCAAATCGCTACTTGAGTGAGTTCATTCCGCGCATTAAGTCGTGGACGTTCGGGCGCACGTATCGATTCATGGTTGTCGATATATTCGCATGACCGAGCATCAACGACAAGTCGGCTACTTGTCCACCTGCATGTAAGTAGCTTGTGGCGAATGAATGCCGCATGTTTTCGAGCGACACGGGCGCTGCATCAGGATTGTCGCGCAAGAATTTGCGCCATCGCTTCTGTGCCGTGGACGGTGAGATTCGCTCGCCATTCGCGCCGAGTATGAACGCGCCGTTGTCGCGTGGCATGTCCACCAGCCAATCGTGGAAGCTGGGGTGCATCGGTATGACGCGCGTGGACTTCTCCGTTTTGGTCGTTTTAAGGCGTTCGCCGCCATGTTTCGCCGATGATGCGACGTAGGCCTTATCAATCGTAATCGTGCGGTTGTCGCTGTCTAAATCCGACCAATCGAGCGCGTATCGCTCTTCTGGGCGCATTCCCTCAAGCAAACCCGTATAAGCTATCTGCTGGACGCTCTGAGAGCCTTTTTCACGCACGATAGCAAGCAAATCGGCTATCTGGTCGAATGTGGTCAACACAAGGCCGTTATCGCGCTTCTGTCCACTCTGCGGCATGGCGAACGTCGCTTCTGCGGGGTTGCTGATAATCAGGCCGTCACCTTTTGCTTCGTTGAGGATTGTTTTCAGCGTGCCGACCGCCTTACGCGCTACCGATTTCGTGGCGCACTTGTCCACCATCGTCTGTATGCGCTTGCGGTCAATGTCGCGTATGTCCATGTTGCCGAGGTTCGGACGTATGCGCAGCCTGATTTCTTTCTCGTAGGTATCGAGCGACGTTGCCGCTAATCTCTTCACCGCAACAGGCCAGTAGTAATGATCGATGAATTGCGAGAGCGTCATCTTGCCAGAGCGGCCGCGCATCGCGTCGCGTTCGGCTAGCAGTTGCGCGTCGTATAGTTCGGCGGCGCGTTTGGTGTCGAAGGTACGTGAGCGTTGGTCAGGCTTGCCGTCTGCCTTGTACCCCATAAAGCGGCGCACTTGGTAGACGGTTTTGCCGGAGCTGGTTTTTCGGGTGCGGACGGACATTGAACTATCGTTCTTTGCTCAATTTGTTAAATTCATCTGGTGTCATACCTAATGCTTCAATTATTACGAGTGCTTTTTCCCAGGTCACATCTTTGGTATGTCCACTCTTCAGCTTTGAAAAATACGAAGAGTGAATTCCAGTTGCCGCGCAAATATCCGCTGCTTTCATCCCTTTTTCTTTTAATGCGATTTCAAAAGTTTCATAGAAAGTCATAACGAACCTCCGTCCTTTTGCGGCGATGGAAATTTTACTAGAAAACAGATTTTTTTGCCAATTGGGAAATTTCTATATTGCAATCTCCCAATTGGGAACTATACTAATCATCAAGAACCTCCCAATTGGCAGGTTCGGAAGGGAGAGTACATGACTACTCAAAAGATTAACGAGGTATTGGGCGCGTGGTTGCTCGTTAAGGGGCATACACGTGACCAGCTCGCTAAAGAGTTAGGCATGACTAGGCCAACGCTACAAAATCGTATCAACGGAACAGCTAAATGGGAGTGGGAAGAAGTAGTGAAGATTTCCCAACTGACCGAGTGTTCCCTGAACGAGCTTGCTGAGGTTAACGCCTAACTCCCCACGAGCAAACGCACTTTGATAATTACATGCACTACCAGGGCAAACGGAAAGGTTCCAGCCGCATAGAAGAGTGCTGGGAGAACCAGAGTAATAGCCAACGAACCTCAGAAGAACCCTGGATATTAAAAAGCCAACAGCAGCTCACACTGGGCGCACATGCAATTCGGTTCCTCCTAGCCGAATCACTCCTTTTCTCACAATCCGCACAATGCAACAGCCATTCCATTTTGCTCATAACTGCGTGTGCGTCCTGCGTGAGTTGCTGGTGAACAGGAAGGAGATAAACGACGTGGACAAACTCTATTTGAACACCGAAGAAGCCGCTGAATACGTCGGCATCGGCGTAAAGACCATGCGCGACATTCTCAACAGCCAAGACCCACCGCCGTTTCTGCGCGTCGGCAACAAACGCTTATTGCAGAAGTCGGCGCTGGCTGAATATTTCCACGAAAGGCAGGAAGTCAAATGACCACGAAAACTAAAGCGACGCGCCGTAGTAGCCGCTACGACGCGCCAAAACCCGTACTCGCACAGAGTACAGTCACCGACCAGATTATAACGCAAGACTTCGAGCGCGGCTCGATGATCGCGGCGGTAATCACGTCAATCTTCATCGGCATCGCAATGCTGATGTGGGCGGTGTGTGCGGTATGACCGAGAGTTTGTATGAGCGACCGCGCATCAACCCGCTTCTACGCTGGTATCTGCGCGGCGTGCTCGACGTGATGAAGCAGACGAACTGCGCGTTACCGATGGGCGTTATCCGCTATTGGGACGCGAACGACGTTAAACACGAGCTACAGATTATCAACGGCGATTGGCTAGAAACGAGGGCGGCGCAATGAGGGTACCGACATTAATACCACCCGGCATCGAAGCGGCTGCGTGGCGGTTCGCTAAGGCGAGTTTGCGCGACGGCCACGGCAAATACGCTTCAACGATGCTTGCGCGTGAGGGCGTACCGCGAATCATCGAGTTTTACGACAACGATGGTACGCAGCACTTCTGCGAAAACATCAAAGGCTGCTGGTACGAACTATTTGATGACTTGGACGGTGATTCAGATGCCAAGTAATTATCCATGTGGCGTGGACGGCACGCATCCTTACTTCAATCCACCGCCAGTACCCGAATGCCAAAACCGCGATTGCATGGCTGAACTTGAATTCGACTGGGAGTTTTGCCCGTCCTGCGGCTGGCATATCGACTGGGAAAACTGGGACGAGAAGCGTGGTGAGTGGAAATGCTGATTAATTTCACTGTTCCATTTTGTGCTGGTAAGCAAAGGCCGCGTTTCACCAAGAACCATGCTTACAAATCGAATGATGAGACGTTGCGCGAAGAAGCTATCGCGCTCGCATTCGAAGAAGCTGGCGGCGCTGCTGCTCCTAAAGGCGTACCAGTAAGCGTGTTAATCACGGCAAAGAAATCTAGTGCGAAACGAGCTGATGAGCCGTTCGTGATGAAACCAGATGCTGACAACATCGCAAAGTTGGTGCTTGACGCGCTGAACGGTAAAGCATGGCATGACGATTCACAAATAGTCAGTCTCAAGGTGGTCAAACTCGACCACTCAAAAAACGTTGACAGAATCGCAGTTGAAATCGATTGGAGGGATTAATGAAAATCGTGAAGGGAAAGCAAGAGCGACCACAGCGAACATGCTTGTACGGCGCTGAGGGCATCGGAAAGACAACGCTCGCGGCTCAATGGCCTGAACCGCTGTTCTTCGACTTGGAGGGCGGCACATCGCATCTTGAGGTTGATCGCGTCGAATCACCTACGTGGGCAACGCTTCTCGCGGACATTACGCAAGCGGCGAACATGGACGGATACAAGACCATCGTTGTCGATACGCTCGATGCTGCTGAGAAGCTATGCATCGCGGCTGTTTGCAAGAAACACAAGAAGGAGAGCATCGAAGCGTTCGGCTACGGCAAAGGCTATACATACGCTATGGAAGAGTTCGGTATGTTGCTCTCATCGCTTGATGCGTGCATCGATGCCGGAAAGAACGTCGTTGTCGTGGCTCATGCGCAAATGCGCAAGTTCGAGCAGCCAGACGAAGCCGCACCGTATGACCGCTGGGAATTGAAGCTTTCGAAGAAAGACGCTCCACTCGTTAAGGAATGGTGCGATGCGCTGCTGTTCCTGAATTATGAAACCGTTGTCGAGGTTTCCAGCTCCGGCAAGGCTAAAGCGCGTGGCGGTCGGCGCGTGATGATGGTTGACCATCACGTATGCTGGGATGCAAAGAACCGCTGGGGATTAAGCGGAAAGCTACCGATGGAATACGAGAGCATCGCGGCTCATATCCCTGGAAATTCTAAACCAAGTCAAACAGAGAACATGCCCGACACACTCGATGATTTGACCATCCTCAAGGGGATGTTAAGCGATGGCGGTTACACCGTCGAACAGCTTGAGCAAATCGTGATCGAAAAGGGTTTCTATCCCGAAGGAACAACCGTCGAAGGTTACTCCGACGAGTTCATCAGTGAAACGTGTCTTGGGCAATGGGAAAACCTGATTCCCTTGCTCGATGACGCAAAAGACCCCGTGCCATTCTAGAAAGGTAGGTACAAAACATGGCAGTAGAGTTCACAGAGGTATACGACTGGGATATGGGGGAAGTCGAGGACGCGCAATCATTCGAGAGCGTTCTTCTTCCCGCTGGCAAGTATCCGTTCACGGTCGTGAAGCTGACCAAGGAATATTTCGAAGGTAGCGCAAACGCACCAGAAGGGCCACGAGCACGCCTGCAACTCGAAATCGACGGTGGAGAGAAGGGTAAGGGTATCGCGTTCGAGCGTATCCTTCTGAACAAGAAAAGCGCGTGGCGTATCGCTACGCTGTTCGCGTCGTGCGGTTATGGCGTGAACGACAACGGACACCGCATCGTTGATTGGTCAACCATCGAGGGTAAGAGCGGCGTTGCCACGTTCAAGATTCACGAGTACAACGGCAACGAATCGAACGAGGTAGACAAGTTTCTCTCTAGCGAGAAGAGCGAACCCGCGAAAAAGGCGGGAGGTAACGCATGGGCGTAACGCTTCGCGATTACCAACGTGAAGCTGTCAATGCAATCGAGCGCGAATGGCACGAGGGGCGTGATCGAACGCTTCTCGTGCAAGCGACTGGAACAGGTAAGACCGTGGTGTTCGGGCAAGTGGCGCGTGATATGGTAGACTCCGGCGCTCGCGTGCTCGTGCTGGCACACCGAGAAGAGCTGTTGAATCAGGCCGCTGACAAGCTGGGCGGCATGTATGGCTTGGATTGTTCACTAGAAATGGCGAGCAGCCATGATGACGGCTCATCCGTGTTACTTGGAAGTGTTCAAACTCTCGGGCGCGACAACAGGCTAGCGACCTTCGCGCCCGACGAGTTCGGCGCTGTCATAGTCGATGAAGCGCACCACACGCTTGCTGACAGCTACATGAGAATCATAGACTATTTTAACCTAGCTTATCTGCTTGGGGTTACGGCAACGCCCGACAGGGGCGATAAAAAAGCACTCGGCAAGATTTACGATTCAATCGCGTATGAGTACGGTCTTGCCCGTGCTGTTAATGATGGCAACTTATGCCGAATCGTCGCAAAGACCGTACCACTTGAAATCGATGCACGTTCGCTCAAGGTTTCGTGTGGTGATTACACGCTTGAGAGCGCGGGTGCAATCGTCGGCGTGAAGCTGGAAGAAATCGCAGACGTGATAGCTCGTGAAGCACGTGGGCGGCATACAGTAGTTTTCCTTCCATTGGTGCAAATCGCAAAGAATATGGCAGAAGCGTTACGTGATCGCGGAATGAGAGCCGAAGAGGTAGACGGCACTAGCAAAGACCGCGCTGAAATCCTCGCACGTTTCGAGAACGGTCAAACCGATGTTTTATGCAACGCGATGCTCTTAACGGAAGGATGGGACGCGCCGATATGCGATTGCGTTATTGTGCTCAGACCGACGAAAGTTAGAAGCCTTTACGCGCAGATGGTCGGACGTGGAACGCGACCGCACCAAGGTAAAAAGAACCTCCTATTGCTCGATTTCCTATGGTTAACAGGCGAGCATCGCCTATGCGCACCTGCTTCACTCGTGGCGAAATCCGAGGATGAGCAAAACCGCATGGCGTATAGGGACGGCGATATTCTCGAAGTTCAAGAGCAAATCGAGCGTGACATTCTCGCAGAACGCGAAAAGGCGTTGGCTGAGAAGCTTGCAAAGATGCGTAAGGCGAAGAAGAAGCTGGTCGATGTTGTCCAGTACGAATTATCAATCGGCAACGAATCGCTCGTGAACTACGAACCGCAATTCGCATGGGAGTTCTTGGAGCCAACGGAAAAGCAGAAGCAATACCTCGAAAAGATGGGCATCGACACCGAGGGTATGACACGCGGCAAGGCCGCTGCTCTCATGGACGTTATGATGCACCGTCAAACCGCTGGAATGGCTACGCCGAAGCAAGTACGACTGTTGGAGCGTTACGGATTCAACCATCCTGGCATGTGGAAATTCGAGGACGCGAAGCGCGTCATAGGCCGTTTGGCTGCTGCTAACTGGAAACCCTGGATAGCTGGCATTAATCCGAATACATACGTACCAGAGGGGGTGTAAATGTCTAGAAGAATAGACGTGCTCGCAACGCTCGATGCGCTAGACCCCGGCAGTTGTGATTACGAAGAATGGTGTGACGTTGGAATGGCGTTGCACGCTGAGGGGTTATCGGTGAGCGATTGGGACGCATGGAGCCGACGCGATCAGAAGCGTTATCACGCTGGCGAATGCGAGAAGAAATGGAAATCGTTTGACGGTAGCCGAGGTATAACGGCTGGCACGCTCGCTCATATCGCCAAATCGAAGGGCGTTAAGCTCGTTTACGAGAAGAGCGATGATGACAATTACGTGTTCGGATGGGATATGACAGAAGCGGTTGTCCCCGGCGATAAAATCGAAATCGTCAATCCCGAATACGCTGAACCAGAAGAGATACCCGAAGAGGTTGAAGAGTCACCGCATGAGCAGTTATCACGGTATCTCGAAGCGTTATTCAAACCAGGCGAGTCAATCGGATTCACTACGACCGCATATCAAAGGCCGAACGAGGATAAATACAACCCTTACGGCTGCACGAACATGAGCCGCGACGGGTTGCTCAAGCGCCTTAAAGACAAGAAGAACGAAAAGACGCTTGAGCTTGCGCTTTCGTCATCGCTCGAAGATTACGGTGCGTGGATATGCGTCAACCCAACAGACGGCAAAGGGCGCAAAGGCGAGCACATCGTAGACTACCGACATACGCTCGCTGAATCAGACGAGCTAGAACCTGAAATACAATTGAGCATCATCCGCAAGATGCGCCTACCATGTGCGGCGATTGTCTCAAGCGGTGGCAAGAGCATTCACGCTGTTGTGAAAATCGACGCTGAGAATGAAACCGAATACAGGCAGCGCGTTGACGAGCTGCACAAGATTCTTAACGCTAACGGTTTCAAGGTCGATAAGCAATGCAAGAACCCGTCGAGGTTGTCGCGTATGCCCGGTGCGAAACGCGGCGAGCGTATGCAAGTGCTCATCGATACGAACTGCGGTATGCCGTCATGGAATGAATGGTATGAATGGGCGCAGGATTTATCCGATGACCTTCCGAATATCGAGACATGGGACAACCTCGCCGACAACCTGCCAGACTTAGCGCCTGAGCTGATTTCTGGCGTTTTGCGGCAAGGTCACAAGATGCTTGTTAGTGGCCCGTCGAAAGTTGGTAAATCATGGCTTCTCATCGAGTTGGCGCGTGCAATCGCTACAGGCGGCGATTGGATCGGTTTTGAATGCCGTCAAGGTCACGTCGTATATGTGAACCTCGAAATCGACCGCGCATCGTTCTTGCATCGAATCAAAGACCTCGATGAGCACTTGGACGGCATGGGCGCAGAAGCGCGAAAGAAACTGCACATACTAAACTTACGAGGACACGCGGCATCAATCGCGGCATTAGCACCGCGCATCATCCGCAAAGTGCAGAAGATGAGCGTGGACGTTAGCGCAATCATCATCGACCCGCTTTACAAGGTCATGGGCAACGCTGACGAGAACGCAGCCGGGGACGTGGCGCAATTCCTCAACGTGTTCGACCATATCGCAGAAGCGGTCGGGTGCTCGATGGTCTACTGTCATCACTTCTCTAAAGGTGCTCAAGATGGTAAGCGTTCGCTAGACATGGCGAGCGGTTCGGGCGTGTTCGGTCGTGACCCTGATGCATCGTTGGCAATCGAACCAGTACGCGCCGAATCAGATGATGAGGACGCGACCGCATGGCGCGTAAGCTTCACGCTTCGAGAGTTCAAAGAACCAGCGCCAGTAGATATATGGTTCACATGGCCTTGTCATACCGTTGATGTTGACGGCGCTATACGAGAAGCCGAAAAAGCTGGACATGAGGAACGTAGCGATAAAACGACGCAAGCAAACAAGAATCGCGCTAAGAAATCTCATGACACGATCAATGACGCACTCATGAAAGCAGCAGACGAACTTTCAAATCAAGGCGAGAAAACAACGATTGAAAATTTGCTAACGATGCTTCCCGCGAAGGTGAACGGCAGTCCGAAATCGGAGCAGAAATTACGCAAATGGCTCAATCAAAAGAACAGCCCGTGGTGCGTTGCGCACTACGATAAAGAGCTGAAAATAGCCGTTTTCGACCCGTCTGAGGACGAAATCGCGACAGGCTTCTGACCTGCGTTTTTCTTTTTACTTTTCACCTCCCCTAAAGGGGGAATGGGAGGGAAAGAAAAAATCTCAACCCGCAAGCGGGGGAAGATGGAGGGAACAAGTTCCCCTCCATCCTTCCCGCCCCTGCCCCTTGGGGGGCGGTCGGGAAGCCCCTCGCATTTGGCGGGTAGAGCCGAAACGGTGAAACATGATGAAAGGGGTAATCATTGGATGACTCCGAGACGATCAATTGGCACGACTACAAACCCGGCGATGTGCATAGCAAGCTGCACCGCCTGTTTCGACATAGTGAGGAAGTGGACAACATGAGCGTGCAAATCGGCGATGTAATCACATTCGCCCATCCGAAAGCGGACAAAGCACAAGTGCTAAAGATAGCCGAGGAAGAGCACGAGGTATTCAGCGCGTGGGAAGATTACGACGAGCTGAACAGATTCGAAGCGTTTGACGAGCTATCGCAATCAGACCTCATCGAAGCGCGTGCGCACCTAGTGGACGAATGCGCCGACCTGATAACCGCCACGTGTAACCTGCTGGCCGCTGTTGCCGTGGACGATATGCGCGGCGCGATGGCTGAGTGTGAAGAGCGGAATAGGGAGCGGGGGCGGTTGTGATGCAATACGAAGAATTTCTAGCATCGAAGCGCATAGCGCAAAAACCACACGGATTCGAGCCTGAAAACTTGAATCCGTTTTTGTTTGACTTTCAACGCGATATTGTAACGTGGGCATGTCGCAAAGGCCGTGCGGCTGTTTTCGCCGATTGTGGCATGGGCAAGACAATCATGCAGCTATCGTGGGCAGAGCAGGTTTGCAATCACGTAGGCGGTATGGTTTTGATTGTCGCGCCATTGGCGGTTGCTGCGCAAACTTGCCGCGAGGGTCACACGTTCGGCATTCACGTGAACAAGGCACGGACGGCAGACGACTTGCAACCAGGCGTGAACATCAAGAATTACGAAATGCTGACACACTTCGAAGGAGTGGACTTTAACGGCGTGGTGCTCGATGAATCGTCAATTCTGAAAAGCTATACGGGCGCGATTCGAAACCAAATCATCAGCATGTTTAAGTTCACGCCGTTTCGATTGGCTTGCACCGCGACACCAGCACCGAACGATTACATGGAGCTGGGCAACCATTCGGAATTTCTCGGATGTATGGATAGAACCGAAATGCTCGCTATGTTCTTTATCCACGATGGCGGCGATACGTCGAAATGGCGGCTCAAGGGTCATGCGTCATCGAAGTTTTGGGATTGGGTAGCGTCGTGGGCGTGCATGGTAACAAAGCCATCAGATTTAGGTTACGACGATGGCGATTTTGAATTACCAGAATTGAATATTAATACTCATGTGATCGAAAGCGGCATGAATCAAGAGGGGCGATTGTTCGCCGTCACCGAAACGACGCTATCAGAGCAGCAGAAAGCACGGCGAAATACCGTGGAGATAAAAGCCGACATGATAGCGGGGTATGTCAATTCATCCGATGATTCGTGGCTCATATGGTGTGACCTTAACGCGGAATCAGAGCATTTGGC
>Ga0326513_10000699_pt1 | contig 28651 bp, 11 predicted proteins | sample 2_2465_0518_D_FD_203654 | JGI IMG/M metagenome (GOLD analysis project Ga0326513, IMG submission 203654) | Bovine rumen microbial communities from UC Davis, California, United States - 2_2465_0518 | ecosystem: Host-associated > Mammals > Digestive system > Stomach > Rumen | place: USA...
CTCATCTCCTCGGAACTCGTCTTCAGTTCGGGGAGGATTGTCTTCAAGGCGTATTTGACCTTGGAGAAGGAGTCCTCCGCCAGATAGACCACGCCGAAGCCGCCGCTGCCCAGTTCCCGCAGCAGCGCGAACTGGTCAACCGTTCCGAGGAAGTCGGGGTTGCGGTTCCCAATTGCCGTCCGCTGGGAGACGCCGACTTCCCCTACGGCCGAAAGTTGTGCTCCTTCGTTCATTTGCCTTTCCCCTTTCTGATTGCGGTTTCCTTTTCCTCAAGCAGCGACCGCAGACGCTGTATGCGCCTCGGATTTGGAGGGCAATCGTGGTCTGTCCAGAAGTTGCCGCGCTCCAAAAGAAGCGTCTGGAACAGCATCCACCTCTGCTCTTCGAATCCACGGACCTTGGCCATTTCGTCGCGGTATGGCTTGCACAATTCGCAACCCTCGCAACATGCTATGTGCATATATGCGTTCTTGAGTTCCGGATTCTTGGCGAACTCGCCTTCACCGACGATGCGGTCGTTGAAACGTTTCAACGCATTCGCGCAATCATAATCGAATTTCCCCGGTTCTGCCGCCGCAATGTATTTGAAGTCGCTCCACCATACCCGTATCCTGCTACGCCTCCGCCTTGTGTCCGGCCAAGGCCATTTTGGCGGTGGCGATCCAATGGACTCGCCTGGCCACGGCGCGATAACATACCGGGGCGTCTCCTGCCGCGGCGAGACCTCAGGGCGGGCCGCCATTTGGGCGGGGGCGGCCTCGTCAGCATTGCCACTCAACGCAGCCTCTTTTTTTTTCAACGAATTTGGTATGGGGACTGCGCAGACCCCTCCACAAGAGAGCGATATTTCCTTTCGACCTCCCCAGTTGTATTTAACAGAATCTTCATAGCCATCTGCCATAAGGGCAAGTGCCGTAACGGGGACATGCGGCTTTATCTCGACAACTGGCTCGCTTTTACCATTGATAGTGCGCATAGAGGCCTTAATCGTCTCGGTTGAACCGCCTTTGTAATCAACCGCAACTGCAAGTCCGGGCGGCATCTCGCCCTCCATGCCTTTGATGCGCAGAATCAGATACGGCGGCGGCAAGAGGGTTCCCGGCGGCTCGTTGAATACGTGGACGGCATCCGCAGGCGCAGTGCGGCTCCAGGCGAGACTGTTTGTCGCCCACCCGTAGTCTTCCTCCTGATATGGCGCAACCGGAACGTGCCTTGCGAAAAACTTTACTTCGCCGTCGGTCGGCGGGTCCTTCACGGCAACCCGCCATTCCCCGCCTGGGGCGATCGTGTTCTTCGCCTGAAGACACCGCATGGAGACGGGCAGGCTTGTGCGGTTTTCGAAACGGACACGCGGCCAGAGCGCTGGCGTGTTCGTGCTGAAGTCCTCCACGGTGGCGCGCCAGATTTCGCCACCCTCGCGGCCATAGCGTCCTCCGCCGCTAACCGTCTCGATTTCCTTCTTCACTTCAGCGGGCGCGCCGTCCGGATCGGCGGCGAGGGCCTTGCGCCAGCGCTCCAAGAGCCCATTGCGCGAAAGCACCCAGACATTGGTGAGGCATAGCCCTGGATCGGCCTCGCCAAAGGCCGGCAACGAAGCCAGATGCAATCGAAACTTACCGTTTTCAGCAGGTCCAACGACACTGAAAGAGACCTTGCCGCCAAAATCGATCGCCGCATCGCCGGCTTTCAGCAAAGCGGCATCCGCCGACCTCAACACCGCCAAATCGACATCCTCTGAGGCCCACTTCGCAACGATGCGCGACGAATGGGCGGGATACGTCTCCCTCGCCCAGCGGAGATATTCCGCAGCATCTTCCCGCGACCAGATTTCCGCCTCCGGCAGGAACACGACCATGCCGTTGTCGGAAATCCGGGCCTTGAAGAGGTAGTTTTCCGGTCCAGGCGGCGATTCATCTGCGGAAGCAGCTCCAAACGCCACAAGAACCATAGTCAAAACCGCCGCAACCATCCGACCATCCGACCGTCCGACCATCTTCATTTCCCTCCCGCCCAGTCATCAGGCAGCGTTTCAAGCAACGGCAACAATTCGGCCACGCCATCGTCCGCCGCCGCTTCCGTGCGCCCCTTGCCCATCAGGTATTCCCGGAACCCCGCCAGCAGTATTTGCTTGTCGGTGGGATTCGGCCCAGTAGCGCCAATGGCGGCAAGATGCCTCCTGAACGAACCGCAGTCGCCGCAACCATCCGGGCACTCGGACAGATGCGCCCTGACTATGCGAATCGTCTCTTTTCTGTCGGACGGCAGAGCGACTAACTGGTTGCGCATGGTATCGCGCCGTCCTGGGAGGGAAGTCACATATTGATTGATGTCGTCCAAAATCCCGGAGACCTTGCTGGCAATGCGCTTCCGCGCTTTCTCCTCCGGCATTTTCGGCTTCTCCCTTGGTTTTGGCGGCTCCGGCAGCGTGTCGCAATTCGGCTCAACCGCGATTTCGATGCGCGTGGCCCCGCGCAGGAATTTGTCGCCCATCACCGTGGATGCCTTCTCCGAGGCGAATGCGGCAGATGAAACTATGCCGACTTCGAGCGCAATACGGCCCGCGCCGATTTCAGAGGGCGTCTTGACAATGCGCGTTTCCCCTGGAGGGATTATACTTGTCACATTGCCGCCCAACGGCGGCGAACCATCCGGCAACCGCCACGTCAGGGTGTTTGTCACGATGCGGTCGCTTCTGGGATTCCTCAACTCAATGTCAGGCCAGGGTAGCAATGGCACGCTTCCATTCAGTTCTATGTTCTCGCCATTGCGGTAGTATTCCTTCTTTGGCCTAAGTTCCGCCCTTTTGCAGAATGGCGCATCGACCGAGAATGCCAGAATCCGGCGCCGCGGATCGACTTCGACGTATTTTTTCCCGTTTTCCGTTTTGATGCCCAGCGGCACGTCATTCCCGCCATCCGCGTACCGCACCGCAATGTTTGGCTGGTCGCGGGCTAGTCTGGAGAGAAGCTCGTCGGAAGGAATCAGACTATTGCCGACTGAAAGCCGTGGTGCCCCCTTCGACACGCGGGCGGTGGCTTGAATGAGTTGAACTTTGCCGTATTTGTCATCTATCCGCCAAGGGACAGGATCGAAACTGAATTCCTCAGGCTCTTCCCCGCTGCCGTCAATCACAAACGACCAGGGTATCCCCTCACCCTCGGGCGGCTCCTCAACGACCTTTTTAGCCCAAATTCCTCCAGACGGAAGCTTTTTGGAGGCTCCGCCGCATGACACGATTACAGTATCATCTAGGATGTTTGTGAATACGATCTTCGGCCACAGATCGGGATGCGTCCTGAGAAAGCCGTCAAGCCGTTCCCGCCAAATTGCTCCGCCTTCCGCCGAAAGCCGTCCAGAATCGCGGATGGCATCCATCTCGGACAATACGCCCGCAGGATTCCTGTCGCGGAGCCGCGCGTTCCAGCGTTGTAAAAGAGTCTCCCAATCGACAAACCAGATTTGCTGCGCCGCACCCTGCCACGTGCGGAGCGCGAAAGACGCACCCTTGCCGTCGCGCACCCAGCGCAGCCGAGCCTCTACCCTGCCTTCCGGGATTCCTTCAACGGCAAACCGGTTCGTGGCGGCCGAGCCGTCGGCGAGTGGCAGTATTTCCATTCCCGTCAGCCCCTTTCCAAGGAAGCGAAGAAGTTCGCCGCGGACAGGCATGGCGCCAAATGGTTCGCCAAACGGGTGCGGTTGTATGTCGGCGACCTGCAGGGCCGCACCGCCGGGAAGCCGCATTGTTTCAGCCACGCGCTTCTTCCACGGTCCGATGCGCTCCGCAGACCAAACCCTCGCGGCACGGTCATTTGGCAGAAACGATAAAAAGCGTCCTCCGCCGGGCGCGTTCGCGCGCATCTCCACCAGATATTGCTCCGCAGGAGCCACGGATTCCCGGACTGCCGACAAACCAGGAGCGGACAGGGAAAGGGCAAGGGCCGCGGCCAATGAGGGAAAGATTCTTCTCATCGCTAGACCTCCCACTCCCTGCGCAGAAGTTCAAGGAACTCCTGCAGTTTCATCCGCCGCGATTTTTCAATCGCGAAGAGTCCATCGACCACCGCATCGGCTATGGCGGGCGACGTCGCGCGTCCAAGGTTTTCGCGGAACCACTCGCGGTCTGCCGGCTTCTCCGGCGTGCGCCTCATCGTGCGGTCTGCGGCATGCACACCACCCACGAGGGCCTCGCAGAACAGCAGCCCGTAAACCCAGTTGTCTGAAAGCGCCGAAAGGTCTGCGAGGATTTTCCCGTCCGAAGCCGGCGGCATCCAGGGCTTCGTCCCGGTCATCGTCGCGCCGATTGGGTTGACGAGTTCGCCTTTGTGGTCGATGGCAGAACCGAGGTCAAGTAGCGTGACGCGCTTTCGGCGCGAATCCCAGAATATGTTCTGCGGTTTGAGATCGTGGTGACCAATGCCCAGCGCGTGGAGCCGCATCAATGCCTCGCAGAGCGCAGCCAATGCGGCATGGGTGTCGCCGCCAAGTCCGCCGTGTTCCGGCCAGGGCGCCCCCGGCGCCGCGCTCATGGCGTAGTAGGACCAGTGGCTTCCATCCGAAAGCGTCGTCGTCTCCGGCTCGACCAGGACGCGCGGCACGGCCCCTGTCGGCTCCAGCCGGCGAAGGACGGCGGCCTCGAACTCTATCATCGGGAAGCGCTGGTCTGAACGCATTCCCGCGCCGATAATTCGCTTGACAAACGCCGAATCCCAGCGATTCCCGCCATTGAAAAGCGCTTCGTAAACCTGAGACGTTCCACCGTCGAACGTGCCGTTCTCCGCGCAGACGAGGACACCGGGGCGAAGCGTTATGCCTTGCGGCACACCGGCCACGGACCGGAAGCCCCGTTTCTTCGCCGGCCGGGAATGACGCAGCAACGACACGAGAAGGAATAGGCCGAAAAGCCCTACCGGCACCGCCCAGACCCACTTCGGGACTTTCCGCAGCAGATCGGCCAGCCCATCGGGTGGGGCGAGCTCTCCGGGCGAGCCGGTTTCCCCATCTTCAGGTGGGGCGGGTTCCCCGTGCGTGCCGCTTGATTCCCCCAGATGCGCATGGCCTGAATTATTGACGCCCGCGAAAAAGCCCTCGCATTTTTCGCAGTATCCGAAACCCGAAATGTCGCCATGCGTCTTCACATGCTCGACATCGACATACCCCCTGCACTCGTTGCACCAAATCTGCTCTCCCGGAGCAAAGGCGGCGGTGCAACCCAAGGGCATCAAGAGGACGATTAGCGTAAACCGGCGCATCGCGATCTTCCAAATGTCCTATTTCCCGGCCCACTTGTCGCGATGCCGACAATCCTTGGCCCAGTGAAAGGGGTTCTCCCCGGCAGGGAGTTCGTCCCTGTGTTCAAGACAGTAGCGGCAGCGGCCATTTTCGGGAACTCCCGCGTAATCGACGGGAGCCGTCGGTGCGGCGACAACCTCTGTGGACTCCTTCGCATTCCCTGCCATTCCGGCGGACGCGCCAATTCGTCCGGCAAGAAACCCAATGGCTAAAGCGGCTCCGGCTATGACACCGTAAATGGCGTAGGGCTTGAGGAGCAGCCGTTGCGGCTCTCCCGGAGAACTCGTTTTCCTTGGCGGCTCGCCCGGTGAACTCGCCCTACCTTGCGCAGATGGGGCGGGCACTCCGTGCGAGACGCCGCCCGCAGCCGCCAGATCCGTCGGCGGGACGCGGAAGCCGAGCATCGCCACTGTCGCGTTGTCCATCATCTCGGCGCAGCCGAGCTTCTGCGCGTTCGCGAGCGAACGCCGTATTGCCATCGCGGGAAGTTCCTGGAACGGCGCGCCGCCAAGGCAGATGTCGCGGAAATCGCCCGACGAGAAGATGCAGAGCTCGTCCTTGCCGCGCTTCTTGCTGAAGAAGCCGTCCGACCCCGCCAGAATCCAGCACGGTCCGTTCGCCGGAAGCGGGAACTCCTCGGTGTCGATCAATGGGAAATCGGCTTTCGGGGCGACCCCCACGACGCGGATTGGGTTGTGGCCCTCGACGTTGGCGTTGTTGGGCGGCGCGTCGGGCGTGATTCCCATGCACTTCCCGTCGCCGGTAAGCCTCAGCACCTGCGAATCGCCGACGTTTAGGGTGAAGAGAGTTGAAGGCGGCAATATGACGGCGCCGCAGAAGGTCGCCATCCCGCCCTTGAAGCGCGAAACGCACTCGGAGTGCAGCGCTTTTGTCCATGCGCGAACCCAGGCGTCGCGCGCCGCCGCATCTGAGAGTTCGGCAAGCGACGACTTGCGCACCGCATCGGTGAACGCCTGGATTGCAAGCGCGGAGACCTTCAGACCCTCCATGCTGCCGCCGCAACCGTCGGAGACCACGGCCGCCCATGCGAGATTGCCGTCGCCCATGCAAATGCGGCCGGCATAGCCGCTGTCGTGGTTCTCCGCATACTTGTCGCGGCAGTCGGTCGCCCATGCGGCAACGGGTTCCATCGACGGGTTTTGGCTCATGGTTTGCTTCAGCCCTCTTCCTGCTTCGCCTCGACCAGCGCCAGCTCGTATCCTGGATTGAGTTTGATGTGTCCGCCGAGCGGCAGTTTCGCGGTGTCGTTCTGCATCACAAGCTTCTTGCCTTCGACGAACGCCGGATTGCGGGAGGAGTTGAGGAGCGTCACGGTGAAGGCCGCGCCGTCGGCGTCGAGCGTCATGCGCACATACTGCCGCGAACACTGCGCTTTTTCCTTGCGCGTGATGGTGAGCAGTTCGACGAAAGGTTCCTTCGCGTCCGTCGCGCTGCGTCCCATGACGAAATCGTCCGGGACGCGGAGCGCGAAGCCAGCGCCTTCGCTCTTCGGGCACGCGATGACCTCCAGCGCGTATGCGCCCAGCTTGCGCTCTGCGCCGCCAGGCCAGCCGAGATTGAGCGGGTCGGCGTTGCACCCCTTCGGGCAGACGCCTTCAGAAAGGATCGAGCCGCAGTCCGGGCAGCGCACAATTGTGTGGCCGCGCGGGCATTCGCCATCGACGAGCTCGCTGTTGCACGTCGGGCAGAACTCCTGCTCGCCGCCAACGCCGCAGCGCGGGCAGACGCCATCCTTCATGATGGCGGAGCACTTCGAGCAGCGGACGATCGTATGGCCTTCGGGGCATTCACCGTCCACGAGGTCGGCGCCGCAAGTCGGGCATGTCTCCTTTTCCGGCGGGACGTATGCGCCCGGCGTCGATCCGCCGCCGGACGCCGCCGAACGGCGGTTGGCCAGCATCGACACGAGCCGGCCGAAAGCCTTCCCGATCTTTGAACCAATGATGCAGACGTCGAGAATCGAGAGGACGACGAAAACCAGCGCCAACAGCGGATAGGCCAGGACTCCGGCCGTAAGCGGGGTGCCGGCCTCGGCGGCAAGCGCCGCAAGCGGCAGGATCGCCGACGCGACGGTCTCGGTCTGACCATCCTTCGCCGCGGCCTCTCCCGCCTGGGCGGCGGCACCTTCCGTCGCCGATTCGGTCGCGGCGGCGTTTGCGTCCTCAACGGCCAAAGGGGCGGTTCCAGAACGCGACATCCGCGGCTTGCGGCCGGCTGAGAGCAACACCAGAAGCACGACCAGCAGCGCCACATCCGCGCCGATAAGCATGGGCAGCGGGAAGCGGGCGCGAACAGGCTCCACGATTCGCTCGATCGTCTCCGCCGGCGTCTCGTCGCGGTAGCCGGCGAAAAGCTGAATGTCGGAATCTATCGTCCGGCCTGAAAAGTCCGCGCCGGAGGCGTCAGTCCAGGCCACGAATACCACGCCCTTCTTCGCGGGCGGCTCCGGCGCTAGCGTCGGCGAGAACGCCAAGCCTTTCTTGAAGCCCTTTTGGGCGATTTCCGTGCCGCCCTTCACGCAGAACCTGACGATGTAGTCCGCGTCGCGAACCGCGAAAAGGACGAGATCGGCGTCAAGCGGACGCCCCCAGCCATTCCATTTTTCCCCGTCCGGTTCAAGCGACCAGTGCGTGTAGTGGAACCCGTCATGGTCTTCGGGAAGTTTCTGCGGCTTGGGCGGCGAGGAATGCGTTGCCGTCGTCTCGTTCAGGAATCCGCCGTCGGCGTCCTGCCAGGTGATTGTGTGGCGTATCTCCTCATAAACGGGCGCAAGCGTCATGTTTTTCGAAATGAGCGTTCCCTCGTCCACGCGAAGCTTCGTCTCCACGTCCTGCCAGCCGGCGAGTCGCTGCCCGGCGGGCGGCGCGGGGCGCGGATTTTCGCGGAATCTGATGAATTCGCTGTCGGCGAAGACCGGCGCGAGCGACGGATGCGCGCCCTCGCTTTCCATGACGACCGGGAAAACGCGGTCAAGCCCCACGACGCGGACTTCGAATCCCCAGACGGCCTCGAGGTCTAGGTTGTCCTCGACCGGCCTGTCCCAGCCGGAGTCCGGGAACTTGTCGCGCGTCGAAGCATTCCGCCAGTAGAGGAAGACGAGACCGGGCCGCATGGGGTCCGGCGGCCGGGCGAGCGGCGTGATCCCCCGCTTCAGCAGTTTTTCGCCGTCCGCCACGACGATGCCCTGGCTGCGGAACCGCACCGTCACGCGCGGCGCCGACCAGTCGGCCAGCACTTCGAGAAGGCCGGACGCCGTCGAGACGCCCTTGACACCCAGATTGTCGGCAATCTGCGCCGGAAGCGCCGCAATCTCGGTCAGGCGCGAGCGAATGTCCGATTCGGCCTTCTTCGCCGCGTCTTCGTCGCGCCCGACTTCCTTGACGCCAGTTTCGAGGTTCTTGCGGATGGTTTCGAGCCTGGTCTTGATGGCCATGAAGTTCTCGCGGTAGAGGTTGAGGACGCATTCCCATTTTATGCCGCTGAGGCGTAGGCGTTGCGCCTCCGTGTCCTTGTCGGCAAAGGCGGTTGCGTATTCCTCGAACTCCCGTGCGGCATCCTGGCAGCGGCGCGCGGCCGCCGCCCAGCCGTCGCCGCCCGTAAGGCCTTCAATGCGCCCCTTCAGCACATCGACGCGCCCGGTGATGGAGACGAGCGAATTCCGTAGGTTGCGGAGGTTGTCCGGCTCGTTGATTAGGGAGGCGCGGGCGGTGCTCTGCGCGCGGCGATAGTCTTCAACCAGCGTCTGGTATTCGGTCTGGAGCGCGGCGAGGTCGCCGGCCCTGGCGGCGAGGTCGTCATGCGCCTTCTTCCAGACGCCATACGCCTCCTCCGCGCGGGAGCGGTAGCCCGTGGCCACCTCGGCCGCGCCGAGCATGTTCGAGTAGATGTTCACGTGCTGGGCGCTTGGCATCCAGCAATCATGTTCGGCACGGGAAAGCGCAGGGGCCAAGGCCGCAAGCGCCACAAGCGCAATTAACCATTTTTCTTTCATTGTCTTCACCATAAATTCCAAATCCTGGTTTCCAGATCTCAAATCGCAGATTTCAGATCTCAGATTTCAGATTTTGGATTTTGGATTCCCCCTGCCCTATTCTCTGACGGCGCGGGCGAACGGCAGCAGTTCAGGCTGCTGTTCGGCCTCGGACTTTACGGACTTGATCTTGTTGGCGAGAGGCCCGTCACCCGTCGCGGCGACCGGCGGATTCCACTCCTCTTCGAGGACGTCGGCGTTCTCGCGGATAGACCGCCAGGTGCCGCGGAAGTCGGTGTTGTTGATGGCCAGCATATCCATGTTGCCCATCGACCTCGCTTCGGAGACATTCATCCTGGTGTGGATGAACGACGGGCTGCCGAAGATGCCCTGCGCGCTCTTCAGTTCCGGCGTGTTGACCGTGAAGGCCAGCGCGCGGTTGAGCGCACGCTCCTTTTCGGGACCGAGACCGACAATCTGGTAGCCCTTTGCGTCGTTGCCCCAAATGGCAAAGCCGTCCGCGTTATAGATGATGTTGAGGCCGCCGGGATCCGCCTCGCCGTCAATGACGATGTGCAGCAGCGGGGCGTTTACGCCGTTGACGGTGAGCGTGCCATTTTCCCCCAGCGCAACCCGCACGGGATTCTGGAGGGATCCGAACTGGTTGTTGACCGTCAGGGTGATATTGTTGCCGGACATCCGGCCGGCGACGCCGTTGTCCACATTGACGGAGGCATTGGGGATTTGAAGAACCAGATTTCCTCCGTTTGCCTCGATGACTTGAAGCGCGATTTGACCTGCTGCGGTATCGATGAGGTAGATGCCGGCTCCGGTAATCTGCTGGAGGTTGACGGAATTGACCTTGAACGGATTTTCCTCCGCTCCGATGTCTCCGCCCTGAAGGGTGAGTGCGCCGGCAGTGAGTGTGCCACCGCCCTCGATGCCGCCGTTCGCGGTGATGTTCACCGCCGAGCCTACGGCGTTGAGGTTGCCGTCCATCTGGAAGGTGCCGGCGTCCATCGTGACGGCGCCGGACGCCAGATCGCCCTCGAGCTGGAACTCGTCGGTCGTGAATCCGTCGCCATCCTGGCCGATCGAACCGACCTCGCCGCTCGCGATGGTAAGCAGTCCGTCCACGTTGCCGTTCAGGTCCTCGTCGATGTCCACCGTTCCGACGTTCGCCGCGCCGCCGACATTGAGTGTCGCCGCGCCGCCGGCCGCGAGAGTCCCGCTCTGTAGGCTGCCGGCCGTCACCGTCGTCGTGCCGCCCTGTCCGAGGTTGCCGGTCACGGTGACTTGCTGTCCCTGGGCGTTGACGGTCGTTCCGCCGCCACCCGTAATCTTCGAGGCAGTGACTTCGCCCGCCGCGTTCACCGTGACCTGCCCGGTTCCGGTAATTCCGCCTCCGTTCGCATTCGCGGTCACGGCCCCGCCATAGATGGTCGTATTGCCGCCATCGCCGATCGTTCCGACATTGATCGCGCCGCCGCCAGCGGCCGCAGTTCCGTTGTTCGCATTGACGGTTGTTCCGCCCGCGCCGGTGATGGCCGTCGCTTTGATGGCGCCGTTTGCCGTCACGACCGTCGCGCCGGCGGCCGTTATGGCGCCTGCCGCAAGCGCGCCGTCCGTTACGGTGACGGTGACGTCGGCGCCGGTGCCGTCAGCCTCGGTGCCCGCAGCCGTCAGGCCCGCGGCCGTGACGCCCGTGGCCGCCGAAGCCGCGACGGTCGCGCCGCCTTCGCCGGCCGTCGCGGCGTTGACCGTCGCGCCGTTGAAGGCCGTGTCGCCAGTCGTTTCGACAACGAGGTCGCCGCCGGTCACCGCGACGCCGACGTTCTGCGCCGACGCGGGAACCTGGGTGAGCGTCGCGCCGCCCGCCGTCGCGACAAGCGCGAGATTCTGGACGCCGGAGAAGTTCGCGTCCTTCACTTCGGCAAGCGCTCCGCCCTGGATGCCGACTCCCGTGGCGGTGACCACGCTGTCGCCAAGCGTCGTCTCGTCGGCGTCGGCCTTGAAGACCGCGTTGTGGCCGTCGGCCGTGACGTTTGCGCCGATTTCAATGCCGCCCGCCGTCGTGTGCACGTAGGCGTCGCCGCCATTGGCCGTAATCGCCGCGGAGGTCGTCACCTTGCCTCCCGTCGCGTCGACCGTGACGTTCTGCGCCTCGACCGTTCCGTACACGTCGATCGTCCCCGCCGTCGAGGCGATTCTCGCGTTGCCGTCATTCGCGGTGACGGAAGCCCCGTTCGCGATTTCCGCGGAGGCGCCGGTCAGCACCGCGTTGCCGTCCGCGACCGTGACGGCGCCATTCTGCGTGAGCTTGTCGGCGGAAGCGGTCAAGGTCGCATCCCCGTCCTTGGTTTCAATCTCGGCCGCATTCAGCTCTCCACCGTTCGCCGTCAGCGAGACCGAGCCGCCCTGGACCTTCGCACCAAACGTCGCGCCGTTGTCCGCCGTCGCCGTCACGGCCTTGTCGTCCGCCGCCGTAACCGTGGCGTCCGCTGCTGAGGCGTCGATCGCGCCGCCGTTCGCGGCCGTGATCGTCACGGCGTTGTCCGTGGACTGGACGGCCTTCGTCAGTGTGACGTTGCCCTGCGCGGTGGCGATGACGTCGCCGCCGGTGGCGGTGATGGTGCTGTTGGCCTGGATCGTGCCGGCCTTGGCCGCGTTGTTTCCGCTGGCCGCAGTCCCGGCGGTGAGCGTGGCCGCGCCGGCCTTGGTTTCGATTTCGCCCGTCGCCAGGGTCCCTTCATTCGCCGTCAGCGAGACCGAGCCGCCCTGGACCTTCGCGCCGAACGTCGCGCCGTTGTCCGCCGTCGCCGTCACGGCCTTGCCGTCCGCCGCCGTGATTGTGGCGGCCGCAGCCAAGGCGTCAATGGCTCCCGCTGTCAGCGTGGCGTCGCCACCGGCGTTTACCGCCGCAGTAACGGTGAGGCCGTTGACGGCCTTGATGTCGATGTCACCCGTTGTGGCCGTCGCGCCATCGGTGCTTCCGGCGGCCCCGGCGATCGTGAGCGCGTTCTTGTCGGAAATCGTGATTGCGTTCTTCGCCACGGCCTTCGAGATGGTCGCGAAGTCGTTCGCGGCCTTGCCCTCGTTGTCTGTCGCGGCGAGCGAAATGGAGCCGAGCGTGTCATCCCCGGTAGCTTCGAACGAGGCCGCGCCCGTGGACTCAATCGTTCCGCCAGTCTGACCGATGTCCTTTGCCTTGGCCTCCAGGTCCTTGGTGGAGAGCGTTCCGGCCGTCTGCTGAATCTTCCCGTTCTCGGCCGTGAGCGTCGTTTTTCCGTCGGTCGCCGAAACCGTGCCCGCGAGGGCGATGTCCTTGGCGGAGGTCATCGTGAGGTCGCCCTTGGACACGACCTCGCCAGCTGCCACCGTCGTATTGCCAACGGTCGTCGCACCGGCGACTGTGATGTCCGTGGCATTCTCGCCCGTCGTGGTGAGCGTGATGCCCTTGTTCGCCGTCTTGGTCTCGACCTTGCCGCCGGCGGCGACTTCGATTGCACCGCCGGACGTGATCGAAACGATGCCTTCGGCGGACGAAACCGTGCCCTTGACGGTGACCGTCCCCGCCCCGGTGGAACCATCGACCGTGATGTTGTCCTTGGCGACGATGCCGTCGGAGCCGGATTCGACCGCCTCGATTGCAACGCTTTCCTTCGTGTTCGCCGTAGCCGCCGTCGTATCGAGCGCTTCGACCAAGACATCCGCGCTACCCGTCACTTCGGTCTTCTCGATTGACATTTCCTGACCCGCCGTCTTCACCGTGACGCTACCGCCGCCCGTGACATTTCCGTTGCCGTCCGTAAGCAGGTTTTTAAGGGAAAGCGTCCTGCCGGTGAACTTGAAGTTCAAATCCTGTCCATCGGCATGCTCGGTATAGACGAACTTGTCGAACGTGACGGTATTTTCGTCATCATAGGCTCCGCCCGTAAGCTTAATCCCTTCGAGCTTCTTTGCCGTCACGGTCATCTTTGTGCCTTCCGCAGGGGCGTTGCCCGCCGCCATGTTGAGTTTTTCGCCGGCGTAAATCGTAACCTGCGCGTCCTTGTCTGCAGCTGCGGCCACACCAGCCGCAACGCCGGCGTCGATCGTCAAGTCGCCGCCCGACTTCAGGACAACGCCGTCCATACCGTCGCCCGTTCCGGTCGCGACGAACTTCGCGTCCTTAAGCGTCATCGTGGCGGCGGTCGGATCGGTGTCCGTCGCCGCCTTCGTCGCTTCGACGCCGATTTCCTTCGCCGTCAAATTGGCGTTGTCGATGGTGACCTTGTTCTGGCCTTTCACGACGATGCTGCCGTTTGCGGCGGAAAGCGTCGGGGCCGTCGTCGCGTCGCCGACCTTGACCTCGTCGGCGGAACGGACGAGGATGTCGCCCGCCGTGGCAGTGACATTCTTGCCTACGGTGAGCGTCCCGGCCGTCTGGTCGAGCGTGACGTTCTTGCCGGAAATCGCGCCGCTCTGCGTGATTGCCTCGGCCTGGATGCCGACATCGCCTACGGACTGGACACCGGCGACGTCCAGTTTCGCCGACTCGTCAAGAAGGACGGAGGCGACCTGGTGGGTGGCGTCCTGCCCGAGCGTAATCGCCGGGATGCCGTTTGCCGTGTGCGCGGACAGGGCGGCGCCGGTGTCCGTGACGGCACCGGCCTTTGCGATGACCACCGAGTCTGCCTTGAGTCCGGCGATGGAGACCGTCCCGGCGTCGGTGACTGTCGCGGTTCCGCCGATGTCGGCGGTTGCCGCATTGTTGTCAGTCGATCCAAGCGTGAGGGCACCAGACTTGTCAACCGTGAGATTTCCGGTAGTGGCGATGTCCTTGACTGTAAGCGCGTTGTCTCCGTTGTTAATCGTCACGGACGCGACAGTGGTCGGGTTGTCCGTCTGCGCCGTCGGGTCATTGCTCGTGAGCGTCGCGACTTTGTTCCCCTCCGTCGAGGATAGCGCGTATGTCTTGCCAGCCCCGGTTACGGCGAGCGTGTCGGCGAGAACCTTGCCGTGACTATTCTGCGTTGCGCCGCCCTGTAGCGTGGCGTTCTGGCCAGCCGCGCCAATGGTCGCGTTCGCGCCGCTCTGCGTCGCCGCGCCGGTAATGGTGATGCCGCTCGCGGCGGTCTTGGCCGAAGCCGAAGCGTATGCGCCGGACTGCGTGAGCGCCGCGTTTATCGTGTCGGCGTTGATCGTAGCGTGCGCACCCGCCGTGCTGGCCGTGCCTACGTGGGACTGCTCGACAGTGGAAGCCGTGATGCTGTCGGCGGTGATCGTCCCCGCGCCGTCCTGCGTGAGGATCTTGTCGGGAGAAGCCGCGCCGTCCGTCTGGACGACGATGCTGCCGGCGGCGATCGTCCCGGCGGACGTGGAATCGTCGCGCAGCGTCAGCGTCGTGGCGTTGATTGTTCCGGCGTCCTGGTCAAGGGAACCGAGCGTTACGGTCTGCTTGGGAGCCCCGGCGTCCGTGACTTCCCCGACTATTCCGTTGGCCGCGTTCTGCGTCAGCTTGCCGGTCACGGTAATGGCATTCGCGCTGTAGGCGGTCAGTGTACCGCCGTTTCCAGATTGCTCGAAATCGCCGGCGATCTTGACGGCGGCGACAAGTCCGCCGCCTGTTTGCTCAATCTTGGTGGCCGTAATGCCGGTAGCGGTGGTAATCGCCTCGATGCGGGCGGTGTCTCCCGTCTGCTTGATGGTCTGATTGGCGGCATTGACCGAATACCCGACCATTGTTCCACCCGTTTGTTCGATTTCGCCCGTCTTGGAGGAAAGCGTGATAGTAGCCGAGTTTCCGGAGTTGTATGTGCTCACATCTCCAGCAAGGGTGATTCCGTCGGCGGAATCGCCTTCTGTCTTGAGCGTGATGGTCTTGGCGCTTGTCTTCACGTCGCCTGCGACATTCAGCGCGCCGCCGGACGTGATGGAGACGCTGCCAGCCGTGGATTCGACTATGCCGGAATCCGTATTGGCGTCGCCCGCCTCGATTGTGAAGTTCTTGCCAGCCGCCGTGGCGAGGTTCAGGTCTGCGCTGGAAGAAATCTTCGCGCCTTCCGCGACGGTGACGTCGCCAGCGGCGTCGAGAGTGACGGTCTTGTCCTCGCCCGAGGCGATGAGGCCTCCGGCAAGGTTGTCGTTGCCAGAGTCGTTGCCAGAGGAATTGCTGGTATCTACGCTGGCCTTCGAGGTGGCAAAAACATCCGCCGCCTCCACTTTGGCGCCGTTGCCGCCCAGGCTGCTGGCACCAGAGACGATGGTCACTCCGTCGGCACGTGTTGCGGCGACGTTTACATTCCCCTTGCTCTCGATGCCGATCTCCGCACCGGAGAACTTGATGAAGGCGTCGGCGGTGGAATCCGTCTTGTAGGCGAAGCGGTTCAGCGTAATTTCGGTCGGGGCGGCGGAATCCGACGAGAATGCGATGTTGCCCTTGGCGACGGTAAGGTTGTCGGAAGGCCGGTTGGCGCCGAAGAGCTTGGCCGAATCGATGTCGCCGTCCGCATAGACGACGAGCGAGGCGTCCTTCGTGGCGGACGCGGCGGTCTTCTTCATCGAAACGTTGTCACCGATCATCAGGTTGCCGGACGTCCCCGAACCGGACGCCTTGAGCGCCACGCCGCCGGAGGCGACGAAGTTCGCATTTCTGATCTCGACGTTCCCGGCCGTCGCCTCGACGCCGACCGCCTTTGCCGTGAGGTTGGCGGTATTGGACCCATCAGTCCCCGCGACCGTCGCGCTCTTGCCCTTGACGACGATGTTGTTGCCTGCCGTGAGGTTTGCCGCGCCGACTTCGGCGGCGTTCGCGGAGCGGACGAGGATGTCGCCCGTCGCGGTAATGTCACCGCCAACGGTCAATGTCCCGGTCGCGTCCGTTTGGTCAAGCGTCACGTTCGCGCCGGAAATAGCTTTGCCGTTCTGGGTGAATGAAGCGGTCTGAATGCCCACGTCGCCGTCGGCATAGATGTTGCCTTTCGATTCGGCTCCGCCTCCGCTGTTCGCCAACGTCACGGCGTTGTTCGCGATGACGACGTTTCCGGCGGCATTGACTCCTTGAATCGTGATTGCGCCGGTTCCGTTCACGAGGTTCACAGAACCCACAGTCCGAACATCGCTTCCCGCATCCCTGCGGCCTAGTTCGAGCGCAACGGCGCCCTGCGCCGACGTGTCGGACACTTTGCCGGTCGCTGACAGGACACGGACCTTGCCGCCGGACGAAACGCCGTCCAGGGTCACGTCCTTGGCGCCCGTGACGCCGATGTCGGCGTTTGCTGAAAGCGAGGAAAGGGTCAGATCATTGTTTCCATTGTTGATTCCAACGGACTGCGCGCTTCCGGAAAGCGTCGAGATTTTGTTCGCGCCGTTAAGCTCGTATGTCTGGCTGGAATTGTCGAGCATCAGCGTGGACGCCTCAATCTTGCCGGCGGTCTGCGTGAAACCCTGCTTGACCGTGACGCCGGTCGATGTCGTACCGATGGTCGCGTTGGCGTTGTTCTGCGTCACGTCGCCTTCGAGGACGAGCGCGCCGCCCGACGTGTTCGCCTGAAGTTTTGCCGCACCGGTTCCAGTCTGGGAGACCGTGCCGTAGACGTGGTCCGTTTTGATCAGACCGGTTCCGGATTGGGCGACGGTCTTCGCGTTTCCATCGGCACCAATGGCCGTCGTGGCCGTGATGGTGCCGCCGCCAGTCTGCGAAACGTTCGCAGCAATGGTCGCGGCGGATGCTGTCGTGGCGGAAACTCCGCTCTGCGTGAACGTGCCTGCGGTCAGGGTCTCTTCCACAGTGATAGTTCCGGCCGACTGCATAATGTTTCCGGTCCCGGCCGAGAGGTTCTTTGCGCTAACGGTGCCGGAAAGCGTGTCGCCGCCCGCGAGGGTGACGTTACCGCCGTTGCCGGAAAGGGTGCCGCGCTGAGTCGTAATGGCCTGCGAGAGCGTCAGGCCGTCCGTCGAATTGTTCGCCCGAATCGTGCCGCCGTTCTGCGCAACGGTGCCGTCGACCGTCGTCGCAGTGATCGTGCCGCCCGACTGGGTGAAGTCGCCATTGAGAGTGTTGGCGGTGACAGTGCCCGAAAGCGTGGAACCATTCGCGACCGAGATGTTGCCCCCATTGCCGGAAAGCGTGCCGTTCTGTGTCGTGATGGCGGATGAGAGCGTCAGCCCATCCGTCGCATTGTTAGCCTGAATCGTGCCGCCGTTCTGCACAACCGTCCCGGTGATTTCCTTCGTCGTGATTGTCCCGGAACCCTGGGTTAGGGTCGTTGCGGAAATCGTATTCGCCGAAATGTTGCCAGACGCCGTGGCCGCGCTTTGCAGCGTCAACACGCCGTTAGCAGTCAGATTGTTAACAGCAAGCGATGAGCCGTTTACCGTCACATTGCCGGCGGTGCCGCTAACGGTGCCGAGCGAGTTACCGGCCTGGTTGAGCGACACGTTGGCGCCTGCCGTGGCGAGTGTCACGCCGTTAGCGGTAATTGACGAACCCCCGGCCTGCGAGGCCGCGCCGTTAATCGTCAGCGTTCCGTTCGCGTCGACAGAGCCGCCATTCTGCATTAGCGAACCGACTGTGAGGCCGCCTTGGCCGTTGATGGCACCATTTCCGTTAATTGTCGCAGTTCCTCCAACAGCCGAGGCGTTAAGTATCCCGCCAACTGTGGCGTTGCCGGTCACGTTGCCGTTGGCGCTGCCCGCAGTCTGCTCAAGCGTGGCGATTGTACCGGAAACGTTCGCCGCACCGCCGCTCTGCGTTAGCTTGTTCTGGATGTTCGCCGCAGAGACGCTACCGCCAGACTGCGTGAAGTCGCCGGTAATGTCACCAGAGGCCGTTACGTTACCGTCATTATCGACCGTGGAGCCGCTCATGTTGATGGTTCCGGCCTTGAGCGTGCCGTCGCCCGTCGTTCCCGAGAAGGTTATCGTTCCTCCGCCGGACGGGATTGTAAACGTGCCAGTCATGGGATTCGCGCCGCCGCCTGCCGTCTCCACGACCGTCGCGCCGGACGGCACGCCGTCGCCGTTGACAGTCCGGCCAATCAAGACAGACGAACCCGGAATCTGACCGACAATTGAGACGATTCCGCCCACGAGGTTGGCATTGTGAGGCTGTCCCCAGAATGATTCCGGCGTGTCGCCAGGCGCGTTCATCGCCGCGGCGACGAAACTTGCGGCGTTCACAACACCGCCTTGCGGAACGGAAATGTTGCCGCCGCTGAAGATGAACAGGTTCACGCCGCTTGCATTAAGCGTGCCAGCGATTGTCGCATCGCCACCGACCTTGTTTATGGCATTGTTCATGCCGGTGAAGGTGAGCGTCTCACGGTTGGCACCGCCCGCAACAGAGAGCACATCCCAATTCACGACCGTCGTGCCACCGTTGCCGGTGATCGTTCCGTTTTGCGCTGTCGTTGCTGTCCAGTTCGCCGATCCGCCGGACACTGCCGTTGGCACAGATAGCGCCCACGCGGCAGGCGCCATGCCGAAGAAGAGCATCTGGAAGGCAAGAAGACCCGTGAGCGCCTTGAAGAACACCGTGCGGCGGCGAGCCGTCCCGTAGATGGCGCGGTTCGCATTCTCGATTGTCGATTCAAAACTTGTCATCGTTTTTCCTCCAAAAACTGTCAAACTGTCAAACCAATCAGAACTGGTACTGCAGCGAGAGATGGCCGACGCCCGCCGACGAAGTTTCAAATGTCCGCTCGTCGGAATCCTGAACACGGTCGCCCTTCACGAGCGGAACGCCCCAGTCGAAGCGGAAGACGAAGTCTTTCCAAGAATAACGCAGTCCGACACCGACCGAGTAGATGAACTCGCTGTCGTTCTCGCGTTGTCCATCCTTGTTAGCCGTCCCGTCCTCGAGCATGAAGTAGCCAAGGTCCACGAAATAGACGAACTGCAGCCTGTCGTTCGACTGATAGGCGTTGGGGTTAGTCCGGTCAATCCAGCCGAGGCCGATCGGTGTGCGGAACTCGATTGTGCCGCTAGCGCCGCTGTCGCCCATGAACTCCCGTTCCACGTAGCCGCGGATCGTGCCGTGGCCGCCGAGGCCGTATTGTTCCGCGCCGATGAGCGGCGTGCTGGCATACTGCGCGTCGGCCTTCAGGAAGAGGAGACGCGGGGCAAGGAATGCGTATGAATCCTCCCACAGCAGGTTCAGTCGCGCCAGCTGCGCCCGCAGAAGCAGATAGCGGTCGTCATCGATTGCGGAGCGGAAAGCCGCAAGGTCGTCGGCGGAGGATCCGCCGAGGTTGTAAACGGCCTCAAGAGTGGCGTAGGTGCGTCCGCGCCAGGCGTCGAGGCTTTTTTCCGAATACATTAGCGCGACGGAGAGCGGCATTATCGTGTAGCCGTCGCCGTTCGGGCCGAGCGGAATCTCCTCGCCATTGATGCGCACCGAGTTTTCGACGTATCGCCAGGTGAAGCCGAGCGAGAGGTCGAGAGCCGATTCGTCGAAGTCCACCATGCGCGATGATGCCTGCAGGCCGCCATAGTAGCCGGTTCCTAGCACATCGAGTTCGCTGTTGATCTCCTTGAGGTTCTGATCCACGTCGGTGTAGCCGCCATGAAGCGTCCAGGACCAGCCGGAGAGGCGACGCCAGGAACCGTCTGCCCACGAAAGCTCCTCGCGCGGGATGTAGTAGCTGGCAGCGCCGCCGTAGAGCGATCCGCCAAGCGAATAGTTGCCGTTGGCGGTGAGCGCATGGCCCGCATCCCAGAGGTCGAGTCCCTGCAGCGTCAGACGCGCCATGTAGGTGTCGGCCGCACCAAGCGGCTTGTCCGGCGCGCCCATGCTGTTGAAGTTGTCAATCGAGACGACGCCGTGGACCGGCGCCGGCCAAGGCTTCTCGCGGACTGTCACGTTGGCCGCGATGGCGCGGGTCGTGCGCCGCGCGCCTATCTCGGCGTCCTCGGATTCGAAGCCGTAATCGAACCCCTCGACCGGCCTGAACTCGGTGTCCGCCTTGTCGATGTCCGGATTGGCGTTGAGCGCGTTGAAGTTCTTGCGGAACTCGATGAAGTTGAAGGCCTCGCCTTCGCGGACGGCATCGACCGCATTGGTGTCCCCCGCCTTCGAGCCGAGTTTTGCGAGGATGTTTGTCTCATTGTAAATGCGGCCCGTGTCGAGCGAGTTGCCTTCGCGATCCACGAAGACGACGGTAATCGGCCCGAAGCGGCCCTTATCGACAAAGCATACCGGAACGCCGTCCTCCAGCGTCACGCTGAAGCCGGCAAAGTAGAAGCCGCCGTAGATGGCGCGGCGCTGCACGGTCTTCGCGGCGGCCTCCGCGCACTCGGCCGCCTGTTCCGGCGTAAGCTTCACCCGCGAGGGATCCGCCGGGTCGCGCTCGGCCTCGCCCCTTCCGGCGAGTTCCTCCGCCTGCCACTCCATCTCGCCCAGGAAGGTGTCGAGAAGCGGTTCGCCGTTCACAGACGCCCGCGCCAGCCAGCGGCGATCGCCCCGGAACTGGACGCCATGAAGCGCACGCAGCGCCTCCTCCGTTTCATAACAGCCGTCGGTCTCAACGTCGGTAATCTGCGCCGTGTGGAAGGTGTGGCTGTCGGAGAAGTATTTGTTGTATTCGTCCTCGGCGGCCTCGAAGGCCGCGCGCTTTTCAGAATAGTCGGCGCGGGCGACAACGTATTCCTGGGTGTCCCACTGGATTTCCTTGTTTTCGTAGCGCCTGCGCTGCGCCGCGAGAGTCTTGCGCGAAACCGCGTATGCCTTGCGGGCCTCGTGGTAGTTCTTGCGGGCGTCGCGGGCCTTTTGGCGCTCGCGGGCATTGGCGTCCATCAGCTGCCACCCAATGGCGGCCAGCTTGCGCCGGCGCGTCTCCTCAATCTGCTCATCGAAAGCCCTGACCAGCACGTCCACGGCGCGGTCTGTCTCGGCGCGGGCGCCGGCCACACTCTTGCCGGCAACTGCGGTGGCGTCCTTCGCCTGCGCCAGCTCCTTCTTCGCGCCCTTGACTGCACCTTCCGCATCGTTCTTCATGGCGGTGGCCTGGGCAAGCGCGTCCTTGGCGGCGATAGCCGCCTTTTCGGCCTCGGCAAAGGCCGTTTCCGCATCTGCCTTGGCCTTGTCGGATTCTGCCTTGGCATTGTCAGCTTCGGTCTTCTTTGCGATTGCGGCATCCTTGGCTTCGCCCTCGGCTGCGCCTTCGGCGGCCTTTGCGGCATCGGCTGCCGCCTTCGCGGCCGCCGCCGCGGCCTTTGATGTCGCGCGGACCTTGTCTTTGGCCGCGTCAAGCGCATTTTCGGCTGCGGCAAGGGCATCCTTCGCGGTCGCCAGCGCCGCGACGGCGGCCCCGGCCTTGTCGATCGCATCCTGCTCCGCCGCTTGGGCCTTTTCGAGCGTCTGCGCGGCACCGGCCATCGCCTTGTTCGGCTCGTCGGCGGCGCTCATCATCTGCTCTTCGCGGAAGAGATCCCAGAAATCTTTGCGGTCGCGTTCGTTCTTCGCCTCAAGTTCCTTCTCGTCGCGTTGTGCGGCCACCCTGGCGTCGGCCGCGACGCGGTTCTGGGCCGCGAGGGCCTTGCGGTAGGCGTCCCCGGCCTGGGATTCGTCTTCGCGGGCCTTGTCGAGCGCCGCATGGATTTCGGGGGTGTCAAGCTTTTCGATCTCGGTCACTTTCCCCTTCGCGAGTTCAAGTGCGTCCAGCGCCTTGCTGGCGCTGTCCTCGAAGGCGGTCTTCTCGTCCTCGTGGAGCAGGTTTGCCTTGTGTTCCTTGTCGGTTTCCTTGTCGATCTCCTCGAGCCTCTCCCGGAGCTTCCTGCTCTTTTCCTCGGCTTCCTTCTTCGCCTCGTCAAGCGCCTCGCCCTCTTTCTTCGCGCCGGATGCTTTTTCGCTGAAAGCGGCTATGTCAGAATTGGCGCGCTCGCTCGCCTTCCGCTGTTTCACGATTTCGTCCTGGAAACCGGCAAGTTTCTTTTCCGCGCCCTTTTCGCCGCCCTTCGCGGTCTTCAAGCCCTCTTTGGCGTCCTCCACGGCCTTTCCTGCGACGGCGAGCGCGGCGACCTTTTCGCCTAAAACACTCTTCTTTCCTTCGAGGGCGTCCTTCTTTTCCTCAATGGCGGATCTCTTCTTTTCAATAGCCGCCTTCTTCTCGCCAACGACATTCTGGGCGTCCTCCACGGCTTTTCCGGCGGCGGCGAACGCCTTGTTGGCCTTCAGCACGGCAGCCTCGGCGGCATCGATGGCGGATTGCGCACGTCTGGCACGCTTTTCAGCCTTGCGCAACGCCCGCCGCGCCCAGAATCCCTGCTTCTCTTCGGGATTCGCGGGCCTGGCCGCTTCAAGCGCCTTGTCGGCTGCGGCTTTGGCATCCTTCGCCTTTGCCACGTCGCCCCTTGCCTTGGCCGCGTCGGCATCCTTCGCCGTCCGCACCCGTCCGGCCTTGTCCAGCGCGCGTTCCGCCTTGCGCAGTTCGCGCTCCGCGTCCACCAGCGCGCCCTCGGCAGCGGCGACATCCTTCGCCGCGCCGAAGACCGCCTTGGCGGCATCGTCCCGCGCATCTTCCGCAGCATCGAGATCGCGCTCCTTCGCCTTGATGACTTCCTTCGCCTCCGCGACCTTCCCCTGCGCGGCCTTCAGACTCTCACCGGCCTTTTCGGCATCGGCAGTTGCCTTGGACATGGCGTTCGTTGCGGCGGAAAAATCGTCCTTGGCTTTCCCAAGCGCGGTTTCGATTTCCTTCTCCTTCTCTTTGCCCTTCTGGAACCGCGCTGCGGCACCATCGGCCTCGGTCGCCGCCTCGGCGAGGGCCTTCTCCATCTTTTCCCTCGCCTGGTTGAAGGCGTCGAGGTCGCTGACCTCCTTTTCCATCGCAACCTTCAACTCGTTGAGCTTGCCCTGCGCCTCGTCGAACTCCTTCTGCCTGTCGGCTTCGTCCGCTTTCGCGACCTTGAGCTTCTCTGACACGTCAAGCACGGCGATCTGCGCCTCTTCGCGGTGCTTCTGCGCATCGGCAAAAGCCTTGGCCGCCTCAGAGGTCGCTCTGTCGCGCTCCTTGAGCATCGCATCAACCTTCGCGTTCTCGTTCGTCTCGACGCGGTAGCGGGAATCGACGAAATCAACGAGCGCCTCGCCGATCCAGTTCAATTCCTCAATCTGCTTCTCCGTGAGCTTGATGTCGCGGTCGCCCGGATGCCCCGGCCGCCGCGTCGTCGCCGGCGGCTTGAACGAAAAATGGACATCCTCCGGCTTCTCGTAGCCGATGGACGCCCTTCTCGCGCTGGCACCGCGCGCCTCGGCGGCCATTTGCGCGGCGGAGGCCTCTTCCCTGATCTGATCCTGCTGCGCCTGAGCAGCGCCGCTTCGGGTCACGGCGCTGGCGACCGCAGACGCCATGCCGGCAGCCTGCTGGTCCACGACGGCTACGGCCGCGGCTTGGTTTTGGGCAAGCGCCCGCGATTCCGAAAACAACGCGACCGCAGCGAATGCCAATAGAACTTTCTGTGGTGATTGTGCGTTCATGGATGGTCCTTTATTGGATGGTCAAATCGTCAAATGGTGGGGAAGATGGGATTGTCAGATGGTGGGGCGAATACTCCGTGCAAGCCGTCCATGTTAATCCCTTCCGGCTTGCTCGGAGAGCTCGCCCTACCTTGCTTTCTCCATTTCCTTGATCTTTCTTTCGGCGTCGTCCTTGATGCGGGAAAGCGTCTTCTCTGCGGCCTTGACGGCCTTTCTTGCGGCATCAACCGCATCGTCTGCCTCATCGACTCTTTTTTCTGCCTTGGAAACAGCCGCCTTGCAGTTTGCGATTTCTTCCGAAGTCTTCTTGTTTTTCCTGGCCCAGTCGAGTGTCTTTTCCGCGTCCTCAAGAATCAGCTTGGCCTTGGCCTCGGCGCGCACCGCTTCTTCCAGTTTCGTTTTCGCGGCGTCCAACGCCTGGCGGCGCTCTTCGGCAAGGCGCTTGACTTCCGCCGCGAAGGCCGCTTCCCGTGCGGCCTTCGCCTCCTGCTCGGCCTTCGCCTTCGCAATCCTTGCCTCCTTCGCGGCTTTCTCCTTCGCTTCCTTCTCCGCTCGGGCCTTGGCCTCAGCCTCCGCGCGCGCCTTCTTCTCCGCGGCCTTCGCCTCCGCGCGCGCTTTTTCGCGCGCTTCCTTCTCCGCACGAGCCTTGGCCTCGGCCTCTTCGCGCGCCTTCTTCTCCGCGGCCTTCGCCTCCGCGCGCGCTTTTTCGCGCGCTTCCTTCTCCGCCCGGGCCTTGGCCTCGGCCTCCGCGCGCGCCTTCTCTTTCGCGGCCTTCGCCTCCCGTTCGGCCTTCTCCTTAGCTTCCTTCGCGGCTTTGGCGTCAAGTTCGGCCAATTCCTTCTCGACTTTGCGCAGGGCCTCTTCGCGTTCGCGATTGGCCTCCGTTTCCTCGGCGGCTAGCTTTTTCTTTTCCTCGGCAAGTCGCTTCGCCTCTTCGCGAAGTTCCTGCGCCTTCTTGCGCGCCTCCTCGCGCGCAAGGCGCTCCGCCTCCTCCTTGGCGGCCTTCTGCGCGGCGAGTTCCTCAGGCGTGGGGGCGGGCGGCGCAGGCGGCGCGACAAACTGGGCATAGACCGACCGCGTCTCGGGTTCAAGGCGATACGCCCTGTCAAGCGACAGGTTGAAGCCCGCCTGCATCCCTGCAAGAGTCACGCGGAACTTCTCGCGGCGGTCGGCAAGCGCCGCGTCAAAAACGCGGATGGCCGTCAAAGCCTCTTCCTTCGCCTTCATCAGAGCGAGAAAGGCCGTGGCCTCTTCCTCGGTCGGGAAAGTCCGGTGCGGCAGCATAGCGGGATTTTCCTCCGACCCGCCGTGGCGCGGGTCAGAGGAGACGAGGAAGAGCGTCATCTTGTCGGCATCGTATGAATACCGGCGATCCTGCCGAATTCCATATTCCCCGGCAAAGCGCGCGTCCATCGCCCGGACGGCCTCCGACTGCTCGGCGGACAGTCGCTCCAGCGCGGCCATGTCGGCGCGATAGGCGTTGCGCGCGGCAACGAGGCGCTGAAGTTCGCGCAGCCTATCCGGCGACAGGACCGCGATCTTTTCTTCGCGGCGGCGGATGAACGACCCGTCATCCTTGAACCATGACGGCGACAAAAGCATCCCGGAATCTGCTTGAGACGGAATCGCCGCCGCCATTTCATGCGTGCCGGAAGAATCAGCTCCGGCGTTAACAACCACAAATGCGAGTATTGCCACAATAAGGGCTCCGCTTAATTCACGAACTCCCTTGCAAACGAGTTGTTCAAGTATCCTCATTGGCGTCTTCCGTCTTTCCCGTGCGATGGCGCGGATTTTGGCATAGTCCGACAATAGGACGCTCACATCAACAGCCACGTATTTCTGCCCGTTGTCAGCGTGGGTGTTTAACACCTCGGAGGCTTCAGTCTCTTTCATTTGTGTTTTCATGGCGGCTGGAAAACTTAGGTTTTTGTGAAGTGTATGGCTATGCCCGGTGCCGAATGGCGACGTGTTTTTCCCGCCGCCTTATGTTTCGCCGAAGTTCAGAGGCCAGCCATTCCGCGTCTTCCGGCGCTAGCCGCGCCTTGCAGCGTTCCAGTTCGTGCTGCACCGCGAACTGGAGGAAGTCGGTAAGCGACATGCCGCGCCGGCGCGCTTCACCGCGCGCCAGCGCCACTATTTCGCCAGGTAGCTTCGCCCCGACGAATACCTTCGTTATGTCAGGCATGTTGCTCATGTCGATACCATTGAATGGAAATTCTATTCTACAGGTATTAAATACCCGTGTCAAGCGTAAAAACCTGCGTCTTGCGAAAGTCCGTTTCCTCCTCAGGAAAACTTGACGAGGCGGCAGTCTATCGGGCCGTTGAAGAACTGGACCAGTTCGACCGGCTTCAGACCCGTCTCTCCGGCGAGCATTGGGCTTGCGGTGAGGATGGAGGTGTGGCAGCGGGCGGAATGGTCGCCAAGCCACGCGCCTATGCGGCGGTATAGCGGCTTTAGGGCCTCGCGCTCGCCAAGCCGCTCGCCGTATTCAGGGTTCATGAAGATGGACGTCGCGCCGCGCGGGACGGCCGTTTCCGCAAAGTCGCAGACCCCAAACGAGATGAACTGGTCCACGCGGGCGGCCTTGGCGTTGGCGCGCGCGATGCGGACGGCGTCGCGCGAAATGTCGGTCGCGACTATGCGCGGCATCTGCGCGGACGGGGTTTCGTTGGCCGCGGCCTCGTCCTTCATGTTGCGCCAAAGGTCCGCCGGTTCGCCGTCGAAACCGCGCAGGGACATGAATGCGAAGTGCTTTCTGAACGAACCCGGCGCGCGGCGCTTTGCCATGAGGGCGGCCTCGATTGCCGGGGTGCCGCTGCCGCACATCGGCGAGACAAACGGGGTGTCCTCGTTCCAGCCGGACGCCATGACGCACGCCGCGGCCAGCGGCTCCTGCATCGGGGCGTTTCCGGGGATGAGCCTGTAGCCGCGGCGCGAAAGCGGTTCGCCGGTGGTGTCGATGAATACGCGCAGCGCGCGCTCCTGCCAAAGCAGGAACACGGCGGCCCCGACCTGCTCGCGCCCGGAGTCCGGCCGGCGCCCGCACTTTTCGCGCATCCTGTCCGCGATGGCGTCCTTGAGCTTGAGCGACGGGATTTTTGTGTCGCGGACTGTGTCGTTCTTCACTACGCCGGTGACGCTGAAGTAACCATCTGGTTCAAGCCACTCCTCCCACGGGACCTGCACGGCGTGCCGGTAGAGGTGGTCTATGTTCTTTGCCTCGGCTTCGAGAACGGGGAAAAGTACCCGGTGCGCCGTGCGAAGCGTAAGGTTGAGGCGCATTGCGTCGGCGAGCGTCCCGGATACGGTCACCGACGAAGCGTCATGCGCCGTGACTTTCCAGCCGGCCTCGCGCACTTCGCGGAGCGCGTATGGGGCGAGGCCGCGCGCGCAGGCCAGGCCGATGTTGGCCTTCTTTGTCCAGATGGATTGCATTTAAACGTGCCACAGGGGGATTAATGCGCAAAAGCCCCGGACGCGACGGCCGTCGTCGCATGGGGCTTTGCCGAAAAGGACGGCGCGGCGGAGGCCGCCGCGCCGCGTTTGGTCCTACAACAGGGACTTGTAGAGCTTCTCGATGTCGGCGACCTTGCAGTCGCGCGGGTTGCCGGGACGGCAGGCGTCGTCATAGGCGGACTTCGCGAGGAACTTGATGTCCTCCTTCTTAAGGACGCCCTTGAGGTCCTTCGGAATGCCGACGTCGGCGGCGAGCTTCTCAACGGCCTCGATGGCGGCCTTGCGGGCCTGGATGATGTTCATCTTGTCCACGCCGGCGACGCCCATCGCGATTGCGATGTTGCGGTACTTGGTGCCGCTGGCGGGGGCGTTGAAGCGCATGGCCGTCGGGAGCAGAATCGCGCAGGCCTGGCCGTGGGGCATGTCGTAGAGCGCGGAAAGGCCGTGGGCCATCGCGTGGTCGACGCCGAGGCCGACGTTTGAGAATCCCATGCCGGCGATGTACTGGGCGAGGGCCATGCCTTCGCGGCCGGCCGGCTTCTTGGCGACGGCGGCGCGCAGGTTGAGCGCGATGAGGCGGATTGCCTCGATGTGCATCATGTCGGTCATCGGGCAGGCGCCCTTGGTGATGTAGCCTTCGATCGCGTGGGTGAGGGCGTCCATGCCGGTGTAGGCGGTAAGCTCCTTCGGCATTGTGGCCATCATGTCAGGGTCGACGAAGGCGACGACGGGGATGTCGTGCGGGTCAACGCAGACGAACTTGCGCTTCTTCTCCTCGTCGGTGATCACATAGTTGATCGTGACTTCGGCGGCCGTGCCGGCTGTTGTCGGTATGGCGAAGATCGGCTTGGACGGCTTCTTCGTCGGCGCAAGGCCTTCGAGTGAGCGGACATTGGCGAACGCCGGGTTGGCGATGATGATGCCGACGGCCTTCGCGGTGTCCATCGAGGAACCGCCGCCGACGGCGACAATGCAGTCGGCCTTCGCGGCCTTGAAGGCCTTGACGCCGTTCTTAACATTCGCAATCGTGGGGTTGGGCTTGATGTCGCTGAAAATCTCAGCCTTGATCTTGCCGGCCTTGAGGACATCAAGGACCTTCTTCGTGACGCCGAACTTGATCAGGCTCGGATCGGAGAATACGATCGGGCGCACAAGCCCGCGGTTCTTTAGCTCCTTCGCGAGTTCCTTTATTGCGCCTGCGCCATGGTAGCTGGTCTCGTTAAGTATGATGCGGTTCATTGGTTCCTTCCTTGGGTTATTGTTGGCGCAGATCCCCACGATTAGGGCATTCGCGCATTTGCATTATTCTACACGAAGACGCACAATTTGGCAAGTGGGCAAAGTTCATTTTTTTTTTGGCTCTTCGTGCATGGCTGTGGGTGGTGTTTGAACAGCATCTCACGCAAAGTCCGCGAAAGGAATGGCGCTACGCGCAACCACGAAAGCCGGCT
>Ga0326513_10000700_pt1 | contig 28649 bp, 28 predicted proteins | sample 2_2465_0518_D_FD_203654 | JGI IMG/M metagenome (GOLD analysis project Ga0326513, IMG submission 203654) | Bovine rumen microbial communities from UC Davis, California, United States - 2_2465_0518 | ecosystem: Host-associated > Mammals > Digestive system > Stomach > Rumen | place: USA...
GTGGACGGCAACTGGTCATGGAATGCCGGTTGGGGTTCAGGTATGGACTTCGGTAAGGAGAAATGCTTCAACCTCTACAACAACCTTGGCTACAATTTCTCACAGAGCGTTGACATGGCTGCTGTGGCAGGACAGACGGATTCACAGCTTAGCAAGGTTCACAACAACATATGGAGTGACAATCTGTCTCTTACATACCGCTCTGGCGATAGTCTCTCGCTTGGCATCAGCGGTAAGGTGGAGTATCGAAACAGTACATCTGATCAGGCTAACTTCAATGAAATCAATGCCACAAACTTCTCATACGGTTTCAACGGCACATGGCGCGTGTTCCGCACAGGCATCACCCTTGCTACCGACATTAAGATGTTCTCACGTCGTGGTTACGCATCAAGCGACCTCAATACCGATAACCTTGTGTGGAATGCATCTATCTCACGTTCTTTCCTAAAGAAGAAGCTTACCGCCCGTCTGGAGATGTTCGACCTCCTTCATCAGCTCACCAATACCAATATCTCCATCAATGCGCAGGGACGATACGAGACCGTAACCAATACCCTTCCTCGCTATGCCATGCTGCATCTGCAATGGAACTTCAATACTATGGGCAAAGTCAAGAAGTAATCGCTTAGTAACAGGTAGCACTATTTTTCTTATTGTTACCTGTTACTTGTTACCAAGCACTCTTCTGTCTTCACCACATCCCACATACTGCTTCCTGAAGCCTTTGGCGGATGGAAGCAGCTGTTGTTTTATCTTAACTCATATTAAATGATAGGCACACCGTGTGTGTTCTTCACTTCCTTCATCACGAAGATACTATGAAAATACCCCACGCTCTCAATGTTTCCGAGTTTCGTGCGCATGAATTCCTGATATGAATCCATGTCGCGCGTCTGAATCTTTAGCGTGAAATCATACTCGCCACTTGTGTTGTAACATTCCGTTATCTCTTCGATATTCTGGATAGTCTCCATGAAATCATCCATGAGCAACTGCGAGTGATGTCTGAGGCGCATGTTGCAGAGCACCGTTATCCCGTTGCCCGTCTTCTTCGGGTCGAGCACGGCATGATAGCCTTTGATGAACCCCTCGCGCTCCAGTCGTTTCTGCCTGTCGAAGGTAGGCGAAGCTGACAGATTCACCTTTGCCGCAAGTTCTTTTACCGTGAGAGTGGAGTCTTCCTGAAGGATGCGCAATATCTTGCGGTCCGTCTCGTCAAGTTCTTCGTATTTCATATTCTGCCGAATAATATTCTGTTGGTTGTGATTAATTTAGTGCAAAAGTAGTATATTTTTCTGAATGTGCCAAATATTTTTGGAGGGAAGAGAAAAGAGAATTAATTTTGCACTCCGTAAAGGTGAATAAAAATCAATAATTCGTAATTTGATATATTTTATGGCAAAAGTAATCAATGGTATTCAGGTTCCGCAGAGAGCCGACTTCGTAGGCAGTTTCCTCCGTCCGGAGAATCTTTCAGAAAACACTCGTGACCAACTTGTAAAGGAATTGACAGATAAGCAGAAGGAATTAGGTTTTCATGTTATAACCGATGGCGAATTTAACAGGACGTTCTGGCATCTCGACTTCTTCTGGGGCTTTGGCGGCGTGGCTCATGAGCCAGGCGGCGATGTGACGTTCAATGGCGAGACGGCACGTCTCGACAAGGTGTATCTCACAGGCAAGCTAACAGCGAAGCCACACCCATTCATCGAGGCATTCAAGCGTGTGAAGAAGTTTGAGGATGCCCAGAGCGTAGCCAAGCTCACAGTCCCTTCTCCTGCTCAGTTCTTCCAGCAACTTACTGTCCCACAGAACTATCTTGGCACACGTGCTATATACAATGACCTTAATGATCTAATCCGTGACATAGCTGCCGTTTATCAGGATTTCATACGCCAGTTCTACGATGCAGGAGGCCGTTTCCTACAGCTCGACGACTGCACTTGGGGCGCTGTGGTAGGCGAGGCAGCTGCACAGCGTTATGCGCGTCTCAGTCCTAATCTCGATGAGGTAAAGGATTTGTTGCTCAAGGTCAATAATCTCGCTCTTGAAGGTCGTCCTGCTGACTTGCTTGTGGCTTCACATATCTGCCGAGGCAACTATCACTCTACATGGTTCAATAGCGGAGCTTACGACTCCGTTGCCGACTGGGTATTTGCCCGTGAGAATGTGGATGTGCTCTATCTGGAGTATGACGATGAGCGTTCTGGCGGTTTCGAGCCTCTTAGCAAGGTGAGTGCCGACAAGCATGTGGTGCTCGGTCTTATCACTACTAAGCGCCCAGAACTTGAGGATAAGCAGCTGATTATCAACCGTATCCGCGAGGCTTCAAAGTACATTCCGCTCGACCGCCTGTCACTCTCTCCTCAATGCGGTTTCGCTTCATGCGCTATTGGCAACAAACTCACTCAGGAAGAGCAATGGGCAAAGCTCAAGCTTGTTCGTGAGATTGCGGATGAGGTTTGGAAATAGTCAGAAGGTTCCCTCGCTATGCCATGTAGCATCAAGACAATGAACAAGAATTAAACAACCACTTTTTACTAACGGGTAGCGATAGGAACACTATTTTCCTTATTGTTACCCGTTACCTGTTACCAAGCATTAAATGATACGTTACGTTAAGTTGTTTTTACCTGTCAGTAATCTTTTCCTTATGAAAGTATTTGCAATTCAAAAAAAAGTATTATCTTTGCGGAGTGAAACTTCATAGACGACAAAACAAGTGTATATGAATGCCAAACATATTTCAAGTAAAACCCAAAATCTATTAACAACCCCAAACAATCAACACAAGATGAAAAAACTAATTGCTTTTATAAGCGTCCTGACAATGTTTCTAGGTACTTCATGTACAAAGGTTGAAACTATTTCAAAAGGACCTATGGTTCCACAGATGCAGAACTATCCAAGCGCCGCCATAGGTGAATATCGCCTACGTGGTGGCAATGTAGTGCTGAGAAGTAATCTGATAAACCTCCCAGAAGAAGCAGAGGAAGAAAAGAAGAAGTCTCTAAAACAAATGTCTCAGATACTTAACAGCAAGGGTATAACCGCGTATGTTCGCAGCTATATCACTAATACTCAGTCGATACGCACCTTAACCTTTGACGAAGATTGTAAACTCGACGTAACATTAGACATACCATATCCAATGTTTGTGTATGTATCACAAATTGGAGAAATCTACATGTGTCCTGGCGATACTGCCTATGTCAATTTGGACCTGGCAGCAAAATCAAGGGAGGAGTTATTCAAATTTGACGGTACTGGAGTCTGCGGCGAGGTGAATCGCTTAATGCAGAAGATATCCCCTAAGTATCTGAGCAGAGACCTGTATTCTTCATGCGATATTACAACAGAAGACCAGATTGATTCTCTCATGACATGGCGCGACCAGCAAGTAGCACGTTTGGATAGCATGGTGGTGAAGATGAATGAGGGCTTGCCTGAACTCGCAGGATGCTCTCCATTGGCTTCTGACATCATTCGCACGAAAATACTGGTATGGTATCAAGCTATGATTATGGATGCGCACATGAGGGCGCGGACTGTATTTATTGACAAAAACGCAATGATGATTGATGGAGAAAAGTGGTATGCCTTCTTGTCCAGATATTATGACTACCTGGCTCCACGTGAGAAGCATCTTCTTGATAACCCTCTGTTCATGATTGGTGCTGATGACACATACTTCAATCGTTTGGCTTACAGCGTGTTTGACTCACGTACGGGACTTAATCAAAGCTATCCTCTTCGTTTTAATCCAGAAACGTACGCTATGCTTGGGGAGTTGTCGTATACGCAAGGAAAGAAAATAGAACTATGCAATAAGTATGTTCGTGAGAAACTGCACATCAATCCAAACTGCTTCTCAGCACAAGTCTGCCTAATGTATAATATATTTGGTAGTGCAGTAGATGGTATTGCGAGTGGTAAAAATGCCGATGTCATTGCAGACAACGTTTCTTACATCATGCCATATATCACCAATCCGGAACTTGCACGTATCGCAACTCTAACCTATCGTGACTACGTGAGAAATTACGAAGTGCCGGAAATTTCTAATAAGCCAATGACCAAAGGCGATAGTATCTTCCAGCGAATTATTGAGCCATACAAGGGTAATGTGCTTGTAGTGGATTTCTGGGAGATGTCATGTGGTCCATGCCGAGGTGGAATGCTGAATGAGCGAGATGAGGTTAAGGCATTGGCTGATAGGCCTATCAAGTTCCTTTATATCACAGATAATACTCCTGACCAATGCAACAAGTGGTTGGACGAGAACGAGATAAAAGGTGAGCATATCTTCATCACTCGTGCAGAATGGAGTCACCTACAGGAGAAATTCAATTTCGGCGGCATCCCATTTCATATCCTTGTAGATAAGTTTGGCAAGATACATAATTATCAATCAAGACAAACCTATTATAACCTGCTAGGTGATTAGTTTGTCATATACCTGCCATGCCTCCGTTGTGCCTTCGCTATGCCTTTCGCTGTGCCTTCGCAGGTCCGCTCATGCTCCATCGATGGAAACGGACTAATGGCAGGGGTATAGTAGAGGGGGAAAGCGGATTCACAACGAGCAAGACTATTTTCCTTATTGTTACCTGTTACTTGTTACTCCTTCATTATGGTAGAGGCTTGTCGTGATAGAGGCAATTACAATGCTTTGACGGATATTTTTTAATCAAATCCATAGGAATTTTTATACCATAAGTACTATGGAATTCATCAACAATAAGAGTCTGATATTTCTTTTTCGGAGCTTTACTCTCCAATGCCAATGAAGTGTCAAGGAATTGGTGCGCCCATGAATAATCATAGGCCATAACCGCCTCAATGAATCTATTGACTTCACGGGGGGAGTTACCCAACTTTCCTGCAATTATGGCATCTCTAAGTTTTTCAAGTTTCTTCTTGAAGAATGGATGTGGCCAAACTGCAATAGCAGACAACGCACTCTCTATATGAGGTTCTTTAAGATTAAAATTCTCCAATTCGGCTGCAATAAATTCCAAATCATTCGTTTTTTTGTATCTTGCCAATGCCATCAGAAGTTCCTCGCATGGCTCTTTTAGATACAATTCACGAATACGATTATAATGAGCATCATCTACTGGAGACATTTTCTTAAGTTTTTCCTTTAAGAAATCATATAATGGAATATCTGGAGTGAACAAAGCGAGAGAGTCATTCATTAAAGAGTCTTGAACTGAGATATAGCCTCTATTACGAGCAATATTCGCATATCTGAGAAAAATACTTCCCACATGTTCTCGTACTCCATAATCATAATCCCAAACAGTCAATGTCGCAGTATCTTTATAGTTATCCAATACCATTTTTTCCAAACCATCATACCCTCTTGACACCAGCGAAGCAAATGCTGTAACCTTGACAGCAGAACTATGATTCTTGTCATACACAAGATCGATCAGCTGTTCATCCGTACAGATGCTATCCAAAAAAGAATTAGGGATAAATTGTATCGGTATACGTTGTTTACGCTGAAAAATGCTTAAATCAAGCTTGTCAAGAATACTATCAACATCAAAAGAACGTTTATCCATACTAAAATATGGATAATTATTTACATCTTTGTAATAATCCAAAATAAACAACATTTTGTCTAAATTGCTTGGTTCATTACGACAAGCAGTTATCAATAGTAATGATAATAATATTCCAAATAGATTCTTCATTTGTCTTAGGTTTGTTTCTATCAAGTGCAAAAGTAATTGAAATTCATAACACCACCAAATATTCAGACAACAAAACAATAGGCAGGGTAGCACTATTTCCCTTATTGTTACCTGTTACTTGTTACCCCAGGCACTCTTCCCAGTACTTCACCACACCCACATACTGCTTCCTGTATTTCTGGCGAGCCTTCATGTCAGCATCTGAAATGCTTACATCCTTATCCATATCCTTCAGTCGGGCATCGTCAATGGTGATATACAATTTCTGGAGGCCCTTGATGGTACGGCTCAAAGTGGGGCGGTCGCATATCACCGAGTTGCCGAGCGTGCTGACCACGCGCTCTATGAAGCCTGAATAATTTTCATCCATGCCTTTCTCTTCCATATAGTAGATGAAGATCATCGCCCAGAAACGCGACTTGCTTGCCTTCTTCCTTGCTGCAAACACGAAATCCGAATATGTGTTAGGCGTGGGGTGATAATATCTCTCTACCATATTCCTACAGCGACGTATGAAATCCTCTTCACACTCTACGGTATGAAAAGGATTCCTCGCAGGTCGCCCAACTGCCTTCTTCGGCCGAGGCTCAAATATTTCTTCTTCCCACTCCACGCCCTTACTCTGTTTTATCTTCGTCAGACTCGTCAATCCATTCATCGTCATCATCGAAGTTCTCTTCTTCCTCTGAGAACATCGACATCTGGAGTATGTCAAGGGCGATGATGAGACAGGTGTGGTTCATGTCTGGCGACTTAACGTCATACTTTGCTTTCAACTCATCAAGCTTTGCCCACAACGCCTTCTCTTTTGCCTTCTCAGGATGGCTCTCGCCTATGGTCCAGTTCTCCCTTATCCATGCAGCCATCTCACTCGCCATGAGCACCTGCTGATAGCGGAACGTAGTGTCGATAAACGTGTCCATAGCGTCATAGAGCGACAACTCGAGCATATCCTTGCACACGAGCCTTCCCACCTTCATGTGGTTCTCTACAGCCCACAGGTCGTCGGCGCACTTGCCTATGGCTGCAATGAGTTTCTTCTTTTTCTCCTCTGACTGGTCATGTCCTCCCCAGTGCGATTTTATGCCATAGAACACGTGCATCGAAACCTCATTGCGAGCCACGCTGGTGTAGTTCTCCTCATCGTTCATCATCAGCATGTGAATGTCATACAGGATGGCAGCCGACAGGTTAGGCCACTTGCAGTCGGTTATGAAGGCATACAGCTCCTTGTTGTCCAAGCTGCTCTCGCCGTCGGTCATGTTCCACGGCCATGCCGACCAGTCAGTCTTCTTGCCACGGAAAAGAGGATAGCACATATCCTTCAGATCCAGATAGAACCTGAAGCGCACGCGGTCTTTCTCGCTCAGGGCATTGATAGCAGCCAGACTACGGCTCTCGCTTGCATAGTCAGGGTTCTCGAATACCTCAAGCGTATATTCCGTGTTCGCGCTGTATCTTCCATCGCAGAATATCCCGTCGTTAGCCGTCTGCATCAGCAGCTCGCGATAGTCCTCACTATCCTGCTCTGGCAGATTGTCGAAATCCACATTCTTTATAAAGTGGTCAAACCGATTCAGTATGTCTTTTAATATATCTTTTTTCATTTTTTTTTGTTTAGATTGAATTTTTTCGGGGGTGCAAGAAACCCTCATGCGTCTGCAAAGATAGTAATATTCCTGCACCCCACAAAATTTCTTCTACACTATTTTTCTTATTGTTACTTGTTACCGCTCTATCTGCAATCAGGTGGTTGCGCCCCGAAGGGGCAAGGTCTGCAATTAGCCCAGGGCAACGCCCTGGGTAATTAGAGGTGTACCTAATCGCCCTGTAAGGGCAAAAGCCCTAAATTGATTTCAATGCTTTTGCCCCTTTAGGGCGAACCGACCCCCTCACTATACCCATGGCGATGCCATGGGCTGTGAGCTTGCTACCCCTTCGGGGTGCCATCGGATTCATGCGGATAATCATCCCTCTTACGCCACCAGTTGCAGCACCTTCTCGTAGCAGCCTTCTGACACCTTGCGGATGAGTCCGTCAGCCACCCATCGGCTTATCACCATCTTCACGTTGGCGCTGTCGCCATTCTGCACACGCATAGCAATGAGCTCCTGCACGCTGAAATGCTCGGGAAGCACAGAGAACAGCTTCTTGTTCTTCGACATTCGTCCCTGCTTCTGCATGAGAGAGTTGTCGATGTCGTTGATGTCCTCGTAGTCCTTGCCGCAGAAGGTATATACCCCAAGTCGGTGAGCCTCGGCTGTCCACTTCACCACCTTCGCTATGTCGCGAATCTGCTTCTCGTCAGTAGGACAACCGCGAAGATACCATTGCAGCACACCAGCACGCATAGCCACCACAAGGGCACGCTTGCCGAGGTCATACCACACCTCGTCAGGGTTCTCGTCGTCTTCCTTGTCCCACTTGTTCTTGAGCATCATGACGGTCTTCTCGAGCCACGGCAGTTGCACCTTCCTACCGTCCTTGCCTGCCTCGGAGAGAAGGTCGCAAGCCTCGTCTAACTGTGCCTGCTCCGTTTCGGTTAGGTTCTCATAGTGAGGAAATCCCTTTATCCTCACCGATGGCATGAAGGCGAAGAGCACACGGTTGTTCAGACCGCCTTCAGGGTTGTTGTAGAACTTATGCATACCGCCTGGAGTACCGCAGTAGAGGCAGTTGAGGAAGATAGGAATGCGGATGTTGCGCGTCAGATGGCTCTTGCTCTCCTTACCGCCCATGGCATTGTCGAATGCCTTGCACAGAAGGTCGTCGTTATCGCCATACACCGTCTTCTTCGCCTTCGAGAGTCGTGCCACCTCCTCCGTGAACTGAATGGCATGCTCACCCTCGAGATTGTCGAGATACTCCAGCATCTGACTTGTGGTGATGTCGTCGCCGAAGAGCTTCACTCGCGGACGTGGGTCGTCGGGCTTCTCTGAGGCATCGCTTGCCTTGTTGCAGATGGCGAGATACTCGGCAGCCTTCTGGCGCTCAATGTTGTCCTCAATGCGGATGCGCTTCGTCATAAGGTCGAAGAGATGCGCTGCGAATGCCTTACCGCTACTGCTCTTGCCCACCACGGCAGTCTGAAACGAGAGCGAGTTCTCACGGCCGTCCATGTAGTTGAAGCGGATGTGTGTGCCATACACGCCCCAGATTGGCAGCATAGCCATATACACCTGCGAGCGGAGATGCTTGGGGTAGTGTGCGAGAATCATCTCCTCCACGGCTGAGAGCTTAGGCAGTCTTGGCAGTTGGATGTCGGTCTCGTCAGAAGCATTGCTCACGTTTCTCAGCTCGCTTATCACACCTCTCATCACGGGCGTTATCGTGCGACCGTTGGTGGCAAGGGCGTTGCTGATGGTGCGTCGAATCTCGGCATCGGGAAGGGTGGGGAAGTAAGGAGCCACGAGCATGTAGAGCGTGTTGAAGTTGTAGTCGCAGATGTGGCGAAGCTCACGCACAAGAATAAAGAGGTCGTCGTTGCGCTCACCCTCGCGAGGATTACCCTGTGTGGCTATTCGTCGGAGCAGAGCCTCGATGATGCTGCTGAACTTGATGCCCTGATAGTTGAAGTTGTCGCTCACCTTCACTCCTTCATCCTTCATCCCTTCATCCTTATTCCCTTCATCCTTCACCTCATTTACATTCAACCCCTCATCCTTCATCCTTTCATCCTTGTTCCCCTCCTCGAGAACATGATTGAAGAGCCTGTCATTGTCAACGAAGAGCATGTAGTCCTTGCTGGGAAGGAATGACACGCGCGACAGATCCTTGATCTTGCGGTCGGCAAACTCGCTCATCCCGAATGCTGCTGCAAGCCTCTCCTGGCACTGGGTTATTCGCTCGCCTTCACCGAGAATAGTCACCAGTCGCAGGCCTTCGCCACGTGGAGTGACATGGGCAACGACGATGCCCAGTTCCGTTTCCTTGCCGGCAATCTGCTCGTCATAGAACTTGCGAGGATTCACGTTCATGTGGTCCCAGTCATGCAGACAGAATCCGCTTGGGATGGCAGTCTCAGCCGTTGGACGCACGCCATCCTCTGGCATCTGGCAAGCATAGAGCACCACAGGCAGATCGCCCTTCAGCTTGCTTTTCATCTCCTGATCAGCCTCTGCCTCAATCTGACGCATCGTGCTGTTCACCTCGAATGAGTTGGTAAGTGACTCGAGCGCCTCAGGAGTAAGACGCTTCATGGTCTTGCTTCTGCAAGAGTCCATGTAACCAATTTTTGTAAGTCTTTTAGCCATCGATTTTTTTTTAAAAGTTAAACAATTGAGCCATCGGGCTCTTTGACGATTGCAAAATTACGACAAATTCCCCATACCTCCAAGCCTTTTCCGCCTGTGCATAATTAGTGTGCTATTCTTTATAATTAGTGTGGTAATTTGCAGAATTAGTGTGGTATTTTCAAAGAGCTATATTGTGATGGTGTGCAATCGTCAAAGGCGGTTATATTTTTTCTTGACGAAAACTTGCACGAATAAGAAATTATCTATATCTTTGCAAACAGATAATTAAAACCGAACTTATGGAAGAAAAAATCATCAAAATAGTCAAGGGCATAGGTATAGCAACAATATATCTTATAGCATTATTCTTTACCGATTTCCTTGGACACTATTTACTCAGCAAACCAACAGTTGCTTTCCGTAATGATCTATTGTGTATATATTTTCATTTAAACTGGCTCTCTTTCTTTTTCCTTGCAGTAACATTATGCCCTGTCGGGTTCTCGTTTGTCAAGAAAAGGTGGGCAAAGCCATTACGATTCATCAATGCACTTAACCTCATACTATTAATATGCATCTTGATTTTCGCTCAACCATATACCACCGCAGCAGAAATGGAAGAGAACTATCTTGAGCATAAGGATGATATGGAGAAGCTCGTTAGATATGTCAACGCATCGGCAAAGCATAATACTGAATTAGTATACAAACTCAAGGAAATAGATTCTTGGAATTGTAAAGAAAAGGGAACAATCAAGCAACTTATGGAAAAAGCAAATGTGAAAGAAATCAAAATAACCACCCGCCCCGATACTTGCACCATAGATGCAGACCTTGTCTACAAATACTTTGGCAAATCATCAAGATACTTTTATGTCATCAGAATTAATGCCAAGATACTTAATAAAGACGTTACTTATCCCCATAAGGGAGCTCCTTATTTGAATTATAATGACAGCGTGGCAATCACTTACGATGATTCCTTTTTTTCCTGTCCAAAATTTCCTGATTATAGTGAATTCGTCAAGAAACTACAGGCACGCAGGAATAAGCAAATTTTAGCGGCCAGTAACAAGTAACAGGTAACAATAAGAAAACGACTGCCCTGTTTTATAAATTCTATATATAATAAGGTATATAAACTCCTTAGAAATTTTCAGTAAAATTCTTGGCCATGCACACAATTCCTTATTGTTACCTGTTACCTGTTACCGAGGCCGTTTGCCATGCCTCCGTCATGCCTTCGCTATGCCTTCGCTGTGCCTTCGCTCTACCTTCGCTTCAGGTCCGTTTCAGATCCGTTGTAAATCCGTTGTAGGTCCGTTCCTAAGAATGGGATAATAGCGAAGCCATATCGGGGTAACAAGTAACAGGTAACAATAAGGAAAATAGTGCGGAAGAAATTTTGTGGGGTGCAGGATTATTGCTATCTTTGCAGGCGAGACATTAGGATTATAATCAAATACCCGCACCGTTATGCTTACTTCCGCCCAAATAGCAATGATCAACAAGAAAGCAGCAGCCACGCCCGATGCTCTGAAGCGTGACTCGCTCTCTAACTATCTCGAAGGTTATTACTTCGTCACTCTCAACACTCGTGGCGAATCGCCAATCCTCTCGTTGGTAGAAGGCACCATAGGCGCCACAGGTGCCGATAGCCCGCATTGCAGATATACGAAGCTGGGGGAAAGAGTGAAGGAAGTGATACGCTCTATTCCCGAGTTTCACCCGCACGTCAAGGTGATAGATGCAGAGGTGATGCCAGAGCATCTGCACATTCTGCTCCAGTTATTGCCCGAGAACAAAGAGCATCTGGGGCGCATCATTGGCGGCTTCATGATAGGCTGCAGCCACACTTACTGGGACATGCTGGGCATAGACTGGCGGAATATGCGCAAGGAGGCGAACATGCGAGCTGCAGCTCTGAAATGGCAAGACCGCAACCACACGCGCTCCTTCCGTGGCCCTGCTATCTTCGTGCATGGCTACAACGATGTGGAGGCGATAACCGAGGAGCAGGTGCAGATAAAGATTGCCTACATCCGCTCGCAGGCAGAGCGGCGACTGATAAAAGGCCGTATGCATCGCTGTTTCTGCATAGAGCGCGGCAAGCACTCCCGCAACTGGAGCACCGAGGTCGCCATGCGTGCCGTAGCCGCCGATCCGTTCTTTGCCAGCAACACAGACAAATGCCTCGCAGCTCAGCGCAACGTGACGGCACGACTCGCAACCGACGAAAGAGGAGCGTGCCTCGACTACTTAGGCTTCCCGCCACTTATGGCAGACGAAAGGAAACTGCCCCTGATATGCCATAGAAGAGAATCTGCCCAGTTTGAACAACAGAAAGAGGCTGTGATGAATGCAGCAAGAAACGGCTGGATTATTGTCTCAGCTTTCATCTCTCCGAAAGAGAAGGAGATAAAGACACAACTGATGGTGGAGCTGTTGCCTTTCATCGAAATTATGGACAACGGATTTGCCGACCGCTACAAGCCCACGGGCAAGGCCTTCTATGCCTGTGCTGAGAACCGTCTGCTACAGATATCATGCTGGCGCTATGAATACCGAAAGGAAGCAACCGTGAGCCGGGAGATGTGTCTTGTTATGAATGAACTGGCAAGAGTGATCACTCAGCGAAATGACGACTGGTGGAAGACATGCCCATCGGTAACAAGTAACAGGTAACAATAAGGAAAATAGTATGAAAAAATCCGATGCTCTTGCTTCTTGGCAGGAACATCGGAGTATGTGTGTCAGAGGTCGGGCTTTCTTCTTAAGGCTTGCTCTCCCCTTCGATATAGTTCTCCATGCACATCATCTCACCATCGAATACGGCATAGGTGAACTGCCATATCCAGTCGCCGAGAATCATGAGGCGGCATGAGCGCGTGAGCATGAGGTCAAGCTCTATGTGGCGGTGGCCGAAGAGGAAGTAATCTACGTCAGGATGCGATTTCAGATAGTCCTTGGCAAAGAGAACGAGATGCTCCTTGTCCTCACCCATGTAAGGCGGTTCCTTGCCGTCCTTGCGCTTCAGGCGTGAAGACTTTGCCCAGTTAAGACCGAACTTCATTCCCCATGTGGTTGGAAGCACGTTGCGGAAAAGCCATTGGCAAGTCTTGCTCGTGAATATCTTCTTTATGAACTTGAATTTTTTGTCAGGGTCGCCAAGGCCGTCGCCGTGGGCAAGATAGAACGTCTTGCCGTTGATTTCGAGAGTCTCCGGCTTATGGTGCACGATAACTCCGCATTCCTTCTCAAGGTAGCCATATTCCCAGATGTCATGGTTTCCGGTGAAGTAATGCACCTCTACGCCGGCATCGGTTAGTTCCGACAGCTTGCCGAGAAAGCGCGTGTAGCCCTTTGGCACGACGTATTTGTATTCATGCCAGAAGTCGAACATGTCGCCCAACAGATACACCGCGGAGGCCTTCGTCTTAATCTCGTCGAGAAAGCGCACGAGACGGCGTTCCTGAGTGCGTGGATGCTCAGCTGCGAGAGAGCCGAGGTGGGCGTCGGAGAGAAAGTAGATATACCCCATTTTTAATCCAGTCCTAATTCAACTCTTGCTTCTTCAGTCATCATTGACTTGTCCCATTCAGGCTCAAAGACCATGTTCACGTTGGCGCTTGTCACGCCTTCAACGGCAAGCACCTTTGAGCGCACGTCTTCGAGGATGAAGTCGGCAGCTGGGCATGAAGGAGCTGTGAAGGTCATGTCGAGGTCGAGTGCGCCCTCGTCGTTGAGGTCGATTTTGTAGATGAGGCCGAGGTCGTAGATGTTTACTGGAATCTCAGGGTCATAGACTGTCTTGAGCACCTCAACGATGCGATCTTCTATCTTTATACGTTCTTCTTGTGTCATATCTGTTGTTTTTTTTGTTTCAATTTGTTTCCGGATTTGCCGGAATATCCGGATTGTCTGGAGTTTAGAGTTTTCCACTCTCGTGATATGAGTAGTAGGCTCCGTCAGTCACGATGATATGGTCGGCGAAATGCAGTCGCATGGCATCGCAGGCGGATTTCACCTGTCGGGTAATCTGGTCGTCGTAGCCGCTTGGGTGAATATTGCCACTCGGATGATTGTGGGCAAGGGCTACGATGGTGGCGTTGCATAGTACCGCTTCCTTTATTATTACGCGCACGTCAACGGCCGTTTCGGTTATTCCTCCATGCGAGAGGCGCACGGTCTTGATGTGCTTGTAGTTATTGTTCATCAGCACAATGTAGGCCTCTTCCACGTCGAGGTCGCGCATCTTTGGCAAGAGGTGTTGGTAGATGGCGTCAGGCTGGCTGAGGTCAAGGCGTTCGAGTTTGTCCTCATGCTCACGACGTTTGCCCAGTTCGCAGGCAGCGAGTATTGAAATGGCTTTCGCCTCGCCTATGCCGTTGTATGCGGTGAGTTCGGAGATGCTCTTTCTGCCAAGAATTCCGAGGTTGTTGTCGCAATCCTTGAGGATGCGCTTCATGAGGTCAACGGCTGACTCGCTTGTATTGCCCGAGCCTATGAGGATGGCGATAAGCTCAGCATCTGACAGGTTCTCTGCTCCTATGCGTGCAAGCTTCTCGCGAGGTCGGTCGTCTTCTGCCCATGAGGTGATAGGCATTGTTCCAGAGACTCGGCCTTTCCCCCCGCTCTCTCCCGTAGGGAGGGAGCCGGAAGGCGATGTGCATTCCGTATTGTGAGCTTCGTTCGGCTCATTATTCTTTGTGTTTTCGGCCTTCTGTTCCTCTTTTGGGAAATCTTCCGGCTCATAGAATTCTTTTACTCTCCACATAGGCGATTAGATTATGATTGTTACGGTTTATTACTTGTAGAATGTCTTCTCGAAAGCCTGGAACTCGTCCTGCTTTCTTACGCATCTCTTCCACCATGCCTCAAGGAAACCGAAGCCGTAGCCCATGAGCTGAACGAAGGCGGCTGCTATGCTGATGAAGCCGATGCGTGGCGATTTGTTCTTGATGGTTGAGTCGATGAAGATAAGAAGCGAGTAGAGCAATATCGGCAACCAAGGAGCTGCGCATAGCCAGTACCACTTGTGAGGGTCGTCATAGTGCATGAGCAGACGGCCTGTCATGGATATGAGAATTAGCGCGATGACTCCTACGGTGAAGACCATCGGAAGCATGTGTACCAGTTTCATTGTTCCCGGATGCCGCTTTTCAAGGTTTATGCGCGCAATACCGCTATTATATACCTGTCGGAAGAATTTTCTGAGGTCGGTGCGGCGCTTGTGCCATACCCATGCTGATGGGAACAGACGGCATTTATGACCAGCCTCCACGATGCGATAGGAGAAGTCGATGTCCTCACCGAAGCGCATCTTCGAGAATCCTCCGAGTTGCTGGTAAACCTCACGCTTTATGCCCATGTTGTATGAGCGTGGGTAGAACTTGTCGAGCTTCGCCTTTCCTCCGCGTATTCCACCTGTTGTAAAGAACGAGGTCATGGAGTAGGAGATAGCCTTCTGCACAGGAGTGAATGAAGAATGTGAGGCATCAGCTCCGCCGAAAGCCTCGCAAGGGTTCTCGCTAAGTTCTTTGTCGAGAGCCTTCAGATAGCCGTCAGGCAGGACAACATCGCTGTCAAGGATGATGAGGTAGTCGCCTTTGGCACGCTCTGCGCCATAGTTGCGGCTTTGTCCCGGACCTGAGTTCTCCTTTAGGAAATAGCTGAGAGGGAGGCTGTTGCCGTATTTCTCGCATACCTCCTTGCAGGGAATTGAAGAGCCATCCTCGACGATGATGACCTCAAAGTCGGAATAAGCCTGACGGGTGAGACTGTCAAGCAGTTCGTCAACCTCGTCAGGCCTATTATATACTGGTACTATAATACTATATTTCATATATCCATTTTAGGATAACCTAAATATAGGGAAAGGAGATTACTCCTTCATGCGCTGAATGTAGCTACCGTCACGTGTATCTACCTGTACGAGGTCGCCCTCGTTGATGAAGAGAGGTACACGGATCTCAGCACCTGTCTCAAGAGTTGCTGGCTTGAGAGTGTTTGTAGCTGTATCGCCCTTTACGCCTGGCTCAGAGTGAGTGATGCGAAGAACGGTCTTTACTGGCATCTCAGCATAGAGAACGGTGTCTGTGTCAGCGTCGCTTACAACCTCAACGATGTCGCTCTCCTTCATGTACTCAACGCCTGTTACGAGTTCAGAAGAGATAGGAGTCTGGTCGTATGTCTCCTGATTCATGAAGATATAGTCCTCACCCTCCTTGTAGAGGTACTGATATGGGCGACGTGTAATCTGAACTTCCTCAAGCTTCTCACCGATGTTGAAGCGGCGCTCAAGTACGCGACCGTCGGTTACGTTCTTCAGCTTGATGATCATGATTGTGTTACCCTTACCTGGCTTGCGGTGCTGGAAATCGATGCACACCCAGATGCCACCGTCCATACGAACTGCTACACCCTTCTTAATGTCCTGTGAATTAATCATTGTTTTTTTATTGTTGTTATGAATTATATTTTCTGATTTGTGAGTGCAAAGTTACTATATTTTCGCCAAAAAACGCCCACTTTTTACAAAAAAACTACTCGAAATAAAGAAAAATACGTTTTTTTGATGCTAAAATGGCTAAATTTCTTTGTTAATTCAAAAAATATGAGTACTTTTGCACCCTGAATTGCGCAAAAGTGCTTTTAAGTTTAGGTAAGAAACAAAAAATAACAAATAAAATAGAATAACAATGAAAAGAACATTCCAGCCACACAACCGCCGTCGCGTGAACAAGCATGGTTTCCGTGCTCGCATGGCAACTAAGAATGGTCGTCGCGTACTCGCATCTCGTCGCGCACACGGTCGTAAGAAGCTTACTGTTAGCTCTGAGCACCACGGTAAGTAATTATGGCTCTTGAGTCATAAAAAGGCAGTCTTTCAGATATGGAAGACTGCTTTTTTGTTATATAAATAAAAAAGTACGCGAGAAATTTTGTAATTTGGGCGGTTTGTCTTAACTTTGTACCAAAATATGCACATAGACAATGAATGGAAAAGAATTCTTGGGTAAGTTCAAAAGCAGTTTCCTGTGGGCGAATCTTCTTGCTATGGCCCTGGTGGTAGTTCTTTGTGTGATGGGTGTAAAGTACGGACTTGATACTTATACTCATCATGGAGAGGCGATATCCGTACCGGATGTGCGTCGTCGCACGTTTGACGATGCTGAGCGTATTCTCAACAGTCTCGGCTTTAATGTTGTGGTTGTCGATACAGGCTATGTGAAGACATTGCCTGCTGATGCCGTACTTGAACTTTCTCCAGAGGTTGGTCAGAAGGTTAAGACTGGCCGTACAATCTATCTTACCATAAACGCTGCCGATACTCCTGTACTGACTATGCCTGATGTGATAGACAACTGTTCTTATCGTGAGGCACAGGCAAAGCTTACGGCTATGGGCTTCCTTGTCGGTGATCCGAAATATATTACCGGTGAGAAGGACTGGGTGTATGGCGTTGAGTGCAATGGAAAGAGTTTGGCGGCAGGTGACAGGGTTTCTATTGAAGACAAGATTGTGCTTCAGATAGGTAGCGGACAGCGTGATGCCAACGATTCCGTTGTTGTTACCGATGCGGTGTATGTCAATATGCCTGAGCGCGGAGATGTCAACGGAGGTGAAGTTGACAATTTCGTGGTTGTTGAGTAGCACAAGTGGTAACAAGTAACAGGTAACAATAAGGAATTTTGAAAGAACAGGAAGAAATATTCGACGATATAGATATCGAGGAAGTTGAAGAGGCTCAGGCCGAAGACGGACAGCTCTATGAGCATTTCCGTATTGTGGCAGATGCAGGTCAGGAGAAGCTTAGAATTGACAAGTTCCTCTTTGAGCACATGCAGCATTCCTCGCGCAACCGCATTCAGGCTGCTGCCGAGGCTGGCTATATTCATGTGAATGACAAGCCGGTGAAGAGCAACTACAAGGTTCGTCCTGGTGATGTGGTGACGCTGATGCTCTCTCGTCCGAAACACGATACTACCATATATCCGGAAGACATCCCTCTCAATGTGGTGTACGAGGATGATTATCTCATGGTTATAAATAAGGAGGCGGGTATGGTGGTTCATCCGGGTGCAGGAAACTTCAGTGGTACGCTTATCAATGCTGTGGCGTGGCATATGAAGGATGTGCCGGAGTTTGATCCGAACTCCCCGGAGGTTGGACTTGTGCATCGTATAGACAAGGATACAAGCGGATTGCTTGTGGTTGCCAAGACGCCGGAGGCTAAGTCTGCTCTTGGAAAGCAGTTCTTCAATAAGACTACGCATCGCTCGTATCATGCTCTCGTCTGGGGACACTTCACAGAGGATGAAGGTAGGATTGAAGGCAATATTACCCGAGACCCTAAGGACAGGCTGAGGATGACGGTTGCCGCTCCGGACTCAGGAATAGGCAAGCCTGCCGTTACCCATTGGAAGGTTATAGAGAAATTCGGTTATGTTACCTTGATTGAGTGTATTCTTGAGACTGGCCGTACGCATCAGATAAGGGCTCACATGAAGCATATCGGGCATCCTTTGTTCTGTGATGAGAGGTATGGCGGTTCGGAGATTCTTCGAGGCACACGGTCTTCTACATATAAGGCATTTATCCAGAACTGTTTCAAACTCTGTCCGCGTCAGGCTCTGCATGCTAAGACCCTCGGTTTTGTGCATCCTGTGACTGGTGAGCAGATGGACTTCACAAGTGAGTGGCCTGAGGATTTCTCTGCACTCATTGAAAAATGGAGAAACTATGTGAATGGCGCAAATGCCTTCTTAAACGAAAAATAGAAACAACAAAAAAGTACAATACATAAAAATGGCAAATATCAAACGCACAATAGCCATCGTTTGCGGTGGCGACTCTTCTGAGCATGATGTTTCAATGCGCTCTGCTCAGGGCTTGTATTCTTTCTTTGATAAAGACAAGTATGATCTTTATATCGTAGATGTCAAGGGACAGGACTGGCATGTGGACTTCCCTGACGGCACAATCGCGCCTATTGACCGTAATGATTTCTCATTCCGTCATAATGGTAAGACTGTGGTAGTTGATTACGCATATATTACTATTCACGGCACCCCAGGAGAGAATGGTCTGCTTCAAGGCTACTTTGACCTGATTCATCTTCCTTATTCTACAAGTGGTGTGCTTGTCGAGGCTCTTACCTTTGACAAGTTCGTGCTGAATAACTATCTTCGTGGTTTCGGAGTTTCTGTTGCTGAGAGCGTTCTCGTTCGTCGTGGTGATGAGGAATCACTTACAGAGGAACAGCTTCAGAAGACTGTCGGTTTCCCATGTTTCGTAAAGCCAGCCGCAGACGGAAGTAGCTTTGGAGTAAGCAAGGTGAAGGAATTCGACCAGTTGGCTCCTGCCTTGCGTAAGGCATTTATGGAGAGCGATACCGTGATGATTGAGAGCTACCTTGAAGGTACTGAGATTTCTCAGGGATGCTATAAGACAAAGACAAAGTCTGTTGTTCTGCCTGCTACAGAGGTTGTTACTGAGAATGAGTTCTTTGACTATGATGCCAAGTATAATGGTCAGGTACAGGAGATCACTCCTGCCCGTCTGGCTCCTGAGACATCAGAGCGTGTAGCAAAGATTACATCTGCAATCTATGACATCCTTCATGCTAATGGTATTATACGTATCGACTATATCATATCTAAGCAAGCAGATGGTACGGACAAGATAAATATGCTTGAGATTAATACCACTCCAGGCATGACTGCTACGTCTTTCATTCCACAGCAGGTGCGTGCCGCTAGTCTTGACATAAAGGATGTGTTAAGTGATATCGTAGAGAACCAGTTCTAATCACAAAAAGACAAGATGACAATCCACGATTTCGATGATATCCGTCCATACGAACCGGAAGAAGTTCCTGTAGTCATAGACGAGTTGCTGAAAGACAGGCAGTTTTCGCTTGTGCTTAAGGGACTTGTACCCTGGCTGCCTAAGTCTGTGCGTAACGGATTGATACGAATGCTCCTCTGGAGGGTGAAGAGTTCACAGGACTTCCAGATGAGACTTATGAGACCTCTTGTCAATTTCCTTCGTTTCAGGACTACAACGTCAAGTGGATGTGAGTTTGACAAGAGCCTTGACAGGAAAGGAAGCTATATCTTCCTTTCAAACCATCGTGATATAGTTCTTGATTCTGCTTTCCTTGATGTGATGCTGATAAAGAATGATTTCGCCCGTACCTGTGAGATAGGTATAGGAGATAATCTTCTTATCTATCCTTGGATTAAGAAACTTGTAAGGCTGAACAAATCGTTCACCGTCCGCAGGGGCTTGTCTCCGAAGGAAATGCTCCGCTCAAGCATTCTTATGAGTCAGTATATCCACTTTGCCGTGAATGAGAAGGGCGAGAATGTATGGATTGCCCAGCGTGAGGGACGTGCCAAGGATTCTGATGACAGAACTCAGGAGGCTGTGCTGAAGATGTTCGCTATGGGAGGCGAGGGGAGTGTCATTGACCGTTTGAAGCATCTGCATATTGTTCCGCTTGCCATATCATACGAATATGACCCATGCGACTATCTCAAGGCTGAGGAATTCCAGTTCAAGAGAGATGTAGAGGGGTGGAAGAAGAGCAAGCAGGATGACCTTGACAATATGAAGACTGGCATCTTCGGCAAGAAAGGACGTCTGCACTATGAGGCTGCTCCCTGTATTGACGCTTGGCTTGATACTCTGCCTGCCGATATGCCTAAGCAAGAGGTATTTGCTGCTGTTGCCAAGCATATTGACGAGGAAATACACAGACGCTATAAACTCTATCCGGGCAACTGGATTGCTCTTGATGAGATAGAGGGTACTCCTAAGGCTCATAGCGATAAATATACAGAGGCTGACGTGAAGGTGTTTGAGGCTTATGTTGCCGAGAGACTTTCAAAGGTTCGTGTCCCGAATCCCGATATGGCATATCTTCGTGAGAGATTGCTTACTATGTATTCAAATCCTGCCCGTAATTACCTTAATGCAAAGGTTCAGAAAGATTGAGATACGTTAGCTTGCATAGGAGCTTATCGCTCGTAAGTGCCTTTTTCCTTATGGCTTCGTGTACTGTTGAGCCATACGAATCGGGTGATACCTCCCTCTCTTACCTTATGGCAGAGATGGTGGATATGCATGTCGTGGGTAGGGAGATAAAGAGTATTGTTACTGATTCTGACGAACGGCTTGCGGTATCATCATCATACTTGCTTCCAGAGAAAATGGAGCATAGGGATACCACGTATCGCATGATGCTATATTATAATAAGGAGGGAAACAAACCTATCGAATTGAAATCGTTGAGACGGGCTCATGTAGTGAAAGCTTCCGACAAACAGTCTTCATTGACTATTCATGATGATCCGGTAAAACTGATTAGCGTGTGGAAAGCGCAGAATAGCAGTTACATTAATATGTCGCTTGGACTGATGGTTGGAAATGTGGAGAATGAAGATGCTGTTCATAAGGTAGGACTTGTTGTTAACTCTGTGGAGACAATAGCAGACGGTAGCAAGACCTATTATCTCACCCTTCATCATGATCAGGATTCTATTCCTGAATACTATACTCAGACGGTATATCTTAGTGTCCCCCTAAAAGAGTATTCTGCAGGAGATAGGATTTGCATAAGAATGAATACGTATTCAGGGTGGATTGAGAAGATATTCACGAAATAAAATCGCAATATGCAGTTATATGCAATAATATGCATGAAAAAAACAGAAAATATGCACTATGTATACGAAAATATTCATATTTTCTGAATAAAATTTGGATATATGCAGGAATATTCGTAATTTTGCACTTCCAAAAAGAATAATTCCTGCATATTGATGAAAAAGAATGATAGAATGGCGGCTTTGAGAGCTGTTATTGCTCGTAAGGAATTGAGTTCGCAAGAAGAAGTAATACAGGCTCTGGCTCTTGAAGGGTTCACGGTTACTCAGTCAACTCTTTCACGAGATATGAACAAGCTTAAGATTGTAAAGAAAATGGTTGCTGATGGCAGATCAATATATCTTTTGCCAGAGGAAACTCTTTACAAGCGTGTATATCAGGCATATACTTTGGTTGACAATCCTCCTGTTCCAGGTTTTGTCTCTATGCAGTTCTCCGGAAATATGGGGGTTATAAAGACCAAGCCCGGGCATGCAGGTAGCATAGCATATCATCTGGATTCTGCCTCGCCTGAGGGGGTGCTTGGAACAATAGCCGGAGATGATACGATTTTCGTGGTGATAAATCAGGAGATACCGATCAAGCAGGTGTCAGAGAATATTGCCGCTGCATTAAAAAGTAATCAGTAAAAAGTACAATACAGATAATTCCTTAAAATAGAAAATGGCAAATATTAAGGTTTTGGTTGCTGACGCAAGTCATGAGAAGTATGTTGATACCATACTTGACACTATTCGTACAGCTGCAAAGAAGCGTGGTACGGGTATTGCAGAACGTACACATGAGTACGTAGCTACCAAGATGAAGGAAGGCAAGGCAATCCTTGCTATTGACACAGATACTCAGACAGAGTTGGGGGATAAGTTCGTTGGCTTTAGCTATATAGAGACTTGGGGTAATAAGTCATATGTCACAACCTCTGGTCTTATTGTTCATCCTGACTATCTGGGCATGGGTGTTGCTAGGCGTATTAAGAACTACACATTCACTTTGGCGCGTGTCCGTTGGCCTCATGCAAAGATATTCTCTTTGACAAGTGGCGATGCTGTTATGAAGATGAACACTCAGTTGGGCTATGTTCCTGTATCTTTCAATCAGCTTACTGATGATGATGCCTTCTGGCGTGGATGTGAGGGATGCGTAAATCATGACATCCTTCAGGCTAAGAACAGGAAGTTCTGTATCTGTACAGGTATGCTCTATGATCCTGATACACATACAGGTGAGCCTACTCCGAGTGAGGTTTTCCAGGATGTAATCAAGACTCTCACTTTGAGAGGTATTCAATTTTAGGATAATATAAAAAACGATAATAAAAATGGCTAAGAAGAAAGTAGTGGTTGCCTTCAGTGGTGGCCTTGACACAAGTTACAACGTTATGTACCTCACCAAGGAAATGGGTTATGAGGTTTATGCTGCATGTGCAAATACAGGTGGCTTTAGTGCAGAACAGCTTAAGGCAAACGAAGAGAACGCTTATAAGCTCGGTGCTGTTAAGTATGTGACTCTCGATGTAACTAAGGAGTATTATGATAAGTCTCTGAAGTATATGATCTATGGCAATGTTCTCCGTAACAACTGCTATCCTATCTCTGTATCTTCCGAGCGTATCTTCCAGGCTATCGCTATTGCCCGCTATGCAAAGGAAATAGGTGCTGACGCTATCGCACATGGTTCAACAGGTGCGGGTAATGACCAGATTCGTTTTGACATGACTTTCCTCGTTATGGCTCCTGGTGTGGAGATTATCACTCTCACACGTGACCGTAACCTGAGTCGTCAGGAAGAGGTTGACTACCTCAACGCAAATGGCTATTTCGCTGACTTCACAAAGTTGAAGTATTCATATAATGTAGGTATCTGGGGAACTTCAATCTGTGGTGGTGAGATTCTTGACTCAAAGCAGGGCTTGCCAGAGTCTGCTTATCTCAAGCACGTTACAAAAGAAGGACCAGAGACTCTCAAACTCGGTTTTGATAAGGGTGAGCTTTGCTCTGTAAATGGGGTAGAGTATGACGATAAGATCAAGGCTATTCAGGCTGTAGAGAAGATCGGCGCAGCATACGGCATAGGTCGTGATTGTCACGTTGGTGATACTATCATAGGTATCAAGGGACGTGTAGGCTTTGAGGCTGCTGCTCCAATGCTTATCATCGGCGCTCACAGATTCCTTGAGAAGTTCACTCTCTCTAAGTGGCAGCAATATTGGAAGGATCAGGTAAGCAACTGGTATGGCATGTTCCTTCACGAGTCTCAGTATCTTGAGCCTGTAATGCCAGATATCGAGGCTATGCTTACTTCTTCACAGCGTAACGTAACAGGTGTTGTTGAGCTTGAGCTCCGTCCACTCGGTTTCCAGACCGTTGGTGTTGATTCTCCTAACGACCTTGTAAAGAATAAGCTCGGTGAGTATGGTGAGACTGCTAAGGCTTGGACATCAGAGGATGCTAAGGGCTTTATCAAGGTTACATCTACTCCTCTTCGTGCTTACTATCTTGCTCACCCAGGTGAAAGAGATTAATCAATAACATATCCCTCCTTTCGTGGAGGGATTCTAATAACAATTCCTATGCAAAAGAAATTCTATCTGTCTCAGAAAGACAAGAAAATCGGCGGTGTCTGTGGTGGACTCGCTGAGTATTTCGATGTTGATCCTTTCATGGTTCGACTGGTTATATTCCTTGCTGTATTCTTTGGAGGTTTAAGTCTCTGGATTTACATCATCGTCTGGATTCTTGCTCCGAAAGAGCCTGGGGTAGGTGGATATATTAAATAAATATGGTAAGAGTAGGTATTCTTGGAGCTGCCGGCTATACTGGCGGTGAACTTATAAGATTATTGATTAATCACCCTGAGGCTGAGATTGTATTCGCTAATAGCGAGTCAAACGCTGGCAATAAGGTATATGATGTTCACGAGGGACTTATCGGTGACACAGAACTGGAGTTCACAAGCGAGATGCCTTTTGACAAGGTAGATGTTGTGTTCTTCTGTTTTGGTCATGGAAAGAGTGAGGCTTTCCTCAAGGAACATACAATTCCTTCAAATGTGAAGATCATTGACCTTGCTCAGGACTTCCGTATCAAGGGTAACCACGACTATGTGTATGGCTTGCCTGAGACTCATCGCGAGGAGATTGCCAAGTGCCAGCATCTGGCTAACCCTGGTTGCTTTGCTACTTGTGTTCAGGAAGGTCTTCTTCCACTTGCAAAGGCAGGTCTCTTGACTCGTGATATTGCTGTTAATGCTATCACAGGCTCAACAGGAGCAGGTCAGAAGCCGGGAGCAACAACCCATTTCTCTTGGCGTAATAACAACTTCTCAGTCTATAAGCTTTTCACTCATCAGCATCTGCATGAGATCTGCCAGACATTGAACGAGCTTCGTCCTGCGTCTGCTCCTCGTGCTATTGATACTCTTGACGAGGGCTTTGAAGGTGATGGTATTACTGTTGATTTCATCCCTTACCGTGGTGACTTTGCCCGTGGTATCTTCTGCACAGAGGTTATTACTTGTGACAAGGCTCAGGATAAGGATGCTATCGTAGCTCTATATAAGGAATTCTTCAAGGATGCAGCCTTCACTCATTATTCAGACAAGGCTCTCGACCTCAAGCAGGTTGTGAACACAAACAAGTGCTTGCTTCATGTAGAGGTGTTCGGTCGTAAGATTGTCGTAACCTCTATGATTGACAATCTTCTGAAGGGTGCAGTTGGACAGGCTGTCCAGAATATGAACATCATGTTCGGTCTTGATGAGAAGGCAGGTCTTAACCTTAAGGCAGCTGCATTCTAAGTTAATAAAACAATGAGTTTTTCAAGGTAGGAAGTAGGTCCGTTCCAGGTCCGTTATAAGTCCGTTGTAAGTCCGTTCCGTAGAATCGGCATTTCATCGGTTTTTTAAGCTATCCAAATAAACTCACAAAAAACAATAAAAAGTAAATGGAACTCTTCGACGTTTATCCACTTTTCGATATAGCAATTGATCATGGCAAGGGTTGTCATGTATGGGATGAGGAAGGTCAGGAATATCTTGACCTCTATGGTGGTCATGCCGTTATCTCTGTAGGTCATGCGCATCCTCATTATGTTGAGGCTATCTCTAATCAGGTTGCAAAGCTTGGTTTCTATTCAAACTCTGTTCAGAACCCTCTTCAGAAGGAGTTTGCAAAACGTCTTGGTAAGGCTTGCGGTTATGAGGATTATCAGCTTTTCCTCATCAACTCTGGTGCTGAGGCTAATGAGAATGCCCTGAAGCTTTCTTCTTTCTATAACGGACGTACACGTGTCCTCTCTCTTGAGAAGGCTTTCCATGGTCGTACATCTCTTGCTGTTGAGGTCACTAACAACCCTAAGATTATAGCTCCTATCAATGCTAACGGTCATGTAACATATCTTCCTATCAATGACCTTGCTGCTTGGGAGACAGAACTTAGCAAGGGAGATGTATGTGCCGTAATCCTTGAATGTATTCAGGGTGTTGGTGGTATTCGCATGGTCAGCAAGGAGTTCATTCAGGGAATTCGTGCTCTTTGCGATAAATACAATACTGTTCTTATCTGTGATGAGATACAATGTGGCTATGGCCGTTCTGGTAAGTTCTTCGCTCACCAGTGGCTCGACGTTAAGCCTGATATGATAACTGTTGCTAAGGGTATCTGTAACGGATTCCCAATGGCAGGTGTTCTTATCTCTCCTAAGTTCAAGCCTGTTTATGGACAGCTTGGAACAACATTCGGAGGAAATCACCTTGGCTGTGCTGGTGCTATTGCTGTGCTTGACATTATGGAGAAGGAGAATCTTGTGGAGAATGCCAATAAGGTTGGTTCTTATCTCATCGAGGCTCTTACTTCCGAAATGAAGGCTGGTAATCTTCCTCACGTTGTTGATGTTCGTGGTGAAGGTCTTATGATTGGCATAGAACTTGATATACCATACAAGGAGCCTCGTACACGTCTTATAAAGGAGCAGCATTGCTTTACCGGTTGTGCTGGTACAAACGTTATACGTCTCCTTCCGCCTCTCTGCATCTCAAAGGCAGATGCTGACGACTTCATCGCACGCTTCAAGGCTGTGCTCTAAGTCTGCGTAAACAACATAAACTAAAGAATAAAAGATGAATATTACAGTTATCGGAGCTGGAAACATGGGTGGTGCCTTGATTCATGGATGGGCAAAGAGTGGAAAACTCTCTTCTATCACCATTTCTGACAAGAATGAGGCTCTTCTCGCAAGTTTCAAGGCGAATTATCCTTCTATCAATATAACAACTGACAATGTGGCAGCTGTGAAGGGTGCAGATATTGTTGTGATGGTGGTTAAGCCTTGGCTTATGCCTGTTGTGCTTGGTGAAATCAAGCCGGCATTGGATCTCGACAAGCAGATTATCGTTTCTGATGCTGCTAACTTTACCACAGACAAGCTCGCTGAGCAGTTGGGCACTTCAGGCCAGTTCTGCTATGTTATTCCTAACATTGCTGCTGAGTTCGGGGCAAGTATGAGTTTCATAGCAAAGGGTAAGGTCGCATCTGATGAGAGCCTTGCAAAGGTAAAGGCTCTTTATGACCTTTGTGGTGATACGCTCGTTGTAACAGAGAATCTTGTAGGTCCTGGTATGATGATGGCAAGTTGCGGTATCGCTTATGTCATGCGTTATATCCGTGCTCAGATGGAGGGCGGTTGTGAGATGGGCTTCTATCCACAGCAGGCAAAGCAGATTGCCTTGCAGACAATGCAGGGAGCTGTTTCTCTTCTCAAGGAAACAGGTTTGCATCCAGAGGAGGCCATTGATAAGGTTACAACTCCTGGTGGCGTGACAATCAAGGGACTTAACGAACTTGATCATTGTGGCTTCAACTCTGCTGTAATCAAGAGCCTTAAGGCTGGCTTAAAATAAACATTCGCCTTGTTAGAGCGATTTTGTCGCTTAAATGATATGAAAAGAATTGTAGTAAAAGTAGGATCTAATGTCCTCACCACAGATTCTGGCAAACTCGACATCACTCGTATGTCGTCGCTCGTTGACCAGATTGCCTGGCTTCGCTGGCATGGATATGAGGTGATATTGGTCAGCTCAGGTGCGGTGGCTTGTGGCCGTCGTGAACTTCAGGTTGATCATCACCTTGACTCCGTTGAACAGCGTCAGCTTTTCTCTGCAATGGGACAGGTCAAGTTGGTGAATCTCTATTATGACCTCTTCCGCGAATATAACATCCATATTGGTCAGGTGTTGACGATGAAGTCTAATTTCCAGACTCCAGAGCAATATCGTAATCAGCAGGCTTGTATGGAGGTTATGCTTCAGAATGACGTTATTCCTATCGTGAATGAGAATGATACCGTGTGCGTTACCGAGTTGATGTTCACGGATAATGATGAGCTTTCCGGCCTTATTGCTCAGATGATGAAGGCTGAGGCTCTCATTCTTCTCTCTAACATTGACGGTATCTATACGGGCAATCCTTCTGATCCTGAGTCTGAGGTTATCCGTTCTGTCGCTCCGGGTGAGAGTCTTGACAAGTACATTCTCCCTTCAAAGAGTTCTGCAGGTCGTGGCGGTATGGAGTCTAAGTATAATACCGCTTGTCAGACAGCAGAAGCAGGTATCAAGGTTATCATTGCCAATGGTAATCGCCCGGATATCCTCCGTCTTTTGTTGGAGAATCCAGAAGAGACTGTTCATACAGAGTTCCTACCAAAATAAAACAAAATAATATGCTTGAAATTTTCTCGAAAGTTAAGGTAGCGAGTCGTTCTCTCGCTTTAATCCCAGATGCTCGTCGTGATGAGATCCTTCTTGCGGTGGCTGATGCCATTCTTGCAAATGAGGCTTCTCTTCTTGAGGCTAATGCAAAGGACTTGTCACGAATGGATAAGTCTAACCCTCTTTATGACCGTCTGCAGCTTACTCCGGCTCGTCTTGCCGATATAGCTTCTGATATGCGTCATGTTGCAGCCCTCCCGTCACCTCTTGGTCGAGTTCTGAAGGATAAGACTCTCGAGAATGGTCTGCGCCTTCGTCGTGTTTCCGT
>Ga0326513_10000701_pt1 | contig 28628 bp, 25 predicted proteins | sample 2_2465_0518_D_FD_203654 | JGI IMG/M metagenome (GOLD analysis project Ga0326513, IMG submission 203654) | Bovine rumen microbial communities from UC Davis, California, United States - 2_2465_0518 | ecosystem: Host-associated > Mammals > Digestive system > Stomach > Rumen | place: USA...
CAACGGAATATACGCAAAACCATTAGTAAAAGTGGTTTGGGCGCCCCTAGAGCCACGGGAAGATAAGGAAACCTTATAATAAGAAAAGCACTTTATTGGATAATCCAACGGGGGCATGCAGATGCGCAAGCCAGCGCCGTGGCAGCGGCGTTTCTACAGGTCAAAGGCTTGGCAGGAGTGCCGTGCGGCAGTCTGGGAGCGCCAGCACGGCCTCTGTGCCGATTGCATGGAGCGCGGCGAGCTCACGCCGATAGATGAGGTGCACCATCTGGTCGAGCTGAACGAGTTCAACGTCTGTGACCCCAAGGTGAGCCTCGACCCGAGCCGCTGCGTGGGTCTGTGCCGCAACTGCCACAACCGCCGCCACGAGAAGGGCTACAAGAGGCAGGGCCAGCCCACGAGGGTCTGGTTCGATGAGAACGGAAGACCCATGAGGAAGGGAGTTGAGCTGTGAGCGACGTACACGTGCTGATGCCGGAGATGAGGCCGGCGATAGTGCGGTCGAAGGAGCCGGTGTGCGACGAGGACGGGTTCGTGACCCACCACGAGATTCACGAGCGCGTCTGCGCGGTCCACACGCTGCAGGTCGGGCGCGGCGGATGGGTCTGCGAGTTCGAGGACGGCAGCGTTGCCGTGGCACCCTACGAGAATGTGAGGTTCGTTGATGGCGAAGAAGAGTGAGAGCTACAAGAAGGAGGTCATACGCACCTCGGACTCCTATCAGGCGATGGTCGAGACGGGCCGCTACGACCTCTCCGACCCCACCATCGAGTCGACCATCTGCCAGTACGCATGGCTTGACGACAAGATAGAGGAGTGCCGGCGCATCCTCGACACCGAGGGGCTGATGGTGGAGGGCCTGCACGGCAAGATTCAGAACCCCGCGCAGGGGTCCATCAAGGCGTACATGCAGATGCAGGGCGAGGCGCTCCGCCAGCTCAAGCAGCTCTCTGCCGAGGCCCCGACGAAGAACGACGAGCTTGACGAGTTTCTGGGGGCGATGTAGCCATGAGGTACTTCGGGAATGTGCTCTACCTCTGCGACGGCAAGGCGTGCGACAACCCGACGCATTGCCACCACAACGGGACGGGCGAGTGCCGCCACACGACGCGGTGGGAGCACGCGCTGCACCCCGACGTCGACCTGAAGGACTTCGTATCGCACCCGAGTCCTATTGAGGGCAAGGTCGACCTGTGGGAGCCGACCAGTGACTAGCGCGTACCACGAGTACATGGCGGACGCCCTTGCGGGGGCGTTCGTCACCTCCGGCAAGATTCGGAAGCTGTGCAGGATACTCAGCGAGCGCGGCGACACCTACAAGCGGTGGCACTACGACCAGTCGAGGGCGGACCACGCCATCCGGTTCATCGAGGCGTTCTGCTGCCAGACGTCGGGCGAGATAGGCAAGAAGCTCGTCCTGCAGCCCTTCCAGAAGTTCTTGCTGTCTGCGGTGTTCGGCTGGGTGGACGACGAGGGCAACAGGCAGTACCAAGAGGTTCTGGTCATCATGGGGCGCAAGAACGGCAAGACCGTCCTAGCCGCAGCCATCATGCAGTACCTCATGGTCGCGGACGGGGAGTACGGCCCTCAGATATACACGATGGCTTGCACCGACTCGCAGGCCGCTCTCTGCTTCGGCGGCGCGAAGAAGATGATGCGGCAGTCCCCGGCCCTCAGCAGGCGCGAGCGCATGGGCACGGTGCCGGAGCGGCGGCGTCAGGGCATATTGCACGAGGCGAACGACGGCTACATCACGACGCTCACCATGAACACGGAGCTGGACGGCCTCGACGTCCATGGCGCGGTCTGCGACGAGATAGCCGCGTGGAAGTCGGACGGCCCGTACAACGACGTGAAGCAGGGCATGTCCGCCCGCAGGCAACCGCTGATGTTCGAGATCACGACCGCAGGCTTCGTGCGCAACTCCATCTACGACACCCAATACGCCTACGCGGCGCGCTGGCTCGAAGGGGAGATCGAGGACGACCGCTTCATCCCGTTCATCTGGGAGCTCGACCGCACCGACGACTGGATGCACGACGAGGAGTGCTGGTATCGCGCGAACCCCGGCTTGGGCACCATCAAGTCCATCGACACGCTGCGCGGTTTCGTGCAAAGGGCCATCAACGAGCCGACGTTCCGCCCGACCGTGCTCACCAAAGACTTCAATGTCCCGCAGAACAGCTCTACCGCGTGGCTCACGTGGGAGGAGTCGGGGAGCGACGAGCGCTTCGACTTCTGGGGCGCGGGCTTCCGCTACTGCATCATCGGCTTCGACTACGCGCAGTCGGTGGACCTCGCTGCGGCTCAGGTGCTCTGCATGAGGCCGGAGAGGGACGCCGAGGGCAACATCGTGAGGGACGAGCGCGGGGCTGCGGTGTTCGACCCGCACATCTACGAGACGAGCATGTACTGGATGCCCGAGGCCAAGCTCGACGCGCAGGAGACCAAGGGGGACAAGGCCACGAAGGACCACGCCCCGTACCGCCTGTGGAGGGACCAAGGGCTGCTGCGGGTGGTTCCCGGAAACGTCGTGCCGGTGTCGGTGCTCGCCGAGTTCATCAACGAGCTGCGCGACGAGCACGGCCTGTACACGTTCGCCATCGGCTACGACCCGTGGCACGTCCTCGGCGGCGACCGCGAGCTCTTGGAGCAGATGGTGGGGGACAGCCGGTGCGAGCAGGTCATACAGGGCGTCAAGACGCTCTCCGACCCGATGTACCGCATACGCGCCGACTACCAGCAGGGGCGCTTCATCGACGACGCCAACCCGATCAACCGCTGGTGCCGCATGAACGTGATGGCGATATACGACTCCAACCTCAACATCCTGCCCGACAAGAAGGAGGGCAAGGGCGCCAACAAGATTGACGGGTTCATGGCAGAGCTGGACGGCTACATCGCACTCCTGCGCCACGAGGACGAGTACAAGGCCATCCTGACGTAGCCACCGTAACTGACCGTCTACCAGCGAAAACGCGAATTGGCGTGCCCGTGAGTTACCACCTCGCTGGGCATATATCGGCTATTTTGCATATATGCATTGATTTATGCATTTTTATGTTGGTTACGGCACAAGGCCGACCTGCGGTTTTGGTGAGTTTCGAAACATTTTTGTGCCGTAACTCATGCATCTACCTGCGGTTTGCATAAGTGTGCCGTTAATATGCATATTCGGATAAGTTTTTGAGCTGGGATTTCTCTTGTCGCCCGTAACGCCAAGGCCGTGGTGACGCGGCGCGCGCTCGCTCTTGCGTTTTGCGCAAGCGGCGGCACCGCTACGGCCTTGAGCGTAACGGAGGAAAAGGATGTTTTTATGCAAAACCGACCACTCCACGAAGACAACATGACCGGCTTACATATTTCTGATGCCGAGCTTACAATCTCTTGACAATTACAGACGGAGCGGCTAAGTTTGCTACAGTGGGATACTTGTGTGGGGCCTCGTTCTCGGACGTGGCCCCTTTTCTTTTGCGCAGGGGAGGCGATGGCCCTTGGCGAGCGAGAACGTCTTCTCCAAGATTCTCGGGAGGTTCCGCAGGCGTTCCGAGGACAAGGCACGGACCGCGAGCTACTTCCAGACGCTCACCGACTACTCGCCTTCGTTCAGGACGTGGCGTGGCGGCGTCTACGAGATGGAGCTTACGCGCGCGTGCATACACGCCTTCGCAAGCGCCTGCTCGAAGGGCGAGCCGCACATCACCGGCACGGCGCGACCGGAGCTGGTGAAGGCCTTCGGGAGCTGGCCCAACGACTTCATGACGTGGCCGCGCTTCCTGTACAGGCTCGCCACCATATACGAGGTCGACTGCACGGCGTTTGTCATACCGACCTACGACGATCGCGGCTACACCAACGGCCTGTTCCCCATACGGCCCGAGTCCACCGACCTCATCGACGTGGATGGCGAGATGTGGGTCAGGTTCAACCTGCGCACGGGCGAGCAGATGGCGTTCCCGGCGTCCGACGTCTGCTGCATCTCGAAGTACCAGTACCTCAGCGACTACTTCGGTACCGCCAACAACCTGCAGGCGACGATGGACCTGCTGAACAAGCAGGTGCAGGCCGAGCACAACGCCATCGACCTCGGCGGCAAGATTAAGTTCATCGGCAAGGTCGTCGGTCAGGTCGCGCCGGAGGACCAGAGGCGCAAGCGCGACGAGTTCTACGCGCGCAACTTCACCGAGAACGACACGGTGCTCATGATCTACGACTCGACCTTCGCGGACATCGAGCAGGTCAAGGCGAGCACGTACACCATCTCGACCGACGAGATGGAGCGCATCGACACGCACGTGTTCGACTACTTCGGATGCAACGAGTTCATCCTGCAGAACAGCGCCGACGAGGCCAAGTGGGACTCCTACTACGAAGGCAAGGTCGAGACGTTCTTCCTGCACCTCTCGGAGGGCCTCACGCAGTCGTGCTTCACGCGCAGGCTGGTCACGCAGGAGAACGCCAACCGCATCTGGTTCGGCTCCGACCGCCTGCAGTTCGTGAGCGCCGCCACCAAGCGAAACATCGTCCGCGACATGACCTCGTACGGGATCATGACCGTCAACGAGGGCCGCGCCATCCTCGACTTGCCGATGTTGCCGGGGATGGACGTGTTCATGGTGCGCGGAGAGTTCTTCCAGATGGACATGCAGGGCAGGGTGGTGTTCGCCTCTGGCGGTCGCGAGGGGCTTCCGGTGCCAGCCCCCGTGGACGACCCTGACTTCGACCTCGGCGGAGACGACCAGATATACAACGACGCCGACGCCTACGGCGCGGTCGAGAAGCCAGACGTATAAGGAGGCAGAGATGCCGGCAAAGCCACACGAGAGACAGTACCGCTCGCTCTTCTCGCCACTGGCGCCCGTCGCAACTGGCGCCGAGAAGCGCTTCGACAGCGACTTCTACGTGGAGGGATACGCGAGCACCTTCAACGACCCGTACATGCTCTACAAGTTCGGCGACACGGAGTTCTGGGAGATTATCGACCCCGACGCCTTCCGCGACGCCGACATGAGCGACGTGATATTCCAGTACGACCACAACGGGCGCGTGTATGCGCGACAGAGCAACGGCACGCTCGTGGTCGAGCCGCAGCTTCACGGCCTGTTCATCGCGGCGGACCTCGGCAGCACGAGCCTGTCCCGCCAGATGTACGAGGACATCGATGCCAAGCTGGTCACACGCATGTCGTGGGCGTTCATGCCCGATTGGGACTCCATCGAGGAGGTCTACGACGAGGAGGCCAACACCTTCACGTCCACCATCCACCGGGTCGAACGGGTCTACGACGTTTCGGCGGTCTCACTTCCTGCCGACCCCAACACAGAGATTAGCGCGCGTTCCTATTTCGACGGAGCGATCGAGAGGATTGAGGCGGAGCGACTTCAAAGCGTGCTAGAGGCCAAGAGGGGACTTGAGCTTAGACGTAAGCGCATGGAACTCGCGGCCAAGGCAATGCAACTTCGATAGCAAGGAGGATTCGGATGCTTATCTCCGAGTTCACCCCCATGGGCGCGGTCGAGCTGCGTCGCATGGACGGCGAGGCATACCTGTCCCGCCGCGCGGAGGTGCTTGAGCTCTCCGCCAACCTGCCCGAGGACGTGACCCTCGAGCAGATGGAGTCCATCGACTCCGAGATGAACCTCTACAAGGCTGAGGACGAGCACCGCGCAAACGTCGCGGCCCTCAACGCCGAGAAGCGTCAGCTCGTCATCAGCGGCGGCGGCAAGGCCGTCGAGTCCGTCGTGACCGCTGCCGTCAACACCCCGACCGAGGAGGCACCCACCATGCCCGAACAGCAGGCACGCTCGCTCGGCGAGCACTTCGTGAACCTCGTCAAGCGCGATGGTCACCCCAAGTCCTTCCACCTCGTGGCCACGCCGTTCTCTCGCGCCGCCACCGACGTGCAGGGCACTCCGGCGCTCGCACAGGCCACTCAGGCTATCACCACCTATGACACCAACGTTGTCGAGGGCGTCCGCGAGTCCATGGGCGTCCTGAACCTCATTGGCCGCGAGGTCATCGACGGCAACACCCTCGTGTACTTTGTCGAGGGCGCCAAGGAGGGCACCATCGCCACCTCCATCGCCGAGGGCGCGAAGAAGTCCCAGATTCACTTTGCCGACCCCACGCAGGTCACCGTCACGCTTGAGAAGATCGCGGCCTTCATCAAGGAGTCCGACGAGTACATCGACGACTACGGCTACCTCGCCAGCGCCATCAATGGCCGTCTGCTCTACGAGCTGAACATGGTGCGCCAGCAGAAGGTCATCACCGGCCTCCTCGGCACCTCCGGCATCCAGACCATCGGCGCTACCACGGCCGTCACCCGCACCGCAGTAGCCATCGCCGACGAGATTGCCAACGCCATCGCCGATGTCGTGACCTACTCTGGCCGTACCGCGAACGCTATCGTCATGACCCCCGACATCTGGAAGCTCCTGCGCATCGGCAAGGACGGCGAGAACCGCTACTACGGCGGCGGCTACTTCGCGGCCCTGCACGGCGAGAACATCTGGAACCTCCCCATCGTGCTCTCCAACCAGCTCACCGCAAACCACGTGGTCGTCGGCGCGTTCGACACCTGCGCCTCTCTGGTCACCAAGGCCGAGGGCGTCACCGTCGAGGCAACCAATACGGACAGCGATGACTTTATTAAGAATTTGATGACCGTCCGTGCAGAGGTGAGGGAGAAGCTGGCGTGCCGCATCCCCGCTGGCTTCGTGGACATCACCGTGGCGGCGTAGTGATGCTGCGCACCTACAAGTGGCGCGGCGTGTTCTGGCGCTTCGAGGACGGCAAGGCGCCCGAGGGCGCCATTCTTGTCGAGGTCGCGGTCGCTCCCGTGACCGCAGAGACCCCCAAGAAGGCCCCCGCGAAGCGCGCCACGCGTACGCGAAAGCCCAAGGCAGACACAACGGAATAGGAAGGGGGCATCGTGGCTCTGCTCGATGATTTGAAGGTGACTCTGAGAGTGAGTCACGATGCCCTCGACCAAGAGATAATGGACTCTGCCGCCGCATGCGTGTTCGACATGGCAAACAAGGGCGTGTCGGTCGCGTGGCTCGGCACCGATCCGTTCGTGGACGGATTCTCGTTCGAGGACATCGATGAGAGCGCGCTGCCAGTCAAGGCGAAGCGCATCATCGCCACGTGGGTCAAGTTCGACGTGCTCATGGATAACGACGAAGCCGAGCGCTTCGTCAAGTCCTACGACTCGCAGGTGTGCTCGATTCTCAACAGCCGCTTCAACGGCGTCTACGACGAGCCGGAGGAGGTGGGCGACGGTGCGCTGGGATTCGGTCATAGTTCTCCGTGACGTCGAGACCAACATGGTCGTTGACGACGAGGGCAGCGAGCGCGAGGGCGAGCCGGTGGACACGCAGGTCTTCTGCAACGTCCGCTCACTTGGTTTTGAGACGTGGGCGACCGCCGCGCAGCTTGGGCTCAAGCCCGAGTTGCAGGTTGAGGTGCGCACCATCGACTACCACGGCGAGTCGCAGGCCGTCTACCAAGGCCGGGAGTACGACCTGAGCTTTTCGAGCACGCGCGGCGACAACACCATCCTTACCTACGCGACTCATGCGAGGAACGACAATGGGTAAGCATCTCTGGATAGAGGATGACCAGTTCGCCGCCGCCATGTCCGAGATATTCGGCGACATCGTTGATGCGTCCGACGAGGCGGTCTTCCAGTGCGTCCATGACGCAATCTTGGAGGGCCGTGACGAGTGGCGTCGCAACGCGAAGCAGTATAAGGCCAGATACCACAAGGGCCAATGGAAGTACGGCAGGTTCGTGACCTATCGCACGCTGCGCAAGAAGCACGGCGTCGAGGGCCACATCTTCTCGCGCAAGCCGGGCCTCCCGCACCTTCTCGAGAAGGGCCACGCAAAGATTGGCGGCGGCAGCACGCGGGCCTACCCGCACGTCAAGCCTGCGGCAGACTACGCCTTCCGCTACGCCCGCAAGCATCTGCCTGAATACATAGCGAGGGAGCTGCGATGAGCGCGAAGTCAGTCGTGTACGCGGCCCTCACCGCTACGGGCATCCCCGGCAGGCAGGACGCCTACCCGGTCGGCAAGGCACCGACCCCGCCCTTCTTCGTCTATACGGTCGAGTCTACGGGCGGGTTTGTCGCGGACGGCACCATCTACGCGAGCCTTCCGCGCTTCCATGTGGAGCTGTTCGAGAAGGCGTCCGACGCGGCCACCGAGGCCCTGCTGCGCGACGCGATCGCGTCGCTCGGCTGTGTGCCCGACGAGACCGGACTTTGGTCCGAGTCCGAGGTCTGCCACATCGAGCAGTACGACTTCACCTATCACTACACAGAAGAATAGGAGGCCATCATGGCCGAACTTTCCAAGGTCCGCTTCGGACTCTCCAAGGCGTACTACGCCGTCCTCAACGGCGACACCTACGACACCCCCGTCGCCCTTCCCGGCGCCGTGAGCCTGACCCTCAACCGCGAGGGCAGCGAGCCGACGACCTTCTGGGCTGACAACGTTGCCTACTATGTGACCCCCGGCTCGAACGGCGGCTACACCGGCACCCTCACCCTCGCGCTCGTGCCCGACGCCTTCAAGGTGGCCGTGCTCGGCGAGGTCGTTGACGACAACGGCATGCAGGTCGAGATTTCCGACGCGACCGCCAATTCGTTCGCCCTCATGTACGAGGTCGAGGGCGACCGCGACAAGAAGCGCTACGTCTTCTTCAACTGCACCGCGCAGCGCGTCACCCCCGGCGCCAACACCAAGTCCGACTCCACCAACCCTGACACTCAGGACTTGGAGTTCACCGCCATCGGCAAGGACTTCACCTTCGGCGGCACCGGCGTGACCAAGAACATCGTCAAGGGCTCTGCCGAGGAGGCCGCGACCGCGTTCGCGACGTGGTACACGACCGTGCCCGTCCCGACCAAGGCCTAGAGCCATAGCCGGTTGACACCATTGGAAGAGCAGCCCCGTCGCGCATCCTGTCCCTGCGCGACGGGGCTTCTCTCAGATACAGACAGGAGTATCTAATGCTCATCAAGTTCAAGAACGCCTCTGGCCGTGGAGTCCGCAACCCGCTTCGCTGGGGGGACGGCGACGACGTTCACTACGCCGTCTGCTCTACTTATGCGCTGAAGCTCTACCAGCAGACGTTCATCGAGGATCCGTCCTCCAAGCACCACTCGCTCATCAACGACGTCATGGACACGGGGGACGGCTCCGAGTTCATGTCTCTGGTGGGCATCGATTGGGACGCGGACATGAGGGCCGCATGGGCGATGATGCGCTCCGCAGACGTCGCGGGGCTCAACGACGGGGTTGACCCGATTCCGAGCTACGACCAGATGATCGAGGACCACGCCGCTGACATCATCGACTTCTCCGACCTTCACATGTGCGTCTCGCGCGAGATAGATGCGACCTTTCGTACCCTATCCGCCCGACTCGCTAAGGCAGCACGAGAGCAAGAGCAGTAGCGGGACGCGCCTGCCCTTCACGCAGGTGTTTCTCGCCGCCATGAGGTTCGGGTACTCGCGGCGGGACTTGGCCGTGATGCCCTACGGCGAGGTCATCTTCGACCTCGCGGCAACGAACGAGAATTCAGACGATACCGAGTCGCACGTCGAGATGGCGACGCAGGAAGACATAAGAAGCATGCTAGGGTAGGTGGTTCGCATGGCAGAGTATGCCGGTCTTGAGATTCGCATCGGTGGCAACACGACAAAGCTCAACAACGCCCTCAAGGCGTCCACCAAGAGCGCTGCGGAGCTGCAGAGCCGCATCCGGCAGATTACTAAGGCCATGCAGTTCGACCCCACCAACCTCAAGAACGTCGAGACGCGCGTCAAGATCACTGGCGACAGGATGCAGAGCCTGCAGTCCAAGGCGCAGATTACCCGCACCGCCATGGAGCAGCTCGGCAAGACGATGACGACGTTCAGGAACGCTGACGGAACGGCCAAGACGGTCAGGGACGTTGCGGAGTCGACCGACAACCTCTCCCTGAAGGCGAAGCAGGCCGACGAGCGCTTCAACAAGCTCACGGGCTCTCTTGCGCAGGTCTACGAGGCGTGGAACCGCCTCTCTCGCGACAGAGGCTCCGACTATCTCGTGGACCAGATAGGACTCTCCCGTGACGAGGCGGACCAGCTCATGAGGTCCACCACGTCCGTGCGCGAGTTCGTGTCCGTGCTCAGGGAGGAGCAGAGGGTCAGAAGCGACCTAAGCTACTCGGGAGACAAGCCTCTCATCACCGAGCAAGAGATTGAGATGGCGAAGAGCCTCAAGGGGCTCGACTTCCACGGGCTGTTCAAGCGCGGACTGGACCTCGATGACGTGATTCAGGAGGCCGAGAAGCTCGGCGTCGTGATAGAGGACTCCGCTATCGCCAACGTCCGCGAGCTGCAAAGCGCGTTCAGGGATGCACAGCAGGAGAAGAAGGGCTTCGACGACGCCCTCCGCTACGAGCAGATGGCTACCGACCTGCAACGTCTGGACTCCGAGGCCGAAAGCCTCTCACAGACGATGCGGAAGCTGGACGACTCGCTCAACCCCACCGTCATGTCCGAGGGCTTTCAGCTTGCGGAGACGCGGGTTCGCAGCTTGGACGCGATGCTCGACAACATTGAGCATGACCTCGAGCGCACCGGCGCAGCGATGAAGGCTGACCCGACGAACGTGCAGCTCGCTGCACGCTACTACGGTGACTTGCAGCAGAAGGCCGCGCTCTCCGAGGAGAAGGTCAGCCTGCTCAACCGTCAGATGGGCATGCTCGATGCCAGCGGCGCCAGCAAGGCGGCGAGCAGACACAAAGACCTCGCAAAGTGGATAGAGGAGTCGGCTGAGTCGGCGCGCAAGGCCAAGAAGGAGTACTCGGACCAACAGGCTACGGTCGCTAATCTCACTGACCAGACCAAGGGATTGCAGCAGGCCATCGCGATGGTGAAGGGCGACCATACCATCGCAGGCTACAGCGATGCCGTCTTGGAGTGGAATAAGCGCACGAAAGAGCTTGAATCTGCGATGGAGAGGCTCGCGAATAGGGAGCAGGACGTCACAAACAACCAGAAGGCTCTCACGCAAGCTCAGATTAACTTTGATGAGGCCAAGAAGGGGGCCAAGGAGCTTTCCGAGCAGCTTGAGTCGCTGCGGAAGGAGTACGCCGAGCTCGATGCGGTCTACAGACAAGTCTATGACGACCCCAACGTCGACTTTGACACCAAGCTGGGGATGTACAACCGCCTGCAGGAGCTACCCGGAGAGATTCAACGGGTCGAAAATGCCTATAACAGTGCCAACGCAAAGGTCGAGGGTTTTAACGATGCACTGGCAGCGCAGCAGGAGCGCGTCAAGATTGCCAAAAGCGCCCTAGAGCAGCAGCAGGAGAGGGTCGGGGAACTCAAGAAGGCCGTCGCCAAACTTGAGGAAAGCAGCGAGGTCAAGCTGTTCCGTAATCCCAACGAAGAGCTTGGCAAGGCCGAGAAGGAGTTGGAGGGGCTGCGCAAGCAGCTTGGCGAAGCTCTGGTCGAAGAGAAGAGGCTCGCAAGCGCGTACAAGGCCGCAGAGACCGAGAACGAGCTCGCCAAGACCGCCCATGCGTTGCAGGACACCTCGCAGGAGGCCAACGACGCCAAGATGGCGCTGAAGCAGGTGCAGGACGAGCTGAAGGGCGAGAACGCCGGCATCCTCAACGCATCGACCATCAAGTCCATCGGCATGACGTTCTCCGCGACGCTCACGCCCCTTCTGACCGGGCTTGCCTACAACATGGCAGACGCCGGCTCGGAAGTGGACTCCGCCTATCGTGACATGCGCAAGACGGTCGAGGGCACCGAGGAGCAGTTCGAGCGCCTGCGCCAGTCCGCAATCGACTTCTCGCGCACGCACGTCACCAGCGCCGACCAGATTCTCCAGATAGAGGCAATCGGCGGCGAATTGGGAGTGGCTACAGACTCGCTGCAGACTTTTGCAGAGGTCATTTCAAACATTGATGTTGCCACCAACCTCGATGTAGAGTCCGCAGCCGACGCATTGGGCCATCTGTCTAACATCTTGAACCTCACCGAGGACGACTACGTTGGCTTCTCCGACGCACTCGTTCGCCTTGGAAACAACGGCGCATCGACCGAGAGCGAGATTGCCAACATCGCCGAGCGCATCGGCTCCATGGCAAGCATCGTCAACATGTCCGCCCCGGACGTCCTCGCTTGGGCCAGCAGCATCGCCAGCACCGGCCAGAACGCCGAGGCGGCAGGTACCGCGATAAGTAAGACAATGAGCTTCTTCGAGACCGCCGTGGCATCCGCAGGCGGCACCATCGACACCAGCTTTGACGCCATCAGCGCTGCCGTGCAGAACGGCGGCAGCGAGCTTGTCATGTTCTCGAACCTCATGGGCCAGACCGCAGACGAGTTCGCCGAGGCGTGGGAGTCCGACCCCAAGGCTGTGTTCGAAGAGGTGACTGATGCGGTCGACGGCGCGAAGAATTCGCTCCAAGGCATCGCCGATGTCGCGCACATGACGGCAGACGAGTTCGCCCAGACGTGGGAGTCTGACCCGACCGCAGCCATGGAGGCCTTCATCAAGGGTCTGAACGACGTCGAGAAGGCCGAGGGCTCTGCTGATAGGGTGCTGCAAGGCTTCAAGATAACGTCGGTGCGCCAGAAGCAGGCCATCGAGGGTTTGATGCGGACCATCGGAGGTCTTGACGACAACCTAGAGATGTCGCGCAACGCATGGAACGGCGTTTCCGACGAGTGGGGTCGTGCGGGAGACGCCGCGAACGAGGCGCAGAAGAAGGCAGAAGGCTTCTCCGGCCAGCTCTCCATCATGAAGAACATGTGGCAGAACATGCTTGCCGAGCTGTCCGAGGGCGCAGTCCCGTGGATTCAGCGATTCACGGGCATCCTGCAGTACGCATCCGAGGCCTTTTCCGGCCTCAGCTCTGACACAAAGCAATGGATTGTCGCTGCGGGTGGCATCGCAGCCGCCATCGGTCCGTTGCTCTCGGTCGTGGGCACCTTCGGAACGGCGAGGAAGGAGTTCAAGGACTGGTACGAGACGACCGTCAGTGGCATGAACTTCATGGTTATGGCCGCGAAGATGGGTACTGGCACGCTTGAGAAGGCCATGAGCGGCACTATGACGACCATGGAGAAGGTAGGCGTGGTCGCGGGCAACTTCGGGCAGTCGTTGCTCAAGGGGCTTGCTACTGGCTCGGTGGTCGCTGGCATCGCGGTGATAGGGTACGCGCTGTACCAGATGTACGAACAGTACAAGGAGCACATCGCGGCCACCGAGGGACTTACCAGCGCGATTGCAGGCATCGGAAGCGTATCCAACCACGCCGTGGGCGGTATTGACAGCGTGAAGATGTCCACCGGAGAGCTCATGGAGAACGCGAGCGAAGCTGAAGGCAGGCTCGCGGACCTCGCAAAGACCCTTGCGGACTCAAACCGCCAGTACGACGCCTACGCAGGTCCGTTGGAGGGCTATGCAAGAACCGTCGAGACGCTCGGCGGGAAGGCCGAACGCTCCAAGGACGAGACCAACAAGCTCGCGGCAGCGCTGCAGGGCATCAACGACGCATGCGGCACCAATTATGCGCTGGACGAGTACGGCAACATCATCGATACCGAGACCGGCAAGATTCAGGAGAACAACGAAGTCATCAGGGCCAACATCGAGCTTCGCAAGCAGCAGGCGCTCATCGACTACTACAGCGACGACTACGCGAAGGCGATAGGCCAGCAGGAGGACGCGCGGCAGGCCGTATACGGCCTCGCAGAGGAGTACAGAAGACTTCGCACCGAGGCTGGCAAGCAGGATTGGATTGACAACTACATCGAGAAGACGGGCAGGGCCGACCTTGCCGAGGAGGCCTTCAAGGGGCATCTCGATAGGGTCAAGATTTCCCTCGAGCAGAGCAAGAACGAGTTCACCAAGACGAGCGAGGTGGTCAACAACCTCGACGGTAGGATGGCCGACGCCACCGAGAGGATGAACAAGGCCAACGAGACCATCGAGGCTACCGCCAAGGCGCAGGAGGAGTACGACAAGCGCACCGAGACGGTTGCGGCAGACGTGACCGGCAACATGAAGAAGCTGTCCGATGCCGTCGAATCCGTTGGCGGCAGCGACGAGGGCTTCAACTCCATCGTGGACGGGCTTGACGCCATCTCCGTCTCAGCGAGCGAGATGAACGACGTCGACATGAGCGGGCTGGCATCCGCGTTCGATGACGCTGGCGGCTCCATGGCAGAAGTCATTTCGACTCTCGAAGACGGCGGGGTCGTGATGGATACGTGGAACGACGCCCTCGAACAGGCGCCGGACGCCGCGCAGTACATGAGCAGCGTCACGGCTTCTGCCTTCCAGTCGATGTACAACATCGCGGGTCAGAACATCAACGACACCATGACCCTCATCGCCGGCCTCGACACGGTGATCGCCGACGTCGACGGGGAACAGGTCACCTTCTACATCGGTGACAACGGCTCCATCGTCGACTCAAAGGGCAAGGTCTACGACCTCAAGCGAGACATGAACGCGCTCCCCAAGCAGGTCTTGGTGAAGGTGCAGGGCGACAACAAGGACGCCGAATCCAAGATAAAGCAGACCGATGCGTCCCGCAAAAATCTCGATGGGAGCAACGCGAACGTCAGCATCACCGCGAGCGACTCTGCAACAGCGAAGATTGATTCGGTCGAGAGGGCCGCGAAGAGGCTCGACGGCACGACATCCACGACCTACATCAAGACCGTGTACAAGACCTCTGGCAAAAAGCCGGCGAACGCAGACACGCAGGCCACGGGCGGACTCAACAGCCGCCCCGTCATCCCGATGCACGCATCCGGCTACATAGCGACCGGGCCGACGCTCACCAACCAAGGATGGATAGGGGAGGACGGCATCGAGGTGGTTGCGAATTGGGCTACGGGTGGCGCTGTGGTGCCGCTCACCAACAAGCGCTACATGCTTCCCATCGCCGACGCCATTGCGGAAGGCATGGCAAGGCGCGACGTCGGCAACTCCGGCACGCACATCACCGTCACCGTCAGCGGCGTCGCCAGCCCGAACGAGGTGGCCGACGCGATAGCTCGCAGGCTCGGACCGCTCATGTCGCTTTAGGAGATATCCCATGGCAGACAAGACCTATGACACCCCAGAGGAGAAGCCGACCGGAAATGTCGGCAGCCTCTCAGTCGAAAAGACCAACGGAACGCGCTCGTTTCTCGCCAAGTGGAAGGTCATGTCGGCGCTGACGTCGACCAAGAACTCAGACGGCAAGAAGCGCACCGAAAGCCTCTCTAGGCAATGGATGATCGGCACGCTCTCCATCGGCAAGAGCGGCACCAAGAAGGGTTCGGTCAAGGGTCCGCGCGAGCGCCTCAACATAACCACCACCGAGACAGGCACCAACCTCTACAACTTCGTGAGCGAGTCGTCGCGCACCTACCATCGCGCAAGCGACTTCTTCCCTGCTCGCGGCAAACCGATGGCGAGCGGCATCACGGTCTCTGTGTGGTGCGTGAACCGCAAGGGGTCGGCAGACAGTCCCGCGACGGCGACCTATAGGTTCGAGAAGCCGGGCAAGCCAGCGGTGAGCGCGCTCAAGCAAGCCGAGGCCACCGGAGACGTGAGCTGCACCATCACCGCCTACGACGACTCGAAGACTAGACGGGAGCGCTACGACACGCGCTGGCAGATGCGCGTCTTCGACTCGCGCAAGAAGAAGTCCTCGACTAACCCCAAGGTCACCGAGGGCACGTTCACCGGCTCGAAGAAGACGATCAAGACTGACGTGGCGCAGCGCATGCAGCTCGGCTACGGCAACTACGTGCGCGTCGACGTGCGCGCGATGAGTCGCGGCCTCGCCGGCATGAGCGACGGCCTCGCCGTTGGCAAGTCCAGCGAGTCGAAGGCGTGGACCGCATGGAAGAGCCTCTACGTCAGCTACCCCAAGGCGCCGTCCGTGAAGTCGGTGAGCATCCCGAGCACCGGACCAACGGGGAAGGTCACCGTCAACGTGGACACCAACTCCACCACGTCGCATCCCGTAACGGGCATCAGGCTCGAGGTGCTGAGGAACAGCACGGCGAGCACGGCGTCGGGCGCGGCGGCGGATGGCGGCTGGGAGTCGACCGACATTGTTGACGACGGGAATTGCAAGGCCCTCGCGACCTCCGTGCAGGACGTCAGCAGCACGCGGGGGCTGCATAGCTGGGTCCGCGTCAAGTCGTGGAACCAGTTCGAGACGCTGTTCTACCGCTACAGCGCGCCAGTGGAGCTGTCGAAGCTCTTCATGGCAGACGAGACCGCTGCGGACGACGAGTGCGCCATCCTATCGGCAACGCCGACCAAAGACGGCACGAGCGCGAAGGTCATCATCGGATACGACAAGAAGGGCGGTGGTTCGCGCGACGACGCGGACGGCACCGAGGTATCTTGGTCGTCCGACCAGCACGCATGGAAGTCCACGGAGCCGCCTAGCACCTTCGAGGTGACGTGGAGGAACGCCACCGCCAACGACAAGCCCGGAGAGGACGGCTACCCATACAGGGACGAGTGGTACTACACGCAGACGGTGTTCATTCGTGGGCTCGAGCCGGGCGAGACCTACTACGTCAAGGCGCGCAGGTACAACGACGGCGAGAGCAGCGGGCGCACCTACGGCGCGTATGCCACTGCAGTCGAGGTCAAAAGCCCCGTCCCCGTCGCGCTGCCGTCCTCCGTCACGCTCTCCGCGCCCAGCTTCGTGGAGCGAGACACGGGCGTTCCGCTCACGTGGACTTTCGAGGGCGATGCGACGCAGACCGGCTGGAAGGTGCTGACAGGTACCGTCACAAAGACGACCGAGACGCGCATTGTGGACGGCCAGACCGTGAACATCGACATCTACCGCATCAAGGGGCAGGGCACGGTCGTCGCGCAGGGGACCGACCCCATGGGCGCCGCGAACGTCCCCGCGTCGTGGATGGCGGGGAGCACGTGCGCGAAGTACACGCGCGCTGACGGGACCGTCCCGCTTGCCGTCGCGGTCAGCACGGGCGGGGGATGGGCGACCTCGGACGCGGTGCTGGTCGGTCAGGCGGACAAGCCAAAGCTCGAAATCTCGGTTCCCGCGACCGTCGCGAGCCAGCCGATGGAGATGTCGCTGTCGTGCTCGACCGACGCCTCGGTGGCGATAGTCGTGCGCGCGGGCGGCGCGGGCTGCACGGCCTCCGGCGTCGGAGACGACCGCGATCAGGCAATGGGCGACGTCGTGTGGCAGACCGCCACCGACCCGGAATGGGCGGACGCGACGGCCACGTCTGCGAACATCGCGACCAACGACCCTGATTGGTGGGGCTACGAGGACGTCGGCATGGCTCTCCGCGTGCTGCCGGAGCGCATGGCCCCGTGCAACGAGGGCCTTGCCTACACCTGTTCCGTCTCGGGCGAGACGACGGGCGAGGACGGCACGTGGCTCCCCGGCATGGCGTTCCTGTCCGAGGACATGTCCGAGCTTTCGGCTCACATGGGGACCGGGACGTCGGTGACCGCCACGGCGCCGGAGGGTGCGGCGTATGTCGCGGCGCGCCTGTCCCGCGAGCTCGACGGCGAGCTGGCCTACGCGGACACCACCGAGATAGGCGACGAGCTGCTGGTCATGCTCGAGCAGGGTGGCTCCGCTTCCCCGTGGGTCGCTCCGGCGACCGACGCCCTCGGACGCCACGCGACCGTCCCGACTCCGATAGACCCGATTCCGCTCGACCTGCGCGACGGCGGCACCTACGTTGTGACGGCGCGCGCGACCGACCTGCTGACGGGCCTCTCGGGAGACGAGGTGACGGCGAGCTTCCGCGTGGAATGGGAGCATCAGGCGCCAGTCCCTCCCGACTCCGTGACCGTGACCCCGAGCGACACGACCGACGAGGACGGGGTGCGCACGCGCCAGTGCGTCATAGCGCTCGCGCCGCCTGCCGGCGCGCAGCCGGGGGACACGTACGACGTGTACCGCCTGACGCCTGACGGGCCGTACCGCATAGCGACGGGCGTCGCCACCGATGCCGTCGTGACCGACCCGTACGCCCCGTTCGGCGGGACCGAGACGTACTACCGCGTGGTCTGCAGGACGGCGAACGGCGACATGGAGCGTCGCGACTACCCGTACGAGCTTGGCGGGTCCGACCTGCGCATCGACTTCGACGGAGAGTACGTCGAGCTGCCGTACAACCTCGTGCCGTCCGACTCCTACGGCAAGGACTTCGAGGCACGGGCCAAGATGAGCGGCGACGTGGACGGCTACTGGAACGAGGCGGTGCAGAGGACGGCTGGCTTCTCGACCGACCTCATCCGCGTGTCCGAGCAGGCCAAGGCCGCTGCGCTCAGGCGTCTCGCGCGGCATGCCGGCGCATGCTTCGTGCGCACCCCTGACGGGTGCGCCTACCCTGCCGACGTGCAGGTCACCTCCATGCAGTCACGCTACGGCGCCGCCGCTCTCGCGGTGACGCTCGACGTGACGGAGGTATCCATGACAGACGAGTTCGGGGCGGTGGTGTCGTGATCGACTGGCAGGCTGGGTACCGCAGCGAGTGGAGGGTCTACCGGGTCTCGCGGGAGACATGGGCAGACGCGGGCGAGGTCCTTGGCGTCTCGTCGGTCCGCGTCGAGCGCAGCGACGACGGCGACGCCCCCGAGCTCGAGTCCGGCGCGCTATCGCTCGATATGGATCCGCTGGACGAGTTCGGCGAGGGCTACGTGCGCATAGCCATGGTGGCCACGCAGGGCGGAGAGACCGAGCGAGTTGACGTCGCGACGCTGCTGGCGAGCGCTACCGGCTCCGACGTGGACCGAAGCGTGGCCGCTACCGACGTGACGTGCCGCTCGGTGCTCCATCCCGCCGCGACTACGCTTCTGACGCTCGGGAGCTACGCACCGATGGGTGCCGATGGCGTGGCGTGGGCGGCTGGCGTGCTCCGTGCCTGCCTGAACGCCCCTGTCGTTGCCGAGGGCTCGTTCGTGCTCGACTCCCACTACGTCTTCGACGACGGCGCAAGCGCCCTCGCGGCGGCGTGGCGGGTGCTCCGCGCCGGGGGCCACACCATCCAAGTGGAGGGCGACGGGACGGTGCGAATCCTCCCGCAGCCCGACGAACCCGCGCTGGAGCTGTCGCGCGCGTCCGCAAGGCTGCTGCACAACGGCGTGCGGCGCGAGCTCGACTACTCCGACGTGCCGAACCGCTACCGGGCTGTGGAGAACGGCGTCGAGGCGGTGGCCGTCAACGACGATCCCGACTCCGTGACCTCGACGGTTCAGCGTGGTTGGGTGCGCGACGCGCCGCTGGATAGCAGCCCGCTGCGAGTGGGAGGTGAGACGCTCGCTGCCTATTGCGCGCGGCGCCTCGAGGAGGAATCGACGGTCCGCGACGAGCGCAGCTACTCTCGCGAGTGGTGGCCGGGGGTCTACCCCGGCTCGCTGGTGCGCGGCACCCTCGGCGGCGTGGGCCTCGACGGAGACCTCCGCGTTACCAGACAGACGGTGACGTGCGACCACGGGCTCGTGGTCGAGGAGACGGCAGGGCGGGAGGTGCATACGTGGGTCAGGACATAAGCTCCCGCGTCGCATGGTCGCTCAGGCGCGCCATCGAGGGCGTCGTCCGCAACGAGGCGAGGCCGTCCGAGGGCACGGCGAGGGTGGTCGCGACCGACGCGGACGGCACCGTGTGGGTGCGCCTACCCGGGAGTGATGTGGACACGCCGGCGAACGGCATGGTGACCACCGTGACCGCTCCGGGGCAGGAGGTACACTACCGGCTCGCGAACGGGCGCCTCTCTGTCACCGGCAACGCAAGTAGCCCCGCAGTCGGCGGGGCGTACGTCACGAAGGCGGTCGCCCCCGTGGCCGAGAAGGCGGACGAGGCGCTCGGCGAGGCCGCACGGGCCTTCGTCGCAGCAGACGCGGCGGAGGCCGACGCGCGGCGCGCTAACGAGGCGGCGAACGAGGCCGTCGAGGACGCCGCGACCGCGAACGCAGCCGCAGCACAGGCACAGGCCGACGCGACAACAGCGAACGCAGCCGCAGCACAGGCACAGGCCGACGCGACGGCTGCGGGAACTGCGGCGTCAGCAGCGCAGGCGAGCGCCACGCAGGCCAACACGGCGGCGAACGACGCGCTCACGCAGCTCTCGACCGTGCAAGACGTCGTGGGCACCGTCGAGTGGGCCGCGACCCACTCCGGTCAGGACATGGCGACCTACATCAGCAGCCACCTCGCGCTCACCGACGACGGGCTGTGGGTGCTCAAGGACGCTAGCGGCTACAAGGTCCTGCTGGCGAACGATGGGATGAGCGTCGTGGACCCGCAGGGGCACGTCGTCACCACGTTCGGCGAGTCCATCAGCTTCAACTCGTCCCGCCCGCAGTACATCGGCGGCGAGGACGCCCATATCAGCTACTACGACTCCGACGACGACGGCGTGCCGGACTCGATATACATCGGCGGCACTAACGTCGCCATCGGCGGCAAGACGCTCTCGCAGTTCACGCAGGCAATAGACGACGCCACGGCGGCGCGTCGATATGCCGAGGACGTTCCGATAGTGACGCTAAGTTCGACCAACGGCACCGTGTTCAAGCGCAACTCTGGGGTGTCAACGACGGTCGTTGCAACGATCTTCACACCTGCCGGACGCATCGATAATGCGACCGAGCTGCACAGGAGGTTCGGTGCCGGTGCCTACCTAGAGTGGGGCTGGCGCGATGTGGTTACGGACGCGGCACACGTGCTTGTCCTGTCCGACCCGCGCATCATCATGGACGGATTCGGGCTTGTCATAAGTCCTGACGACATAGATGCGCAGGCGGTCATAACATGCTCGCTCAACTACTGACAACTGGCAAGAAAGGGATAAGGCATGGCAGTTAAACATTCGGCTGAGGTGACGGTCTACGACGTGTCAGACGCCTACTCGGTCACGCTCACCAACGAAGCTGCGACGTTCAAGGCCACGAGCGACACGAAGATGGGGGCGGCTGGCACGGCGACCACCAAGCCGCAGGCGTTCATGGGAGCGGACGCGATTGCGTGCTCTGTAACGGCGGCAGACTGCGTGTGCAGCGACCCGACGAATGTGTCGGTTAGCGTCAACAGCTCCGGCGACCACGCGACGTGGCCGCTGCTCACCATTACGGTCGGCGCGAACGCCACCAGCGGTGGCACTGTCACAATCCCCGTCGTGATCGGCTCTGGCGATAACGCGGTCACTATCGAGAAGGTGTTCACGTACGCCATCTCACTCAAGGGCACGAAAGGCGATTCTGCGTACAACTACTTTCTCAACACCTCGCCGTCTGCCATCGTGCGGGCCGAGAACGGAACGCTGTCCGCGTCCTCCGTTGCGTGGAACTCCACGAGGGCGACCACGGGCAACCCAAGCGCTTGGTCGGGGTACGTGTGGAGCCACTACACCACGAACGGCTCGACTTGGACGCAGATAGCCAAGGCGACCTCGGCAGCGTCAAGCGGCACGGTCACCATACCAAGCGCAGCGACGGGGACGGTGGCTGCGGTCCGAATCACCTTGCATACGGCGGCGCCGACCGACGCGAACAAGGTCGACAGCGTGACCATCCCCGTCATAGACGCGGGAGCAACCGGACCGAAGGGCGACAGCATCACAGTCTCGTCGGTCGCCTATGCGTATCAGAAGTCGACGAGCGGCACGACGGTTCCCACGGGCACGTGGTCGGACACCCCGTTGGCACCGGACACGAGCAACTACGTCTGGACGCGCACCACGGTCACGTTCTCCGACAACAGCACGGCGGTCACCTACACGGTCGGCGGAAAGACTGGCACCAACGGCACGAGCCCAACCGTCACCAACTCGAAGACGCAGTACCAAAAGTCGACGAGCGGCACGGCTGTTCCAACCGGAACATGGAGCGACTCGGCTCTCGCGCCGGACGTCAACAACTACGTGTGGACAAAGACCACGGTGACCTACTCCAACGGCAACACCGCAGTCTCATACGCGGTTGGCGGCAAGGTTGGTGCCAAGGGAGACCCCGGCGACAACCCCTACACGCTCTCGATCACATCCGACAACGGCACGGTGCTCAAGAACAACACGGGCCAGACCACGCTCACGGCGCACGTGTATCAGGCCGGTACGGAGCTTTCTACCATGCCGTCCGGCCACTCGGTCAAGTGGTACGTGGACGGCACGCTCGCGGAGACGGACAGCTCACTCCCCGCCACATTCACGCGCACGGCAGCGCAGGTAGCGAACAAGACGGTAGTTTGCGCGAAACTGGAAGGATAGCACATGGCAGTCAAGGCGACCTACGAGGTCACGGTCATTGACCAGACCGACGCCAAGGATTTCGTCACGTGGTATCAGCTCTCGACAAGTGCCACCAAGCCTAGCAAGCCGACCACGACGAGCGCGAGCGCGACGCCGCCCGGATGGACCAAGGCCGAGCCGACTTACGACCCGTCGCAGGGCACGAAGTACCTCTACACCTGCCAGCAGCTCGTGTGGGGCGATGGGACGTGCGGATGGGGCGATGTACAGCTCTCAAGCTCCTATGAGGCAGCCAAGGCGGCGTCGAACGCAGCCGTCTCCGCAAGTGCCTCCGCCAGCGCAGTTGCAGAGGCGGTGGGCACAGTCGAGGCCCCGTACACCGAGGTCGAGTGGGTTGAGTCAGACGGCAAGGAGTTCTGCCAGCTCGACTGGGTCCCGTCTGCCGGATTCGGCTTCGACGTCGACTTCGAGCTGAAGGGCAACACGTTCGGCGGGTCGGCCAGCGGGATCATATTCGGCTGCCGGGACGGCGCGAACAGCCCGCAAACAGGAACAAACCGAATCTTCTCCACGTGGACGGACGGCGGAGCGAACGGGACCCTCCGGATTCCGAACTCCGACACCAGTTATCTGAACCGAGACGCCGGCATGTACACGGACGGCCGAAGGCAGCAGGCATCGCTCCGCGGGACCACGTACACGAAGCCGAACGGCGGCACCCTTGCCGTCGTCAACGCAGGAAAGAGCCCTGCGTGGGGAATGACGGTCTTCGCCGGATCCAACATGCCGACGCGACCGATGAGCTACGGGAACATTGAGTACTGGGCCAAGGTGCGAATCTACTCGCTCAAGTTCTACGACGGCGACGCGCTTGCAGTCGACCTCGTCGGTGCGGTCCGAAAGTCGGACAACGTCACGGGCCTGTACGACAGGGTCGCCGGGAAGTTCTGGGCATGTCGCGGGCTCTCCTGCGGCCCCTCGGTACGAGACCTCGGGACCCCCCGCACCATAGAGGACATGATTTCCCGGTCCAACGTCAGTCTGATGGACGGTCGCACGAAGAACACGCGCCTCTGGGTGGCCGAGGCTCCGACCCTTGGCGAGCTCGAGGACGGCCAGCAGATATCAATCCGCACGATGTGGAGCAACGCGAACGAGGCAAAGGCGACGGAGCTTGCCGGCTACGCCGACAGCGGCACGAGCAACAACTGCTACCTGAAGCTGGCCCTTTCTAGCGGAGATACCGACTGGGTGCCGATGTACTACTCTGGGGAGACCCGGCTGACGTCGCACTATGCACCCGGTAACGACGTCCGCCTGACCTACAGGGAGAACTCCACTAGGTCCGGCGCCTACCCGGTCCCGCGCGGATGGTGGGCAGACGCGAACTACGTCGACGGCAACACGACCTACACCAAGTACTCCGACACCGTGATAGCCGGCAAGAACGGCCTGAAGCGGTACACCCTTTGCATGAGGGACGACGCGGGCAACTGGACCTCCATCGTCAATCAGGCGAACAACGCCGGAGCCACGGGAAAGACCTGCTACACGGGGGGCCTGAGGCTCGGCGGCGTGCTCTACCACGCTGCTGGCGGCGAGTATGCGGCAGGCGCCAACAGCGGCGTTCTGTGGGAGTCCTACGGCGGCATCGACCTCCGGTACTCGGTCAACGGCGTCACCAACGCGGCGGCGACCACCACGCTGCAACTGCGCAAGCCGGTGTATCTCGTCGGTACCATAGGCGCGGACGACGGGCTGCTCTACCTCGACGCAAGCCAGTGGTGGACGCAGAACCCGAACGACGAGTCGAAGGCCTACGTGCTCGTCGGGACGGCGTACTCGAGCTACTACGCCATCTTCGTGGCGGCGGTCAACCCGACATATGTGGTTAGGGATGGCGAGCTGGTCGAGATCACGGACTCTCGCTTTGTGGACGTCAACGCGGAGCTGGTGCGCCAGTCGGGCAGCATCGCCCTGAAGGCCGACGCGAGCAACGTCTACACCAAGGAGGCGGCGAACGCGCTGCTCGAGGTCAAGGCGAACAAGGCCACGCTGACCTCCGAGATAAACGCGAGCGCCGACACGGTGAAGATAAACGCCGACCGTCTGAGCATCACGGGCGATGCGGTGTTCTCCGCCATCAACAACGACACTGGCACGACCAAGATTAGCGGCGGCAAGATTGACGCGACGAGCATCACCATTGGACAGTCTCAGGTGACCAACCTCACGACGGACCTCGCGGCCAAGGCGGACCAGAGCGACGTTGATGACGAGCTGGAGGCAATTCAGGACAACATCAACTCTTCCCGCAACTGGTACGCGACGTGCGACAGCGCCGCTGGTGACCCGAAGGTGGCGACCATCACTCCGGCTACGACCGACTTCACGTTGACAACCGGCGCGACCGTGAATGTCAGATTCGCCAACACGAACAGCCTCGCGGTCAGCTCGCTCACGCTTAACGTCAATGGAACCGGCGCCAAGAACATCAAGTACATCTACAACAACACCATCGCGAACCTCCCCGGAGTCGGGTATCTGATTAAGAACGGAACGTACCAGTTCGTGTACGACGGCACGTATTGGCAGATTCAGAACATGAACTACAATACGAACGACAACTACTACGACCGAGAGGCGTACAAGGCCGCGCTCGCAGCGTCCAGCGCGATATCGGCTGCTAGGATTGCCGTGCTTGGTACGGACGGAAAGCTGAAGCTGCTCTCCGCCAGCGCGTTCGACATCGCCGGTCCGGTGGTCTATGTCGGTACGGCGTATACTTCCGCCGAGGCCACGGCTGGCACCACCAAGACGAACAACTACACGTTCTGGGGGACCGCTTTCAACCTGACCAGCACGCATGCCATTGCTGGCGCAGCGGCGGGCAAGCCGGTCTATATCGTAGGCACGCTCTCTGGCAAGCTGTTCACCCCGAACAGCACCGTGCTCACCTGCACCGTGCCAAGCTCGTCAGATGGCCTCGTGTACATGCGGCTGGGCATCATGAGTACTGCGACCTACGCCGTTCTTGAGTCTCATCATCCGCTGTACATGTACTTCAACGGGGCCTTCCAGCAATGCGACCCCGCAACGGCAGACGCCGCCAAGACTGCCACCAACTACATCAGCATCGACCCGACGAACGGCATCCGCATTGCTAGTGCAAATCCTTCTACTGCCACGACCTACCAGCACCAGACGGCCACCGAGACCGAGTTCGTGGTGGATGGGACATCTCAGCTATGGATGGGCACCAGCGGTAATGTTGCGGGTATGCGCATCGGACAGGCATCACAGGGAAATGTCTACGCCAGTGGCGATGGCTATGTTGACGTGCGTAACAGTTCGACGGTTATGGCCCACTTTGGATACGGGGAGGGCAACACAGGGAGCGGCACGTCAACGGCACCGTACTACACGCTTGGCACTCGCAAGACCACCACGACTGCGTTCAGCACGTCCAGCACGTATGAGGTAGGCGACCGCGTGCTGTACGGCTCGGTGGAGTACGTCTGTCACAGTGCGGTCACCACGGCTGGCGATTGGACGGGCACGTTGAACTGGTGGGTTGCCATCGGAAACTATTCTGTTGCCGAAGGGAAAGACGTCATAGCATGCGGGGCTTTGTCTCATGCTGAGGGCCGAAACGTCATCACTATAGGTGTGCAATCTCACGCAGAGGGCGGATACGGCGACTTCGCTTACGGGTATCCGACAATGGCGGTCGGAATCTCGTCCCACGCGGAGGGCGGCGGCCCGATTAGTAGAGACGGCGACGTAGTTACTGGCGGCGGAACCCAAGCCATTGGAAGCTCGTCTCATGCCGAGGGTTCGGGCAGCGTTGCAAGCAACTCTTATAGCCATGCCGAAGGATATAGCTCAGTCGCAAGCGGCATTTATAGCCATGCCGAAGGATATAGGTCAGTCGCAAGCGGCTCTGGTAGCCATGCCCAGAACTCCAACACCATCGCCGCAGGCAAAGCCCAGACTGCCATCGGAATGTACAACGTAGAGGATACCAACAACACCTACGCCCTCATAATCGGCAATGGATTGCCAGATTACGACCGTTCCAACGCTCTTACGGTAGATTGGTCTGGAAACGTTGACATGGGGCCGCTCGTGCACGCGGTTGGAAGCACTGGCTCAGATATCGGTCTTATTGCCGAATGTGAAGACACTGACGTACAGGTGAGGCTGGTTGTCGGAAGCGGCGGCACCAACCACGGGGTTTATTCGGACAAGCTGGCGAAGTGGCTACTTCACGGAGACGCAAGCAACGTCTATCTAAACGGCAAGAACGTCAGCAGCGTGGCAAAGAACAGAGTCTTCGCCTCTCCCAACGGTTCTACCGGCGAGGCGTCGTTCCGTGCTCTTGTGGCCGCAGACCTCCCGACCGTGACCATAGCCAAGGGCGGCACGGGCGTCACCGAGCGTCAGGAGTCCACCGTCACGGTCACAACGGCCAATGCGACGGCGTATAACAACGTCAATTACTGCTGGCACAACGGCATCGTTGGCTCGGTGCAGCTAGCGGTCGACCTCAAGGCGGCTCTTGCCAACGGCTCCACTCTCGCCATCGGCACCGTCCCATCGGGCTACCGTCCGCCACATGCGGTCTACGGATCGTTGTACACGACCGGCACCGTGGTCACGGGCAACATCTACGCATCGCTCAACTCAAGCGGCACCATCACGCTCAACAACAGGAGCGGCGGGAACATAGGCACCAATACGAATATCTACATGTCGTTCACCTACGCGATGTAAAGGAGCAGCGAGATGGACCCTCGTTACATTGTCATCGAGATTCAGACGAACTCGGACAACACGATCGGCACGCAGGTTACCAGCTTCGTTGACCTGCCACACGCCGAGAACAAGTACCACTACGTCCTGTCCGCAGCGTCGGTCAGCAAGAAGCCCATCCATGCGTGCGTGCTCATGGACGCCGAGGGCTCGGTTCAGAAGTCCGAGTTCTACCTGCACGAGGAAGAAGAACCCGAGCAGAATGAGGGCGAGTGATGGACCTCACGACCGTTCTGGACAAGCTGCTGCTCCCTCTTGCCCTTCTGGCCGGGCAGCTATGGCTCAACGCCAAGTTCAAGGAGTCCGAGGAGAAGCGTGACAAGGCGCGCGCCGAGACCGACGCGAAGCGTGCTGCCGAGGCCGAGTGGCGCGACGGCATCGACAAGCGGCTCGACGCCATGGACAAGCGGCTTGACGACGTGCAGGGCGAGCTCGACCGCTCGGTGTCGCAGCAGGCTGTGCAGATTCGCTCCGACATCGTGCATAAGTGTCACCGCTACCTCGATGACCTAGGCAGGGCATCGTCGGAGGAGAAGGAGACGCTGAACGACGCCTACAAGCAGTACTGCGAGTTCTGCGCCGACTTGGAGGTCGAGAACGACTTCATCGACCTGCTGGTGCAGCGGGTGATGGAACTGCCGGAGCGAGAGGTGTAGGTCGTCACACTCGCTTGGGAGACCGAGAAAGGAAACCATTATGAACATGAATTACGTCCTTCCCGACAACATCTACGACGCCATCAAGTTCATCGTGACCGTGGTAATGCCCGCCGCATCGGTCGCGTATGCGGGGCTGGCTGGCATCTGGGGCTGGCCCTACGCAGACGAGGTGACGCGCACCATCGCAGTCGTGTACACGTTCCTCTGCGCGATCATGGGCATCAGCTCCTACACCGCAAAGCCCCTCCCGATGGAGGAAGCGGAGGAGGTGTAGCTCATGGCTGGCAGCATCAATGCGGCATGCGAGTGGATGCGCAAGGCCTGCGAGGACTGGTCGGTCGGCTATGACCAGTCCAACCGTCAGGCCGTGTACGACGGTGGCGAGACCGACTGCTCCGCGCTGGTCCTCTGGGCGCTCCGCAAGGCGGGCTTCGACACCGGAAACGCAAGCTACACCGGCAACATGTCCTCGAACCTCACGGCGCGCGGATGGAAGCGCATCGCCTTCTCCAGCCTGTCGCAGGTGAAGGCAGGCGACATCCTGCTCAACGACTCCTATCACACGGCCATGGTCATCAGCGGAAGCGGCACCACAGCCAAGCTGGCGCAGGCGTCCATAGACGAGCGCGGTCGCGCGTCTGGCGGCAGGGCTGGTGACCAGACCGGCAACGAGACCAACATCCGCACCGTTTACGTTTACAGCCACGGCTGGGACTGCATCCTGCGGTATGCGGGCGGCGAGAGCGGCGCGCTCGACGTGGACGGCTACCTCGGGCCGCAGAGCGTCGCGGAGTGGCAGCGGCAGCGGAAGCTGACGGCAGATGGCGTGGTGAGCGGCCAGCTCTGGGAGTGCGCGGAGACGTACCCGCATCTGA
>Ga0326513_10000702_pt1 | contig 28610 bp, 32 predicted proteins | sample 2_2465_0518_D_FD_203654 | JGI IMG/M metagenome (GOLD analysis project Ga0326513, IMG submission 203654) | Bovine rumen microbial communities from UC Davis, California, United States - 2_2465_0518 | ecosystem: Host-associated > Mammals > Digestive system > Stomach > Rumen | place: USA...
GATGGAATTTTCCTGCCTTTGCGCGCGCGCTTCGGTATGCGCGCGCAAACTTCCCTTCGGGAAGCACGCCCTTCGGGCTGGGCAACTACAGAATGAAAATTCCTGATGGAATTTTCATTCTTAAACAAAGCCGTAGATTTTTTGCGCGATGTGGTAACCCTTGACGATCAGCTTGCGGCCGCCTTTGCCCTTGATATGAAGGAGGGTTCCCATGATATTGTGACGCAGATGGAAGTAGGCGATCGGATCGACTTCCTTCATTTTCTTCCAGAGGTCATCCATTTTCTTCAGAGACTCTTTATCACCCGCGCGGATGGCAAGGATCGAGGAGACGCCAAGAATAATGGACAGATCATGGAGAAGAAATTCTCTCTGCCGTCCGTGGATCTCGTTGCGATGATTTTTCCAGAAATCGATCATCGCGTAATTTACGCGGTACTGCTGCTCCATCCTTCCGATCATGACCGTTTCATTGACCGACTGGTCGGCGCGTCCGATGAAATACTGGTACAGATTGCAGTAACAATAATACATGGTGCGAACCTTGGAGAACGGAATGTAGGCATACAGATTGTCCACATAGAAGGTATGCTCCGGAAGCTTCAAACCGACTTCACGAAGAAGATCGGTGCGATAGATGATGGAATGCATCAGCACATAATGGTACGGATCCATATGCTTCATTTCATCCCAGCCGAAAACCTTGTCCTGCGGGAAAAACTTCTGGTACCGCATGACAAAGTTTTTGCGTTTGCTCGATTCTTTATTGTAAACATAGTTGCTGAAAATGACATCGACCGCTTCCGGACCGCGAACGATCTTCCGGATCGCTGCAAGAACTTTCTGATAAGCTGCGGCATCGACCCAGTCATCGCTGTCGACAACCTTAAAGTAGATTCCGGTCGCGTTCTCAATACCGGTATTTACGGCGCCGCCGTGTCCTTTATTCTCCTGATGGATTGCGCGAACGATCGTCGGATATTTCTCCTGATATTCGTCCGCGATCTCCGCGGTACGGTCCTTGACGGAGCCGTCGTCGACGATCAGGATCTCCACATCTTCACCCCCCGGAAGGAGCGATTCGATGCAATGCCTCATATAGCCTTCCGAATTGTAACAGGGAACCGTAACACTCAGTAATTTCATTTTAGCCTCCGCTTATCAGCATTATTTTCAGTCTGTTTTTATCTGGTTCCGCGAAGCATCCGCACGGCAAATCAATACTGCCGCATTGTGCTCCGCATTTATTTTAATTCATCTGCCCTCAAAATGCAATTTTTCCGTTTACTGCCCGCTGTCCGGCATCTCCGTAAAGATCTCCGGGTTCTCCGAGAGTCCCTGTTTCTCCTCCGGCATGAGATCCGAGTCATCCGTACTGTCCGCTTCCACTTCCTCATCGGCCGGAACCGTATCATCGTTGATGACATTACCAAACTCATCCATCAGGTAGAACCTGCCCTCCTGCTTCGGTTCTCCGTTGGCGAGCGTAGGCTCCGGGAACTCCAGCGTAAGGGAAGCGATCTCATATTCGAGGCCGTTCACATCGACGGCATATCCCTTCACGTGAACAACAGACGGATCCTGAATGCCGGCGGCAATCAGCATCTCACGGGTCAGAAGCAGATGGTGGAAGCTGCCGTCGGTACTCTCCGAAGAAGTGAAGGTCACTGCGTTCTCCTCATCTTCTTCTGTATCGCCGGTCCAGACCTTCACGATCGAAGGACGGATCTTGTTGACCGCCGAACAGGTCAGATCGGAAAAACGGAAATAGTAGGAATGCGCCTGCTCCGAGGTCATCGTTGTTGTCATTTTGCCCGACACGGAACTGTCGCGCAGGGCTGACAACGCTTCATTGTCAAGGCTCAGATCCGCGATACTCTGCATATACAGTGACTTTGCGGAGAGCTCGTCATAGTTTTTCTCATAGCCGTACTTCTCGGTCAGCGTATCCACATCGGAAAAGAGGTTGGTGCCGAGTCCCAGTCTGTCGCCGTTGATCTGCACGCCCATCGCCGCAAGCGTCGTCGGGAACTGGTCAAAGGTACTGAACTGGCGCTCTCTCGTCGGGTCCGCAATCTCGGCTGCCGGGTTGATATAAGCGGTATACACGCGGCGCTGGTAGTCCTCCGGCACATCGTTGCAGAAATCCGAATCCATCGTAGGATGGTCTCCGGAGATCACGATCGTTGTATTGTCGTAGAAATCCTGCTGTTTGATCCATTCGATCAGGTCGTAGATCTGTTTGCTGCTGCAGGCCATGACATTCGCGTACTGATTGTCTCCAAAGGTATCGGGACAAATATCGCAGACGTAGCCGTCCTCAAAGTGCGTATCCACGGTAAGCATCGTGAAATTGAAAGGCTGATCCTCCTGGGACAGGCGCGTCAGCTCGTTCTTCGCGTTCGCGATCATTTTCTCATCTTCGTATCCCCACCATACGCGATAGTCGGACGGGATCCATCCCTGCTCGACCGCATAATTGTAGTCCTCGATATTGTAGTCGCCATGCGTGGAGTAATAGACTCTGCGGCCGCCGAAGGTCGCGTCGGAGCCGATCATCAGGGTGTTGTTGTAGCCGTTATCCTCCAGAATGTCACCGAGTGTGGTGATTCCCGGAAAAAACGTCTCCTGTGTATTCATATTATTTTCGCCGATGTCGATCTGCAGCGGCAGTCCCGAGGACTGCGCAAACATCGCGCCGATCGTCCAGGTCGAACCCGGGTAGGAAATGCCGCCGTTCAGTTTCGACGGATCACCGCTGAAATTGACATTTTCTTCAGAGAGCTGTGTAAGCTCCGGGATCACGTTTTCCTCAAAGGCGCCGCCGTTTGCCGTATCGGCATAGGTCATTTCCATCGACTCCAGGAAGATGTAGATCAGATTCCGCTTCTGCTCCGGGAAAGTCAGCGTCGTGTCCTCCGGGTTCGCGTAGTTCTGCGCGATAAAATCATCGCTGAAATCATCTTCGCCGTCGGCCGTTTTTGCCGGACCGGAGAGCACCTTGCTGAAGTACTTATCCGCTCCGAGACGCACCCAGGCATCATGGACAATATATACAGAGAAAAGGATCGACGCGATCGGCAGTAATACAAGGATCACGCGGTACAGTTTCTTTGCTTTGCGAAGGAACAGGAAAAGTACGATCAGAATAACAGTGCCGATGATCGTCGGAAGCAGAGCGTGCTGCAGGTATTTCTCGACCATGCCGCCGCCCGTGCCCTCGAGCGGCATTGTCAGCTGGAAGAGCAGCTCATCGATCGAAAGCCGTTTCCAGGTCATATTCATCCAGCGATACGAGAAGAATAGGAGCATCGCAAAGCCCGCCAGAAAGACCACGATGATATTGGCAATGATATAAAAGATCTTTCCGACGATCGATCCCTTTTTTCTGGTTTCGCTCTCAGTTACCGGTTTATTTGTCATGAATTCTTTGTCCTCTGTCCCTGAAATAAATACTCCAGATATTTTCGATATGCCGATGGAACGGCATACCGCTCCTCCAGCTCGTTTTTGTCAGCCGCGATCCATTTCTTCTCGGCAGAAGCCGATGCGATACGGATCTCGTATCCTTCCATGTGCCATTCAATATGAGAGAAAATATGTCTGGCCGGTCCGACTTCACGAATCTGAAGCGGTGTCAGTCCCGCCTCTTCCACGGCGGAAAGGATCTCCTTCTGCGAAGGACTGCCTTCCAGCCACGGAAATTCATACATTCCCGCCAGAAGTCCCGATTCCGGGCGTTTCCGGATCATGACCGTATCACCGTCACGGACCAGAAGGACCGTATGTTTCTCCACGCGGCGGGGTTTCTTCTCCTTCCGCACGGGGTATTTCCGTTCTTCGCCGTCAAGGTGGGCCAGGCAGATATCCGCAAGCGGACAAACATCGCACAGCGGCTGCGCGTTGGGGAGGCAGACGCCGGCTCCAAGGTCCATCATGCCCTGATTGAAATCGCCGGGAATGACCTCCGGCACCCCTGCAAGGCTGTCATCCAGAAGCTTTGTGATCTCGCGGCGGAATTTCTGACTCATGATATCTCTGTCATCAGCCGTCACTCTCGTAATGATCCGAAGGAAATTGCCATCCACTGCCGAAACGGGACGGCCGCCCGCGATCGAGGCGATCGCTCCTGCCGTATACTCTCCGATCCCGGGAAGTTTCAGAAGTTCCACCTTATCCGTCGGGATCTGCCCTCCGTATTGCCCGCAAACGAGCATCGCCGCCTTCTGCATATTGCGAACGCGGCTGTAATAGCCGAGTCCCTCCCACAGCTTGATCAGCTTATCCTCGGGGCAGGCAGCCAGATCGGCCACGGTCGGCAGGTTCGAGAGAAAACGGGCATAGTACGGCTTTACCGCCTCGACCCGCGTCTGCTGCAGCATGATCTCGGAAACCCATATATAATATGCATTTGTATTTCTTCGCCAGGGCAGGTCTCTCTTGTTTGCCTCATACCAGGCCGCGATCCGTCCGACGGGAAAAACTCCGTCCCCGGAAAATGCGCCGTTTTTACCTATAAGTGACCTCTGGTCATTTTTCTCATTGTAAATCATCAGTCCCTATATTAACATATTCCGTTTAAAACGCCACCTGTTTTATGCATCTTATGCCGATAATTTCTTCTTTTAATATCGATATCCACAAGTTATAATAGGGAACATGAGTACAGATATGAATAAAAACAAACGATTTGACAGTATTATTTTTGATGTGGACGGAACGCTCTGGGATTCCACCGATGTCGTTGCCGACGGCTGGAACTCCGTTTTTTCCGCGGAACCGGATGTCCATACGAGCGTGACCGGCGCCATTCTGCACGCGGAATTCGGCCGGCCCCTGGAGGTGATCGCCGCCGATCTGCTCCCCTATCTGTCGGAAGAGCGGCGTGCCGTCATCCTGCGGCATCTCTACCGGGCAGAGGATGAATGGCTTGCGAGATACAATCCCGCACCTTATGAGGGCGTCGCGGACACGATCCGCGCTCTGGCAAAGGACATTCCCCTTTATATCGTCAGCAACTGCCAGGAAGGCTATATCGAGAGATTTCTTTCCTGTACGGGACTCGGCGAATATTTCGAGGATCATTTGTGCCCGGGTGACACGGGGCTTTTCAAAGCGGACAATATACGGACGATCGTCGAAAGGCACGGCCTGCTCCGTCCCGCCTATGTCGGAGACACGGAAGGCGACAGAAGCGCCTCCATGGATGCCGGCGTATCCTTCATCTGGGCGTCGTACGGTTTCTCTGAAAAAGTGGATGCCGATCTCTCGATCCGCTCGATCCGGGAGCTGCCCGATCTGTTGAATTCCGGTACACCGTGAATTTCCCGGCTCTCGATTCGCGATACACCGTGAATTCCCCTGCTCTCGATTCCCGATACACCGTGAATTTCCCTTACGCTCGATTCACAACACTGGTAAACTTTCCGGGCACTCAATTCCAGGGCAGTGACGGATATCACGCCGGACACACCCCGGCACAACAATAGAAAGAAGGTATCATATGCATTATCGTTACAAAACACAGGGAACCTGTTCCTCTTTCATCGACTTCGACCTCGATAACGGCGTTGTCTCCAATGTCAAATTCACCGGCGGCTGCAACGGCAACCTGAAGGGCATCGGACGGCTGATCGAAGGAAAGAACGCGGCGGAAGTCGCCGAGATCCTCAAGGGCACGACCTGCGGTTTCAAGCCGACCTCATGTCCTGACCAGCTCTCACGCGCGCTCACCGAGGCACTGGCCGATCAGGGCTGATCCGCATCCTTCATCACCGGATGCGCGCTGCCGTATCCCCTGTCATCAGTAATCAGATACGGATCGCCGCGTCCTTTCGGTGCGCGGCGCGGAAATCCTTCGGGGTACAACCGTAGCGCTCCCTGAAGATACGATGAAAATAGCTGTGGTTTTCGTATCCGACCGCATCGATGATATCATTGACGGCCAGATCGGTATCACAGAGCAGACTGACCGCTTTATTCAGGCGTTTCCGCCGGAGGATCTCTTTGAAATTTCCTCCGGCGTTTTTTTTGATCATCCGGCTCAGCGTGTGATCCGGCAGATGCAGCCGTTCGCAAAGTTCGCTCAAGGTTGCCGTCCTGTAGTTCTGCTCGATGTACGAAAGAACGGTCATCAGAACCATATTTTCATACTGGTTCGGGATCATCGTCTCGGCATGCTGCACCGATTCGAGGAGATACAGGAAGAGAAGCCCCATCGTGGTCTGGTTGATCAGATTCTGATTCTCCTGCTTGTGCACCAGTGAGTAGATCATATTCTCCACCAGATTCTGGATCTGCAGCACATCCGCCACCTTGAAATACAGATATTCACCGCGCTGCTCACTGCGGCGCAGCGTGTTGACCAGGAATTCCGCAATCGTATTGTTGTGTCCGATCATGTCGGTCGCCACATCAAAAAACTCCGGAAGGATGATGAAGTTGATGACGATATCGCCCCGTCCCGCCGGCAGGATCTCGTGCTTCGTATACTGGTTCAAAAAGAGCAGTTCGCCCTTGCCGACGACGATCTCCCGGCCGCCGATGATATTCGTCACGGACCCTTCACAGACATAGAGCACCTCCACATAATTGTGCCGGTGCAGCGGGAAATGCGCGAAGCGCGTATGCGTCCTCACGGTGATCAATTCACCCGCTTCCAGCATCTTCGCCGCGTCGATCGTGAATTCCTCTCCGGATGTGTATACTTTTTTCTCAATTCCCGTAATTCCGTCAAGAATTCGCTGTTCCTCATCGGTAATTACACTTAATTCTTCTAGAAGTTCTCTGTTCATCTCCATCTCCCATCGCCGAATACGGCAATATTGTAGCATATCCGAAATCATTGACAAGACACTTTCGCACTTGTGTCCAAAAATTATACAATTTTGCCTATTTGTCCCATTGTTTTTCCGACTGCCTTCCTCGACAATTTTTTATATATTATTTATAATGAAACGAGTGTGAATATAACTTTTTAGGAGGTTCAAAATGGCAAACAAACTTTTACATGCTGCCGAGAAAAAAGCCTTTTCGCTTGCTCTTGACGCTGTAATTAAAAAAGCAAACAAACATGAGGGCTACGTAAGCGTAATCAACCTCGCTCAGAAATTCCTCGGCGATACATGGCCGCCGGAAGCTTTCGATCGTCTGCGTTCCGCATTCGAGAAGGATGGCAAATGGTCCAACTTCTTCGACAAAATGCTCACACACGTAGATCCGGAAGTTGTAAAAGGACTCTTCCTTGCCTTCGGTTTCGAAGCAGGCTATGTCGGCTACCATGAGACCAGAAAGAATTCCGAAAAGTATGGCATCGGTATTCCGTGGGTAATTCTGTTCGACCCGACTTCCGCTTGTAACCTGCACTGCACAGGATGCTGGGCATCCGAGTACAGCCGTGCTCTGAACCTTTCCTATGAGGATATGGATAAACTCGTTACCGACGCAAAAGCACTCGGTATTCACGGCTTCGTTATGACAGGCGGCGAACCGATGGTTCGTAAAAAAGATATCGTTAAGCTTGCCAAGAAGCACAGCGACTGCGGCTTCCTGATCTTCACCAACGGCACCCTCGTTGACCAGGCATTCTGCGATGACATGCGCGAATGCAAGAACATGGTTCTGTCCATGTCCGTTGAAGGTCTTGCAGAGGCTACCGACGCACGCCGCGGCGAAGGTGTATTCGAGAAGGTTATGGCTACCATGGATCTGCTTCGTAAGAACAAACTTCCTTACGGAACTTCCATCTGCTACACCAGCGCAAACTACAAGGCAGTTACCTCTGATGAGTTCCTTGATTTCCTGATCGACAAGGGCGTACTCTTCTCCTGGTACTTCCACTTCATGCCGGTCGGCAACGATGCTACTCCGGATCTTGTACCGACTCCGGAACAGCGTGAGTACATGTATCATCGTCTGAGAAGCGTTCGTGGATACGACGGCGGTAAAGAGCTCTTCGTTATGGACTTCCAGAACGACGGTGAGTTCGTATCCGGTTGTATCGCAGGCGGAAAAACATACTGCCACATCAACCCGAACGGCGACGTGGAGCCGTGTGTATTCATCCACTACTCCAGTGCCAACATCCATGAGCAGTCTCTCCTTGACTGTCTGAAACAGCCGCTGTTCCGTCAGTATCAGGCAAACCAGCCGTTCAACGAGAACCTGCTTCAGCCGTGTCCGATGCTGGAGAATCCGCAGAAGCTTCGTGCTCTCGTTAAATCCACCGGCGCTAAGAGCACCGATATGACCGATCCGGAGAACGTTGATCATCTGTGCGGAAAGTGCGATGAGTACGCGAAGAACTGGGCTCCGGTCGCTAACAGACTCTGGAAATCCACCCATCCGGATTTCGTAGCACCGGAAGAGAAAGCAGAGGCATAATCGCCGCTGTATCCGGCTGCTGCCGGAAAAATCGATAAAAACTTATGCGGGTCTGCTCTTCCGGGCAGATCCGCTTTTTTCGTCGGATCATCAACATTCAGCAGACTGTGCAGACCTCCTGCGGACGCAATCTCCGGAAGCCAAGCGGCAAGATCCGTTAGGCTTCCTCCGAATTTTGTCCTTCAGGAGGTCTGCACTGCACAATATTATTTCTCAAATCAGTCTCGGAGGATCTCTTCATGAGCGACTTCTACTACGACCATCTTAATAAGCCGCAACAGGCGGTGTACCACGCTCTTTTGAAGGGCATCTCCGCGATCAGTGACGAGTTTCTGATCCCGGATTGTGACGCGGCGGATCTGGCGGATATTTTCTTCCGGTTCCGCCTGGATCATCCGGAGATCTTCTGGGCTGTGGGGTACCGCTGCCGCTATTATCCGGGTTCACCGAATCTGATCTTCACGCCGGAGTATCTGTTCCGGAAGGATAAAATTCTGGAACACCGAAAGGCGATGCAGGCGCGCGTAGCGAATCTGGTCCGCCCGATGGCGAAAATGACGGAACTTGAGAAAGAGAAATATGTCCATGACTTTATCTGCGTAAATGTCACCTACGATAAGCTGAAGAAACCGTATTCGCACGAGATCATCGGCCCCCTTGGCCATGGCGTCGGCGTCTGCGAGGGAATCGCGAAATCTGTAAAGATCCTGTTGGACGCAGCCGGCGTGTGGAATATGATCGCGCTCTGCGGAAACAATCCGGATAAGGGGATCCGATACCGCCATGTCTGGAATATCGTAAAGGTCGGCGGGACGTTTTTCCATCTGGACGCGACCTTCGACAATACACTGACGGCATACCATCCCGGGGAGGAGATCCGCTACGATTACTTCAACCTGGGAGACCGGCAGATCTTCCGCGACCACGAGCCGCTGATCGCGCCGGCGCCTGCCTGCCCGGATGACGGTCACTTCTACTATAAGGAAAAGAAGCTGTCCTTTACGAAACCGGAGGACGTCTATAAGCGGGGCATGCAGGCAGCCAAGAAGAAGCGCGTCCTGACCTTTCACTGGCGCGGCGGCTACTTCACGAAAGAGATCTTTGAGGAGCTGGCCGGGCAGCTGTCCGACGCAGGCAAATTGAAGAAGGGATCCGATGCAGGAGGCGGCAAAACGGAGACTGCCGATGCGGGAAAATTGAAGAAGGGATTCGATGCAGGAGGCGGCAAAACGGAGACTGCCGACGCGGGCACAAAAAAAGAGATGACTCCCGTCATCTCCGTGAATTTTCCGCAGGCCGTTATTCGCGTCCGTTATACAGAGGGCACTCTGCCCGAAAATGTTACGATGGAAAAAGCCGACCGCGACGAAAATGCCGCGGCCGAACTGTAAGCAGCCCTCCATTCCTGCAGAATGCAGTCATGGCACATGCGCGTACCATTCATGCAGTATCAGACCGGTCATTCCCGGTTATTCTCCGCGCACCATGCTGCGATCTCGCGGATGAATTCATACGGAATTCCTCTCTTGTACGGGAACTGAACAGCTCCCTTGCTGAAGGCATAGCCCTCTTGTGTCAGGCGTTCCGCATAACGCTCGACGCCCTCCGCGCCGGGGTAGATCCCCAGATGCTTTTTTGATGGCGCCATATGGATCAGATTATGCTTCGCCCACCATGTAGGCATCCCCCAGCTGATCTTCTCCACAGCATCGGGGCAGATCTCCAGAACAGCGTCCCTGATCACAGCGCGAGCCCGGCGCAAAACATCCCTGATCTCACTGTCTTCCTGCAGCTCAATGTAGGTGTCGGTATCAGCCGGGGCACGAAGGATCTGCTCCATCGTTTTTCCCTTTGCCAGCTCATCGACCAGCTTGTCCAGCTGCCGGACGGAACGCATGAAGGGATCTTCTATCGTCTCCACCTGCACTCCGCAGATTTTTCCTTTGATCAGCGCCCGGTTCGGATTCATGGCCGGTGCCTTCGCGAAGAAATCTCTGTAGCTCCTGTCACTTTGCCGGAGCTCATCAAGCTGCTTGGCCTTGTAGCCGGTGAGCCACTTCGTGACTCTGTCGACTTCCTCCGCGGACCGGCCCTTTCTTTCCGCTTTCACTACCAGGCAGTCATAGACCTTTGCAAATTTCATTTCTCCTACATCAGCCATTTTTATCTCCCTAAAAAATTGTAACCGGCACGCAGCAATCAGCCATCAGCCATCCGACCGGAATCCTCTTACATGCGGCTGTAATCGCAGCTTCGCAGCTCGGAGTCATCTCCGTTTCCCGACTCGTAGTGTGCCCGAAAGCGCGCGTTGACCTCCGACAATTCCAGCCTGCCTTCGATATAATCATCATACATATCGATCACGCCTGCCGCGCAGCCGTCACAGGCAGCCCCCATCTCGCCGAGCGATTCCTCTACGATCCGAGCCCTCTCATCTCTTGTTGTATCTTTGATCAATAATGATTTCATTCACTAAACCTCCTGTCAGGATTCGTTCACCAGTTTTCCCGTCATGCGATCGATCGTCATGACAAGCATGTTGACGCGATCTCCCGCTTTCCGGAGTTCCTCTTCCACGGACTCCGGTGTCGGATAATGCTTCAGGCCGAGCTTGCGGCACACGCCGATGATCTGTTCTCTGTCCGTCACCGGCTCCAGCCTTCCCAGACAGACAACGCTTCTGATGTTGAGTGCCCACTCCCCTTCCTTTCGGAAGCCTTCATCCATGACCGTGAAGCAGACCTTGTCATTCTGCTTCATCAGATCGATCTTCAGACCGTCCTTTGCGCAGTGGAAATAAATTTTTCCGTCCTCTTCGTTAAAAAACTGATTCAGCGGAATCGCATAGGGATAGCCGTTTTCTCCGTGAAAGGAAAGGATCCCGCGCGGCGCCTTGTTCAGCACCTCTACGCACTCTTCTGCTGTGATCTCCTGTTTGAACCGTCTCATCGGTTTGAACTCACTCATCTTTTGTCTCCTTCTGATCCGTTTTTCTCTCTGATCATAAACCTAATTCACATCATACAACAAGCCGGTCCTTTTCCACAACCGAAACCGAAAAAAACGCAGCGCAGCAGGCCTCAATTCGTACCGCTGCAAACCGGCAAACGTATCGCGGTCTCTCCGTAAAAAAGCGCCCGCCGTGTGATGCCGGCAGACGCTTGGAGGATACAATGGTAATTTATTTTGCGAAGAGTTTCCCAAAGATTCCCTTCGACGTTTTTTCTTTTTCTGTGCTGACGTTCAGAATGTGATATCCGAATTCCTCAGTTCCTTTGATCATGCTTGCTTTTGCCGCTTCCGGGAAACTGTCCGAATCCATGAGGAAGGAGGCTTTCCCGCTATAATGAGATGCTCTGACCTTCTTCGCTTCCGGAACGGCTTTTCGGATAATATCTTTAACATGCGCCTCGCACATGCCGCACATCATACCGTCGATCTCTAAAGTAACCTGTGTCATCTCTCACCTCACATGTTCTGTAACGGAGGCACGGTCCGCATGGCAGTTACAATGTGACGGGCAATTCCCGCAGGAATGTCCGCAGGAACCGATCCCCTTCTTTCTGTCGGAGATCACTTTCTTTGCGGCAATAAAAACGAGTACCGCAATGATGGACAATATTATTATGTTTGCTGCCATAGGAACACCTCAATTCTTTCTAATCTATATTTTTCACCCTTTCGAACATGGTTCGTTTTTTCATGTACGGATACTATCCGCCGCGCGGGTGGAAACTTTTCTGTACACAGATGTCCGCCTCCGCCGTGCGGGAGAAAATTTTTCTGCAATCATGCGTTCGCCTCCGCTGAGCGGCAGAAATTTTTCTGCAATCAGGCGTTCGCCTCCGCCGCACGGGAAGATGCTCTCTTCGCGTTCGGGTCCGGACGGAACAGGAGATACAGGATCAATGCCAGTACCGCCAGTGCTGCGATCGTCCATGCGCTGAACGCAACCTGACCGACGGCAAGGCCAACCAGCTGATAGATGACCAGTGTTACAAGGTAAGCCGCAATGTTCTGGAAGGCAATGGCATACCAGAAATACTTTCGACTGCCGATCTCTTTTGCCATGGTCGAGATCGCAGCCAGGCACGGAGAATCGAACAGGTTGAACATCAGGTAAGCAACGGCTGCCATGGTCGTCGGGAAGAAAGCCATGTACGCTGCATGGTAGGATGCCACATACTCTTCCGCGCCGACACCTATCGCGGACAGCAGGGACATGGTGGAAACCAGTCCTTCCTTAGCCACAAAGCCGGAGAGCGTCGCGGCAACTGTCTGCCAGGAACCGAAGCCAAGCGGTGCGAAGACCGGTGCCAGTGCGCCGCCGATCAGCGCGATCAGAGAATCTTTCGACTCTACCAGTCCGAAATGTCCGTCCACGAAGCCGAAGCTTGCGAGGAACCACATAACGGTTACGCACAGGAACAGGATCGTTCCGGCTTTTTTGATGAATGCCCATACACGCTCCCAAACGTGCATCAGAAGGCTCTTCAGAGCCGGCAGATGATACTGCGGAAGCTCCATAACGAACGGAGTCGGATCACCGGAGAAGGCTTTTGTCTTCTTCAGAATGATGCAATACATAACGACAAGGGCAACACCGCCGAAGTAGCACAACGGAGCCATCCACCACGCGCCGCCCATGATAAAGCCGGCAATTGCGGCAATGACCGGAAGCTTTGCGCCGCAGGGGATCATCGTCGTTGTGATCATGGTCATGCGGCGGTCATGCTCATTCTCGATCGTACGGGTAGACATGATTCCCGGTACACCGCAGCCGGAGGAGATCAGGAACGGAATAAAGCTTTTACCGGAAAGGCCGAATTTACGGAATGCACGGTCCATAATAAATGCGACTCGTGCCATGTAACCGACGTCCTCCAGGAAGGACAGGCAAAGGAATACGACTGCCATCTGCGGCACGAAGCCGAGCGGAGTGCCGATGCCGGCAACCAGGCCGTCCGATACGAAGGATGTTACCCAGGCCGAAGCACCGAGACCTTCCATGAGAGCTCTCGAGCCCGGAACGAGCCACTCACCGAAGAGAACGTCGTTCGTCCAGTCAGTCGCGATCGATCCGATCGTTGTTACGGAAATATAGTATACAAGGAACATGACGACTGCAAAGATCGGCAATGCCAGAAAACGGTTCGTTACGATGCGGTCGATCTTATCGGAAACGGTAAGTGTACCCGCTTCTCTGTTTTTTCTGACTGTCTTCGAGACAAGCTCCGTAATGTAGTTGTATCTCTGGTTTGTGATGATACTCTCGGAATCATCATCCAACTCCGCTTCGCAGTCCGCGATGTGCTCTTCCAGATGTCCGGACAGCTCCTTATCGATCTTCAGGCCTTCCAGCGCCTTCTCGTCACGCTCGAAGAACTTGATCGCGTACCAGCGAAGTTCACTCTTATCCACGAGAGACTCGATCGATTCCTCAATGTGCGCGATCGCATGTTCTACACTACCGGAGAATACGTGCGGAAGCTCAACATTCTGTCCCGACTTTCCCGCGTGCTCTTCCGCCACCTTGATTGCGAGTTCCGCTGCCTGCAGTGTGGATTCGCCTTTGAGGGCGGAGATCTCGATCACCTTGCAGCCAAGCGCCTTGCCGAGCTTATTGATATCGATGCGATCTCCGTTTTTTCTCACGAGGTCCATCATATTGACAGCCATAACGACCGGAATTCCGATCTCCACAAGCTGTGTGGTCAGGTACAGATTTCGCTCGATATTCGTTCCGTCAATAATATTCAGGATAACATCCGGCTTCTCCTGTACGAGATAATTTCTGGTAACGACCTCTTCCAGTGTGTACGGGCTCAGTGAATAGATACCCGGAAGGTCCTGAATGATCACATCCTTATGCCCTCTCAGCTTACCTTCTTTTTTCTCGACAGTGACGCCCGGCCAGTTGCCAACATACTGGTTGCTTCCGGTCAGATCATTGAACAATGTTGTTTTTCCGCAGTTCGGATTACCCGCAAGCGCGATTTTAATTCCCATCTTTTCTCTCCTCATTTACGTGTTCATCTATGTTTGACATGATCCGCTCCCAGATCGGTTCCGGATCAATTCTTGCAAAAACTCAGCTTATCAGGCCATCTCCAGGATGTCCGCGTCCGCTTTTCGAAGCGACAGCTCATATCCTCTGACCGTAACCTCGATCGGATCGCCGAGCGGCGCCACCTTGCGCACATAGATGCTCGTTCCCTTTGTAATGCCCATATCCATGATACGGCGCTTCAGTGCGCCTGTTCCGTGGATCCTGGCAACCGTTGCGGTTTCGCCGACCGCGACATTTCTTAAAGTCTTCATATCTCCCTCCTGTTCTGTGCTGCTGTTTGGCACATAATAAGTCTTTTGTGAATTAGACTCGTTTTTCCATGGTTAATTTTATTTAACTGCCATGCAAAAAAAAATTACTGAACCATGATCTTCGCGGCCATCTGGTCCGTGATCGCCAGTCTGGATTCTTTAATATTCACAATGATATTTCCATTCCCCGGCGACGCGATCACATACACCCTCTCTCCCGGTACAAAACCGATATCTGCCAGATGTTTTCTGATTTCCGGTGATCCGCCGACACGGACGATCATATTCTGTTCCCCTGCTTTTGAAAAAGACAATGGCATCATGGACAGCCTCCTTATTTCTTTCTTACTTAAATGAGTCTAACTCAGGTTAGTTGTCTTGTCAATAGATATTTCTAATTTTGGTTATATTGCATTAACTTCTATTAGCTGTGCAAAATCAGCACTGGACGTTGTCACCGTATATCAAAAATAAGCGGGCGACACTGGTATCGCCCGCTATTACTTAATCTACGTATTGATTCTCAACTCAAACAGAAATATGTGCCAGCTCACAATGCCTCTTTGCCGATCAGATTCGCTATCCGGCCCGCCACTTCATCGGATGCCCAGTGCGTATTATGATCTGCTCCATCAATAGTTACAAAGTCCACCTTCTCTGCATTTGTCAGATAGGACTGCAGTTCCTTCTGTTCGTTTTCAGGAAAGACGATGTCCTCACTACCCCAGATAATAAGTACCGGTGCGGTGATCTTATCCAGCTCTCCGGAAAGATTTGTTCCGTTAAGGCCGTTAAAGATCGCGGCCCATGCGTAGTTAGGAAGATTTTTTGCCTGTAAATAAATCGCATCCGCGAAATTTTTATCTTCATTAACGGTAGATGTCCATTCACGAATAAAATCATCCGGTATTTCTCCGCCATCTTTATAGGCCGTTACGCCATCAAAGCCTTCCCCATCTCCATTAAGGACCCAGTCAATAACTTCATTATGCTCTACTTTGTAACCGGCGCCGATCAAAGTAATGGAGGATACCAGTTCCGGATAATCAATCGCCAGCTTTTCTGCAATAAATGTTCCCAGGCTATGTCCCACTATGTTCACCTTTTTCAGTCCGAGTACATTGATCAATGCCAGAATATCCGACTCATGCTCATCCAATGTATAGGCATCTTCCTTGGGTTTATCCGTCTTTCCATGCCCGCGTAATTCCGGAACATATACACGATATCCCTGTTCCGCAAGCTTAGGAGCCACCTGGGACCAGGAGATCCGGCTGTCTGTTGCTCCATGAATCAAAACGATCGGCTTGCCATCCTCCGGACCAAGAGTTAAATAAGTCATGTTAATCCCTGTTTCCAAATCTGTGCTGTTCTCCTCCCAGTTTACATCTACAAGCTCATCCCATGACTTGTCTGCGCTATCACCTGGATCTTCAGATGAAGCTTTAGAATTCTCCATGTTTTCTGAATTATCCTGTGAAATCGGCTGGTACAGATTGGCTGCAAATTCATCCGGATCACTCTCGAGATACCCTATCTCGTGCAGCTTCTCCGCAAAATACTTTACGTCCTCCGAAACATCATCGTTCAGAGATCCGTCGCAGCAGTCATAATCGTAATCATCCAGCAACTGAGCCGCGAGTTCTACATCTTCCACCTCAGAATAACCGCCGTCAACAATGATCTTCAGAGCCTCTTCCCGGTTATTGTTAATCCATTTCTGCGCATCATCTAATGCAAGAAGCAGATCTTTGATCTCCTCTGGATTTTCTTCCAGCACTTTTTCAGACGCATAGTAGAAGCAGCAATATTTCCCGGCAAATGGTTCATCGGAAGCGATATCAAGGAGCACCTTCGCTTTTCCGGAGGCAACCGCAATATCTCCCAGTGGATCCCAGACCGCAGCTGCATCGATCTCTCCGTCATACAGTGCCTGCAGTTCCAGATTACCGTCCGAGTAAGGAAGGAACGAGACCTTTCCGTCAGACTGCAGGGCCGATACGCCACCTTCCTCAAGCCAGACACTTGCCACCTGATATGTCGTACCGCCGATCTCATCGACTGCAATCTTCTTTCCGATCAGATCTTCCGGAGATTTAATGTCGGAATCCTGCCGTACTACGATTTTGATGCAGCCCTTGTGCATGCCGGAAACGACTTTCATATTAATGCCCTGTTCTGCCGATGCGAAAAACTGGAAATCGCCGTTTACCAGAGGAATCGTTCCGTTATTCAGGCCGATCTTTTTGGTCTCAAAATCCGCAGCCGTCAGTGTGACGTCAAAGCCATGTTTCGCAAAAAAGCCTTTTTCATAGGCAATATACAGCGGAGCTCCGCATAAAGAGCCGTCCAGCGCAGGGATCGTCACGCTTCCGTATTTGTACTCCGTCCCTTCAGCAGATGACTCCGATGCTACATCCGTCCTCTCGTCCTCAGTCGATATCGAAGCAGAAGCGCTTTCCTCAGTAGCCGCATTTCCCGCATAACCACAGCCTGCGAGCAATCCCACAGACAATGCAACGGTTATGCATAATGCCAGTATTTTTTTCTTTTTCATGATCAGATTCCTCCTTAATCCGTTTGTACCCAATTCACTTCCCTGTTCAGACAATAAAAAAACCGGGGCCTTGAAAAAGCTCCGGGTAGAAAAGTTCTTTGTCTGAACATGCCATGTTCAACATCGATTCCGATCAGAACGCACAGTAAAAAAGTCGAACGCTCAGGTCTCTTTTCTGCCCGGTAAAAACATTCGACAACACATACACATATTCTGACTGGTGATTCTTATGTTCGCATTCTTCATTTTGCAGTTTTCCTTTCCTTTAATATGGTTATATAGTAGCACCGATGCTTTCTGTTGAAAATTACCGGCTCATTATTGTCTGCGATAGTCTCTGTTTATCGTTCAAATAACATAGCAATCGTTGAATCCATGGAGTTAATTATCAGGCCATTATCGGACAAAAAGTCCAAAGACTCCCAACATGCTCTATATCATGTACTCCGGCAGCTTCTGTTCGCTCGCCAGATGGAATTTCTCCAGCAGTTTCTTTCGTATCTTCCCAAAATCTCCGGAATTTCTCTGCCTTGGATAACTCATAGGTACCTCGATGATCTCGCTGACGCGTCCCGGTCTGGGTGTCATCACTACAATCCGATCCGACAGGTAGATCGCCTCATCCACATCATGTGTAACCAACACCATTGTTGTACCCGTCTGCAGCCGGATTTCCACGATCTTGTCCTGCAGCGCCGCCCTTGTAAAAGAGTCCAAAGCGCCCATCGGTTCATCAAGGAGCAGGATCTCCGGATCATTGATCAACGCTCTTGCGATCGCCACTCTCTGTGCCATACCTCCGCTGATCTGATGCGGAAATGCTTTTTCAAAGCCATTCAGCCCTGTCATTGAAATATATTCCGGAATTCGATCTTTATTCTCGTTCCATACATGCCTTGCCTTCAGGCCTGCACCGATATTCTGCTCGACCGTCAACCAGGGAAAAAGTCCTCCCTGCTGAAATACGTATCCTCGCTTCGGATCAGGTTTCGTGATCTCGCGGTCATGCAGATAGAGTTTACCTTTCTGCGGGCGATCCAGGCCTGCGATCATTCGAAGCAATGTCGTCTTGCCGCAGCCGGAGGCTCCGATAATAGATACAAGTTCGCCTTTCTTTACAGTCAGGCTGACATCGGATAACGCTTCAACCTCCGTCTCATCGTCCGTATAGATTCGGTCGACATGCTCGATGCGAAGAATCTGTTCGCTCATTTCAAAACCCCCTTTTGCCAACGGAGAACTCTTTTCTCAATGCATCCCTGCAGCTTGGTGATCAGGCTGAACAGAATCGCCATAACAATGATTGCTGCGAACACTTTGTAATACGCGCTCCATACTTTCGATGCATTAATGTAATATCCGAGTCCCCCCGGCTGTCCCATCATCTCTGCCATTACAAGGATCGTAAATGCGAACGCATTTGCTGTCATGATTCCGGTGAAAATATTCGGGAGCGCATTCGGTAGAGCAATGTGAAATACAAGCCAGCGGTTATTGGCCCCGAGTGTGCGTGCTGCCTCCAGCAGAGTACGGGGTGTGCTCTTTACACCCGAAGCCGTCAGGGTTGTCACCTGAAACCACACTGAGATAACAATCAGGAACACTGCGCCGGAAAACGCTGTTGGGAAAATCGTGAGTGCAAAGGGCATCCATGCTACCGACGGGATGACCCCCGCCACCTTGAGTACAGGTGATACCCAGTAATCCGCTTTTGAAAACCACCCGATCAGCGTTCCGGTGAACACTCCGACTGCGGTCCCAATCAGGAAACCGAACAGATACAACCGTAGAGAATACAGTGTATTCTGCCAGATGAACGGTCCTTCCTGCACGAATGCAGTCATGATGCCGGCAGGTCCTGGAAAGAACGGCTGTTGCAGGATCTGCAGCTTCGTGCCAAGAAGATCCCAGAGAAAAAGGGCAATCCCGCAGGCAAAACGAAATGGTGCCGCAAAGACATATTTTTTTCTTCTTTCCGCGCGACGTAGTCCCCGTATACCTGTAATCAGGTAAACAATGATAAGTGCAATCAGAAGGATATCGTATGCATCCTTGCCCGTAAGCATGAAGATTCCGACGATATATTCATCAAATGAGACGTCCGCAATCTGCGGAACCAGCATGTTTCCCAGAAGAGCGATTAAAAAGCCGCCAATGGACAGTGCGATTGCAAGTATCAGCTTTTTTGAAGTTGAGCCCTTTTCCATTTGCCCCTCCTATCCGATCTGTTCCGCAGCCTCGAATGCCTGCCGCAGATCCTCAATCAGATCCTCCGGATCCTCCAGACCGATCGAGAGCCGAATCGTCTCATCCTCAATATCGGCGGCAGCTCGGATCTCCGGCTTCAGTTCCGTATGTGTTGTCGTCGACGGATTAATAATCAGTGACTTGGCATCTCCGATATTTGCCTGGAAACCAAACACCTTGACCGCTTCCAGCAGTCGGATTCGCTGTTCCCGGGACCCTGCATATCCGAAGGAAAGGACACTTCCCGCACCCTTCGGGAAATATTTTTTTGCCAGAGCTGCATACGGATTTCCCTTCGCCCACGGATGTTTGATCCAGAGAACTTCTTTGCCGACACGCGTCTCCAGAAAATCAATGATCTTCCGGGTATTCGCAAGCTGTTTCTCGATTCGTTCGGACAATGTCTCGAGTCCAATCAGAACAAGATATGCGCTGAACGGTGCAAGTGCCGCACCGAGGTAATTCAGATGTATTCCTCTGATCCGGCCTGTGAACGGACCGTCTGGGAATACATCCAGATATGACCGGCTGGCGCCGTTCTGTGCCCGGAGGAAATACGGCTTTTCAGAAAACTGAGGGAATTTCCCATTTGCCCAGTTGAACCTGTTATTCTCGACAATGATGCCCGCTACCACATTACCGTGACCGGACAGGCCCTTTGTTGCGGAATAAACCACAACATCCGCACCAAAATCGAATGGATTCAGCAAATACGGAGTCGCAATCGTGTTATCGACGATCAACGGAATGCCATGCCGATGTGCCACCTCAGCGATTGCTTCAATATCCAGTACTGTAGCATTCGGATTAGTAATACTCTCGATGTAGATGACCTTCGTGTCCTCGCGAATCGCTTTTTCGTATGAGTCCACATCATCCGGATCCCCAACGATATCAACAGCAACGCCGAACTCTCGGAAAACCTGCTCGAACGCATCATACGATCCGCCGTACAATCTGGAAATCGACAGGATCCTGCCGCTGCCCGCCGTCACATTCAGCAGAGCATACGTCACTGCGGCCATGCCGGATGCAAGAGATACTGCAGCTGTTGCATGATGGAGTTCGATTAATCTGCCTTCCAGTACGTCCGTAGTCGGGTTGGATAGTCGGGAGTACAATGGATCCCAGCTGTCAAACGAGAACAGATCATCCGATCTGGCGACCGTCCCAAGCTCAAATGCCGTAGTCGCATAGATCGGGACTGACACCGCATAATTATGATCTGCCGGGTCATAACCTGCATGCAGTTTCAATGTATCAAAGCGTGACATAGTAATTATTCTCCTTCTCCGTTCTCAACCAGACGATCCACATATTCTGCCGCCTTGTCAAAACGTTTGAGTGCCTCATCCAGTTCTTCTTTCGTAATGATCAGCGGCGGTGTGACGAGGAAACTGCTGCCTCCACCGAAGGTCAGAATGCCATGTTTTCTCAGCTCCTCGATAAAGCTCTGATGGAATCCTCTGCCACTGCCGATCGTCTGAATCGGAATCCGTTCTTCCTTGCTTCTTGAGAATTCGATTGCTCCGAACAAGCCGATGGAACGAACATCTCCGATTGAGATATGTTTCTCCTTCAACTCATGCAGTCGCTCCTTCAGATACGGCTCCAGTTCAAGAACATGCTCTCGAATTCCCAGGCGGTCATATTCTTCAATGCAGGCGATCGCCGCTGCGACACCAAGCGGATGCGCATTGTAAGTAAGCCCTGCAGAAAAAGCATTCTTGTCATAATACTCTGCAATCTCCTTGCTGATGAGGACGCCTCCAAGCGGTGCATAACTGCTGTTTACACCTTTTGCAAATGTGATGATATCCGGCTCTACATTCTCTCTCTGAATTGCGAACCAATCACCGCTACGAAGGAAACCGGCCATGACCTCATCCACCACCATCAGTATGTTATACTTAGTGCACAGTTCACGACCCCCCCTCAGGTAGCCCTTCGGGTAAACATAGACACCGTTGCTGCCCGGAACCGTCTCGATGAACAACGCACCGATCCTGTTCGGATCCTCCTCCTTTATCTGATATTCAAGGCGTGCAAGAAAGTGTTTTGTCGCCTCCTCCTCACTGTTGAACTTCAGGTCATATGTCTTTCCTCCTTAGCCTATGGTGATGCTATTTTCTCAAAAGAGAAAAACCAAATCCAGGATGTCACCCTTATGTATAGAAAAAGGACGAGGATCACTCCCCGTCCTGATCTTTCTGCTTTATGTCTGTTGGCTTCTTCCACTGATCAAAGGCTACTGTCAGCGCCTTGGCCAGTTCCTCCGGCTTGTTGTATTTCACCTTTGCGTAAATATCCATTGTGATCTTACTCTTTTCGTGACCGGCGAGATACTGGACCGTTTTAGGATCCACACCGGCGGCAATCAGGTTAGTGATATAGGTGTGACGCAACTGATGCGGCGTAACCTCAAAATCCAGAACATACTGAACCTTCCCGTTATTCCTAGCCGTTTCACCAAGCTGGGGGTAAAGCATATATTTCACATACTTTCCACCCACTTTTTTCTTGGCCTTCCTGGGCTTGGCTGTCCGGACAACGATGAACCGCCACAGGCTTCTGAACTCCGTATAAGTCAGAGGGCCTCCTTCTTTGTTGGCGACAACATACTCTGAAGTCGATTTTTCTTTTGCCTCCCTTAGACAGTCCGCCAAACCTTTTGGTATAGCGATATCCCTTCTGGCTGCGGGAGTCTTAAGCTCTGTCATGATAACAGGACGATTGCTTTCGGTATGCCATGCCCGGCGAACTTTAATATAAGGAGCATCCGTATCCAGAATCACACATTCCCATTTCAGCGCCAGAATCTCTTCCCGACGGAGCCCTGCGTACAAGCCCAACATGACAAACACATATGGCGGCAGATCACGGATTGTCTTCAGCAGGAGCGCAACCTGCTCATCTGTAAGAGACTCCCGGTCCTTCTGCGGGATCCCGCCACCTTTTTGTGAGAGGAACCTCGTAGGATTATAGGTGATGATCTTGCTGTCTTCAGCGGAGTTAAAAATACATTTGAGCAAGATGTTCACCGACTTAAATACCGAAGCGGATTTCTGTGAAACAGGAACCAACGCCAACTTGATATCATCAGCTGTGACATCTGTCATTCTCATATGCCCAAGCGGTTTTATGATATGTCGATTCACTTTGGATGTATAATCGATCAGTGTGGTTGTTCTTACATTTGCTGACTGCATCAGCAGCCATTTTTCACAGTATTCTTTTACAGTGGGGGAACGAAGGCTGAACAGATCATCTTCTGTTCGGCGTTCTGCCTCTTCATATTTTTGACAAAGCTCATCAATGGTTTTTCCGTAAACGATGATCAGCTTCTTGTCAGCATTCATAGCATAAGCTTTAAAATACTGATGCCCATTGATCGTCACAGTATTGTAGTTGAAGTAGGGAACTCTCTTCTTGGGCATATCTATAACCTCCTTGTCTGGCTGATTGTGGCTATATTTTCTCAGGACTCCAAACCTTGTATCAAGGATGTCACCTTCGTGCCGGAGTTCTCGGCGTTCTGAAGGTCATGCCTGTATTGACTTCCCTTGGCTTTGCCCTGTGCGTTGACCGGGCTATGAATTCCTGAAGGCTTTGTTCTGTAAAGTAAACGCAGCCGTTCTCGACATATTGAACGAAGGAAACCTGGCCGTTTGTCCTCGCGGCATCCAGCGTGTCAATGCTGATGCCGAGGAGTTTCGCCGCCTCCTTCCTCGTAAGCAGTTTTTCCATTATGATTGGCACCTCCATTTGTTTATGTATCCGGGGGATGCTGCTTTTGCATCCCCCTTCAGAAAGGAGAGAAAGGAAAGAAAACAATTATGGAGCATCGACACACTCCGGAATTGGCATACCCAGGCTTTCCATCGCCGCGTCCTCAACCGCCGACATCTGATCCTTGCTGATCTTCCCGAGATACTTCAGGATTCTCAGCTTATCTATCGCATGGATCTGTTCTAAGCAGACCATTGACTCGGTACTCAGTCCTCTGACATTGTTCAGGAGAACATGCGTTGGCTGTTCTGTTTTCTTAAGCTGGGATGTAATAGGAGCGATGGTGATCAGAGAGCTGAAGAAGTTGCCAATATCGTTGGAGAGGACCAAAACCGGACGGACGCCCCCTTGCTCCGACCCTTTGAAGGGATTCAGGTTCGCCAGGTAAATATCGCCGCGATGATAGATCCAGTTCTTCACGGTCCCCGGCTGGCGATAGGGCTTATCTTTAGACAGATATTTCATCTGGATCTTCCTCCCTTAAAACTTCATCGGCAGCGCAGCCTTCTTGCTGGCTCCGTTGTAGATCAGCAACACCTGGTAGAGATACTTCTTATAGCCGGGCAGGTTGTCGCCCATCGCTTTCCCGTCGCGGTAAATCTTCAGTGGATCCACGGTGCGGAAGCGCTTTACGGCGCGTTTCGGATCGAACTCTCCGCGGTAAAGATCCACGAACCTGCAGACGCCGGTTACGGTCTCGGCCCTCAGGGAATCCGGATCACCATCCCAGCCGTCCAGGATCATCTTCATGGCCGTCTGATATCTTTCCGGTCCGAGCTTTCGGAACTCTGTCAAGGATGCCGCAATGCAGGCGATACGATTTCTGCCTTTATGCTGGCCGTAGTCTACCTTCAGCCCGATCTCTTCATTGGCCTTCAGGAAACTCACGGCTTCCGGATCTCCGGCAAACACCAGGGCTCTCAGCTTCATCCCGATGCTGGGCGGTACACCGAAACCGGTCTGGTTTGCGAAGAGCTTTGCTTCATCCTGCTCTGTGAGATCCGGATAAACCTTGCACCGGATCGGAAGCTCCGCGCCGCTGTTGTGATCCACTCTGGCAGCTACGATGTGCTGGCCGTCGAATACGAAGTAGTGGCCGTCCCGCAGGCTGACCTTCGGTTCATTGGCGATCCTCTCGTCAAAGGAATGAGAGATGCGTTTTACTCTCTCAGGATTCAGGCCCCTCTGGTATGTATTGCGAGGAATCTCCAGAAGAGCGCTGCTGACCATCTTTTCTTCATATGGTCTGATAATCGTTTCAGGCATTTCATGTTCCTCCTTGTCTGATATGTACGGGACAGACGCATGCCTGTCCCACTCAAAACGTCCCCAGCTTGGGGACGATTATTTCGTTTATGATCTTCCCGTATTTGTCCTCGACACCCCCGGAAACACAGGCTCTTGCCTGCCTGGGAAATCTATCAGGCGTCCGGCAGCTTACCGGATCCATGGGCCGTTTTACCCCTCCGTGGTTCTCACCGAGCCGTCCTTCGACGGAAGTCTCATTATGCTGTGATGGATCTTGGCTTATGTACCGGGAGCTGTCCGGCACTTACAGGCCAGTTGCCGCTCTGGTCCTTTGGACCGTCTTCGCGTTGGCTGCTGATGTAGCTCCTCACCACAGGTTCGTACCTGATGAATGTCTATTCAGTTGTCAAGGTGCTTAGTTTTCTTTTCTCTGTAACAACTTGGTTGTTACGAGTCATATTTTAGAGGAGAAGCAGAGATGTTTTTACTGCCCCGCAGGCTAAGTCACTTAGCCTCTCAGACTAACATCCGAAAGAAATTGACTGTCAGGATGAGAAATTCACAGAAAGTTCACACATAATTAGCGCTCACCTATTGACAGCGCTAACAATTTGAGTATAATGATAATCGAACAGAGGAACAGAGAAGACCGCAAGGACTTAAAGGTTCCAACGATCCAAACACTCCGTCCCCTTGCTCTGATAAATGGTCAAAAGCCAAAACGAGTAAAGGAGGATAAAGCAATGTTAGTACCGAGTATTTTTGGAGAGAATCTGTTTGATGACTGGTTTGATTTCCCGGATTTCAGAGATCTGGACAAGACCGAGCGAAAGCTTTATGGTCGCCATGCTGACAGGGTGATGAAAACCGATGTGCATGAACACGATGACCACTACGAGTTGGACATTGATCTGCCGGGCTTTAAGAAAGAGGAAATCACCATCGAGCTGAACAATGGTTATCTTGTCGTCAGTGCCGCAAAGGGACTCGACGAGGAAGATAAGACCAAGAAAGGCAAACTGATCCGTCAGGAACGTTACACGGGTTCCATGCAGAGAAGCTTCTACGTTGGCGACAACGTAAAGGAAGAAGATGTGAAAGCTAAATTCGAACATGGTGTTCTGAAGCTTTCCATCCCGAAGCAGGAACAGGAAAAGCTTCCTGAAAAGAAAACCATCCTGATCGAAGGATAACCGTTACGAAGCATGGACCGCCGCAGAGCAAAATCTGCGGCGGTTTTTTTGTCATGCGTCCAACTGCCCGACTATTTCATTCAATCTGGCCGCAATTTCCTTAAGCTTATTTTTTGCTGTATTTGTTCCACCGGACAAACGCCCGGTTAAAAGATAATCAGTACTCACATCCAGCACCTCTGCGATTTCAAGCAGCAGATCTATTGAACAACCCTTCCTTCCGCTTTCAATGTTGTAAACATGGACAGGGCCAATATTCAGCTGTTCAGCCAGTTCTTCCTGTGTCAGTCCCAGCCTGTTTCTTTCTTCCTTGATCCTCTGTCCGAATTCCACCTGGTTGAAATACATATCTTTGTCCTTTCCGCCTGCTGCGGAGAGCAGAGGATACTTCAGCCAGGATCCGGACCTCTTAGCGCCTTAAAATGGGTGCATTAAAGAAAGGGTACCGATGCCGGATTTTGAAAATGATCTCACAAAACCGCTGGCATATGTATCCTCAGCCCTTAATGCATGTCAGGCTTTCGATATTTTGTTTGTATGTATTTATTTGCCAGGGAACTCGGGAAAAGAAAAAGAGGCCCCCGGCAGGAAGGAGTCCCTATCAAAAAGATATGGTTATCCCTTCCATGCCGGAGGCCTCTCAAGTAATATGTCTGGCTTAACCTTCCGGTTTATATATCTCGGTATTGACCTGGAGAAGGACTTATGCAGTCTGTTTCATCTCAGCCTTTCCGTCGTATGCCGTTTAATTGTATGTTCAGGATCGCAGTTCAGATTTTTACTGTTTCCTGTCCTTTCGGGGCGTATACATCGATCCGGTTGTGGCGACGCCCCATCACCTTACGAACCGATACTGCAAGACAGCGCTTGCACTCAACCTTGATCATGCCTTCCGCATTTTTGAATCCGATCAACTGGGTGCCGCAGTTCGGGCAGTACCAGGAGAATGGATACCAGGTATCCTTGCATTCATCCACTTCTGATCCTCTCTTTCTCAACCTATCAGAGCCCCGCCGCAAGACGGTCTACTTGCTTGTTGTCGCAGCGGCTCTGCTTCATCAGATAGAGCGGTATCAGAACGGTTTGCCTATGTTCCATGCTCTGTGTAACATTTCCACATTTCTCGCATTCCATCCACCCGTCCGTCTCTTCCAAATACAGACCGCGGTTCACTGTGCCGCATATCGGACAGCGTAATTCGTATGACTTCATGGGTCAACCCCTCCCTTCGGGTTGCCTGAATATCAGGCAGATTGAACGTCAGCAGCTTAGAGCGCCTTGATGACGTGCTGTGCGATTCCCTGAACGGTGAGTTCCTTTACCAGGATCCGTTTGTCCGGATACCTTTCCTGATTCTGATACAGCAGGATCACGGAGTGGGAATCCGGATCGATCCCGCCGTACTTCTTCAGTGTATTGGAACCCGTTTCGTCCAACGCCACAACGATGTCGCCAACATGCGCTTCCGGCTGCTTTCTGATAACGACCATATCCCCGTCCTCAATGCCCGCATCCTCCATGGAATCGCCGGATGCTTTCAGGATGTAGAATTCACCTTTTCCGAAAAGGGACACGGGAAGGCTTACATACTCCTGAATGTTCTCTTCTTCCTCTTCCGGCGTTCCGCAGGGGATGGCTCCCACTACCGGTGCCGGAACGGTGCTTTCCGAGAACTTGCTGATCATCCGCGTCATGATAGTTCGAGACGCACCATCGTAACGTAGCATACCGAGATCATTCATGGCAACCAGGTAGCGATAGGAGGTTGTCTTGGCAATCCCGACACCCTTAGCGATTTCACTCACCGAAGGAGCGGTGTGCCTCTCGCTATAGTACTGATCAACATACGCGCTGATTTCATTCATCAGCTTCTGGCTCTTGGATCTCATGGAGGTATTCCTTTCATCGAGTCTATCGGGAACGGTTCGTTCCAGATAAGGCTATTATACTCAGGATTCAGAGAAATGCAATGGGTTTGTAACCAGTTTTTTGCCCGATTGACCATGTTGACGGTTCCAGACGTCAACATGAAGAAGAGGTCCCGGAGTATGATGCTCCGGAACCTTCTTCATAGGTGGTTTCCTGACAAAAATCAGTAAAGACGTACCATTTCTATAATTGGCTCTGTCTGGTTGCTCTCATGATTGAGTAAGAGAGTTTTGAAGCAGTATTATCTTGGTAACTGTCTGACAGGATTGGAAAAAAGAAGGAGAGAGATACTCAGACTGTGAGCATCTCTCTCCTCTCTCTTTCTTGCAATGGGTTTACATCCTTAACGCTCTGCTGCGTAAGGACACCAGTAATCATACAATTCGGCGTTTCTTGCCTCCAAACGGGGGTGGGTGCAAAGGTGGGTGCAAATTGAGTTATGTAAATCATCCAGCACCCATCTTTTTTCCGAATACATCCAATTGGACGTTGCACAAAATCGGTGCTTCATATTGTTGTTCCTTTCTGTTTCCTTGTCCAGGCCGCGCATTATAGCACAGTGAGCGGGTCCCGGCAAGGGAACTTAAGAAAACGTAAGAATCTTTATAGGAAAGCACCTCTATTTCAAGCATTACCTGTGTCGTCGTGATCCTCAGACGGCTGCAGAATCTTCCATCTTCGCTTCCTGAATCGGCTGAAGTTTTGCCCAGATGGACATTGACGGAATTTGGGCCAGTGGTATTATGCTCTCGCGTTTTCATTCAGGATCCGCATGAACTCTTCACCGGTAATGGTTTCATGTTCATACAGATACGAGGCTAGTTCATCCAACTTACCGCGATTGTCCTTTAGAATGGTCAGTGCTTTTTCGTGCTGCTTCCGTACCAATTCGACAACCTGTGCATCAATTTTGCTTTGCGTTTCAGCGGAGCAGGCCAGGGACG
>Ga0326513_10000703_pt1 | contig 28589 bp, 43 predicted proteins | sample 2_2465_0518_D_FD_203654 | JGI IMG/M metagenome (GOLD analysis project Ga0326513, IMG submission 203654) | Bovine rumen microbial communities from UC Davis, California, United States - 2_2465_0518 | ecosystem: Host-associated > Mammals > Digestive system > Stomach > Rumen | place: USA...
CGCGCAAGCCCAAGGTGGGCGCATTGATGAAGATCGCCGACGCGCTGGGAATTGACTGGACAACACTGATCGTGGAGTAACCCCGGATTTCCGGGGTTACTTTAAGATTTGATTAAATCATCAATTTCCAGCCTTTTTGCTATTTACAAATACATCTTTTGATGTTATAATAAACACAGTTAAGGGAGCAAATCAAAGGAGGATAAGAAAATGAAGAAGAACGACATCATCAGCATCCTGAAGGAGACCGCCGCGAAGCATGGCTTCACAACCGAGGAAGGCAAGTGGTACAGCTACCTGAACATTACCGAGCCGGACAGCCACTACCTCAACTTCACCATCACCGAGGAGTACGCCAAAGACACCGACTGGTCAAAGCGCGAAGCCAAGATTCTGGTTCACATCCGCGCCAGCCTCGCCAGCATGGGCGGCAACCCCACCCCCGACGAACTGCTCAAAGCCTCTGAGATTATTCGCGAGGGCGCTGAGCTGGTCAAGGAGCTGGAAGCCATGAACCTGAGCTACATCGAAACCTTTTAAGTAAGCCGAAACCCCTTCGGGGGTCGCGGGGAGCCGCCCTACCCCGCCTGATGATGGCAGGGCAGAAAGGATGATAAAGATGTTGAATAACGAGCAGGTCAAGGCCGTGAAGATGATGCGTAGCTGGATGATTGAGTACGATATGGCAAAGGCTGACGGCGACAAGGAAGCGATGGAGAAGGCCCGGGATAACGTTATCGCGCTCCGCAAGAACGGCTTCCCTGTGACCCGTGGTGAGAGCATGGCAATCCGGGCGTACACCGACGGTGACCGCGACGAGAACGGCGTCATCATCCTGAGCGACTTCGGATTTGATAGCGACGCCGATGACCTCATGAACGTGTTCGACGCTCTGGGCATCACCGAGCTGGTGGTCACCGATTCCTCCACCGCCCTGCTGGGCTGGCTGTTCAACGTCATCAGCCGGGGATGGAACGTGGTCGGCACTTGGGTGCAGCCTGCGAAGAACAAGTTTGAGAACACCCGCAAGGCGCTGCGAATCAAGAAGGTATTCTAAGGAGGTAGAAACAATGACCATCACCGACAGGCTGGCCCTGATGAAGGAAATCACCCGCCGGAACGACGAAGCAATCAGGATGTGGAAGGACAGGGCGGCGTAATGCCGCCCGGGAAGGAGGACAGGATGGTAAAGCTGGCAAAGTTTCAATTTAGAATGCCTGACGGTTCACTGGAATATGAGTACAAAGGCCGTAGTTATTCGGTAAACCCGAACCTGTACACCAGCACCGCACAGCAGCATCGGCAAGAGTAAGAGCGCATCGACGTAGCTATTGAACGCGAACAGATAGCGGCAGAGCGTGAAGCCAACAGGCCGTATTGTTATGAAGATACTGCCGAATATGGTTTCGAGCAGTTCTGGAAAATGGTCGAGGAATAAACAACAAGTCCACCCGTGGGCGTTGTACGCGGGCAGGAGGTTATCATGGGAAAGACAATGAAGGTTCTGGACGTCCACAACGGGCCAATCCGCTACCATTGCATCAAGCAGTTGGATGTCAGCATCAATCCGTATCGGCTGTATCGCCTTGAATGGCGGGAAGGGCGCTGGCATAGAAAGCAGATTGCCCGGTATCAGGACTTTCAGAGCGTGGTCTATTTCATCTATGGAATCGCAATGAATCAGCATTGGGAATAGGAGGAAAGAGAATGGTCAAAGTCACATTTGAGTACGCAGATGCGATGTCCGGGTGGAAGTGGCAGAAGCAGTCATGCGTGATGTCCAGCGTTCAGGAGTGTATCAAATTCTACGGTCTGGGAGTTGATTGTGAATACCGCATCATATCTGTCGAGGAGGTAGAATAATGAACGTCCGTGAATTGCTTTCTGACCCAGCCTACGGTGTGCGGCCATACCCGCCATACAACGAAGTCCATGTTGAGGTTCGGGAGCGTTACAAGCCGGATAATTACATCCTGACCGAAGCAGAAGCCGTTAAGCAGTTCGGTGACCGCCACGTATGGCTGGCGTTTCACGATGAAGGGACGTTTGATGACCCGATTCACGGCGAGCACGTTTATGCCATCTGCATTGACTGAAAGGAGGCTATTATGAACATTATCAGAAGGGGTTCTGGATATTTGCCCGACGGAACGGCAATCTATCTTGAGGACTGGACGCCTGATAAAATACAGTATCATCCGTATGTTGTTGCAGCGTTCCCAGTATCGAAAGTCACGTTGCCGGGTACATGGTCGCCCGATGCTGGAAGGAAATTCCGTTATGGTATGACCTTTGAAACCTTCCGTGAAGCTGCCGAATGTGCTGACAAGCTTATGCACGGCGAGGCGAAGTTGAGCGATTATGCCGACCATTTGGAACGTGAAGAATATGCCCAATGTGTTTGAAGGAGGAATGATAATGTTCTACGTTTACTGCCGCCACATGGCATCCGGGCGTGAGGATTTCAGTGGTATGTACGAAACCGCAGAGGAAGCCATTGCGCACATCACCGGGCTTTACAACATGGACAGGAACTTGAAGCAGCTCGGAGAATACTACTACTTTATGAAGCAACACTAAGGAGGGAAATCACATGAAGGTTTACCGCTACTATTGCCAGTTCAGGCCACCGATGCCGGGAGCCATCCCACGCAACGGTCTGGTGAACATCGGCGACTACGACTACCCGCAATCGTTCAACGGTATCAGCGCATGGGGCTTCGCCGAGTACAGCCGGGAGCTGACCGAGAAGGAAGTCCACGACTACGAGCTGGCGGCTTCGCCAAATAACCCGCTGGAATACCCGTAGGACGCGCAGAAACAGCCCTCTAAGCTGTTTTCACGCGCAGGGCGTAGAAGTTATAAAGCGACGCGAAACGCGCTTAAAACACGCTTCTACGCAGTTATTGACAAGCATCGTTATACGACTGTATAATGCGAGTATCAGTAAATGGAAGGAGATATTCACATGAGCATTACCATCAACGGAACCACCTTTACCGAGATCACAACCAGCGATGGCGAAGGTATCCTCATTCATGACGAAGCCGATGAAAACCGCGACGGCGACGCCATCACAGCAAATACATGTTGGCTCCCTGAAACAGAAGAAGATGCCCAAATCATGCTCAACAACGAGCCGTGGTCAACCAGCTTTCATGAGAGGGACGGCATTTACTACTTCGATTGATGGATAAAAAAAACACCCGCGCAGGCCGAAGCCCACACGGGTGTTGTCATAGGTACTTGAACAGTTTTTCATGCAGCTTGTACACGATGCGCTTTACCTGCGGGTTTATTATATCTCTTTGCCGTTGTAGATGATCTGAAGTTGTGGAAATAGCGTTGATTCTGCCTTATAGACCTTGCGCTTTGCCGTTCTGTCCGAAACATAGCGGCCCGTCGCCTTCTTAATAACTTCGCCTATTTCCTCATAGGAATAGTTATCCACAAGTTTGTAATGCAGAATCAAGCGCTGAATCCTGTCCTTGATGCAAGCATTAATCGCATCATCGATTATGTCAGGTGGAAAGTCGTCGTAGATTTCAAGTCGTTTCCTTGACATGGTGCCTCCATGAAAGAGCCCCGGCATAATGCCGGGGCGCTACTTCTTACGTGCCTTGCGTGTCGCTCGGCCCTTGGCTGTTGACCGGTTCTTTTTGGTTCGGGTTCGCATTCGCTGTGACATTACAGTCACCTCCATTGCTGGTACCAAGAATGTTGATGCCCTCGCCGTCCTGTTCGTAAGAAGTGAAGTCGTACTGGTTGAGGTACCAGACGAAAATGCCGACCGTCAGCACAAGCGCGACTATAGCAGCCAAAAGGGCTATCCACAGCCGCTTGATGTGACGCTCCTGTCGGGCCATCTCACCCTCAAAGACGATGTAGGGCACATTCTCAGGCTTGCCAGTCGCATGTATCTTTTCCATCTCAAGCGCCTCCTATTGCGGTTACAGGCTGATTATAGTATCATTCGTCGGGCAAATCAACAGTATTTTCATACTCGCCATCATCAATGACGTGAACGACTTCCTTCTCAGCATTTGCGGCGTCTGCAAGGCCCTCTCCGACAATGTACGCGACAACACCGGCTCCAGCCATAATGACGGCTGCAACCTGCGTTGCGGCGCTTTCACCGCAATTGAAAGCTATCATCAACTGCGTTATGAAGTTTACGACAGCGGCCCAAAATTTGCGGGAGGTCAGTTTGCGTTTCCAGTCCATAGTCACATCTCCTTTACTTGTGTTCCAGGTCGGTAAGCCTGCGATCAGCCGCTTTCGCCTTTTCTTCAAGGGCCGGGATTCGCTCGGCAAAATTGTTATGCCGCCGCACTTCCTCGGACAAAGTTGAAATCTCGTTTTTGATGACGGCTATTTCCTTGTCCAGTTTCGCGTCCGACAGTTCGCTTTGCTTGTCCAGTTTGGCAAAAAGTGACTGATTGCTTTTCCATGTAGTGATGATGATTCCGGCGAGGCTCAGCCCGCCGGTTATAAGTGCAACAATTACCGCTTCGCTCATTTGCATCAACACCCTTTAAATTACTTTGACGCTATCCACCGCAGCAAGCGTCCCGCCATAGGCAAGCTGTACCAGTTCAAGTTTCTTCCTGTCGCCCTCAATAATGAGCACGTAGGCAGGCTCAGAGCCGCCGTCAGGCGTGTCAGCGCTTTCTATAGGCGGTTCTGTGGGCTTGTTTTCGGGCGGCTGTAATGCCTTCTCAAGCGCTTTGAACGCGGATGTATCAAATATGCCGGTAGCGTCAAGGCCGTTGTCGCGCTGGAAACTCTTGACAGCGCCCTCGGTTTCCTTGCCATAGTCGCCATCCGCGCCGTATTTCGGCAGGCAGAAGCCCAGTTTCATCAGCGCTTCTTGAAGTTCCTTCACGTCCGCGCCGGTGTCGCCCTTGCTCAGAATCCTATCGCCCAGCTTCGGCGGTTCCGCGTCCGGGCTATCAACATATGACAGCATGGGTAGCTTGCCCCACCGCGTCCATGGGCCGTCGGCAACAGCGCGTTTTACACAATCATAGGCGAATCCGCGCATTTCGATTGTATATCCGCCGCCGATATAAACGCCGATATGGCCGGATTTCCAGACGATCAAGCCGGGAATATCCGGTATGCTGCTGATAGGGCCGGTTTCCTTGCACAAATTATACATGCCGTTGGCGCTTACATCCGGGCAACCGTTCGACGCATATTTGTTTTTGCCGTTGATGTCGCCGTTCATCCAGAAAAAAGCCTTTATCATGCCTACGCAGTCAGCGCACATTTTACCGGCCTTGATATCTGCCATATAGCCGCTCTCACGGCTGGGCGTATAATGATCGGGATACTGTCGCGCTTTGCTCTGGTACAGCGCCTCGGTGCATTTGTATCCGCATGTGCCGTACCAATAAACCCACAAGGCCGCGTAAACGGCCTTGCAGAACTCAACAAGCTGGAAGTTAGTAAACATACTATCACCTCTATTCGGTAGCTTCTGCCTCCGCTGTGGGTGTCACGTGATGCACATAGCACTGGTGCATGACCGGGAAGCCGTCGGAGGCGATCATGGACGCGGCGTGCTGGCGCAGGTTGCTCACAGCCGCAGCCGCCAGGACTTCGTGGTACTTGCTCTCAGCCTTCATGCGCGCGCGGTCGGCGTTTTCATCGTAGGCATAGTGGACGATGTGGCCATACTCGCCGTTGTCATACTGCTGAATCTCGATGATGTAATACTGGTACATGTTCCCGCTCCTTTCGTCTTACGCGTTGATAAGGTTAAAGAACCGTCATCTTACTGTTCGAGCAATACCATATTTAATCTGCTGCCCTTTAGCAGTATCTCGGATTCCGATGTCGTATTTGCCACTTGAAGCACTTTATCAGAAGCGGCCAGTCGCTCGGAATAAATGCCATCAATAGTCAGGAAGTGTTTTGCGTCGTTTTTATTTACTCGGACAATTGGGTTCCCGGTAAAGCCGCATAATACAATATCACGTAGTATGACATTGGCGCTGTCTTGTCCAACAATAAATAACGCCGAATTGGCTTGATCGTTTGTAATCGGGTTAGTTATTTGAACGCCATCAAATTTCACGTTATTGCATCGCCCGCGCATGTAAAAAATTGTTCTGAGTGGTTGTCCGTAGTTGTTTTGTACCCATGTTGGCACATCCGTATTTTCGATGTACAGATTATTGACTGTCACATCCAAAGCATTTTTTATATCCATAAACAGCAGTGTTCCTAGCCAGTTTGTTACATTGCTGAATGCATACGGTCGGATGATAGAACAATCAATAATATCAATGTTCCTGCACCTGCCAGCCACTGTACCGTCTTCATATTCTGTGTCCGGGCCGCACGCTAGTGAAAAACCGAGCATTGTGCTTTCTGCCGTACAGTTGCGGAATGTGATATGATGGGCTGGCGGGGTATTATCATGGCCCTTAGCCTGAAATCCTGCCACCGTATAATACGAATGGCAGTTGCGCACTTCGACAAAACTACTTCCATCGTCGATTTCAAACCCGTTTGATACCGCGCTGCTATATGTACCATTAGCATTGTTCTCCACCGATACCACACAGTTATCAATTAGTATATCATGGCAATCATGCGTTGTGATGCAATCATCGTATCTCTCGTTTTTGGCTTCGCAATTGCGGATAGTGCATTGATAAGCAGGAAGCAAGCATTCGTATGTTATACCCATGCCATAACAATATGCGCCAGCACGAATGTTGATGTTATGCTGTATGCCGTTAACGGCAATAACGTTCTCAATCAGAACATTGTGTGCTGCCTGAATTTCGATGTTAGTGCCTGGTTCCCGATTTATTGCTGTCCCGTGCCCCGTATAGGTTTTTTGCCAATTTATAAGGTCGCGGCCCTGCCAGTTGCCATCCACCTTGAAATCCATCAATACAATGTTGCTGTCATAGTCGCTGATGAACTCCGACACGGCTGGATAGCCGTTTGCTGCCTCATTCCTGCACAGCCGCGCGGAAATATCAGAAGCGTTGTTGTTGCAGATCGTATGATACACCGCGTCCAGTTCATTCGCGGCTTTGAACACGGTCTGTTCTCCCGCCCCTTTTATCCACGTATTTGACGGCACAACAAGTTGCCCGTTCAGCAGGTAAAGCCCGGGTGGAAAGTAGAACATGCCGCCGTTTTCAATTAGCACATTGAGCGCGTCTGATACATCTGTCGCGCCAGTATTATCAATGCCATAAGTAGTAACATCATGAAAGCCGTCTCCAGAGCCAGAGCCGCCGATATCCAGCCTGTTGCCCAAATAGTCATACAGAAAATCCATGTTATTCCACCTCCAGATAAGCAACAGCTTCTTCCTCAGTCATGGTGTAATTAAATACTTTGAAGTCGTTCATTGTACCATAGAAACATCTTGCCCATGCACCATTTTCAATCATTCCGCCAACGGTCATAGTTCCATCTGATTGCACATAAGTCCAGCTATTTGTGTTTGTGGTCGGCGTGATAATTGTACCGTTAGATGCAACCTTGCACATAAATTTGGAAGTCTGATTATCCCATGCCAACACGCCTTTTACCCTGCGTCCCACCAATTCGCTGTTCTGCAATATAACATCGTTTATGATGGACGCATTAGGCGCGGGGGCGGCTGTGAATACATGCCGTATTTTACGCCTGTCTGTACCAGAAGCGCCGCCGTCATACATTTGCATATAAATCCTGCTATTGTCATCATGACACCGAAATAGCATGCTATTTATATTTTCTACGTTATACCGACGGTTATCAATCAAATCAAATACAATGGTATACGGTTGATTTGTCTCTAACAGATGCAATCCAGTGTCCACGCCAGCAGAACCATTAAACACTTTCGGTGTATCCATCCGATAGAGGAACGGATTCAAAACCTCCACAGTAAAACTGGTCATCATGTTTTGATAAGACACATTGATGCGCTGTGTACCCTCTATAATGTTCCCGGATAAGGTATACTCTTCTGGTTGAAGCGTGCTGCCGCTATCGCCGACACTGGCATAATACTTCACAACCAAATACGGCTTTAGAGTATCGATACTATCACCTTGATAAACGACATGGCTCCCAGGATTGTAGTTTGCCATGATTCGCGGATACACATCATCGTATAGCGCGTTGCGCAGTTCATTGTAATAGAACGCGCTTTGCTGATCCATCCATGCTACGTGTTCAAAACAATCAAGCAGTGCGATTTTAACACCTTCTGGAATATCTGCTTTTCCCACGGTAACTGCACCGTTTGTGCCGACAACAAGCACCTTGCCCTCATCTGCTGCATCCTGTTCTGCTGACACCGCTTTAATATTATTTCGTGCCTGCTGCCTTTGAATTGCTGTTAGCGTCTGCGCCGCGTCATACCTCACCGCTTTAGAAGCAGCCGCTTCTGCATCTGCTGTCGCCTGCTCCATTTCGGCAATTTTCGCCAGAAGTTCGGAAATGTCCGGGATGATTTCGCCCGGATCAATTGTCCCGCCGTCATCCATGCTCTTGCGCACCATAAATACCTGCGCGGCAATGGTGACAGTAGCGTTCGACGTGCCATCCGTTACACGCATTGCGGCCTGCAACACGCCGCTTATGGCATAGCACTCCTGCGTCAATGTCACGCGGCAGATGTTATCCGCAACTGTGCCCTGCACCATAACGACGTTGCCATCCTCGCGCAGGAACCATCCAACGACGTTACCCGTGATTTCAGCGGGTTCGCCGCCGTCCAGCACGGTAACCTCCCACGTATGCGCCAGATTGTCACCCGGCAACATAAGCGCGTTCGTGCCGCCTACATATGCAGCACTCGGACGTTTCTGTAAGTCTACCGTCTCTTTGATAATCCAGTTTGCCATACCTCATCACTCCAATGCAGATATTCGTGCGTCAAGGGCTGCAAGCGCCTGCGCCACGTCGATATTATTCCCGATAATAAATGCCCATGATGGATTTACGCGCACTGTGTCATTTTCCGTCGCGGCCTGTCCAAACGCAACGCCGTTCCCACCGTGTTTGAAGTGGATGACGTATGCCGCCGAATAGATGATCTTTTCATAGACAATCGTTGCCACTTCGTCGGTCAGCGTCAGCCGCAAGGCGTATTCCTCATCAGCGCTCAGATTGCCGCCACCAATAATCTTCGGCGTATTTTGCGCAAGCTGTCCGGCGTCCGTCTCTGTGCCCGTAGACCGCTCAACGATTTTGAGCGTACACGGCTCTATACTATTCAGGCCATTGACGCTGAAGCACTCATATGCGCCTTCGACGCGGATATAATGCCCATCCTCGGACTTGACGCCGCTTGAATTGCAGCGGTAGAATGTCAATGTGCTGAAAAATGGGACATCCCATTCGTATACCGTTACGCTCTGAGTCGCCGTAGCTGTTCTGCCGCGTGAGTCCGTGACAGTGGCCGTGATAACGATATTCCGGGATTGGCCCTGTGTGGGTATTCGCTGTATCACGTCCATCACAAGCCGCTCATTGGACGCCGAATAGCCCTCGCATTGCAGCGTGTAAGAGCGCACTGTGGAGCCGTAAACACCTGCATATCCTGAAAGTGTCGCGACAAGCCCACGATTTGAAATCGGCACATTCAACGGATTATCAACGGTATACGCGATGCTGCCGACAACAGGCACAACGTTGCTCGGAACGTCGATAGCAATGTAGATTGTCGGTTGTTCTCCAACAATCGTGTCACCGTCATATGTTGTCAGTTGTGCCGACAATGTAGCCGTTACCGCGTTTGGTATTTGCGCAATCCATGCCATAGGCGGCGCGAATGTATGCGTCAACACACCCGCATTGAGCGTAACCGTCGTGTTTGCCTCGCCAACACTATATTTTATTGTGTGGGTATAGTCCGGTTGGTGCGCTGTAATGTCCACCTGCAAATTCGCGCCAAATTCGCCGGTATCGCTATCGAATTCAAATGTGCTGTTATTGCCGTGGTAGGTAATGCGGATTGTGAATTGTACCGGTGAGCCTGTGTCAACCTCATTCGTATAGTACGCGTCGTATGTATTTTGAGCTGCGCAAATGATCAGACAGCTACCGGCATTCGCGGCAAACGTTCGCATAAATGCCGTGTCAAGGCTATACCACGTTTGATATGTTGGTGCCGTCCGGTATACTCGGCCATCACGCAGCACGTTCGGGCTGTCACTGCTCAGATTGTAGCCTATATTGAGATCGATGTAATTCGGGTATCTTACTGTATTTTGCGGTATACTGATTTCCAGCGCGTCAATAACAAAATTACGATTATTGAGTATCGCACGCATTTGGGTTTCGTCGTTGCCATTAAATACGAGACGTGCCAGCCGATTGTCAGCGACACCGCTATGGCCCAAATAATAAACGCGGAACGAATCCTGTTGCGGCAGTATCTGCGTACTGTTCGCATAGATATGCTTATACCCGACAACAGTAAACGACTCTATGATGCTCATGTAACCTCACCAATCCATTTCAGGCCCATGCCGGTTTCTGTCGTTACCCAGCCGAACAACTCATTTTCACCCACGCCAAATAGCAGTCGGTCGGTAACCTGTGCCTCTGTGATGTACAGTTTGCGGTTGCTGATATAGGCTATTTCCTGATTGTCCTGCAAAAACGATATGCGCTCATTCGTTATGCGCGTCATGAAGCCGCTGCCAACCTTGCCAAGTTCAAGCCCGGCGGTTGAATAGCGCATATATGTTTGGACGCCGTTGATATACTGGCGCATTTCACCCGTGGAGTTATCCACATAGGTTTCGAGGTTGGACGCGGTTGTTGTTATGGCGTTCTGCGTCTGAACGATCTCCGTTCCGATTTCGCGTTGATATTCCGCGTACTCAGATTTGCCGACATAGGTTTGCAGAACCTGAAGCAGGATAGACGTTTCCGTGTTGCCTATTGTCGTTCTGAGTGAATCTTCAACCGTCGTGATGGTCTGCCGGATTTCTTCCAAGTCCATCAACGTTGTATCTCTCAGCCGCGTCGCGGTGTCCGAAATCGCCTGTTGTGTCGCACCCGATACCGTATTCATGACGCGTTCTGTAAGCGTCAGCCTTGTCGCGCCAAGCCTCAATTTACTGCTTGACGGATTGCCCAGCGGGATTGTGATTTTCTCGCTGATATACTGCTCAGAAAGCCCGTGTATCGTGGACACGGCGTTAATCCATTGCAGCCACCCGAACGCCTCAACATTCGCGTTTGCATTATGCATGTCAACTGCCGACAGATCAACGGTTTCCGAAAATTTGACAGCGTTTTGTTCAAGCCATTCCCGGCCTTTTGTCAGCAGGTTTTGTGGCAGCGTGACATTTTCCCATCTTCGGGATGTTTCACGCCGCCCATACAGTGCAATGCCTGCCGCGTTTTCGATGTAGTCTTTGCCATCGTTCACGCTTTCGATGGTCAGCCGCTTCGTTATCGGGTCGCCGTGTTCGTCGAATGTGTCATAATCAGCGCCAACCGGCACAAGCACAGAATAGGTATTCGCTGCGTCCGTTTCGATGAACAAATCTGTCAGGTTTTCGCCGAATCTGATTTCCTGTGTCGCGTTCGGCAAATCTTCGTCCCGCAAATAGTCCAGATAGATACCGCCGGACTCATAGCGCGGCACAAAATACCCGCCGTGCGTGTTGACAAGCCGCGTTTGCAGCACATCCCAATGCGGCAGGTATTCAACGCTGGAATAATGCACATAATCCGTCGTGTCCGTGACTGTTACGTGGCCCTTGAGTATCTGCTTGCCTGTCTCAACCCGGTCATTGTAGGACGCCAAAACCGCATCGACGAACCCTTCCAGCGTTCCGGAATAGTCAAATGGCCGCATCTGAAAATCATTCAGCCGCGCAAGTATATCCTCACATTTGTACTGAATGGAATTTCGCATTCCGCGCTTGCTCCACGCAGGCCGACACTGGAAAAAAAGCACGCCATCTTTGTATACAGATAGCGTGCTTGAAATCTTGTTCAGGCGTCCATATTCCGGGTGATTCGGGTAGATGGTGAACGACAAAGAGCCGAATTTATGCGCTTCCAGCGTCAGCGTGGGAGCCGACAGCCCGTATTCGTCAAAGCGCGGATCAAACATCAGCCGCCCGTCATGATATATCGTGTACATTACAACACTCCGTCCCGCCACTCAATGACGAAACTGCCGTCGCCGGTGGCCTGCATGATTTTGGGCGTGTCCGTGACAACGATTTGCGGTACTACATGCGTTCCCGCCGCAAGGCTGTATGTGTTGCCGTTATAAACGAGCGTGCAATCATCGTCAACCGTGATAGTCGGAATGACGCTTTTCCGTGCAGCCTGTAGCATGATTAGCAGCGTGGTTTCTGTCAGCGTTCGCTTGATAATCGTCTTCATGTGCGCCAGTTTGTACGGTTCGCAGGTAAACGTGTATGTCTGGTCGGTTACGCGCTTTCGCGTGCTTTCGTCATTATCCACACATCTGCCCACGAAATACCATTCAGGCTGATCGGAAAACGTTATTTTGACGCGCCTGCCGGTCAAAAACTGTGTCAACGCCTCATGCCCTCTACACTCAATATCGCGCATTGTGAGCGTGACTGTCCGCGTATTATACTTTACCTCTCCGGCCCACTCCGACAAGTCTAAAGCGCCGTCAGCGCCGTCTACATCGACATAATACGTCTTTGGTGCCGGCGGCGCTGCGTCGTAGGATACCAGATACAGCCCAAGGTCATCTGCCGGGCGCAGGACGCGGCCTGACATGCTTTCAAACGTTACCGTATTCATCATGCGCGGCCCGCCCCCTCCCATTCAGCGATTCGGTTTAGTTCAGAGTTCATTTCCGGCGCGATACCGCCGACAAGTGCGCCAGTGTCAAGCACAAGCTGCCCAGACGGGATTTTCGCGGCAATCTCATTTAGCACATTAATCATCGGCTCCACGATAGTACCAACCGCACGATTTACGGCAACCTGTACCATGTTGCGCATGTAGTCTTCGCCCATGATAACTTCGTGTCCAGCTTCACCGCCGACTAACGGAGTATCGCCGCTTATGCCGAATATCATTTCCCTGTCAAGTAAATAGGGATGATGCATAGCCTTGGCGTGATATCTTCCAGAGCCATTTTTACTTGACGCTCCACCACCGCCGCCGGTTGCGCCCCCATATGAAACAATGTGGTTTTCATAATACGTATGATTGGTGCTAACTTCAACTTTCTTATTGTTGAATCCAAGGAATTCCGACAGCTTATCAATTAGGCTCCCGACGCTACTTATGGCATTATTAGCAGCATCCGTGAACCATTTCCAGATACCAGATCCCAAGCCTTCCCAATCGAGGTCTTTAATATCATTTATTGCGCCGCTGAATTTGCCAGAAAACCACGTCCCAATCGACAGGAAATTGTCTTTTATCCAGTCCCAGATAGCTTTCCCGAGGCCTTTCCAGTCAATCTCTTTGATTTTATCGGACGCCTCGGTGAATTTGTTCTTGAACCATCCGCCGATAAGTGCAAACTTATCTTTAATCCAGTCCCAAATAGCCTGTCCAAGCCCGGCCCAGTCAATTTCCTTGATAGCGTCAAGCGCAAGCTGAAATTTGGTTTTGAACCATGCAACGATCAATGCGAACGCGGAACTAATCCAATTCCATATATCTTTTCCAAGTTGCGCCCAATCGACTTCTTTGATAGCGTTCCATGCGTCGGTGAATTTCGACTTGAACCAACTCGCTATCAGCAAGAAGGCGGTATTTATCCACGTCCACAAATCCTTGCCAAGCTGCACCCAATCAACCTCACGGATAGCATCCCACGCAAGCTGAAACTTCGTCTTGAACCATGCAGCGATAAGAAGGAAAGCGTTACTAATCCACGTCCACAAATCTTTGCCGAGCTGCGCCCAATCCACTTCCCTGATAGCATCCCAAGCAAGCTGAAACTTCGTTTTGAACCACGCCGCAATCAGCAGAAACGCATTACTAATCCAAGTCCACAAATCCTTGCCGAGTTGGGCCCAGTCCACCTCTTCGATGGCGTTCCACGCCTCAGTGAATTTTGTCTTGAACCACGCGGAAATGGACAGGAAAGCGTTGCTAATCCATGTCCAAACATCCTTGCCAAGTTGCGCCCAATCGACTTCTTTGATAGCGTCTAAGGCCAACTGGAATTTTGTCTTAAACCATGCAGCAATTAGCAGAAACGCATTACTTATCCAGTTCCAAATAGCCTTACCAACTCCGGCCCAATCAATTTCACTTATCGCATCTACTACAAGCAGGAATTTCGTCTTGAACCACGCAGCAATCAGCAGGAAGGCATTACTTATCCACGTCCAAATATCCTTTCCTAACTGTTTCCAGTCAACGTTGGAAATCGCTGTTTTAGCCGCTTCAAATGTTTTTGAAAACCACGTTGCAATGGACGTGAACGCGGATTTGATCCACGCCCATATTTTTGTTCCGAGGCCAGCCCAGTCAATACCTTCCACCAACGCAACGATTTTATCCCATGCAGCTTTCCAATCACCAGCAAATACAGTTTCTATGAAGTTGGTGATCCAGTCAAACGCCGCGCCCAGCGCAGGCCACCGCTCATTCAATGCCGCGCTGATAGTATCCACAACCGAAGCCGCAACCGTAACAAGCGCCTGCATAATGCCCGGCAGCGCGTCAACCAGAGCGCCCACAATAGATATAGCCGCGTCAAGCAGTTTCGGCACAATTTCAGTGATCAACTGTGGCAGCTTTTCGACGATGATTGGCCCGGCCTTTCCCACCATATCGGCAAGCCCGGTCAGAAAATTTATCGCGACAGGAAGGATGTTCTGGAACCATGTTTCCGCGCTGGCGACAAGCGCGTCCATCTGAGCACCGTAGTCCTGATTGCCGGAAGCAAGCGCGACAAGCAGATTATCCCAGGACGCCTTCATCATATTGAAAGAGCCTGAAATTGTGCTTTCCGCTTCGTGAGCCGTTGTTCCCGCAATACCCAAACTCGTTTGCATAACGCTAATGGCGTTAACGACGTTCGCAAACGACATGCTGGATTCGTCAACCGTTATGCCCAGTTCCTTTTGCACATCAGTCATCTTTGACGCATCTTTGATAAGCCGCGCCATTTCTTCCTTTGTGCCGCCATACATTGTGTTCGCTGTGGTTCGCTACTCCACAACCGGGCAAAATAAAAGCACCCTTTCGGATGCTTTATGCCCTGCTGCATGTTTCCATGCAGATCAGACTATCTCTTGACGCTCTCGCGCCCCTCGCACTTCCACGCGCTTGCGTGTACCCTACTTCGTTTCGGATTTCTCCGACGTTTCGGTAGTCGTTACACCTTCATTGGGTTTGCAGTATTCGAAAAGATAGCCGCGCATCTTTCCGCGCCGCCCGATTGTGCCGCTTTTCAGCATGAGCGTCAGATTTCCTTGTGTACATCCGAAGCTTTCTGCGCAATCCCTTATCTTGTCAAAATACTCTACTCTATCGACGTCTCCCCATGCTACGTGCCCACCGCCACGCCTATTGCGAATCTCTTTATAATGAGTTACCTTAATCCGCTCGCTTCTAACCCCGCTGGTATTGAAGCGTGAGTTGTTTTCGGAATATGTAGCCCATCGAAGGTTGCTCAATGCGTTATTTTTGCGGTTGCCGTCTTTGTGGTCTATACAGGGTTTGCAATCCGGGTTCGGGATAAATGCTTCTGCAAGAAGGCGATGAATTGTCACCTTTTCTGCTTTGTTCCCCCTGTACAAATCCACGGTCAGATAGCCGTTGGCTGGGTTTTCATAGGCGGTTTTTATTACGCCCGTTTTATCGTTCCGGACTTGTCCGATACGATTGATAGAATAGTTTTCATTCCTGCTAACTTTGCGCCACTCCATGTATTTTCACCCCTTCGCTATATTGAGGTTATTATACATCAAATGAACGCAAAAGTCAACCCAATGCTTGGCACGGTATTGTCCCCGGCATGGCCCGCTGGGAGTTTCACCGTTTTCACGAGGTTTATAAGCTCAGCTAAAGCAAAGTCCACCGAGCTTTAAGTTATCCAACATAGTATAGTTGGATTTGGCAAAACCCGAATATGCATTCTGGATAGCCTCCATCGAGGTACCCATCTTATTCGAGTTGTCCGCCATATCAACAATGGCACGATTAGCATATTCAGCCGCTTTTAGCGTGTCGCCGTTGAGTGACTGAATTAGAGAAGCGGAAAAGCTTGTAACATTCTCCATGTACTGATTCGCGCTCAACCCTGCCGTCTTGTACGCCTTATCCGCGTTTTCCATTACAAGGTTTTGCGCGCCCATCAGCCTGTTATAGGATTCTTCCGCAGACGTTACCGTGTCTTTGTTGGCTTTTTTGTAGGCTTCAAACGCCGCCTGCGTTTTCGGGCCATAGATACCATCCGCGCCAGCCGCGCCAAGGTCGTAACCCTGTGCTATCAATTCTTGCTGTAGCTTTTTGATATCCTCGCCGCTGTCGCCCAGTTTGTGGATGCTCTGGCTTGCGGCGTCCGAATAGCCCTTGAAACTCTTCGCATATTCTTCGAGCGTTTTGCCGCCCGCACCGAAAAGCGTTTCCACGCCACCGACAAGCTGTTCATAATCAGCATACGCATCAATACCGATCTTTGTAAGCGCTGTTACGCCTGCTGTAGCGGCACTAATGGCAACAGCTGAAACCTTTACGGCAGCTTTCCCGGCTGCTGTGATAGTTTTTCCGATACTCTTAATGCCATTTTTTATCTTGTCGCCGGACGTGTTAAACTTGCTTGAATCCCAATTCCCGAAAAAACTCTTTGCTGTTTTTTCTGACGTTTTTGCGGTTTCATATTGACTTTTGTCAATTTCTTCCCACGCCTTTTTCATGGCTTCGCTTGCGCTCATACCCTGTTTTTTGTATTCTGCCGCAAGTTTTGCCACATCGGATTTGAGATCAGCTGCGGATTTTTTTGTTGTTTTTTGGGCGTCACCAAGTCCCTTTATGAATTCCTTGCTATCCAGCGCAAGTTTCGCTACCAACTCAAATACATTCACACGCTATTTCACCACCTTCAATCCCAGCCGTTTGATGTTATCCGCAACGATTTCCTCCGCGCTGCGCTCATCCACCGGCGCGGGATGCAGGATGTCGTAATACCGCTTTTTTAGCGCCTGTTTGCCTGCCAGCATGTTGACGATATTCATAAAACAGTCAGTCACGTAACAACGATAACTTTCATCCTTCATTTCGGCCTTTATGGCGGCTATGCAATGCTCTATTACATAGCCGCTGCCGAACAATTCCAGCAAGTCGAGCCGGATACTTTCTACGCATCGAAAGTATCCGTCCGCGCCAACTGCATCAATGATGTAAAAAAATCCAGCACCGCCCGATTGCCGATCAACTCAGCGAACGCACCCAGATAATCGGCAACCGGGTAATCGTCCACGTTTTCCGGTTCGACGAAACACATCAGCGCCAGAAGTTCCAACGTCTCATCGGGATGCTCTTCAAGCGCCGCGTCAAGAATGGCCGAAAGATTTTTGCGCGCCTGCTCAGACATCAGCTTTTTGCGCTCTTCCGGCGTAACAATGTCCGGCATTTTCGGCATACGCTTGCGGATGCTCATAATATCCGTCTCCGTCAGCCACTTCTCAACGCTTTTACGGATGCGGTTCGTCTGCCTCAGGAATTCAGACGGCTTGCAATTCGCCAGATTTTTCATGCTTTTACCTCCTGTCAAAAAAGGCGGCAGAGAAATCCCTGCCGCCTATAGTTGGTTGGTGTTCAGATTGTCGCATTCGTGCCCTGCTTGATGTAGATTTCATACGGCACGGTGTCCTGCGCGTCAAGGCTGAAATGCGCGGTAAACTCGAAGGCAAACTGCATCTTCGCCTTGTCGGTTGTCTGAATCTGGAAGCCGCCCGTAGACAGCGCGTTCATCATGTGGATAGCGATGAATCCAGCGGAGGCCGCGCCCGTGCCGCTGCCGCTCTTGTTCACATCGCTGTAATCGCCCACAAGCCAAATATCCTTGAAGTCCGCCGCCTTGATATTGGTGCGCGGTGTAATCTTGCTCACGCCACTTGTGATGGTAGTGTCAGACAGCGCCGCCAGACGCTCAGCCAGCGCGGCAGTCATCGCCACGAACGTACCGCTGATGGTAACGGTGACGTTGTCGAACCGCATCAGTTCTTTGGTGTTTTTGGGGCAGTTGTCGATATCTTCGCCCCAATCAGAATACTCGTTCGCGGCATTGAAAGCCACGCCGCCGGTAGTCGGGCCGAGAATGTCCGCCAAATCAATCTCGCCGCTGGACGGATCAAAGTCAGACAGCACTATGCCAGCGTTTACGCCCAAGTGCTGAAAGGTATCGGCGGGAATCTTGCTGTAATCTCCAGCCATTTCGTTTCACTCCTTCATTAATAGTTGTATGCGCCGAGAATCATTTGCAGATACGCGATTTTCAGCGCGGGTTCGTCCGACGGCTGAAATTGGCAGAAATTGTTGTCCCGCCAAATCCACACACAGCCGCCATCAATGGGTATGCTTTTGCCTCTGCCAATCGCGCGTCGTATTTCGTCAACTTTAGCCGATATAGCCTCAAACGACGTGTCGTAGTACCAAACGCGGGCATAAAAAGAAGCCTCACTCAACGAGTCAGGCTCAATCAATTGATATGTGATGTAAGGCGGTTTTACCGGCTGCATAACGCCGTGCGCGTCCGGCATTTCATCCGGCACATTGTTTTCCACGAACGCAGGCAATCCGAAACCGCTGAAAAAATTGTAAAGCGCCTTCGCAACATTCGTCATTTCGGAAGCTCCCACCTTTCAGCGGTCACCTGCCCGAACTGAAACGATGCTACAGAAGGCGTTTTACTGTCGGTAATGTTTGACGTTACGCGAAAAATAGCGCCGTCGCGGTCGCGCCTGAAAACGTCGTGATACTCCAACGGCATGTCCTTGTCCACGGTGATTGTGTACACTTCTGTTACGCCCTGCTTTTCAGCGATTCGCGCCTGCATTGTGCTGTCCTTGACAATCGCCGCGTAAAACTGAGCGCCTACCATGTATGTCGGTTTGAACCCGCCCATGCCGTCCGGCAGGCTTTTCCTGTCCATCATGGTACACAGTTCCTTCATGCTGTCGATCAACGACATTTTCAAGCCCTCCTTCAGGCAAGTTTGCGATACTGATTCAGTCTATGCGCAAACTGATTTTGCCACGTGTACGTGTCAGAGCCTACAGCGCCGCTTGAACCGCCTGCACCGCTTGCCTTGGTATAAGAGTAGCCACCGAAAGACTCGCTCTGATACGGGCTGTTAAGCGCCTGTGCGTTTGCCGCGCACCATTCCTCAATCTCAGCCGCCAAATCAATTACATCTTTCGGCACACGCATTTCCCATATCACGCCGTCAAAGGTTTCATCCGCAAGCGTCGTGGCAGGGTATTGGTATACGCCGTCATTCAGCCGCGAACCGCATATGCGGAAATACTGGCCGGGCACCATAAACGATAATTCAATGCTGCCATTTTCGATGGTGAATACGCCGCTATATCGCCCATAGACGAAATAATTGTGTATGAACGCACAAATCTGTCCAATCACGTTTATCTCACCTTCCTGCGGCCTCTGGCGGGCTTCTCAGCGGTTTTCGCCTCGTCTGCGGGTATTTCTTCGACATTGGTGTCCACGGCCTGCGCGGGCGTTTCTGCGTCTTTGACGGACTGCGTATCAACAATCAGCGGGCACCCCTGCTTGTTGCTACATCCTGCAAGCTCAATCAATCGCCGCGCGTCAACCGACAGTCCCGGGCGAGGGAAAACGTCCCCCGCCGCGTAACTGTGATTTTTGTCCGTCAGGTCGTAGAACTGCCGAATTACGGTATATGTCATTAAGCGCCGGTAACAGTGCCCGCAACAACGCCGTCGGCATATTCCACGAGGAACTGGATGCCGCTCATGACCATGCTTTCGATCTGGGCACGCTGCTCAGTCTTGTAGCCGGAAGTGATGCCGATGTAGCCGGTTTCGTCAGCGGTCATGTCGAACGCGCTCATGGCCTCGCTGGTCACGGGCACGTAGTACATGATGAGGTTCTCCTTGGCGGTGGAGATGACCTTGTTGGCAGCCACGCGGCTGTTCAGAATCACCGTGCCCATGCCGAGGAAGTCCTCGATGTAGGTCATGCCGAACGCGGTCTGGGTGGTGATGTTGGCAGAAGCCAGATAGTCGGCCACGGTCAGCGGATGCACGAAGTGGACGATCTCGGCAGAATCATCCTCAAACAGCACCTGCAGCTGGCCCCAGGTTTTTGCCATGACCTCCTGTAAGGTCGCGCCAGAGACCATGGTGCCCACGGCGGGCACGTAGCCCTCCTGGCCCTCGGTGCCGCTGGCGGCATGAACGATGGTGCCCAGATAGGTGAAGAAATCGCCCTTGATGCCGTTCTGCACGTCAGACAGCAGCTTGGCGTCGGTTTCCACGACGGCCTCATTGTAGCCGCTCTTCAGGATAGCCTCGGCGGTGGCGGCCTTGCGCCACTTCTTCAGGGTAATCTCGCCGACGGGCGTCTTGACGCGCTCGTACTGGCTCAGAGGGATGATCTCGCCCTCGGGCACAGCGCCGCTCTGCAGGGTGCCGGTGGTCTTGTAGTTATACAGGGTCGTGCCGTCGATCATAGCGATCTTGCGGGTCACGCCCAGCGCTTCCAGCAGCTTGGTCAGATTGGAGTGAGTGAAGCGGTTGTTGAAGTCGATCTCACGGGCACGCTTCATCTGCTGGGTGGTAATGACATTGGTTTCGGCAGAAGTGGTAACATTCGTAGGCATATGTTTTCAGCTCCTTTAATTGTCAGGCTGCCGGTTAAAAACCGAACAGCTCATGGTTCTCGGCAATGGCACGCTGACGCTCGGACGTGTCCTTGATGGACATGATTTCATCCTTGCTGCGCTTGGCCTTGACGTTGTTGGCGGGCGGATTTTCAACCGCCGCGCCCTTTGTGGTTGTGGTGACTTTGAAGTCAGACCAGTTTTCGCTGATGTCCTTTTTCAGGCCATCCGCATTTTCCAGCTTGCCGTCGTCGCCCAACTTCATATTTTTGAAGTCCGTCGCGCGAAGGATCACGTCATAGCGCTTGGAATCAATGCCGGATTCTTTCAGCAGTTCGCGGTACGCCGCGTGCAGCTTGGCAAGGTTGTCTTTTGCGCTCTGTTCGCTCTTGAACGTGTCAAACTGCGTTTTCAGCGCGTCATATTTGTCCTTCCACTTGCCCGCTGTCGTGGCATTGTCTTCGGCAATCTGCTTTTCACCTTTCAGCGTTTCGATTTCATCCAGCTTGTCGTTGTAGCGTTTCTTGTCGACAAAAGAGCGCCCAACGGCAGACGAAATAGCCTGCGCGGCCTTGCTGATCGCGTCGGCGGGAATGCTGCCGTCTTCGCCTGCGTGTTTCGTCAGAATTTCCTCGAAGTTCACGCCGGGTTCGGCAAAAAGTTGCAAGTTGAGTTCAAACGGCTTGTTCATGGTTTTTTCATCCTTTCTCGCTGTTACGGGTGCTACCCTAAGATGAGGTTGTATCAACCCGTGACGGTTTGTCACAGGTATAAAAACAGCACCGGCACAATGGCGGGTGCTGGATTTATCAAAGTAAAAAGCGAACATCCGCAGACGTTCGCTTATCCCTTTTTCAGTTCGTTTTCGATAATGCTTTTGTATTCTTCGCTGTGATCCTGCGCGGCAGGGCGAATAAACGGTTTCGCTTTTATGCGCCGGGTTCCTAACTCATTATAGATTCCATATGGGACATTTGTGCCGACGTAGACGGCACGCGCGTTGCCGTTTTCCTTCGGCATCGTGCCGCCATAACTGCCGCTCCCATCGCCCTTGTTTGCCTTGTACGTTTTAATATTCGGCGCTTCGCCATCCAGTGCATAAGCGATAGAATTCCGCAACAGGCCGGTATCTTCACGCGCAAGGTTCTGAGCGTATGTAACAGCTTTTTGCCCGCATATGTTCAGCGCGCGGGTTTCGGCCTGTTTTAGTGCTGCAAGCACTTGTGCAGAATTATCCGTAAACTTGAAGTCATTTGCCACCTGATTTTTTCCACTCCTCCCATTCGCGATATGTCATATACGGTATATCAAAGCTTTCCCTGTGCTTTTTCCCGTTTTCATCGACATATTCCCGGTAGGCTGTGCGCTTGTCGAATGTTGACGGATATTCAGGGTGGATATATTGAATCGCGCACCGGCAGTTATAAACATTAGCCGGATCGGCGGCAGGATCGCCGGGAAACAATATAGGGCCAATGCTATTCTCAAAATAATCGTCTACGTTTTGTTCCTGCCCGTCCAAATCCGCGTGCGCATCGCGGGTTCTGCTGTCAAGCACAGCCGCCCACCGCTTTTTTACCTTGATACCCATGCGTTCAGCTTCATGCATGGTTTCAATGCGTCCGGCATTCTGTGCGCTTGTCATCGCCGTTCGTGCGTTACGCACAGCCGCGTTTCTGCCGCGTTCGCCCGTGGTTTCTGCTATGCGCTTCGCCAGTTCTGGAATGGATTCGCCCTGAACAATGGCCTGTGTTACGCAACTGCCAATGATTTTATGATACCAGTCAACATCTTCTTTGCGCTTGACTTTTCTCGGCGGCAAAAGGTTCGGCTGTTTCTGCAGTATCCGCGCCACGGTTGCACTGTCATAATAGCCAAAGCCCATGTCAAGCCCTTCGCCGTGCTCCATGCTGTATGCCATGGCGTTAGCGTTCGCGGCAAATACATTGATGCGTTCGCCGTTGACAATGCGCTGCGCAATTACGTCCGCGCTATACAGCGTTTCCGACAGGTTGGCTCGCTGCTGCTGCCATAGCTTACCCTGAAACATCTTATTGCGCTTCCACGTGTCATACTCAGCTTTGGTGATTTTACCCTGTTTCAATAACAGCCGCTTTTCCGCATCGGCCTTTTTGAACTGCTCCAGGTATTTGTCCAGCTTCGCTTGCACTTCATGGACAGCCTGCCGATAGTTGCGTTTTAATCGCCGCTGTACGTCCGCGTAAATGTGCTCTGTCGCAAGCTGTCCATTATCAAGCACGTTTATTCACCCTCCGTGGCAAACACGGTTTCTGGGCCGTTCTGCGCCGTCTCAGGCCCGTTTGCAAGCCGCGCCGCGTTTTCTACATCTCGTCGCGCCAGAATCAACTCTTTCATGTCGGGCGTGATGTTCGGCAGCAAATCCAGCACGGTTTCATCGTCCAGCCACGCGGCTTCGGATACCACCATGTCTACCTCTTCAAGCTGGTTGGCAATACGGTTTCGGCTGAATTGCGGCGTACCCTCCAGACCTTGCAGGGCAAGAATCTGCTGCACGCACTCGATGACCTGATACTCAAAGGCGTCCGCTTCGATGTCCTGCTCTTGATACGCCGCCCGGATTTGGGTCGCCGTCACATTGCCCGCCGTCACGTCCGCAGGATTGAACGCGCCGAAGTCGCGGTAAATGCTCTGCTCAATCCGAGCAAGGAACGCCTCGCGGCTGTTATAGGGCACATCCTGCGTGTAGGGCGTGACCGTGCTGTTGTCGCTGTCAAACGCCGCCGCGTGGCTGAAACGCAGCCTGTCCATGAAATGCTGGATGTCGTTGTCGTCCATGCCCATAGCATTACCCAGCAGCCAATAGATTTGGGCGCAGTCCTCAACGTCATTGGCGAAGCCGCTCTGAATCAGGTCATAGGCGTCTATGCTCGCCCTCATGCCCACCAGCGTTGACTGATGGAACTCGTTGGCGTACAGCGGCACGATGGGCAGCGCACTATAATTGCCCTCGCCGATGATCTCATCCCCGCCCGCGTCCGTGTGGGCGACCTGCTGGATATATGCGCGTTTCTCGTCCGTCTCGCCCAGCACAAGACCCTTCATGCCGTCGCGGGTGCGGTACTTGGTATAGCCGTCCTCCTCGTACAGGATGGCGTATACAGGCTTATTATTCCAGTCCAGTGACCAGAAGCGGATGCCCGCCCGCAGGCTGCCGTCGCTTTCATCCAGCAGCGGTACAAACTGCGTCAGCGGAAACACATGCATCCGGTCAACATTCCAAAAGCAGAACGTCACGCCATGCTTCAATGCCAGCTTACCCGCGTTGAACAAGTCCGTGTCGAACTTCGGTCCCAACTTGTCCTTTACGCCGTCCGTGTCGAATGTGACACCATTGCCCAGGCTGTATGATACCCGGTCAGTATTCAGCCGGTGAAAGAAATTGCTGGCGATGTGGTGATTGCTGGCCGTGGTGTCCGTTTTCTTCCGTACACCCATGCGCTCAACGCCGGTCTCCTTGTCGATATTGCTGCTGATGTCGTACAGACTTTTGATTACGCTGTTGACCGTCACGTTACGCTGCGCGTCGTATTCATCCGCGTCCACCGCGATCTTGTACGCCGCGCTGTTGCGGTGTTCCGCAATGGCCTTCTGGATGAACTCTATCGTCTGCCCGCGCTGTACGGCCTTTTGGAAATCCTGAAATGTGAGAATGGTAATCACCCCTTACAACGCGCCCACGGTCTGAAACGCTTTGAGAATCTTCGGGAACTGAAACGCGATCCAATCCACCATCTGCTCCGGGTGTTCATCGTCGCTCTCATGCCACGCCGCACACCCGCCCAGCCCGCTTTCAAACAGAAAAGCGTGTACGAGCTCATGGCGCAGCACCTTTTTCACATAGGCCCCATAATCGTCAAGGTCGGTGTCCTTCAGCTTGTCCGCAATGACGATCTTGTGGGAGGTCTTGTCCGTATAGCCGTCCGCGTCCCGCAGGATTTCATCGTCAGTTTCGTTCACGCCCATATACACGCGGTATTCCGTACCCAGCACGTCCACCGTACAAGTGGGCGCTTTATGGTCGTAGTAGCTCATTTATCCTCCAACCGCTGCATAGCGCGTAACGCCCTTGCGCCCCGGTCTCTTCCAAATGTGCTCTGTGCTATACCTCACAGCGTCGATATGGTGATTGTTTGTATCCGGGTAGCCGCTGATAATTTCCCCGTCCTTGGTATGCTCATACTCGTACTGGCTGAACTCATCCCATGTGTCGGGGCACCGCTCAGGGTCTATCACTATGGCTTTGAGCGATTGCAGCCACTTCATGGAATAGTCAACGCTGCCCGGCCCCTTCTCGGCTCCGTAGCAGCGCAAACCCATTTTGTTATAGTCTGCAACGCTTTTCGGCTCCGCGCTGTCGGCAGTAATCCTGTCGGCTCGCGTCATGCCGTGGTCTTTCAGTAGTTGCGCCGTCTCCTCGTTGCCCAACTTCCAGCGCGTCAACTCGTCGAATATATACAGCGTTTGTCGCGCTGAATCATAATGGACTCCATTATATGCCCACGGGTCTGGGTAATAGCCCCAGTCAAGTCCGTGAAGGATGCGGTCAAAATGACTGATTTCCTCGTCAGTGATTTCCCTTGCTTCGAGGTTCTCAAATACTTCGCTTCCGGTTCCTACGGCCTCGCCCATGTACTCATGCAGATAAGCGCGTTCGTTGGTCTCCTGTAGGTATTCGGCCTCTTGCAAAAACTGTTTCCCTAACCATTCCGGCGGGGCTTCAAGGTAATTGCTCCTATGGCACAGCCTGTCGGCCCGATGCTCCAGCGTGTCCTTGTTCGCCCAGTTGTCCCGGCTTATCGGCGGGTTGTAGCTCTCAAAGTTCCAGAACTTCGACCCGCCGCGCATGGTAGACTGGAGGATGGTTCGTATCTCTGCCCGTCCCGCGAATTGGTCTTTCTCCTCAAAGTGCGTGATGGCGATGTAGCCGAACGGCACCTTGATAGACTTGATCTTCATGGGGTCGTCCGCGCCCCGGAACATGATCTTCTGCCCCGTGGGCTTGTAGACCAACTCCATCGGCGTTCGCTGGGCTTTCCACAGGTGCGCCATGCCGAGTTCGCCGATGGCCCACATATACTGTGCGAATACACTGTCACGAATGGTATTGCCGACCTTGCGCAATACGAGGGCATGGGTTCCGGGGTTGCCTATCAGCAGCGGCGGCACGACCAGCGACACAAACGACGATTTCAGCGAACCGCGCCCGCCTGAAAGGTCGTAGTGCGTATGCCCATGGGCCTGTATGTCATCTGCCAGCGCGTCGAATGCGGGGCCTATCAGGTCATAAAGATTCAACTGCGCTTCCATACGATTGTCACCGGGGCTGCATCTGCCGTGTCAACTTCAACCGCCTTGCGGTTCTTCCACAGGTCAGGTCTCCTGTTATTGAGCCAGTAGATCGCCGCCATTGTGTCAGGTACGACCATCTTCTTTGTCCTCCTGATATGCTTGCGTTGGCTACCGTCTGGCTGCTCTATGATCTCGGTGGTAACTTCCTCGTACTCAAAGCCCATAGCCCGCTTGAGCAGAGCGTTTTCCACCTCATTGTCAACAGGCGCTTTGCCGCGTTTTAAGGCCTCTACAATCTCCTCGTGTTGGGTCTGATACTTATATAGGGTGGACGTTCCGATGCCCATTTTAGCGGCAATCTGCGCGTCTGTGAGGCCATCTCGCGCCCACCCTTCTATGCGGGTCAATCCATCAGGTGTTAACCACTCTTGATACTTGCCCTTCGCAATCGTGAATCACTCCCTATCTCTTTCGCAGCTTCACGATCTGTATAACTATCAGCAGCGTGTTCAGTACCGCCGTACTCCATGTCCTCGTCAATATGCCATATACAACAAACAGGGCAGCACCGGCAGCATCGAAAATTCTGATTTGCCTTTCCGTGTTACAAGAGAATGCAATCAGTATGAGGATGGTTCCGACAATTCCTATGAGTTCATAAGTCATGCCCGGTCACCGTCCCCAATACGCCTTGCGATGTAGAGGAACGGCGTATCACAGACAGCCACCAGTGCCTCAATAATCGAAGTGCTGACCGCAATCGTGATAATGGTTTGCAGGTCATAGATGCCTGCGAACGCAATGCCGATGAAACCGAAGTTCTCCAGGCAGTTACACAGAATCGTCGAGATGTTGTTGCGAAGCCAAAGTGCCTTTCCCTCTGTCCTCTGCTTAATGCGGTTGAAGATGTAAATGTCCGCCATATTCGCCACGTAGTACATAACCGCGCTGGCAATGCTGATACGCAGGTTCAGACTGAACAGGGTTTTCATTGCATCATGGGCATAGTCAAACGCGCTCGGCTTGTACAGAAGCGCGATCTGCGTAGCCACGATCAGCAGCACGTCGGAGAACAGGCCCAGCTTGACAGCCTTCTTCGCATCCTCGATGCTGTAGCACTCGGAAAGGATGTCCGTAGCAAGGAAGGTTGATGCGAACATGACCGTTCCGATGGCGGTTGACAGGCCGATAATCTCCGCATTCTTCGCGGTGATGATGTTGGCAAGCACCGTAGCAATCGGCACCCACGCGATCACGCCGGATTTTCCGAACAGCTTCTTGCACAGCAGCAGGGCAGTGAAAACAAAAACGACTTCGCAAATGATAATCAGGTTATTCAAAGTATTGTTCCTCCGTAGTTTTTTTAAGCGGGTTATTGCGAACCGCTGTATCAGTATTTCTTAATAACTTCAACCGGGAAATGTGTGATAACCTTATCCACAATTCCCTTTACTGTCAAAGCAGTGGGATTATAGGTCGATTTAAGCATCGTGCCCAGCATATCAACAGCAGCTTCAATGTTCAGTTCTTTACCGCTGATATTCTTGCTGATGTATGCAGCAACGTCCATATAATCCGGGTAACAGTCAGCCGGGGTGAAAGTGACTTCGAACTGGATGTGATACCAGTCCTGGCCGATAGCACACAGACATTCCGCGAACGGACGCATGATGATCTGTGTGATTTGTTCCTTATTCTGAATCATTTCCATTGCTCCTCCTATAAATGTGTTAGCGCCCATTTTTGATATTTGATCCACTCAGTGTAATTATGTAGCGCAGCAGCTCTGGAATCGCTTATTCTGTGCGCCTTTGGTGGTTCTCGTTTCTGCATCGTTCTTCCATCGAAATAATACAGATAGCCAAACCTGTTCCCCGTTGTCCATGCTGTGCTGTCTACACTATCAAAATGGTATTTTTGTAAGTCGTTCAGCTTTGTAAATCCAAGACAATGCACTTTTGCACCATTATCGTGTGCTATCTTAATCATTGCTGGAAACGCGGTAAAATCCTTCGGGGTTAGCTCTTTTACAACGTATCCGCCTATCGCAACGTATGAATATTCCTCGCAGTGTTTACGGTATTCACATATACCTCGTGACTTATGCCAAACTGGTATTGATGGTCTGCTCGTCAGTCGTTCCAGTTTCCGTCGAATCTCCTTCACCCTGTCATATCCAACCACGCTGTCAATGTCCAACTCGAAGAATTTCTCGATCTTGTTTCTGTTGATGAAGTTAGCGTAGCGCTCGACGTATTCATCCCAGTCAGGTGATCCGCCCTTGCCCTGCATGAAGGTAAAGGCTCCGCTGTCCAGAAGGAAATCGCCGTAATAGGGAATCAACCGCTCCGTATCTGCATCAGCATAAAAGAACGATTCCAGTATGAACGGGTGATGCTTCACAATTAGCGGGTCGTACCCCCCCCCGTTCTCCATGGGGCGACCCCGGCCA
>Ga0326513_10000704_pt1 | contig 28562 bp, 24 predicted proteins | sample 2_2465_0518_D_FD_203654 | JGI IMG/M metagenome (GOLD analysis project Ga0326513, IMG submission 203654) | Bovine rumen microbial communities from UC Davis, California, United States - 2_2465_0518 | ecosystem: Host-associated > Mammals > Digestive system > Stomach > Rumen | place: USA...
GGGCGTGGCGTGTGAAGAGCGAAATGCTTCGGACAGCAGCCACGTCGTGCCGCCTCCACTGCCTATGCGGTGCCCTTCTGGGTCACAGGTGCAGAAATATTCATCAGTAGGAAGACCAGTTATTTGGTGGAATATGGTTTTGCCTTCTGGGTTCGTTTTTGCCAGATTTGGTGGAAGAGAAAGTAACTTCTTCATGTCGTTTCAGTCTTTTTACGACGCAAAATTAATAAAAAATGCGTAAAAAGCACTATTTCTAAAGATTTTATTGTAAATTTGCCTCGAAAATAACAAAAACCGAAAAAATAAGCAACAACCTGATATGAAAATAAAGTTCAACACAGCCGAGATATTGACCAAAGATGGTGTCAGCTTTCTCGTTCCTTTCATTCTGATTACTTCATGTTTCGCCCTTTGGGGTTTTGCCAATGATATGACGGGTCCTATCGTGAAGGCGTTCTCCAAGATTTTCCGCATGAGTGCCACCGAAGGTGCTTTGGTTCAGGTAGCTTTCTATCTGGGCTATTTCGCAATGGCCTTCCCTGCTGCCATCTTTATTCAGCGTTTCTCGTTCAAGGCGGGTGTCATGGTAGGCCTTTCACTCTTTGCCATCGGTTCGCTCTTGTTCCTTCCTGCCAAGATGTTAGGCTTTTACTTTCCATTCCTTTTGGCCTACTTCATTCTGACGTGCGGCTTGTCATTCCTTGAGACCTCGTGTAATCCCTATATCTATTGTATGGGAACAGAAGAGACTGCTACGCAACGACTGAACCTTGCGCAGGCCTTTAACCCTATCGGTGCCCTCCTTGGCATGTACCTGGTCATGGAGTTTGTGCAGAAGCAGATGAGTCCCATGAGCACCGAGCAGCGGCATGAACTGAATGACCTACAGTTCAACATGCTTAAAGACCACGATCTCAGCGTGCTTATTGGTCCCTATCTTGGCCTTGGTGTTGTCACCATCATTCTGTTGGTGCTTATTCGCATGGCTAAAATGCCCAATGCCAGCAATGTTGCATCGAATAAAGACATTGGTACAGCCTTGCGTCAGCTTTTCCGTGAACCCAACTATCGCAACGGTGTCATCTCTCAATTCTTCTATGTGGGTGCTCAAGTGACGTGCTGGACTTTCATTATTCAGTATGGCACACGAGTTTTCATGGCCGAAGGCATGGAGGAGAAGGCAGCGGAAATCTTGTCGCAACAGTATAATATTTTGGCGATGGTTCTTTTCACCGTGAGCCGTTTCATCTGTACTTGGTTCTTGAAATACATCGAGCCAGGACGTCTGCTCTCCATCTTGGCTATCTTGGCCATTTCGTTTACGGCAGGCGTTATCCTCTTCCCTGATCGTAATGGCCTTTATTGTCTGGTGTGTGTGTCGGCCTGCATGTCACTCATGTTCCCCACTATCTACGGAATTGCCCTGCATGGAGTGGGAGACAACGTGAAGTTTGCCGGTGCCGGATTGATTATGGCTATCCTGGGTGGCTCTTTCTTCCCACCCCTTCAGGCTCTAATTATCGATTCCAAGATTACGCTGATGGGGCTTTCCTCTACCAACCTTTCTTTTATTATTCCTTTCATCTGTTTCATTGTCGTGGCTCTCTATGGACATCAGTCATACGTGCGCCATTACATCATGAAGGACTTGGGATAAGTAGATGGAGCAACCGGCATTATTGTACTATCACTTGGACGAGGGTGTGACGGCCTTTAGTACCTCACGCACTCGTGGCTATAGTAAGGGTCAATACACGGCATTCAATATTAATGAGTACTGTGGCGATGACCCTACATCCATCCTCCGTAATCGCGAAGCCTTGTGCGCATTACTTGGCATTGAGGACAATCAACTTGTCATGCCTCATCAGGTGCATCGGGCAGAGGTGGCCATCATTGATGAGTCCTTTTGGACGTTGACAAATGAGGAAAGACGGCAGTCGCTGGAAGGCATAGACGCGCTGATGACGCAGCAGAGTGGCGTTTGTATTGGAGTAAGTACTGCCGACTGCATCCCCGTGTTAGTCTACGATCATGTCCAACATGTTGCATGTGCTATCCATGCAGGATGGCGAGGCACTGTCTTGCGCATCGTCATGCAGGCTGTAAAGGCGATGATGAGCACCTACGGTTCAAAGCCCATCGACATGACTGCGCAAGTTGGACCAGGCATTTGCCTGGATAGTTTCGAGGTTGGTCAGGAAGTATATGATGCTTTCCTGCAAGCAGGTTTTGATATGGCAATCCTCAGTCGTCGGCAACCGTCGGCCTCAGGTGAAGAGAAATGGCACATTGACTTGCCTTTATGCAATCGCCAGCAACTTCTTTCCATGGGCATTCCCAGTCATCAGATTACTATCTCGTCAATTTGTACCTTCAAACAGTATGACACATGGTTCTCTGCCCGACGTTTAGGCATTCATTCTGGTCGAATCTTCACAGGAATCATGTTACATGAAAAGCCATAAATAAACTCGCAAAATTCTTTGAGTTAACTCAAAAGTCAAAATGAGTTAACTCATTTCATCAATCGAGTTAACTCAAATAATTATGGGTGTTTTTCATAGATTCTAACATAGTCGATTTCATAGCGCATGGGGAATGCAGAGTCGTCGATGGTTCCGCCATTGTCACCACCCAACGCTAAGTTGAGCAGGATATATTGTGGACGGGTAAAGGGATTGATGCGTTGTCCTATTGAACCATTCGTTGTGCTGCTGAGAGGTATCTCATTGAGTAGTTCGTCATCAAGATAGAGACGGATGGAAGTAGTGTCCCAATCCATGCGCCATACGTGGAATTGTAGTGCCCAGTTGGAATCTTTCTGCGTGAAATGGCTGAATGGGACGCGCCTACTGTTCCAAACTGCTTGGTAGTGTTGGTCGCTCCCCCATGCAGCGTTGGCCAGGATATGGGGTACCCCCTTGATACGGTAGAACTCCATTTGGTCTATCTCACCGCACGATGGCCACTCTAAACCACTACCTAATGTCCAAATGGCAGGCCAGGCTCCGCTGGCTGTGGGAATGCGGGCACACACCTCCATTCGGCCATAAAGAAACTCGCGTTTGCCCCTTGTGGTGAGACATGCCGATGTATATTTGATACGCTCACGCTGTTGCCCCCAATGACGACTGCCTGGCCGATAGGTGGGATTAGGGCGATCTTCCCTCCGTGCCTCAATAATAAGCAACCCGTCCTCTTGCCTTGCATTGTCAGCCTGATACCATTGGTCTTCATGATTTCTTACGAATCCCTCCTCAAAATTCCATGTAGCAGGATCAGGTCTTCCGTCTTGTTCAAACTCATCGCTCCACACCAGTTTCCATTCCTGTGCCATTGTAGGCATCGTCCATCCGCATAGTATTATTACGGACATTAACCATCTTTTTTTCATCATCTTGTTCAGTTTTTTGTTCTTCGCCTACAAATATACGAAAGATGGCTCATATATGCAAATCTTTCCCATCAATATGTAATGTTTATAAGAAAAAACGGGAGCAAGGCATCATGCTTTGCTCCCGTTTTTGAAATATTTATATAATGTGATGAGGCAAATTACTGTATGCCACGCTCACGTAGTTTCTCCTGCCAGCGCCAAGCACTCTTGAGAACTTCTTCGGTGGGAGTGTCAGCCTTCCAGCCGAGAACCTTGTTTGCCTTGTCTACGTTGCCCCAGACTTTCTCAATATCGCCCTCACGACGGGGAGCGTAGGTCCAGTTAACCTTGACGCCAGTAGCCTTCTCGAAGCCTTCGACAACCTCAAGAGTGGACAAGCCGCGGCCTGTGCCAATATTGAATACCTCCACAGCATCGGTCTCGGGCTGGTCGAGCACACGCTCCATAGCCTTCACATGGGCCTTGGCAAGGTCGACAACATAGATGTAGTCGCGAATGCAGGTGTGATCAGGTGTATTGTAGTCGTGGCCAAAAATCTTCAGTTCCTTGCGGATTCCCATAGCCGTCTGTGTGACGAAGGGGATCAGATTCATGGGCACACCATTGGGTAATTCGCCGATAAGGGCTGAGGGATGGGCACCGATGGGGTTGAAGTAGCGCAGGATGATAGATTTGATAGGAGCTCCGCTATGGATATAGTCCTGAATAATCTCTTCATTGATCTGCTTGGTGTTGCCGTAAGGTGAGAGTGCTTTCTGGATAGGAGCATTCTCGGTGACAGGCAGATTCTCCTCTGTAGGTTGACCGTAGACGGTGCATGAGCTGGAGAAAATGATGCCTTTCACATCGTACTTCGGCATCAGTTCCAACAGGTTGATGAGCGATGACAGGTTGTTACGATAGTAGAGCAAGGGTTTCTCAACACTCTCACCAACAGCCTTAGAGGCAGCGAAATGAATGATACCTTCAATCTTAGGATACTTCTTAAACACGCCCTCAAGAGCTTCAAAGTCGCAGCAGTCCACTTTTTCAAAGGCAGGACGCTTACCTGTAATTGCTTCGATGCCATCAACTACGGAAGCATTCGAGTTTGAGAGGTTGTCGATGATAACAACTTCGTAGCCTGCCTCTTGCAGTTCTACGGTGGTGTGGCTACCGATGAATCCGGTACCGCCAGTAACAAGAATTGTTTGTTTCATAGTTATGTGTTATAGTTTAGAGATAACTCCAATCTGTGATGAACGCAGGAACTCGATGATGTGACGTATCTGGGCACTGTCAGGGACCTGCTGCTCAATCTGGTTCACGGCATCGAACAGCGAGGTCTGTCCGTGGAATACCAGACGATAAGCATTGGCAATATGCTTCATGGTCTTCTCGTCTACACCATAGAAACGACCCATAGTGAAGTTGACACCACCGTAGGTGTTCTTCTTGGTACAGATGATGTAGGGTGGCACATCTTTCGAGAAGGTAGTGCCGGCCTGAATCATGGCACCCTCGCCCACACGGGTTTTGGCATTCTCGATGACCGACGAAGAGAAGATGACGCCGTCCTCGATCTCGCAATCACCTGCAATCTTAGTACCATAGCCGAGAACACAACGGTTGCCCAGCTTGGTGTCGTGCGAAATATGGGCACCCTCCATCAGCACATTGTCATTGCCAATGACGGTCTGTCCGCCATTGTGAGTGGCTCGGTTGATGACCACATTCTCGCGAATGATATTATTATTGCCAATGACGCACTCTGAACGCTCACCACTGAATTCGAAGTCCTGTGGTAGGGCGGCAATGACGCTGCCTTGGTGAATCTTGTTGTTGTTTCCCATGCGTGTGCCAGAGCATATACTGACAAAGGGGAAGATGATGCAGTTGTCGCCAATGACTACGTCGTCCTCTATATAGACGAAGGGGAATATCTTGCAGTTGTTGCCGATTTTCGCCTTTGGCGAGATTTCGGCTTTTGGACTTATATCATTTGTCATAATTAATCACTTTTCAAGTGGGAGCAAATTTTATTATTACTTTCACTATTCCTTACTTCGTCCCTCCTCCTAATGCCTGATACAGGTTCACTACGGCTTGCATCTTGTTGAAGTCGTCGGTGACTTTCGAGATACGGGCGTTGAGAAGGCTTGACTGAGCCTGGATGACTTCCAGATAGGTGCTACCTTTCGAGGCATAGAGTTGCTTGGTGTCCTCCACGTTCTGCTCATAGAGCTTTACCTGCTTTTCGTCAAGCTGACTCTTCTCCTCGCAAGTGTTGTAGGCAATGAGGGCATTGCTCACCTCGTTGCCTGCCTTCAGGATGGTATTCTGGAATGTGTTCAAAGCCTGTTCCTGTTGTGCCTTTGCCACCTTCAGTCCTGCCACGATCTGGCCGTGCTGGAAAATGGGCTGCGTGAGCGAACCAACTGCAGAAAGAATCCACTTGCCTGGATTCATCACCTGTCCCACATTGTTGGTAAACATAGCATTGCCAGTAATGGTAATGTTGGGATAGAAACGGGAACGGGCTGTTTCCACATCGTAGAAGCACTGGGCCAATGACATCTCGGCAGCGTGCACGTCGGCACGGTTAGAAAGCAACTGAATTCCTACTCCAGTGGCAAACTTTGTGGGCAGAGACTGGTTATAGAACAAGCCACGTTCAATCTTATGACCCGGCTCGTTGAGCAACAGCGACATGGAATTCTCCATTTCGCGAATCTGTTGGCGCAACGCAGCTGCTTGAGCCTGCACACTATAATAGCTGGCCTCGGCACTCTGCACACTTGTAGAGCGGGCACGGCCTAAGTCCTTTTGTAGCTTCATCATCTGCCAGGTGTCCTTGGTTAGGCCCTCCATGTCGGTGACAATGCGCAATTGCTCATCAAGCATCATCAGCGTGTAGTAGAGGTTGGCAATACCACAGATGATGTTGGTCTTGACCAGTACCTGATAGTCCTTAGTGGCAAGCAACTTCATCTGCGCTGATCTCTTTACGGAAAGCAAATTGCCGAAAAGGTCAACATTCCAGGATGCAGAAATAGGAATCTGATAAGTCTTTGATACAGAGGCACCGTCCATCTGCACCTTGCTGATCGTTCCTTGTGGTGCTACTGCCACCGAGGGAAGGAAGGCCAACTTTGAAACCTTGAGTGCTGTCTCCATCATCTTCACGTTCAGGGCTGCATTGCGTAGGTCGGTATTGTTCTCCAGCGCTTTCTCAATGAGTCCCTGCAACTGTGGGTCGGTAAATAGTTCGCGCCAAGGCAGGTTGCCAAAGTTCTCGTCGGTATTCACCTGAAGGGTGTCGCCGTCGCTGACGATGTCACGTATCAGCCCAGAAGTGTTCAGGTTGTCTGGACGCTCGTATTTGTTGTAGAGGCCGCAGCTACTGAGTAGCAGCGTTGCTGCGGCTATGGATAATAATTTCTTCATAGTTTACTTACTTCTGTGGTACATAATCTACGGGTCTCTTTGCATACTGCTGCAACTCGGTGGCCACATCGGGATTTTCATCGTCGCCCTCAAACTTCATAGGACGGAATTTTTCCTGCAAGCTCTGGAATAAGGTGAACAGGGTGGGCACCACGAAAATCTGGCAGAGCGTACCGATTAACATGCCACCTACGGCCGCAGCACCTAAGGTCTGGTTGCCATTCTTGCCTACACCTGAAGCAAACATCAGTGGCAGCAGACCGATAATCATGGCCAACGATGTCATCAAGATAGGACGCAGACGGGCGGCAGCACCAAGGACAGCTGACCACGAGACAGCCATACCCGTCTCACGGCGCTCAAGAGCAAACTGCACAATCAGAATGGCGTTTTTGGCCAACAGACCAATCAGCATGATGAGAGAGATCTGCATGTAGATGTCGTTAGCATGGCCGAACAACTGCGTGAAGCCGAAGGCTCCAGCAAGGCCGAATGGGACGGAAAGCACCACGGCCAGAGGCAGGATGTAAGACTCATACTGTGCCGACAGGATGAGATAGATGAAGATAAAGCAGAGCAGGAAGATGATTGCTGTAGAGTTGCTCGACTTTGCCTCTTGACGGGTCAGTCCCTGATAATCGTAGGTATAGCCTGTAGGCAGCACAGTGGCAGCTACCTCCTCCGCAGCCTTGATAGCCTCACCCGTTGAATAGCCGTCAGCCACAGTTGCCGTAACATTGATAGAGGTAAACAGGTTGAAACGGTTGATGTTCGACGGACCATAGACACGCTCTATCCTACAGAACTCCTCTACGGGCGACATGCCTTTCGGCGTACGCACATAAATGCTCTTCAGCGATTCGGAAGTCATGCGAGTCTCAGGCAAGCCTTGGATCATCACACGGAAGAGCTTTCCATAGGCATTGAAGTTGGAAGCGTAGAGACCGCCATAGTAACCCTGTAAGGTGCTAAGTACGGTGGAAGGCGAAATGCCTACCTGCTTACACTTGGCCACATCGACATGAATCATGTACTGAGGATAGGCTGGGTTGTAAGAGGTTTGTGCCATCTGGATTTCTGGACGCTTGTTCATCTCGGCGATAAATTCCTTCACAATGCCAAAGAACTTGTTCAGATCGCCACCTGTACGGTCTTGCATGACGAGCGAAACACCTGAGTTGGCCGAGAAACCAGGAATCATAGGTGGTGAGAATGCCAGGATTGAGGCATCCTTGATGTGGGCTGTCTTTATAAAAATCTGAGCAGCCACCATCTGTGCATCCATTGGGTTAATGAGGAAGCGGTAGATGCCGTCACCTTCCCACAGGCCGGAAAGCTTCCACCAGAATCCCTTCTGGCGCTCCTTGAATGGCTTCAACTTTAGGATGAACGTAGCTTGGTCGGAACCTGAACCAGCGATGAAGTTGTATCCCTGAATCTGCTCACGACTCTGAATAGCGGGGTCGGCGGCCAGGATTTTGTCTACCTCGTCTATAATCTGGCGGGTGCGGGCTACTGAAGTGGCAGGCGGTAAGGAGATCGTGCAGAACACCGTACCGGTATCCTCATCGGGCACCAGTCCTGTCTTTGTGGTGCTAAAGCCTAACACAAGGACCAAGATACCCACAACAACTATCACCATGATGGTTCCCTGTCGACGAACATACTTCTCAATGGTTTTCTTGTACTTGCCCAAGATGCCGTTGTAGGCAGCGTTGAAGGAAGCATGGAAGCGGTCGATTCGTGACATTTTCTTTTCATGCCCATCCTTATCGTGCGGCTTCAAGAAGATGGCACAGAGGGCAGGCGAAAGCGTCAAGGCATTCAAAGCTGAAATGAAGATAGATACGGCCATCGTTACACCGAACTCACGGTAGAACGTGCCGGTGGTACCACCGATGAACGATACAGGGATGAACACCGAGGCCATCACCAAGGTAATGGAGATGATAGCACCTGAAATCTCGTTCATGGCGTCGATGGAAGCCGTCAGCGTCGACTTGTAGCCCTGATCCAACTTGGCATGGACGGCTTCGACAACCACAATGGCATCGTCGACCACGATGGCAATGGCCAACAGCAGGGCCGACAGCGTCAGCAGGTTGATGGAGAATCCAAACAGCAGCAGGAAGAAGAACGTACCAATCAGAGAGACAGGAACGGCAATCAGAGGAATCATTGTCGAACGCCAGTCCTGCAAGAACACATAGATGACGAGGAACACGAGTAACAGCGTGAACACCAGTGTGAATACCACTTCCTCGATAGAAGCATACAGGAACTCGGTGACGTCGTAGTTGATTTTGTAATACATGCCCGGCGGGAACAACTTAGCCTGTTCTTTCAGCTCAGCTTTCACCTGCTTGGCTATCTCGTTGGCGTTAGATCCGGCAATCTGCTGCACCATACCCATCACCGACGGGATGTTGTTGTTCTTCATCGATACGGTGTATTGCTGTCCACCGAGTTCAATATCAGCCACATCTTTCAACTTCAGAGTCTGCCCGTTGGCATCGCTTGAGATGATGATGTTGCCAAACTCCTCTGGAGTCTTGAAACGGCCTGTGTAGCGCATGGCATACTCGTAGGCCACATCAGCTCGCTCACCAAATGTACCAGGAGCAGCCTCAATATTCTGTTCTGCCAGCAGTCCGCTGATGTCCGATGGCATCAGGTTGTACTGCTTCATCACGTCAGGCTTCAGCCAAATACGCATGGAGTAGGTCTTCAGACCAGGCGATTGCACGTCGCCCACACCCTCGATACGCTTGATGGCAGGGATAATATTAATGTTGTTATAGTTGGTGAGGAACTCGTCATCGTAACGGCCATCTGACGTCAGGGTGAACATCATCACCTGTGAGGTCTGACGCTTCATGACGGTGACACCGATGCGGGTTACCTCGGCTGGCAATAGTGCCTGTGCCTGCGATACGCGGTTCTGAACGTTCACGGCACACATATCGGCATTCATACCCTGACGGAATAGGATGCTCAGCTGGGCAGAGCCTGACGAAGCCGTAGATGTGATATAGTCCATGCCCTCCACACCGTTGATACTCTCTTCGAGGGGTGTGACGACCGAATTCTTCACCGTCTCGGCATCGGCACCAGGATAGCTGGTCCACACCACAACCGTAGGCGGTGCAATATCTGGATACTGCTCAATAGGCAGGCTGAACAGTCCGATGAAACCCAGTAGCACGAGGGTGATAGAGATCACCGTCGAGAGTACCGGGCGTTTGATAAATGTTGTAAAAGTCATAGTTATTTCTTCATTGCATTAACAATATCGCTGGCACTCATGGCCTTGGCCTGCTCGTCAATCTTCTGCTGATAGCGCTCAGGGGTAATGGGAACGATTTCCATCTTATCGCTGAGCTTGGTGATACCATTGGTGATAAACTTGTCTCCCACTTTCAGACCATCGGTCACTATGTAGGTCTTGCCATCGTTCTGAGGGTCAACGGTAATTTCGGTATAGATGGCCTTGTTGTCCTTGCTGACCGTGTAGACGAACTTCTTGTTCTGCACTTCCATGACGCAAGACTGTGGAATGACGATAGCTGAATTCTTATCGTTCGGGATAATGATGGTACCTGAACCACCGCTCTTCAGTAAGTGCTCAGGATTGGGGAATAAAGCCTTCATTTGTACGGAGCCGGTTGCTTGGTCAATGACACCGCTGATAGTCATCATCTTTCCCTCATGACCATAGATAGAGCCGTCGGCCAATTGCAGTTTCACAGGTGGGAAAGCAGCCACAGCTCCATTGGCACCACCTTCTGACTTGGCGAAGTTGAGCAGGTCCTTCTCGTTCACAGAGAAATAGATTTCCATAGAACTGATGTCGGCTACGTGGGTCAAGGTGTTTGAACCGCTCACCAGCGTACCCACCTTGTAGGGCAACGTACCCACGACACCACGGGCAGGGCTCTTCACGTAGCAGAAACTGAGGTTCTCCTTGGCCGAAGCCAGTCCTGCCTGAGCCTGAGCCAGCTGAGCCTTAGCGCTCTCATAGCTGTTCTTAGCAGTTTGCAACTCATAGTCGCCAATCACCTTGTTGGCAAATAACTGCTCAGAATTCTCGTAGGTCAGTTTGGCTGTATTCACTTGGCTCTGAGCTGTATTGACGGCAGCCTGCGACTGGCGTACCTGAGCCTGAAAGGTCACATTATCGATCTCAAACAACGTCTGCCCGGCATTCACAGTCTGACCTTCCTTGACGTAAATTTTCGTAATAAATCCCGACACCTTAGGACGAATCTCAACGTCCTGCACACCCAGGATGGTGGCTGGATACGTGGTCTGCATAGCAGCACTCGATGTACCTACTGTCATGACGGGATACTCATTGTCGCCAAACGTAGGGCGCCCGCCGCCTTTGCCACACGAGGCAACCAGCAGCACAGAGGCCGCGAAAAGCAAAAACTTACTCTTTTTCATACTTATTTCCTAATACTTAAATTTATATATAAATTTCTATATGTCAGTTGAAAACTCGTGGCGAACCTGCAGGTTTTCGATTTGCAAAATTACAAAAAAGATGTATAAGTCGTTCGACCGATACATCTTCTTTAAATCTTATTAGCATTTTTTCCGTCAGTTTACCACTCTTCCCTCACTTCGTCAGCCCCATCTCGCGAGCCTTCTTCATGAGTAGTTGCATAAGGTCTTCACGCTCGTTCTTCACTCGGTTGTCCAGCACGGCGTCCTTCAGCGTCTGCTTCAAGGTCCCTACCTCCCGCGATGGCTTCAGGTGGAACATCTCCATTATCTCGTTGCCGTCGATGCAGGGCTGCAACAGGCGTTTGTAGTCCTTCTCCTTCAGGTCAGCCAGCTTTTCACGCACGATGCGGAAGTTCTCGAGGAAGATTTTTTTCTTCACATCGTTCTTGCTGGTGATGTCGGCCTCGCAGAGCGTCATCAGGTCGTCGATGTCATCGCCAGCATCGTTGAGTAGACGACGCACGGCAGAGTCGGTCACTACCTCGTCGGCAATGACTTGGGGGCGCATGTGTAGGTCAACCAGTTTCTCCACATATTTCATCTCCGGCCCCATAGGCAGCCTGAGTCGGCGGAATATCTGCGCCACCATCTTCATACCTATATAATTATGGTTGTGGAAAGTCCATCCCACTCCCGGCTCCCATCGCTTGGTCTTGCTCTTGCCGATGTCGTGGAGCAGGGCGCCCCAACGGAGCCATAAGGCCCCCTCTATGCTTTTGCCTTGTGGGTCTGCTGTGGTCTTCTCGGGGGCAGAATAGTGGGCTGACACGTTCTCCAGGACCTCCAGCGTGTGGTAGAAGTTGTTCTTGTGGGCTTTCCCCTCCCGCTGTTCCACAATGTCGAGTACGGCCAGTTCGGGCAGGATGAGCTGTAGGAGACCGGCACGCTGCAAGTCGACGAACCCTTTGCTGGGATGAGGCGACATGATGATTTTGTTCAGTTCAACCCCTATTCGCTCTCCGCTCACTATCTTGATGCGGTCGGCCATGCGTTCCAGGCCAGCAAAGGTCTCGTCCTCTATCTGGAAGTTCAGTTGTGTGGCGAAACGGATGCAGCGCATCATACGCAGCGGGTCGTCGCTGAAGGTGATGTCTGGGTCAAGTGGCGTTGCAATGACGCCATCCTCCAGGTCTGCCAGGCCGTTGAAAGGGTCTACCAGTTCGCCGAAGCGGTGATGATTCAGGCAAATAGCCATCGCATTGATGGTGAAGTCGCGACGGTTTTGGTCATCCTCCAGGGTGCCGTTCTCCACGATGGGTTTACGTGAGTCGTGGCTATAGCTCTCCTTGCGTGCCCCGACGAACTCCACTTCGAGCGAAGGGCGACCATTAATTTTGACTTGTGCTGTGCCGAAATTCTTGAAGACGGAGAGATGGGCCCTGTGCCCCAGCATGCGTTTTACTTCCTGGGCCACTTCGATGCCGCTTCCCACCACGACCACGTCAATGTCGTTGGAGGGTCGTTGCAGGAAGATGTCGCGCACGTAGCCTCCCACCACGTAGCATTCCACGCCCATGCGGTCGGCCACCTCGCCTATCTGGTGAAAGATGTCCTGATCAAGGATTGTTGCCAGCTCTTCGTCTGAATATAGTCTCATAAAAACAAGTAAAATTAGGTTGTTCCCTATTTTTTTGCGTGCAAAGGTACAAAAAGTTCAGCGCTTTTCCATCAATTTCAAGATTATTTAGTACTTTTGTACCCATAATATCAACACGAACGAAATTGTACTACCTATGAGAAAGAACCTTTTCACGCTCATTCTGTTGCTCTTTGTAACGAATGTCTTTGCCGAAAACAGTTTTGGCATGTCTCCCCTCAAGTTATCATTGTCGCCGATGAACCCCCTGGCCGAGGAAGCCATCTACCAGCCCCTGACCTATGCTGACGAGGCCAGCAAGGCTGAGCCCGACATGAAGCCCTTTGACTTTGATTTCTTCAAGTCGAAGACCAGCGACGGTATTCGGGCTTACGAGCCCCTCGACGACATCACCTTCGTGGGTGTCCCCCTGTTTCTGGCAGGATGGGGCATCAAGGGCGACAAGGCCATGTTTCGTGTGAACAATAAGGAAGGAAAGAGCAACACGCAGCTGTTGACCGACTTCAAGACCGGCATCGACGACTACACCCAGTTCTTCGGCCCTGCCCTGGTTGTCGGAATGAAGCTCGGCGGCTACGAGGGCCGCAGCGACTGGCCCCGTCTGCTGGCCAGCTCGGCCATGTCCTATGGCATCATGGCTGCCTTCGTCAATGGCATCAAGTACTCGGCCAAGGAGTTGCGCCCCGACGGCTCTACCCGTAACTCGTGGCCCTCGGGCCACACCGCCACCTCGTTTGTGGGTGCCACCCTGCTCCACAAGGAGTATGGACTCACCCGCTCGCCCTGGTTCTCCGTGGCCGGCTACGGCGTGGCAACGGCCACAGGCGTGATGCGAGTGTTGAACAACCGCCACTGGGTGTCCGATGTCATGTCGGGTGCCGGTCTGGGTATCCTCTCCACCGAGCTGGGCTATGCCATCGGCGACATGCTGTTCAAGGAGAGGGGCCTGCTCCGCAACGACCTGATGCTGGACTCCGAGAACCCCTCGTTCTTCTCCATCTCAATGGGCGTGGGCTTGGGCAACAAGGACATTGGCTTCGTAGAGGGCGACATACAGAACAAGGAATACTATGGCCCTGACTTGCTGGCCGAGGATCCCGACGAGGAGGTCGACGAGATAGAGTTCCGCTCCTCCACCGTGGTCGATGCCGAAGGAGCCTACTTCTTCAACAAGTACGTCGGTGTGGGTGGACGTCTGCGCGTCCGTGCCATGTCGGCCAAATCGTTTGGCCAATACACCGATCTGGCCGACCTCATGGGCTACCTGGGATGGTTATCCATTTCCGACGTCTACACTAAATACAGCGTCAACAAGGACATGGACACCTACATCGACCGCCTGGGCATGACTGACCTGGACAACCCCAACATGGCCTTGGCGCCTGTCACCGAGATTGGCGGCGTGGTCAGAAGCGACCACATGGCCGAGTTTACCGGTAGCGTGGGCCTCTACTTCAACCTGCCACTGAGCAAGCACTTCTCCTTGGGCACCAAGGCCCTGATAGGTCGCTCCATCACGCAGGAACTCGACATCGACGGCTATGCGAAGGGCAACGTCAAGGACATCGACTATGAGATCACCATTAAGAACGGCGACATACCCAAGGACGCCACGGGACAGTACAACGCCAACATCTGCTACCCCGAGAACACCGGTGAGACTTACGATACCACGTGGGACTTTGTGACGCTGGGCGCCGACAACTCCACCTCATGGGGCACGGGACTCTCCCTCACCTATCGCTACAAGTCAAACTTCTCCTGGAAAATCTTCTTCGACTACGACTACACCAAGAAGACCTACACACTGAAGTACGACCCATACCATTTCCTCCAGAACGGACTCACCTACTCGGCTTTTGGGATGGTCAGCATGATTTCGGATGCCGCACCCTTTCTCACACCGATTGAGTACAAGAAGGTGAAGAAGATGAACTACTGCACCATCGGCCTTTCATTTTCCATTAATCTATGATTCTTATGCGCAAGCTACAATACCTACTCATCACGCTCCTCGCCTCTGCCCTGGTCTCTGCCTGTGGGCCTAAGTCTCGACGCGCAGAGATAGAGCAGCGCAAGGAAGCCTTGCATCATAAGCAGGACTCTGCCCTGGCGCAAGCACAGCAAGAACTGGCTCTGGTGGACAGCGCCTTGCAGGAGGCCAACGCCCTGCACCAGCAGTTGCAGGAAGTGCTGCAGGAGGGTGGACTCTCCGACTCCCAGTTGTATGACCTGGGGCAGCGCATCACCAAAGCCCGCCTCCATCGCGACTCCCTACAGGTACGCTTCGACGTGCTCTGCGGCAAAATCAAGTACATACACCGCATGCAGGAGAAATGATGGCGGGACGACATCACAGACGGTCATTAGCAATGCAAAGAAAAAACTACATGTTTACGTGTGCTAAGTATGATACTTAGGCATCATAAGTATCATACTTAGACTTAGTTAGTATTATTTTTTTTCTATTTGGATTCCTTACGATATCCACTTGCTGTAAAGATGGCAAGGAGGTTACCCGTCTCGTCTGTAACATGAACTTCGCAAAAAGGCAGATGTCTGTGATTAACCAGTTCGTGAGCCTCGGCAATAATCGTGCCTCCGCTTGCACCACGAACAAACGTGATATTGGCGGTTGCAGTGACGGTGAGACTGCCGTGGCTGTTGGTGGCAGCGGCAAAAGCCAAGTCGGCTAATGTGAAAAGCACGCCGCCTTGTATATTGCCGCCCGCATTCAAATGGCGTGGCCCTATGTTCACTTGTGTCCGTGCATAGCCTTCGCCAATTTCTACAACCTGAATTCCATTTAATCGTGCGAACTCGTCGTGTAGGAAGAATTCTTTAAGCGCCTGTGTGTCCATATAGTTCTTGGTGTTAATATGCTGTTCGTTATTGCCACTGAAACGTTCTTTTATATGCAGCCTTGCAGCGACTTGAAGGCGTGTGGCAGATGGTCGATAATATCGCTGGCGATGAGGCTCTCCTGGCCCGTCTCGTCGGCAGCCAGGTCTCCAGCCAGGCCGTGGAGGTAGACGCCCAGCATGCAGGCGTGCTGTCGCGAATAGCCTCGGGCCAGCAGCGAGGTGATGATGCCCGCCAGCACGTCGCCGCTGCCAGCGGTGGCCATGCCGGCATTGCCGGTGGGGTTGAAAGCGATGTGGCCGTCGGGCATGCAGATGGCGGTATAGCGTCCTTTCAGGATGATGAAGCCCTGCAGTCTCTCGGCCAGGTCGCGGGCTTTCATCAGTCGCTCATAGCTGTCTACGCATTGCCCTTCCATGCGGTCCATCTCCTTGGGGTGGGGCGTGAGGATGATTCCCTTGGGCAACTGCTGCAGCCAGGCATGGCGTGCGGCCACGATGTTGAGGGCGTCGGCGTCGGCTATGATGGGACATTGCGCTCGGCGCAGCTGGGTGACCATGGCTATGCCCGTCTGGTCGGTGGTGCCAATGCCCGGCCCGATGCCGATGGCCTGAAAGTCGTCGCTGGCGATGGGCTCGGAGAAGGTGGTCTCCTCGCGGTCGATGGAGAGGACGGCTTCGGGCAGGGCGATTTGCAGGATGGGCACGTTGCGCCTGGGTGTGCGGATGGTCAGCTTTCCCACTCCGGCCCGCAGGCATGCCTTGCCGGCGAGGATGGCTGCGCCGGCCATGCCGAAGCTGCCGGCAATGAGCAGAGCGTGCCCCATGCTGCCTTTGTGGGCAAAGGGGTTGCGTGGCATGAGGAGCCTCGCCACCTCATCGTGCTCCAGCAGGGTATACTGTGCCTCGGTCTTCTGTATCCCCTCGGGGCTCAGCCCTATGTCGAGCACCTCCACTTGGCCGATGTATTGCTGGTTTTCGGCGAAGAGGAAGGAGAGCTTGATTTGCTGGAGGGTCAGCGTGACGCTGGCGCGGATGATGTTGGCACTCACGTTGTAGGTGTTGTCTTCGGTCATCAGGCCCGAAGGCATGTCGATGCTCACCACCTCGGCCTGTGAGGCGTTGATATACTTGACGAGAGAGGCGAAGCCGCCGGCCAGCGGCTTGTTGAGGCCTGAGCCGAAGAGGCCGTCGACCACCAGGGTGCCCTTTTCCAGACGTGGCGGGTCGAACTCGTGAGTCACCTCAACGAGTTGCTTGGCTTTCTTGTCGAGCAGTCTCTGCTTGTTTTCCGCGCAATCGGCCGACAGCTTTCCTGTGATGTTGAAGAGATAGGCCTTCACCGTGTAGCCCTCGTTCAGCAGCATGCGTGCGACGGCCAGTGCGTCGCCCCCATTGTTGCCTGGCCCGGCAAAGACGATGACGGGCACCGAGCTGTCCCAGCGTTGGCAAATGGCATGCGTGAGTAGTCGTGCCACTCGCTCCATGAGGTCAATCGACTTGATGGGCTCATGCTCGATGGTGTATTTATCCAGTTCCCTAATCTGTGGTGCGGTAAATATCTTCATTCCTTTATATATTATTATTCTTCTTTATATTCTTAATCATCTTTTTTCCTCCCCCCAGCTTTCCTTCCTCTCCTTCAGTAGAGCCGGAGGGGGCCGCTTTACTTTTCTATCACCCTGTCACAGTACTCAATGACCGACGGACGGTGAGTGACGAAGATGACCGTGCGGTGGTGGTCGCTGAGCAGGTTGCTCAGCAGTTGCCGTTCGGTGTCGCTGTCCAGAGCGCTGGTGGCCTCGTCGAGCAGCATGATGCTGCCGGGACGCAGCAAGGCACGTGCGATGGCGATGCGCTGGGCCTGCCCCTCGCTGAGCCCGCTGCCATGTTCGGCCATGACGGTGTCGAGCCCCTTGGGGAGCGAGTCGACAAAGTCGGCGCAGACGGTGTGCAATGCCTGCTGCAACTGCTCGTCGGTGGCATGCGGATTGCCGAGGAGCAGGTTGTCGCGCAGCGTGCCGCTGAGCAGGGTGTTGCCCTGGGGCACATAGACGAAGTTGCAGCGGTGTAGGGGTGACAGCGTGACCTCTTGCTGCCCGTCAGCATAGATGGTGATTTCGCCGCCGGTAGGCTTTACAAGTGCCAGCAGGAGGCGGATGAGCGTTGTCTTGCCGCCCCCCGTCTCGCCGAGGATGGCCGTGCATGAGCCGGGCGTGAAGTCGTAGTTGGCTTGGCTGACCACCAACTGCTGCTGGTCGTCGGCATAGTGGTAGTCCACGTTCTTGAACTTGATGCCGCAGGGGCCCTCCATCATTTGCGGTTCGCCTTGCACCTCTTCGGGCACCTCCTCCAGTTCCATGAGTCGCTCGGTGGCAGTAAACACGCCTACGAAGGCCGGGGCCAGCTTGGTGAGACTGCGGGCAGGCCCCTGTATGCGATAGACCAATTGTAGGAAGGCCGTCATGGCGCCGAAGGTGATGGTGCCGGCCTGCAGGCGAAGTGCGCCCCAGAGGAAGGCGACGAGATAGCCCATGGAGAAGCCTGTGTTGAGGATAAGGTTGGAGGCGACGGAGAAGGCGGTGCGGCGCTTCACCCTTGAGCGCAGCTCCTGCTGGGTGTCGTCCAGTCGGTCGAGCATGAGGTCGTCGGCTTCCATCGTCTTCACGAGTACGCGGTGCTGCATGGTCTCGGTGAGCAGGTTCTGCACCAGGCTGTCGCTCTGCCTGATGACGCGGGAGAGCTGTCGCATGCGTGACACGTAGACCCGGCTGAAGAGGATAAACACGGGCAGGATGGCAATGGTGATGAAAGCCAGCCAGCGGTCCATGGAGAAGAGATAGCTGAAGGCTCCGATAAACAAGGCCAGTGTGGAGAGGGTGGAGGGGAGCGTCTCGGTGAGGAAGTTGACCACGTGGTTCACGTCGGACTCCAGGCGGTTGATGACGTCGCCCGAGTGCATCGCCTCGCGTCCGCGCCACTCCGAGCGCAGCAATCGTCCCAACATCTGTTGCTGCATGCGGTTTTGTGCCTTGATGCCAAGGATGTTCTTGATCCAAACGCGGGAAATGCCCAGTGCAAACTCGGCCAGAATGATGAGGGCCATGACGCCCACCGCCCAAAAGACAGAGCCGGGCCGCACGCCCGAGGCGGTGTCGATGGCGCGCTTCATGGCCCATACCGAGGCCAGCGAGCATCCCACCCCCAGCAGGCCGACGCTGGCGTTGAGCGTGGCCTGCAGCCTGTTGCCGCGCCACGCCCTCCACAGCCATCGCAGCATTTGTGGGATGGTGTAGTGGCTCTCGTCGCTATGGGAAATGTTCCAAAGATTCATCCTGCCTCCCAAACTCTTACTCCTTATCTGATATCTGCCCCCCACATCAGTTTCTCGCGAAGCGTGGCAAAATAGCGGGTGCCGCTTCGCTTCACAATCTTGGCCACGTAAGGAGCACGGCGCAGGCGCAGGGTGGTGCCCTCGGGCAGTTTGGATGAGCGGCCGTCGATACCTACGAGGAATGTGTGGGTACGGCTGGAGACCGTCAGCTCAATCTGTGATGTGTCGGGAATGACGATGGGGCGCACGTTCAGCGTGTGGGGAGCAACGGGCGTCAGGACCATGACTCCTGTTCGCGGAACGATGATGGGGCCTCCGTTGGAGAGCGAGTAGGCCGTGGAGCCCGTGGGCGTCGAGGCAACGAGACCGTCGGCCTGATAGGTGGCGAGGTATTCGCCGTTGATGGTCGTGCGAATGCTGATCATCGATGCCGTGTCGCGCTTGAGGATGGCTACGTCGTTCAGCGCGCAGGGGCATCCCTGTATTTGTTCTCCGTTGGTCTCCACGAGTATCAACGTGCGGTCCTCCACCGAATAGTCGCCCTTGAAGATGGCAGCGATACCGGTCTCAATGTCCTTGGCACTGATATCGGCCAGGAAGCCTAAGCGCCCCATGTTCACGCCGATAATGGGCGTCTGCTTGCTGCCCACGCGGCTGGCCGTCTTCAGCAGCGTCCCGTCGCCACCCATCGAGATGGCAAAGTCGGCCTCGAAGTCGCTTCCAGTAAAGATCTGCGCATCGGCCGTGTCGATTAGCTCGGAACAGCGCAAGAAGTCAAAATACTCCTCGTCAATGGAAATCTGGGCGTCGTGTTGATGCAGCGAATCGAGCAGCTTGCGGATGGCTGCCGACTTCTCGTGTTGGTAGACGTTGCCAAAGAGGGCGAATTTGAGCATATTTCCTTTGATTATTTTTCGTATTTCACAAACATTTCGTAAATTTGCATGCAAAAGTACGAATTAATTTTTAGAAAGATGGCAAAAGTATATGTTTTTTTGGCCAATGGCTTCGAAGACGTTGAGGCATTGATACCTGTCGACGTGTTGCGTCGCGGTGGAGTGGAAGTAGTAACGGTGAGTGTCGTCGAGGACTCTCAGGTAGTGGAATCGGCCCACAAGGTGCAGATCGTGGCCGATGCGATGTTTGAAGACTGCGACTTCGCCGACGCCGATTTGCTGGTGTTGCCGGGGGGTATGCCGGGTGCCAGCAACCTGAATGCGCATGACGGCGTGCGCCAGGCATTACTCCGTCAGGCTGCTGCCGGCAAGCGGTTTGCGGCTATTTGTGCAGCCCCGTTGGTGCTGGGCGGCCTCGGCTTGCTGCGCGGAAAGCGTGCCACCTGCTATCCGGGCTTCGAGCAGACGCTGGACGGCGCCACCTATACAGGCGATTTGTGTACCGTAGACGGTATGGTGACAACGGGCGAAGGTCCTGCTGCGGCATTCCCCTTTGCCTATACACTGCTGGAACAGTTGGTCAGCAAGCAGATAGCTGACCAGATTGCCGAGGGTATGCGGTTTAAGCACTTGATGGCTCGATAGATGGACTATATCATCATAGTGGCAGGCGGCAAAGGCCTGCGTATGGGGGGCGAGGTGCCCAAGCAGTTCTTGCCTGTGGGGGGACTTCCGGTGCTGATGCGTACGATGTTGCGTTTCCGTGAGTATTCGCCTGAGTTGCAGATTATCCTTGTGCTGCCTAAGGGTCAGCAGGACTATTGGCTGAGCCTTTGTAGGCAGCACCAGTTCAAGATGAACTATCAGTTGGCTAATGGCGGTCGCACCCGCTTCCACTCTGTACAGAACGGACTGGCCTTGGTGCCCGATGATGCCGATGGGGTAGTGGGGGTACACGATGGCGTCCGCCCCTTTGTATCAGTTGACGTCATTTGCCGATGCTATGAGGCGGCCCGTGAGAAGAAAGCCGTGATTCCCGTGATTCCCATCGTCGAGACATTGCGCCACGTCACCGAGGGCACCAAGCCGCGTGACGAGTACCGTCTGGTTCAGACACCGCAAGTGTTTGACATCGCTACCTTGAAGGAAGCCAATAAGCAGCCTTATCGCGACAGCTTTACCGATGATGCCTCGGTGGTTGAGGCTTATGGCGTCTCTGTAACGCTGGTTGATGGCAATCGTGAGAATATCAAGATAACCACGCCTGCTGACCTTCGCTTCGCTGAGACACTTGTATAATACCAATGGAAATACTTCAACAGGACATCATGTACCTACCTGGCGTAGGTCCCAATCGCAAGAAGCTACTCAGTCAGGAGTTAGGCATTGAAACCTTTGGCGACCTGTTGGAGTATTTCCCTTATAAATACGTGGATCACAGTAAGGTCTACAGAATCCACGAATTAACTGGCGACATGCCTTTTGTGCAGGTGGTGGGCCGAATCCTGAGTTTCGAGACTTTCGACATGGGACCGCGTAAGGAGCGTGTGGTCGCCCACTTCACCGATGACAGCGGGGTGATGGACTTGGTATGGTTCAACGGCGGCAAGTATGCCAAGCAGAATTATAAGATAGGCAAGGAGTACTTGGTGTTTGGACGCCCGTCGGTTTTCAACAACCGTATTCTGGTGCAACACCCAGAGATAGAACAGGTTGAGGATGCCCAACCGTCCACGCCCAACACTCAATTGGGCCTGCGTCCCTATTATAATACGACGGAGAAGATGAAGAAATTCAATCTGACGTCGAGGGCTATAGAGCGGTTGACACGAACGCTGATTGAAAAGCTGAAAGAACCGCTTGCCGAAACTATTCCGGAATTTATCTTGCAGTCCCGACATTTGATGGGACGTGACGAGGCCTTGCGGGCGATTCACTATCCGCAAAACGTGCGGCAATTAGAGCGAGCACGTGTTCGGTTGAAGTTTGAAGAACTTTTTTTCGTACAACTAAATATATTAAGGTACGCAAGCGATCAGCGACGTAAGTTTCGTGGCTATCTGTTTCCAAGAATCGGAGATACCTTCAATACCTTCTTCCATCGCAACTTGCCCTTCGAATTGACTAGTGCACAGAAGCGCGTAATGCACGAAATTAGGGCCGACGTATGTTCGGGTAGGCAGATGAATCGCTTGTTACAAGGCGATGTGGGGTCTGGTAAGACGCTTGTGGCATTAATGGCTATGCTCATTGCCATAGACAATGGCTATCAGGCATGTATCATGGCTCCCACGGAGATTCTTGCTGAGCAGCATTTACAAACCATCGTCCAGTTCCTTCATGGTATGGCGGTGCGGGTGGAACTGCTGACTGGTATCGTGAAAGGCAAGCGTCGCCGCGAGGTGCTTGAGGGATTGCAGAATGGAACGGTGCAGATTCTTGTAGGAACGCATGCTGTCATTGAGGATACGGTGCAGTTTATGCGGCTTGGCTTGGTGGTCGTCGATGAACAGCATCGATTCGGTGTGGCTCAACGTGCCAAGCTCTGGAGCAAGAGTGAACAGCCTCCGCATGTGTTGGTTATGACGGCAACCCCTATTCCACGTACACTGGCTATGACACTTTATGGTGACCTGGACGTGAGTGTCATCGACGAGCTTCCTCCTGGTCGTAAGCCCATTCGCACTACTCATGTCTTTGACGCAAGAATGACTTCGCTCTATGATGGAATCCGCAAGCAGATTCGTGAAGGACGTCAAGTCTATATTGTTTTCCCGCTCATTGAGGAGAGTGAGAAGATAGACCTGAAGGACCTTGAACAGGGCTTTGAAGTGCTGGTTCAAGCCTTTCCTGAATTTCGCCTTAGCAAAGTGCACGGACGTATGAAACCTTCAGAGAAAGAAGAAGAGATGCGTCGTTTTGTCGCTGGAGATACCCAGATATTGGTGGCAACAACAGTAATAGAAGTGGGTGTCAACGTACCCAATGCCTCTGTGATGGTGATTCTCGATGCCCAACGTTTTGGCCTGTCGCAACTGCATCAGTTGCGTGGTAGGGTGGGGCGAGGAGCCGACCAGTCCTTCTGCATCCTTGTCACCCCTTACAAGTTGAGTGAAGACACTCGCAAACGCATTGATATTATGTGTGAGACTAATGATGGCTTCCGTATTGCTGAAGCCGACTTGAAGCTGCGTGGCCCAGGTGACCTGGAAGGAACGGCACAGAGTGGAATGGCTTTCGACTTGAAAATTGCGGATATTGCTCGCGATGGGCAGTTGGTGCAGATGGCTCGTGACGAGGCTCAAAAGGTGATTGCTGAGGATCCTATATGCCAGTCGGAACGTTATTCTTTGTTGTGGAATCGGCTGCGTGAATTGAGAAAAACAAATGTTAATTGGGGTGTCATCTCTTAAAAACGAGTGCATTTTGGCCGAATAAGTGTTAAAAGACCCCAAAAAGAGAGGCATTCTTTGTCGCCTCTCATTTATTTTTAGTAATTTTGCATCCGAAATATTTTGGTTCTTTCACGGATTCATTCACTTGCAATGGACTCTTGTAAGAAAGATTTACCTAAATGAAAAAAACTAAGACCGAATGAAGATTCTAAAGAAAGTGAGGAAAATTGCGTTGGTATTTGCGTCGCTGGCCGTTATGCCTGTGGCAGGTCAGGATTTGTTAGCAAGCCAAGCACCTATCGACCGTAAAATGAAGTCTGTTGATTCCATTGCTCTCCAACGTTTATTGGAGATTGAGGAATGGGAATCACCAGCCGCTGAACTATATGAAGACTGGGACAATGTGTATGCACATCGCCAAACGTCTTTACCCGACTCGTTCCGCATTGATTTGCGTGACTTTTGCATGCCTACGCCAAGCCGCGTTATCACGTCGAACTTTGGTCCTCGCTGGGGACGTCAGCATAAAGGACTTGACGTGAAGGTTTATATCGGCGATACTATTCGCGCTGCTTTTTCTGGAAAGGTCCGTATCGTTCGTTATGAGCGTAAGGGATATGGCAAATATGTAGTTATCCGTCATGCAAATGGGCTGGAGACTATCTATGGACACATGTCGAAGCAACTGGTGACAGAGAATCAGGACGTACGTGCTGGTGAACCTATTGGATTGGGTGGCAATACTGGACGTAGTACAGGTTCTCACCTCCATTTCGAGACACGTCTCTGTGGTGTGGCACTTAATCCTGCTTTGATGTTCGACTTCCGTAACCAGGATGTGGTGGCCGATGAGTATGTCTATCGCAAGAGCACTTATAGCAAGGAAGCTGCTTTGGCAACTCGTCTTCGTGGCGCAAATGGTCAGTATGGATATAACCCTGCTGATGTGAATAGTGACAGAAGTACGAAGAGTGAGGCTAATGAACAGGTTGCTAACACTCGTTATCATAAGGTGAAGAAGGGTGAAACGCTCTCTGCTATTGCACGTAAGCATGGTACTACAGTGAATGAGCTTTGCCAGCTTAACCGAATCAGCAAGACTGTACGCTTGCATCCAGGACAAATCCTGAAGTACAATTAATAGGATATATATTCTTATATATATAATAAGAGGTGACTTCATATTAATGGAGTCACCTCTTTCAGTTTGTCTTATAGTATCAAATGCTATTTTGTGGGTGGCCGTTCATGAAGGCACGTATATTATCGGTAGCTATGTCAATAAGGCGTAAGCGTGCTTCACGTGTAGCCCAAGCAATATGTGGCGTGATATAGGCTGAGGGACAGTTGAGTAGCGGATTGTTGGTTGTGGGTGGTTCCTGCTCAAGCACATCGGCACAATAGGCTGCAATCCGCTTGTTTTTGAGCGCATCTGCCACAGCCAATTCATCGATTAGCGGGCCACGTCCAGTATTAATGAGAATGGCTGACGGCTTCATCAGAGCCAATAGCTCTTCATTTACCAAATGATGGGTAGCTGGGGTGAGTGGGCAATGCAGGCTGATGACATCACTCTGCTTGAAGAGCTGGTTGAGATTTTCCTTTGCGATATAGGTGGGCAATTCTGACGCAGTCTTGCTTGTCAGCGCTGACACATGCATCCCAAAAGCATGAGCAATGTTTGCCACTCTCATGCCAATATTGCCTAACCCTACGATGCCCATCCGCTTTCCTGTCAGTTCTATGAGCGGTGTGTCCATATAGCAGAAGTCCTTACTGGCTGTCCAAGCACCTTTCCTGTTCTGCAGGGCATAATGCTCTGGACGATTGCTGACGGTTAGCAAGTGGGCAAAGACCATTTGAGCGACGCTGTCTGTGCTATATGCAGGAACATTGGTCACACTGATGTTTCGTTGATGTGCTTCCTCTATGTCGACAACGTTATATCCTGTGGCCAGCACGCCAATATACTTCAGTCGTGGCAGCTGTGCCATCTCTTCTTTTCCGATGCGCACTTTGTTGGTGAGCACGATGTCGGCATCCTGTAGGCGAAAAACAGTATCACTGGGGCAGGTCCGTTCGTAAACGGTTACCTGTCCCAGTGATTCAAGTTCTTTCCAAGTCAAGTCGCCGGGGTTGGCTGTAAAGCCATCGAGTACGACAATATTCATAGTCCCATTATTCACCGCGGAATCTATAAGGGCCTAAACCTGGGTTGTCGCCTAAATATTCACCATCGTCGTAGTGAATAAGGCGCTGGTTCAGTGTGTCGCTACGCATCAACTCCTCATTCAACAGGATGTCGTTGTAGTTAAGCATAGGAATCACGATACCAAAGATGCCCAATCCGCATCGCTTGCCTTCAGGACGGAGGTTGTTGCGCAAGGTAACGGTGGAATAGAGGGGATGGTAATAGTAGTCCAATAGGTTGTACTTGTCAAACGCTTTCATCAGGTCGTCACCCTCTTTCAGCGAGTCAGCATGCGTAAAGATGTAACGTGTATTGGCAACAATGTCGTCAATCCAGTCATTGCTGAGGCTGTCGCGTTCCTCGATACATTGGCGAATGTCATCGCGCATTTCGCTTTCCATTGTCTCGCTGGACGGGCGTGTCAGCCAAGCTAAAAGGATGAGAATGCCAATGATGCACGTTGCAATAATCAACTGACCCAAGCAACTGTGGGTGAACTCATGGGTCAACGTTTCTTTCTTGCGGTATGAACCGCGATCGGTCTGGTACATGGGGTCTGTTATTAAATTTAGATTAGAAATTTGAACTATGAATAAGGTTCATAAACTCCTGTCGAGTTTTTGCCTGATTGAATGCACCACTGAACTCGCTGGTTGTGGTGATGGAATTTTGCTTCTGTATTCCCCGCATCTGCATGCACATGTGCCGAGCCTCGACAACCACCATTACGCCAAGTGGGTGTAGGGTCTGCTCGATGCATTGCTTGATTTGTAGGGTCATGCGTTCCTGCACTTGCAGGCGGTGGCTAAAGATATCGACGACACGGGCAATCTTCGACAGGCCTGTGATGTAACCGTTAGGGATATATGCCACATGAGCCTTTCCGTAGAAGGGTAGCATGTGGTGTTCGCAGAGAGAGAAGAAGTCGATGTCCTTGACAATGACCATCTGTGAATAGTCCTCCTTGAATAGTGCATCGGTCAGCACCTTGTGGGCATCCATTTCATAGCCGCGTGTCAGCACCTGCATGGCTTTCGCCACACGCATCGGTGTCTTTAACAGCCCGTCACGAGTGGTGTCTTCGCCCAGCAACTCAAGTATCTTCTTGTAGTGCTGTTCCAGTTCTTCGAGTCCTTCCCTAAATTCGTTATCAGTTGTCATATTAGTGATTTAGTACTGTAGGGTGATTTTTCCCTTCACAATAGTAGTGGTGGAGAATCCCATCTCCCTGAGTTCATTCCGCTTTTGGCTGGCCTCTTCATAGGTCTTGAAGTTGCCTATTCTACAGATCCAACGCGGAGAATAGAAGTGCACATAGACTTGCTCTTCAGGAAATAGTGTCCTCAGTTGGTTGCCTATCTGCTCTGCCTGCTGCCGGTCGCGTCTTGAGTTTCCGCCGGCATATACCTGAATGCGATAGCCGTTGGTACGATAGGTGCGACGGGGAGCGATATTGATAGAGTCAGGTTCATGATTGCTGCCGATAGTTATTGAAGTGTCGGTCTGGTGCTCCTGATTGTTGGCTATTGGCCTTTCCTCTGGCACCTTCACCGTTTTCTCTTCGTCATTCTTCTTTGCAGGCTTCTCAGCTTCGTTTTTCTTGGCAGGTTTGCTGGCCAATTCACTCTTTTGAGTAGAGACTTTTGTCTTCTTTTCGTTCGTGATGACTGGCTGAGGCCCATTTACGAGATTGTCGATATCAGCATCTTGGTGTATGGTCACAACGCCTTCTCCCTTAACTTGCTTTTGTAGTCTCTGGGTAAAAGTTTGTGCCGATACTGGACTAAAAAACAACGAACAATGAACAATGAACAATGCCATCATCATCCATCTGCATTTTGTTGGTATCATCTGATTTCTCTGCATGGCTGTTTTTGTCATTTTTCGTTCATTATTCATTGCTCGTTGTGATTAATTATAGATGCAAGGGCTTATTTGAAAGCGTCAATAATACCCTTGAAGTCAGCAGCTTTCAGCGAGGCACCGCCAATAAGTCCACCATCGATGTCGGGCTTTGCAAACAGCTCAGGAGCGTTTGAAGCCTTGCATGATCCACCATAGAGGATGGTGGTATCGTCGGCTACAGCCTGACCATACTTCTCGGCGATGATAGAACGGATGTAAGCGTGGATTTCCTCAGCTTGCTCAGCAGAAGCGGTCTTGCCAGTACCAATGGCCCAGATTGGCTCATAGGCGATGACAATCTTGCGGAAGTCCTCTTCAGCGAGGTTGAACACAGAGCCCTCGAGCTCAGCCTTCACTACCTCGTTCTGTTTGCCAGCCTCACGCTCATCAAGGCTCTCGCCGATGCAGAAGATAACCTTCAAGTCGTTCTTCTGAGCCAACAGCACCTTCTCTTTCAGAATCTCAGGGGTCTCCTTATAGTACTCACGGCGCTCAGAGTGGCCCAGGATGACATACTGTGCACCCGTCGACTTCACCATCTCAGCACTTATCTCACCCGTGAAGGCACCCTTCTCCTTGTCGGCGCAGTTCTCAGCACCCAGACCGATGATATTCTGGTCGAGGAACTGGGCGATGCTTGCCAAATGAATAAACGGAGTGCAGATTACCACACCACAGTTGGGCTTGTCGGCCTTCAGTGTCTCATTGAGCTCTTTGGCAAGAGCGATGCCGTCCTGCAGATTCATGTTCATCTTCCAGTTGCCGGCTACGATTTTCTTTCTCATAATTTCTATTTATTTTAGGGTTGTTGAGTTAAATTGTCATTGTTCTCAGTTTTCTTCAATCTCATAGGATTCTTTTTCCGCACCCATTGGGACCACATCCATATACGGTCGGCTATGGTAAGCAGAGCTAACGGAAGCACGAAGCCAATCAATAGCCATAGTATCTTTGTTCCTACATCATCCTTTGGCATCTGCCCTATCTCCATCTGCTCCAACGGTTTCGATGCAACCATCATCTCCATTTCCGGTAGTTCGTTATGGCC
>Ga0326513_10000705_pt1 | contig 28530 bp, 48 predicted proteins | sample 2_2465_0518_D_FD_203654 | JGI IMG/M metagenome (GOLD analysis project Ga0326513, IMG submission 203654) | Bovine rumen microbial communities from UC Davis, California, United States - 2_2465_0518 | ecosystem: Host-associated > Mammals > Digestive system > Stomach > Rumen | place: USA...
GTTTCCCTATGGCATAGATTTAATGGCTATAGCCCCCCTCCAAACCTTTATTTTTATTTTATTCGTAGTTATTAACATTTATTAGCAGTTATAAACATTTGCAAACATTTTATTTTTTTATAATTAAGTTGCCATTATCATCAAATTCATATTCATTTCTAAGTGATACGTTTGGATGATGAATGTTTTCATGACATTCTTTGCATACACCTTCAAGATTATCTTCATTTAGAGTAATGTTTTTATCGTATACATTAGAATCATTTAAAAATATTTTATGATGAACTATTCCTGTTCTTCTTTGCTCTTTTGGCAAGTAGTCATTTATTCCACTAACATACACAGGCTTATTACATATAGCACATAAACAATGCTGCTTTAACCATACATTCTTTCTAACTTGCTTCCAAGCTTTAGAATGATAGAAGTCTTTTCTTATTCCATAGCTCATTATTTAGTTTTCTTAATTGCCTTCTTTATATTGCTAGTGTTTTTGACTGCTCTCTCTATTTTCTTTTCTTCTTTAATAGTTTCTACTATTCTAACTAATCCTTTAGATAATAAATGTTCTGCTCTTTCCTTAGTAGTAATCCATTCATTTCTGTTAGGATGTTTTTCAGGTTCATCATATGGAGTATCTAAACTTCTTACTTTTCTTTCATCTTCTTCTAAATCATAGAAGTTTTGAATGCATTGAACTTTCACTTTCATTTTTCTTTCCTCCTCGTAATAGCTTGGATTTTTAGTAAATAATTTATCATATCTATCTTCTAATCTTTTATATTCAAATTTAGGTATGTTATTTATCTTGCTAGCTACTTCATTTACATTGCTACAATCAAATTCTACTATGTAGCTATTTATTCCATCTTTAACTCCTATTTCATCTAAATATGGTAATGGAGTAGTTATTATAGGAATGTTTCTATATAATGCTTCTTTTAATGTATATGAATCAGCTTCACTATCACTCAATAAACAAACGTAATCAGTTTGATTCAACCATTTAGAAATATCTAATCTATTTTTTATAAATATTATGTTAGGCGTTAATTTTTCAGGTATAGCGTTTGTATCACCTGTAATTATGTACCATATATAATTTACATTAGCTTTATCTAAAGCCTTTGCTAATTTAATAATTCTTTGAGGTCCTTTATGTTGATGTAATCTTGTTGCAGATACAATAACTATTGTTTTGCTTTCTTCTATTGTTAAAGGATTTCTGCAAAGCATTACTTTATTAGGTGCTAGATAATCTTTCATTTTTTCTTTAAGATAATCTGTTATTGCTATAAATGAAGTTATTCTATTATTAGGCTTTGGCTTATGATCATATATAGCATTTGTATAATCGGCATGTATTGTTTGATATATTTTAGCATTTTCACTTATATATGGAATTATTGATTGGTCATAATTTATTATTGCTACATCACATTTTATTTTTTGATTAGTATGTATATATAACTTGCAGTATTTTCTAATTCTTTCTGCTTGACCTGCATCACATCTTTTACTAACAACTGCTATATCTAAATTATGATATTTTTTGACTAATTCATAAACGTATGTTTCTATACCACCTAAAGCACTTATATTAGGCATATATATTATGTTTGAATGTTCTATCATAAATTATTCACCATCTCATTACATGATTTCATATAAGATTTTAAATCATTAATCAAAATTTTTTTATATTCATCATTTGTTGTTTTATTTATTAATCTAAATAACTCACCACAATATTCAAATCTATACCAGCGCCATTTTGGATTATATGTTGTTGAATTTTTATTATCACGATTCCAAATATGTGTAGTTCTTCCTAATGAAGTTATTTTCTTTGAGTTCATTATTAATTCAAAATTTTGGATTCTATCTTCAAATAATGTTCCTTCTGGAAATAATGATTCTAAATATATATCTCTTTTAACTACCTTTAACCACGCAGCTGGAAAAGAAATATTAAATGATTCAATTAAATCAGTTGGATTTAAAACAACCTCGTTAACAATATTATCATTTAATAACAAACCAAATCCTAAAAACATAACATCTTCATCAGTTATTTTATTATTAATATCTTCTAAAACATGATTATCTTTTAACCAATCATCACAATCAATACATAAAATATAATCTCCAGTTGATTCAGTTATGCCAACGTTTCTAGTTCCACCAGATAATCTTTTAGATTTATTTAGAAGTAATTTAATTTTTTTATTGTTTTTATATTTATTTTTAATGATATTGTATGTATCATCAGAACTAATATCATCAACTACTATTATTTCAAAATTTTTATATGTTTGATTTAATACACTATCAATACACTTACATATCCATTTTGAATTATATGATGGAATAACTATGCTATATTTCATATTAACCAAACATCCTATCTATATCTTCTTGAGTAGCGTTCTTACTTGTTTCTTCAACCGAAGAAAGTAAAATATTCATTAAACTAATGTAAGACATTTCTTTCATATCATCAAATGTTATATTAAGTCTTTTAGCTAATGCCACTACTTCAAATTCATCAACCTCTTCACTATTAGTTTTGGGAAGGTTAACTTTCTTCAACTTTCCCTGTTGAAAAGGGTGTTATAGCAAGTTCTATTACTTCATTAATCCAAGAAACTTTTTCAAATAAGCTTCCTTGTAATTGTTTTAAAAATTCTTCATAACTTGAAACTTGATTCTTATCGTATTCTTCAATCATTACATAAGCTATTTTTAATATTTTATCTATTATAGTTTCTGCTATTTCTAAATTTTCCTGATTTTCCTTTAATTGTAAACCTTTAAATTCTCCTAAATCTTTTAATAAACTATTTCCTGTAAAATTTTTATAAGCAAATGGAGTAAATGCACTCGATTTCATAATAAAATCTTTACCAGTTATTTTAATTGTTTTTATCATATTTTTTCCTTTCTAAGTGAATTATAAACCCGTATCATAATATTATCACTTTGCTTTACCACCTCTAAGAGGGACACCCATTTATTATTTAATCTTTGCAACTTTTTTTAAATTCTTCAGTTTTCCTTTTGATTCTTGCCTTAAATTCTCTTTGCCATTTTTCTTTTTCTGCTGCTTGCTTTAATTCTAATGCATTTTTTAAATATTTTAAAATGCTTACTTCAGGTATCATATCAACTACATCATATTTTATTACTATGGCTTTATAATAGATTTCTGCATCCATTTGATTAATAAAATCATTAACTTCTTCTTCATTTTCTTTTAACGCTAAAAATCTAACTCCCTTTTTTCTATCATCACCATAAATTTTATAAATATAATTCATATTATTCTCCTTTTTAAGAACTATAAAGCATATATAGGAACAGATATATGCTTTATACTTCCTAAAATATTTTCTTTTCTAGAAACCTAGTTTTAGGGGTTAAATCGTGTTCTAGGCTTCTAGCAAAGGAAAAAATATAAAATAAAAAAAGGAATCATTTTAAATTCCTTTTCGCTTCTTGTAGGATAACATCCTACACTAATAATATATCACTATAAAACGTAACATTCGTTATCATTTTCTTTTTTTTTGAATCTAGCATATTTAACTCTAGACACTCCAGATGCTCTATAAAGTAATTTGTCTATCTTTTCCCATGGGTATTTTAATTCATTATGTAAATAATATATTAAACCTATTTCATCATATTTGCTCATTCGTTGCATTTCTTTTAACATATAAGTTTTATAAGCTTCTATAGATAATTGAATACTATATATTTTTTCATCGCATTCTTCATCTTTAATTGCATAATGAGTAAAACTATCAAAAATATTGTTTGTCTTTGAAGTAAGTATTTTGTCATAGTTGCTACCAGTTGGCTGTGTCTTTAAAAAGTTTATTCTTTTCTTTGTTAAGTATAGTTCTAACTCGTTTTGCAATTCCTCTATTAAATTTTTGCATTCTACTAAAGTTAGTTTCTTTTTCATATTATTTCCTTTTCTTTAATTCTTTTGGTTTTTCTAATTCAACGTACATTTTTACTATTGGCTCTTTATCTATTTCAGTTTCTAAAATCATTGCCTTTTGATATTTAGATGAATCTAATGTATCTATCATTGAGTCCATTTCTCTTATATCATAAAATGCTCGTATAAATTTATATTCAAACCCCATGAATCTTGGCTTAGCCCATAATTCGTATTGCATTAGTCATCATCTCTTTCACGCATTTTTTCTTCCATTTCTTCTTCAATTGCTGACATTTTACATACAGCGTAAATGATGACTCCAAATACTACTAATAATATTCCTGCCATTATTAATAAAATTATTTCCATTTTGTACCTCCACTATTCCAATTAAATTATACCCCCTTTAATTTGTTTAATAAATACTTTTATCATTTCCTTTTTAATATGCTTAATAAATCTAAATCGCTAAAATCTAATTCTTTATATTGTTTTATATATTCTATTGCTTTATCTTTTCTTTCTTGTAATTCTTTATATTTTTTCATAAGTTTAGTATGCTTTTCATTATATTCCTGTTCTGCTTGTTTTTGATATTTCAACTCTTCTTGTAAATTAGTTATGTAATCTAATAATAATTTTAAATCATATAAACTAAACCATCTTTCCCAATACATATCATCTTCTTTAATCCAAGTTTCTACATTTTGTTTTAATTCTTTAATACTATTAAAATGGTCTAATTCTATTTCTTTTATTTCATCTTTCAAAATAATCACCTTCAAGATGCTTTAAATAACTTTTTTTATCATAAAGTTCAATATTTTCTTTTTTTACTTCCACTATTTCAAAATAATGTTGACCAGTCCAATTATTACTTTGTATTTTGTCATATTTTTCCATAACTTCTTTTGCTTTTTGTTCATCATCAAATATTCCTAGTATTGCACTTTGTTCTCCACATTCAATACAACCTATATCTAACACTACATATTTCATTATTACTCACCTACTTTATACATATTGTTTTCTAATTGCTCGTGTGTAACAACATATTTTAAAATGTATTCACCTGATTTAATCTTTTCAATGTATTTTTCTAATTCATCTAGTGTTTCAGGTATTCTAGGAACTACTATTCCACCACAATCATCAGGACTAATATCAATATATAACAAATCCATTGGCTCTAATAATTCTATTATGTTTGAATTTGATTTGGTAATATCTTCTTTGTAATACCATTGTCTTTTAACTAAATATAAATCTTCTAATTCAGTTTGATTATCAATTAATTTTATTTTACCTATTATTCCTCTTTTTGTTCGCACATAATCTCCTACACTCATTATTACTCTCCTTTGTTATTTAAATAAATCTTATCTACAGGTGTTGCTTTATCTAAATTGTAACCATTTTCTTCTACTGGTATTTTAAATAATTTACTATATTCTCTTGAAACAAGACTACCTATAACAACTACTTCTCTTTGGCCTGTTTTTACATTTTCTAATTCTAAAGCAGGATTATTTATATAACCTAGTGCATAATATAATTTTCCATTTTTAATGAAATATTGTCCTAAATCTTCTCTTTTCATACTTATTCTCCTTTGCTTTCTAAATTATTTCTAAAGTGCAACTAGAATAATTTAAACCATATTTACAACTTAATTTTTTATCACTATTAGTCCAAATATGTATTAGTCCATTTTTATTTATATCTAAATGCAAATCACACATATCATAATTTCCTGATAATAATTTACTAAATACAGGTTCAAAGTCAATTACATCACTACAACAACTTATTAAATAATATTTATAGTCTTTTAATTCTTTATCATAATCTGTATGTCCTATTACATTCATTAATCTATAACCACTATCATGTAATTTTCTTTCTTGAATTATATAAATTCCTTTAAATAATGGTATTTCATCTCCATATTTAAGCTCTACTGCTTTGTTTAATAGTTCTTGTGTTTGTTTATTTCTCATACTTATTCTCCTTTTTTTCTCTAATTTTCTACTATTACCCATGGTGTAGTTTTCCCACTTGCAATCCAACCTGTTTTATAGTCTTCATAAATCACTTTATACCAATCGTATGTGTTGCCCTCGTGAAATTCTACTACTTGATATTTTTCACCTTTATATACCTTTTTTATAGGCTTATTATTCAAGTCTATTTCTTCTCTTAGGTTTATATATTCTGCATCTATTGTTACTGTGTATATTACCTTATTTTCTAATTTTTCTTGTTCTTTATCATGTGATACGTTTGTATATATTACACCTATAAAAAATACAATTATATAAGTTACTATCAATATTGATATTTTTTTTGCCATTTTTCTTTCACCCTTTATTCTATTAATATTTTGAAATCAGAAGTTCAAGCATATTACTTAAACTTCTATTTTCTTTTTTTGCTATTTCTATTAGCTTTTGCCAATAATTTTCACCTATACATATACATTTTCTTTTTTTCATATTTATTCCTTTCTAAAATGGTAGGTCGTTAGAATTTATTTCTATTGCATCGCCAAACTCTTGAAAAGGGTCTCCTGCAGGTTCTTCTTTCACTTCTTCTTTAGTTTCTTTCTTACTTAAGAATTGTGCTCTTTCCCCTATAACGTCTGTTGAATAATGCATTTGCTTGTTTTTATCTTCATAACTGCTTGTTTGTATTCTGCCTTCTATTGATACTAGCATTCCTTTATATCCATATTTTGCTAGGTTTTCTGCTGCCTTACCAAATACTATTATACTTGGATAATCAGTACCTTCATTTTGCCTATTTATTGCTATGTTAAATTTTACTATTTTAGTTCCGTTTGAGTTTTCTCTTAGTTCTAAGTCTTTAGTAACACGCCCTATTAAATTTACACGATTTATAAGTCATCATTCCTTTCTTAATTTCTTACTGCCTTGAAGCTCATTTAATTCTGCTTTAAGGTTTTTTATTTCCTTTTTAGTTCTTCTTATTAATTCACTTTTTAAGTAAGGTAAATGTTGTATTTCTTTAATTTTGTCTTTCATATTTTTCTTCTTTCTTTTAATCCTTATCTATTAACTTGCCTTTAAATAATTTCTTTTTTCTATAATCTTCCATTGATATTGTCTCGGCTTTTGCTATTTCTTTTTCTTTTCCTAGAATGTCTACACTATCATATAGCTTTAATAAATTATTATGATATTCTTCTTCAACCATTTCTAGTTTTGCTTTTAAATATTCTATCTCGTTTTTGTTAGCTCTTATCTTTTCTATAAGTATTAATTGTTCTGTGTTCATTTCTCTACCCTTTTCTATAGGCATACTAGAGGTTTAATCCTCTAGCATACCTCCTTTTATAGTCCAATTGTCTTTCATATCTTGTTCTATTTCTTCTTTTTCTTGTTTTAAGTTCATTAATTTATTTGTTAGCTCCCATAGTATTTCATCTATACACTTAGCATCTATATAAGCTTTATTACCTTGTATCTTTGCTTCATAATCTGTTCCTGTGTATTCTTTGATTTCTTCATATTCTCTTTTGAATAGTTCTAATTTCATCTTTTTTCCTTCTTTCTTTATATAACTATTATATAACTTTTAATTACAATTGTAAAGTATAAATTTACATTTGAGGTTCTTTATACTCTTTTTTTAGTTTTTCTATTTCTAGATCGTCTAAGGTTTCAATTCCTAAGTTCTTAGCTTCCATAACGCAACCATCTAGTAATATTGCAAACTCGCTACTATTCATCTTATGTGAAGGTTTATATACTATGTATGAATTAAACGTGTTGTTATTATTCTTATAAGTTCCTATCTTTTTATAATAGTCAAAATAATTATTTGGATTAACACTTTCTAGCATTGCTATATACTCACATTGTCCATAGTCTTTCATCAAATTATAGTGTTCTTCTTCTTTTGATATTCTCATTGCATTTGCTATTTGATTTACTAACACCCAATAGTAAGCATTTGCTGTTAAACTTCGTTTGCTCTTATAATTTCCTATTTTTGACTCTTTTAATAGGTTCTTAGCTAAATTAAAGGGTGTTTTGAAGAAATACCCTAGTAAGTCTTTTCGTGTCCCTACGAGCTTTAAACCGACTTCTATGAGTTCTTCTTCTTTAAACCTTTTTATTTTTTCAATTACTTCGTACACTTAGCCAACTTCTTTTCTAAAATCTTTTTGCAGTCTTTTAATTGTTCTAATGTTAATTGTGTATTAGTCTTTACTTCATAATGAGTTAATAGTTCTTCTAAATCTGTATCGGTTTCATTTATTAGATTGCTTACTTCTTGCCATAAGGTTATTTTTTCTTTTACTTCATCTTCTGTTTCAACTTGTTTATTAGTTACTAATTCTATCATTTGTTTTACTCGTTCATCTTTGCCATTTTCAAGTACCCAGTCTAGATAGCTTTCTCTTTCTTCTTGAACTTCTTTTATTGTCTTACCTTCATATTTACCAAATGTGAACTTATACTTTTCTGCTTCTTCTAATGTTGGAGGTGTATCAGGTAGGTCTTCACCTATGTATAGTTTTAATCCTAAGCCAAACATTGCCATGTTCTTAGTTAAGCATCTCATTATAGTTTTGTTAATATCAAACATTGTAGCAGGTTCTACTTTGTATTCACCTCTTTTTGTTTTATATGTGTATGCGTGGTTAAGCATTGCTTTATTGTTTGAATCCATTACTGGCAACCACATTTCTTTTGCCTTGTCTTTTACTCTTACTTTAGTAAATACCATATAACCTGTTAGTTCATCATATACGTATGGTTTACCTTCAAAACGTTCTATTTCATATTCCCAATCTTCGTAAGTATCAGTCATTATTTTTACAGCCCACGCCCAACTTAGATACGTTAAGCCATTCTTTTCTTCTGTCTTATCACTTACATCTATATTCCATAAATCTTCAAAAGTAGTGCTTTCTACTTCTTTTCTTTTTAAAACTTGTTCTTCTTCCATTACTTTTTTGCCTCTTTCTCTAATTTTCTTAATTCTTTTTCTAATTCGCTTACTGTATCAAATTTCTTTAGTTTCTTATTTACTTCTATCAAGTATTTGATATATTTAATATCTTCTTTAATTATTTCTTTTTTCATCTTTTTTCCTCCTAATGTTTTATATAATATAAAATTGCTAAGCTTAGCATTATGATTACGCTAGCAAGCGTAAGAACTAATATCTTATCCATATTGTTCCTCGCTTGTTAGTGTTCTGTACTTTTCGTCTCTTTCGTTTTCTATGTTTTGTATTTCTTCTTCTTGGTGTTCTATTTCTTCTAATAGTATTTCTACCATCGTTTGAATTATATCTGCATCTATATAGAATTTATCTCCTACTTCTGTTACTTCAAACTTTCTTATTTTTAGTAGTCTTAGAATTGTTCCTCGTTCTAGTTCTATTTTCATTTCTTTTCTTCCTTTCTTTATATACTAATTATATAATATGTATATTATTTTGTAAAGCATAAGTTTACATTAAACTATAAGTTTTTTTAATTTAAGCTTAAAATCGTCACGTTTTCTTTGCTCTATAGCTAGTTCTTGCTTGCTATCATCTCTAAATATTTTTTTATTACAATGAGTGCATATTACATATTCTTCGAATGTAGGCACTAACTGAGTATGCCCACATTCACATTTTTTCTTATATTCTTGTTCTACTTCATAGTATTGTTCTCTTTTTGATAAGTTTCTCATAGTCTTAATCTCCTTTCTTTTATATAGTCAAAGCATTCTTTTCTGGTTCCGTTAAATAGAACGTGTATTGATAAGCTTCCTCTTTCTTCTTTAAATTTTTCAATAGTTTCTATAACTCTATAATCATTTGTAGCTTTTACTACTTCAATTCTCTTCAAGTGAATACTCCTTCCATTTTTTACCATTTTCATAAATCCATTTACTATAGATTTGTATTCCCTCTTGTCTTAAATCTCTTATAGCCTCTCTTAATGAGAATGTGTTTAGATACATTATTGCATCTAAATTAGTTATTTTTTTATGCGTTCTTAAATATTTCAAAACTCTTTCTTTTGTGCTCATCTTTAAACCTCTCTTAATTCCTTTATTTTTTGTCTAAACTCTTCTTCTGTATCACAATATCTTCTATAGAAGTCTACTGCGTACTCATAATCTTCTTTACTTAATTTATCGTTCTTTGCGCTTTCTAATTTTTCTTGCCAAGCTTCCATAGTGTCTTTAGGCATATTGTTTAATATTGTAACTAAGTATTTTAAGCTATCTTTACATTGACTTTTAGCAATGCTTATTGCTTCTTTTAACTTCTTTTCTGTGTACTTTTTAGGTAGTATAAACTTTTCTATGATTTCATAATCATAAGGGCTTAAAATAGTTCTATAATCTGATTGAATGATATCTACTAATTCCTGAATGCTCATCTTTTCACCTCACTATATTGGGTTGGGTTGGGTTCTAACTCTAACTCTATCTCTAACTCTTTCTCTTTCTCTATCTCTGTGTAACTTTTTGTAACATTTTGTAACAAAGTTACACTTTTGTCTCTTTTTTGTCTTAATTTTCTCATGCTTTCTGCATTTCTTGTTTCACTACCTATGCAGTTTTTTGTTTCTACTAATTCATAAATAAAATTATCTTTTTTATTCATTAATCCTGTGTTTAATAAGTATGTTATTGTCATTCTAACATCTTCTACTTCTTCATCTATTTGTAACGCTATTTCTTCTTCAAATGTATCTTCTATACCCTCAAAGTATAGGTTACCTTCATCTTGTAAACTAAGTAATTGCATCTTTAAATAGATTATAGTGTAAGTATCTCCACCTGCTATTTTTCTTAGTTTCTTTATTCTCTTTTCAGTAAAGAATGTGTTTTTCAATTTAAGCCAATAATATCTTTTATTTTCCTTCATTTTTAGCTACCTTTTCTAGATAAGTTTTATATAAATGCATTCTATCATACATTCTTTGTAAGCATTTTATTTCTAAACTAAGCTCGTCTAATTCTATTTTTAATTTTTCTAATACTTCATCTACATTTTTATATATTTTTAATTCTTCTAACATTTTTTATTCTCCTTTTCTTATTGGTTCTAATACTATTTTGTCTTCATAAACTTTTACTTTAAAATCATAGCCCCATTTGTTTATAAAAACTTTAGGAATAATCATTTTATTTAAAGTTTTATCTGCTTTTTTTCTAAGCACTAATATTGGTTCGTTCATTTTCTACCTCCTTTACGTTGATATCATTATAATACTTATATAGGTATTATTCAAGCTAAAAAAAATTTATTTTTTTGATTTTCCATAGTGTAAATGTTTAGCTTTTGAATTTCCTGAAGTTCCTATTTTTCCAATAATACTTCTTTTATTTATTTTATTTTCTAAATCTTCTTCTATTTTTGATATTGTTACTATACTTGTTAGTGTACATATAGTTACGAATATTATAGGTGCTAGTAATTGATTAATAGTGCCATACATTAATATTCCAATTATTTTAATATAATTCTTTATTGCTATTGTCCCTGTTATCATTGCTATTAATAATAAGCTAGCTCTTTTTATGTTTAATTTCATTTTTACTCTTTCCTTTCTTAATCCCCTGTGATATAATCTAATTGTTCTTATTTTCAGAACTTTTTTTCTTCGGCACACTTCGGTGTGTCTTTTTTTGTGCTATAAATTAGCAATTTCGTTACAAAATAATTTTCTTTCTGCTTTTGTTGCACCAATTATGTCAAATATTTTTATCATTGTATTTACTTTAATTAATCCTATATCTCTTTCATATTTATAATATGATTGTTTCGTAATTCCTAAAGCTTCTGCAACTTTAGTTGCTTTAATTCTTTTACTCTCTCTAAGCTCTCTTAATATTAATTTTTCCATTTGTTACTCCTTTCTATGCTTTAATAGTAACATATAAAATTACTAAAGTAAAGTATAAAATTACATTAAATTTAATTTTTAGCAAAATTATGTTATAATATATATGTGATTAAATATGAAATATAAAAGAGAAAAGCTAAGAAAATTAGAGAAAAATCGTTATTCAATTTTAACTGACAATTTAAAAAAATGCTATGTATGTAATAGCACTTTTAATATTGAATTGAACGAATTATTTGCAGGGGCATTCAGACAAAGGTCTATGCTATATGGTGCAGTTATACCTATGTGTCATTCTTGCCACCAAGACTTCCATAATCATTTTGATATGCAATTATATTATCAGAAAGAATATCAACGTGAATTTGAAAAGACACACTCTAGAGATGAATTTATATCTATATTTATGAAGTCTAGATTATAGCATAAAAAAAGAGGGGAGTTTTACCTCCCACATGGTTTTAACAAAGGGAACGGCATAGAGCTATTTCCGTTCCTTTTATATTATACTAAAACATTTCTATTGCATCAATAGTTTTTCCAATAATGCCTGCGTATGAATCAGCACCACTTCCATTCGAGTTTCTGCTATCTACCAAGTCAAGCCAATTTCCACCAAGTAAATGTACTCTATATGTAACGTATCCTTGACTAGACCATATTTTAACGCCATCTATAAGCTTTCCATATATGCCTGCATAAGAATTATCATCTTGATTATTATATGTCTTAGAATTGACTTTATCTAGCCAAGTGCCATCTTTAAGGTGTACTTGATATGTTATTTCTCCATTTACGCATTTAATCTTTAAACCACCCATAGCATTTCCTAAATTGCCTGCATAGTCTTTATTATTTACTACTTCAGGCAACCATTCACCCTTAGCGTTGTCGTATGCTTTGTAAGTTATATCACCTGTGTAGCCTGTAGAGCCACCCTCATCACCTATACGTTTAGTTAGATAAGGTTCTGGATTAATTCTAACGCCATTATTATTAAATGCTTCATAGTGTAAGTGTTTCCCATATGCGTTGCCTGTGTCACCCATATAGCCAATCTTTGTACTTGAATTAACTTTTTGATGTAGTTTAACATACACTTCGCTTAAATGTGCGTATCTTGTCTTATAACCATTTTCATGTCTTATGTCTATCATATTGCCATATGACTCCATACCCTTAGCACCTTTATTGTTTACATATCCTGTTTGAACGTATACTACTTCACCTGTGCAGTTTGCGTATACATCATCTGCACTTCCACCACGCCAACCTAAGTCAACGCCTGTGTGTCCATTGTTTCCATAATGTTGTTTTATTCTTTTTTCACTTTCATAAATAACTTTGCTCATAATTTTCTCCTTTTTTATTTTACCCCTTAAATTTTAGTTTTAAGGGGTTTTTATGTTTTCTTGATAATTTATATTAGTTTTTGTCTTTTGTGTCTGTATTGTCATTATTTGTGCTTGATTTAGCAAAATAATATGTGAATACCGATGTTATAAGATTAGTAACTAATAAAAGTAAGTTTTCTTGAATTGTAAAACCAAATAAATTAGCTATTATTATTACATACAATAAACCTACCATTGCTATTGTTATAAAGCTTTTTAAATCAGTCCAAAATTGTTTCATATGCCCTCCTATTTAAACAAATGAGGCAAGTTAGTCAATATTCCTGTTATAAACCATGCAAGCGAAGTTGTAAGTATTGCTCTTAATATTGACTTAGCTTTCTCACCCTCTTGATGTTCTAATTTAGTTAATCTATCGTTATGTTCATTCAGTATAGAGAGTAGCTTTTCACTGCCCTCGTGTACTGCTTCACGTATCAATTCTTTTAAATCATAATTAATTTTGATTTGTTCTATTTGTTTATCGTTATTAAGTTTCTCTAGAGTTTCTATTCTTTGCTCTATTTTTTCTATTCTTTCTTCTGTTGTCATATAGCACCTTTTATTATTCAAATCTATCTTTCATCATCTTGAGTTGATTCTGTTGGTACACTTCTTGTTTGCTCTATTGTATTTAAACTTCTAGTGACTGTGTCTGTTGTTTTTATATATTCTACTGTTATTGAAAGATTTGAAAAAGTATAATTTGGGTTTGTATAATAAAAGTTACCATTAGCATCTATTTGTACCCCAAATCCACCATAACCAAGAGGTATTCTACCACCTACGTTAGCATTTGCCTGTGTTCCTAATGCATCTATTTTTGTAACATTAGCAGGTGATATTCCTGAACTACCTAGACTAGAAGCACTTGTAGGATTATTAAAACTAAAAACTTTTCTATATAAAGGCTTACCGAACCATTTACCTATAACAGCTTCTTCTGTTGAATATATATTTTTATTATCTATTGTTTCATATAAACCATTATTATATATTTTTATATTTGGATTTGACATTACTGATAATTGAATTTGCCCTAATTCACTTGGTGTAATATTACTTGAATTATCATTATTTCTTATTGCAAAACATGCACTAGAAACTCCACTTATATAAAATGTATTTGTATTCCATACATCTGAACCTGTAAAATCAATGTTTTTGTTTTCATCATCAAATACTTGATATACTACATTGTATTTACTATTAAAACTTACTTTATATACTTTTGTGCTATCTAATTTGACTAGATTCTTTGTTCTTATTCTTGTACTAGAAGCTACCTTCAAATTATCAAAGGTAGTTCCTAGAGTATGTCCTATTGCACCTTGTTCAAATTCTCCTAAATCAACAATATCAGTATCTATCCATACTCCTGCATTAAAGCTTTCTGTTCCTACATTTAATGTATCAGTAAATTTATAGCCATCTACATTAATAGAAGATGGTATATAAGGTTCGTATGATAGTGCTGTACCCCCTATATTTAGCATTACATTTGTTACTTCACTTGGTGTAATATTACTATCATTTTGTTTACCTATAAGTAATTTAATATAATTAGTATTTGCAGGTGTTGTAAAAGTTCTTTGTACATTTACCCAGCCATCTGTTTGTCCTATTCTTGTTGAAGAACTTGTGCTTGCATTATAAAAATTTATAATAACTTTCATATTGCTTGGCACTGTTACAGTGTATGTTGTATTAGGTTTTACTGCAATGAAATTAGCACTTCTAACTCTTGTTGCGTTATCTTGTGGTAAGCCAGAATTATCAAAACCTCCTTGTTCAATAACTCCATCAAATAGATTTCTACTATGTACAAAGTTTACCTTATAATTACTATCTACGCTATTACCTACATTAACTCCGTTTACATAAGTAGCATCGTATATTCCTTGTTCTATTTTATTTAAGTTAGTAGCGTTTATTGGTGTTGTTTGATTAGGCAAATCTTGCCATGAAGTTTTAATATAACTCATATTATTCACTCTCCTTTATTGACTTTATTTCTTGTTTTAATATTTCTATTTCTTTGCGTTGTTCTTCTATAAGCTTGTTTTGTTCTTGTATTGCTTTGCAGCAAACACTTATAAAAGAATACAAATCTACATTTTCATTATCGTTACTTGTTACTTCTTTACTATATTTATATTTATTTCCAATAACAAAACCTATATGCTTTTTTTCAGTATCATCTTGTTCTTTTAAATGATATTTATAAATTTCTATATCGTTTATTATTTTTAATGCACTATCTTCAAATTTTTCAAAGTTTTTCTTTCTAAATTCAGAAGATGTTTGTTCTAAATTATTTACTTTTACTCTACTTGAGTTAGCATTTATAACATTAGTTTGATTTATTTTATAGCTTAATTCTTCACCACCTGAGCCACCCCATATATAAAATTCTGATGTAGGTGAGTTGTAAAGCATTGCAGTTTGATTTACTTCAAAATCTGTATAATTGTTACCATAAGGAGTTCGCCATGCAATACCATAAGAATTAAAGTCACAATTACCACTACTTGTATTTATAGTTAAGCCACTTCCTGAATAATTTGTACTAACTGAATCATTTTTTATAGTTAAACCATAGGAATTTACTGCTGAATAATTGTCTGCGTTAATGAAATCAAACGTAATATAGCTAGATAATAATTTATTGTTATTAGTATTGATATAATTTTCATCTATATAAGTTACTTTTCCAAAACTTTGAGGAATTTTTATTTTTGTTAAATTTGTTATTACTTCTTGAGTTTGATCGTTACATAAATAAATAATAGTATCTTCTGAACTACTATGTAACCAAACTTCTGTAGTATTTTCATATTGGTAGCCATGTCTATATCGAATTGAACCATTTTCAAAACTAATTAAAGGAACATGAGAAATAGAAACTCCAGTAGTGCTGCCATTAAAATTATCAGGGAAACTTAATTTAACATATTTGCCACTTACATCATCATTAATTTGTAAAGGTCTTACGTTATGTTCACCTGTATTACTATATACCAAAACAGAGTTTTCTGTTCCATCATCATATAGTTCTACATTGCCACCATCTATAACAACATTGTTTAAATTAGCATTAGTTGCAGTAATATTTCCATATTCATCTAATCTAAAATTACCAGATGAAATTAATAATTTTCCTACTGTGTTTAAATTTATTTTAGAGCCACCATTTAGAGTTATTTCATCTGCACTTGCATTTAACATTGAAATTAAAGTTCCATATTCATTTTTTCCAAGTTTTAATGATAAGTCACCTCTAATATCAGTTAATTCACCATTAACATCAGTTATTTGTGCATCTACATATGATGATATTTCAGTTGTTGTTATATTAATAGCATTGTTTAATTCAACCTTAGTAGCATATTGAGCTGTGTAAGCATTTAATACCATTAACCTAGCAAAAATAAAACCTTCACTATAACCTGTTAGTTCAACCTGATAATTACCTTGAGTTAACTCAAAATAAGGTTTAAATGTGTCTGTGTATGAATATGTAGTAATTACAGGTTCATTTAATAAATAAATTGTTCCATCCGAATTATAACCACATTTTTTAGTTATAGTTACTAAATCATTTTCATAATCTGCAACGAATGTATCGTAATTATCAGAATCATAATATAAAAGGTCTGTAGGTAATTCATAAGTAAATGTTTCATTAGTTGAAGTATTAGTGAATTTCAAAGTTCTTATTTTTAAGTATGTTGTATCACTTGGAAATAAACTTGAGTTTGGGTAAAGATAACTTATACTTGTATTTATAGGATGAATCTCAACTCTTATTGGATTACTAACTGCTACGTTTTGAAGTTCACTTGAATTAATAAAAGCAGTATCACTATTAGCTGATGTTGTAATATCTGCTATATCACTAATTTCAGCTTTTATTGTAGCTATATCACTTGTATTAGTTGAAACTTGTAAAGTCAAGCTATCATAGCCTTGAATCACATTAGTATTTAATACACCTGTTGTTATGAAATCAGCTACTATAGCACCATCCATAGTCATTGCTAGTCCATAAGGTCCATTTATTCCTGTACTTGAATAACCTAAACCATTTATATTCCAACGCCAAACCTTTTGTGCTGTGCTTGGATTGTCAGTGTCCATTATGTAAAGTTCATTATTAGTTTTATATACATAACCACCCATAGCACTTGTTATTAATTCTGTAGCTTGTTGCGAAGCTTGTTCTAAAATTGAACTTGGATTTATTTCTTCTATTTTTCTTTGATTATTATTAATAGTATTAGTTATGTTACTTTCTAGAGTTCCTATTTCAAATTTGTCTATTGTATCAGTTAATACATTATAAGTAGTTTTAACAACTCTAGTTGTATAATCTAAGCCTAAGATATTTGCTGTTATTGTATCACCTAGGTTAACTCTTTCTAAGTAAGCAAATTGATTTTTATATTGTTCTGTTTTACTTAGTTCTAACCAATCAACGCTAATTGAAATTTTAGGCTTATCTATTCCTTGAGTAAATAACTCATTAGCTGCATTTCTTAAAGCTGCGTAAGCATCTTCTATGTTTGTATATACACCTTCTTCAGTTGAGTTAGGGTCATATTTAATATTATCAAATTCTACTTTACCTATTCTTGGTGTAGGGTAATTATTAATTAAAGGTGAATCTACAAATTTTTCAGGTAGTAATAAACCATCAAAGCCAATAGGCATTAATCTTGTATATAAAGTAGTTATATCTATTTTAGTTTGAATTTCAGTTATATTCTTACCTGTTATTAATTTAACATGATTGTTATTTCCTCTTTGTGACAAAAATTTTAAAGTAAAATTATCACGTTCAAGTTCACCACCAAAAAGGTTAACCATTGAATTGTCAGCACTTCCTAAAATTGCTTCTATAGGATTCTTTCTGACATACCTCGCAGATTTACTTGCTGTTATATCACTATAAAAAGTAAATGGTGAAGTAAATTGAGTATGATTTAAAAGCCATGTCCCGAAAGCTTGACAAGATAAATTCTGAGGATATACATCAACTAAAATATTATTAATTAAATCGTATGTTATATGCAAAGCGTAAACTTGTATTTCATCAAAGTCTTTTGTAACTCTTGCTATTCTAAATAATTGTTCGTTATTATTTCCTACATTTATTTTGACTATATTCCCTTCGACTAAATACTCGCTTAATTTACCATTTACAGGGTATTCAAACTCTAAAATATAATCTCCATTTAAACTTTCACTAACATTAGCAGATAAGCAATCTCTTAAAAAACCATAACCATTCTTAGAAAAGTCATTTTCAATACTTGAGTATATTTTCATTTTTTGACCTCCTATAAGTAAGCTTTTTTGTATGTTATTTTAAAACTTGAAATAGTTCCTGTGTATGAGATTGTATTTTCATTAGGTTTAAGATAAGGAAAATTGCCACTCATTTGATTACTAACATTATGTTCTAAATCATCAGTAAATTCTTTAGCGTTGCAATCTAAATAATATGTTCTTGCTGAATCTAAATTATATAAATAAAATGTATTATTATTAAACGTAATAGTTAAATTTCCTGTGCCTTTTAATTCAATTAAAGGGTAAGTGTTAGCTGTTTGATCAATTTCAAAACTTTCACCTGTTGAAGTTATTGTCTTTTCAAAACTTTGAATAGTATGTGAAATAGGATTACATAACACTTGAATAGGAAATTTTCTGAAACCACTTGTTTCTATTGCTTCAAAGTCTATTTGATTGTTTATTATTCCTTCATATTCTCTTACACCATCTAAAGAAAGAGTTCCATAACCATCTAAAAATGATTTAATTTCATCAATTGAGTAAGTTTCATTAAAGTGGCAAGGTAAAGAAACTACGAAAGATTCGTAAGTTCCTTTATCTACCATTAATACACCATTTCTACCTTCAATGTCATAAGTATTAATTCTTTTTTTACCTTTAGTTATTGTTGGTATTTCTTCAACTATTATTCCTTTTGTGCTTAATTCAGTATTATTCCATTTAACCATTCTATTGACCTCCTGTAGCTAGTGAACTATTTTTTCTATAATATTCTAGTTCTTGTGCTAATGATTGAACATCTTGTTCCCTCTTATTATAGAATTTATCAATATTAATATAAAGAGGATTAGTATTTGCAGTTGGATTAATAATAGGGTTAACGCTTGTTTCAATTCCACTTGCAAGTTGCCTCATAGCATCATTTACTTCTTTTTCAGTATCTTCTAAGCCTTCAACGATTCCATCAGTGACACCCTCACCAATAAATGTACCAACCTCATCACGCATTAAACGTGAAGGTGAATGTATTCCAAATATTGACTTAAATCCATTTACTACAGCGTTTTTAACATTTGTGACTGCATTCCAAATGAATTGACCTATGTTAACAAAGCCATTTAAGATTCCCTTAACAATATTAGAACCTAGTTCTCCCCAATTTGTATTAGATATTATATTTACAAATGCATTTTTAACCTTGTTAATAAAATCCATTACCCATTGAGTTGCTTTAAATGGCAATTGAACGAAAAACTCTAAGGCTTTTTTTCCACCCTCTATTAAACCATTTGCAAATTTTGTGAAATTTTCACCTACATTTTTAGCAATATTTTCAAATGTTTTTCCAATAGCCGAGAAAATATTTGTTATAGTTTGAAATATTCCTTTAACTAAATTAGTAACTCCATCTCTAAACCATTCACAATTATTCCATAATAATGTTATTGCTGCAATTATACCCGATATAACTGCTATTATTGGATGAGATGTTATTAATGCAAATAATCCACTTGTTGCAGTTTTTATTAATTCTATTATTGGAACTATATTAGGCATTATAGATAGAATTGTTCCTATTCCTGATATAATTTTACCTATAATAATTACTACAGGTCCAACAGCTGCAACAAATAGCAAAATATTTGATATTAAATTTTGTAATGATGGGTCAAGTTGATTAAACCAATTCATAAATTCAGTTACTTTATTCATTATATTTTCTAATATTGGCATTAAAGCTTCTGCCAAATTTCCAGTTAAGACACTAATGGATTCTTTTAAGTTAGAAAGTTTTCCATTAAATGTTTCACTTTGCTTTTCCATTGCTTGAAAATACTTTCCACCCTCTTTAGATGCTGCTAGTAAAGCACCATTTAAAGAATCCCAAGTTATTTCCATTTCAGCTGCTTCTTCTTTAGTAACGCCTAAATAATTTGCAAGTAATCCATATATATCAATACCAGCCAATGCAAATTGTTTAATATCTAATGCACTTGCTTTACCTACATTTTTAATTTGTTGTAAGTTCACTGCCATTCTTGATAATTCTTCATTACCACCACCTGTAGCACTAACTGCATCACCTAGAGCTAAAATTGTTTCTCTTGATTCTTCTGCACTTAATCCAGTTGATAATAATAATTGATTAGCTTGAGTTAATCCAGCTACATCGAATGGAGTTTTAGCAGCATCTTGTTTTATTTGTTCCATTATATTAGAAGCTTTTTCACTACTTCCAACTAAAGTAGTTAATGCTGTTTGATATTTTTCCATTTGTGCATTATAGCTAACACCTAAAGCCATAACTCCAGTTATTGGTGCAGTTATTCCTTTAGTCATTGATGCACCAGCACTAGCTATTTTATCACCTTGTTTTTGAAAATCTTCTCCTACTTTTTTCAATTGCTGAGTTGCTACATTCCCAAATGAATTATATTCTTTAGTTAAGCTTTTTAAAGCACTCTCAGTTTTAGCTATTTCTAAACTTAACGCATTATAACTTTTCTTTTGATCATCAGTTAACTTAGAATAATTCCCCATTTGTTGCTGAGCTGTTTTTAGAGTTTCTAAGCGTTCTTTTGTACTTTCTATGTTACGCTTTAAGACATCATACTTTTGAGATAGTAACTCGGTATTTTTTGGGTCTAATTTTAATGCTTGATTTAATGATTTTAAATCACTATTTAATCCATAGACTTGTTTGTCTACATCTTTTAAAGCATCATTAAGTTTTTTAGTATCACCATTTATTTCTATAGTAATACCTTGAATTTTTTTGCTTGCCATTTTATCGCCTCCTTATAAGCAATAAAAAAACTACTCCGAGGGAATAGCTTTTTTGCTACCCACAAGGAGTAGCATTAATTATTCAGATACTTCTTGTTCGTAAACGCTAGTAAAGAATGAGTTATAAGCACTTGTGTTTGTATCGCTTAATTCCATCATTGCTTTTACTTTCTTGTCAGTTAGTCTAGGCATTGCAGTAATAGTTAATGTGTCAGTTTGAGGTGTTATAGAAGCTTCAGTAGTAGCACCATTTTGAGCAGGTCTACTTGTTTGACAATTATAGAACCAAAATCTTCTATTTTTCTTATCACCTTCAATTTGAAAACCTAAAGCAAATCCTATAGTCTTAGCATCTGCTTTTTCTATTAAAGCACCATTAGCATCTATTGTTTCATTTAAAATATCTGTTCTAAATGAGTCAGGAATCATAGCTATTTCTAAATCTCCTGAATAACCTTGATTAGCAGTTGAACTAAAGTATTTTAAGTTATCAGCGTAGAAATCATTAGTTTCACCTTCTGCAGCTAAAGAAAGATTAACTGCACCTGGTATAGCTACTGGTGTTCCATAAGTATATGAACCTGTAGTATCAGTTATAGGTGCATAAACTACATTTGATAAACCAAATTTAACTTTATTTACACTCATATTTTTACCTCCTATAATTCATAAAAATTATGATATATTTTTTCATCGTTGTCCCATACTTCATCTAATTTATCGTATGGTATATTATTATTATTTAAAATAGCCTCTATTTGTTCTTCTAGAGCTATGTTTTTCTTTTCTGTGACTAATTCTATTTCAAAGTTTAAACTTTTGTAATATGTCTTATTTTCAGCTTTAAACGTATCTGGTGAAGTTTCTCTATAAACCATAAATGGAGGATTAATATTCTTATTTGAATCAAAGTGACTATACGCTACTGGTATATTAATTGTCTTTAATAAGTTAAATAAATCTTTATGAGTCATGTTAACCTCCTTTTTTTATAATTTCTTCTACTTCACTTGTATATTTTTTTATGCATTCTTCTTCTACAGGTGCAATATGAATTGTTCCTGACTTTTTAGGACTATATAATTGACCATTTCTTAAAAGATGTTCTTTTTCTAACAAGTGAGTTAGTTGATAATCAGTTGCGTTATGTATAGTACATTTAATTGAAGTAAAACTCTTTTCAGTGTTTACCCTCCAACCTTTTTTATACTTACCTGTTTTTTTAGGTGATGTATTTTTAAGTTTATTAGCCCCATACTTAGCAACTTCTATTGTTTTTTCTGTTATACCATCTTGAATATCTTTTGAATATTCATTTAGTATTTTTGTTATATCTAATACACTATTAGCCATTAGACACTCTTTTCAGTTGCATTAATTCCAATTTTTTTAGAACATACAAGCACTATATCAAATTTATTTTTAGGATCTATCGTTCTAATAACTGAATAACGTGTATTATTCCACTCTATTTCGTTTTCACCATTATAGTTAAGCCTTTTTATTACAAATTCGCAACTTGGAGTTAAACCTACCATAGTTGCATTATAAAACTCATTAGTCTTTACGCTTTGCTTTTTAGCATAACATTTTGTCAATGTTTCAGAAGAAGTTGAAACATTACCTATTTCATCTTCTTCTAGAACTTCATTGACTAAATAGATGATTTCACTATATTGCATTAAGCTGACACCTCGCTAAGAATCGAATCTTCACTTAGTGTGTTGTATTCAGTAGTATGTCTTAATTCATCTTTAAGTAATAAATATGATTTAGAATACATTTCTGCATTTACTACATCTAATTGACTTAATACAAATGTTATTATAGCTGTTTTAATTAAATCATCTGGATTGTCAGTATTGACTATGCCAATACTCTTTAAATCTAGTTGAGCTGCATTAATCCAAGATTGAATCATTGAATCAAATTCATCGTGATTTATACCTTGAATCTTTTTAATTTCTTCTAGCATAGTCTAATTACCTCTTTTCTAATTATTCAGAAACTTCGCCAGTTTTTGCAATTAAAGTAAATGCTTTATCTGCAACTGCATCAATTCCTACATATTCTCTACCTAAAATACGAACTAAGTCATATTCCATAGCTGTTTTATCATCATATTTTAAGTCGATTCCTTCTCCATTAGGGAAGTTAAATAAAGCACCAACTCCAAAATCACCAACGATTGCATATACTGCACCATTGTCGGCTGAATTATAAGCTGGTAATGAGTTATTAAATACAACTCTATGTCCTTCAAAAATATCAATTCCATAGTTACCTGCATATTGAACTGCTTTGAATGTAGCATATGTTTCTTTATTCATAACAATTGTAATATCTCTAGCTTCATCACTTAATTTAGATACTGCTTCTGCAATAGTTCCTAAAGCTGGTGCAGTAGTGATTTTAGCTGCTGAAACTGTGTCATAAATGCCACTTTCATTAGCAGATAATGATTGAGGTAAAGCTTTAATCTTACCAATTAAAGTGTCTACACATTTCTTAGCTATTCTATAAGTTAATTCATCATAAATATATTCTAAGAAATCTTCTCCTCTCATATCTAAAACTTCATCAGATACAGAGATGAATTTTTTAATTGATTGAGGAACTAATGTAACGATACCAAGAATTAATTCTTCTTCATTGATTTTTCCATTTCCCTCAGTGTGAATTTGTGCATCAGTTGAAGATACTTCAAATTGAACTTTATAGTTACCTGCAACTGAGATTCTTCTAACTAAACCTGCTAGTTCTTCTCTTTCCCAAGCAGTTTTAACTACATTTTCAACAAAATCTGGAACTGCTACAGATGCACTATTACCAGTTGCATAGCCTTGAGTAGTAACTAAAGCTCTAGCTTCTTCATTCATTTCATATTTGTCACATAGACTTGATTTTAAGTATTCAGCATAAGCATTGATATATTCTTTGCTGTTTCTTTTTTCTTCCATATTCATTTTTTCATCCTCTTTCTTTATTTCTTTCATTGGAATACTTCTTGTTTCATTTTCACGTGAAACTTCTTCTTCTAATTTACGTTCTTCAATCATTTTGCTTTCTTCGTTTAAAGTTTCAACTTCTTTTCTAAGTTCTTCAACTTTTTCTACGTTTTCAGCTTTTTCGATTTCAGTTCGTATCTCTGCTTTTCTAGCTTCGATTTCTTCTTGCTTTGTCATAAAAGCCTCCTATCTGTTTATTTTATTCTTTAAAGACTACCTTTAAACTTAAAAAGTCTATTACTGCTATTCCAGCAATTTATTAAACAAGCTGATTAATATTCCATCAATCCTAAATAAATACCATTCCAATATTTATTTAACTTGTATTAACCTAAAATATCTAGAAGTTCTTTTTTAGCTTTTTCTAAAGCTTCTTTTCTTTGTTCTTCTTCTATTTGTTTTTCATGTTCTTCTCTTAGTTGTTTTCTCTTTTCTAAGAACTCCTCATTTTGATTTCTAGCAACACTTACATCAGTAGAATTATAGAAAGGTTGGTCTACAACTGATACATCAAAAACCTTTCCAATCTTAGTTATTGTTCTTGTATCTGTATCATAATCATAATTATCTTCATCTACTACAAATGCAAATGATTGTTTATCTATTAATCCACTCTTAATAGCATTAAATATATCTCTATGTTGTTGAATATCATCTTGTAAAGTTGCGTTCATAAATAATCCAGTTGAATCTACATTTAATTTTAATGAATTATTTCTAGTTCTTGCTAATACCATAAATGTATCTTCATGATTATATCTTAATACTACATCGCTTAAATCTGCATCATCAAAAGCAGTTGGTGCAATAATCTCTGTATAAGAATATGTTTCTGGACTATTAAAAACTGCTGCATAACCTTTGATTTCCATTTTTGAATCTTCTGTAGGTTCTGCTCTAAATTGAATATCTAATTTTCTAATTTCCTTCATTTTCATTGCCTCCCTCATCACTATCTTGCATTATGTTATGATTAACATCTTGCATTATTACATCTCCACCTTCAATAGGTGCTAGATTAAAGACTTCACGTTGTTCATTAATAGTCATTATATTGTTAGCATATCTTACTAATCCTATTTTTGTACTATTACTTGCATATTGTAAAGCATTTGATTCAAAAAGAATTTTGTTTCCAAATCCCTTTTCAGTTGGAGTGAATATTTTATTTGAAAATTCTAAGCTCATTTGAATAGCTATTGGTTCTAAAACTGATTCATAGAATGCGTTCCATTCATCTTCACTATACTTTGATTGAAGTATGTTTTCATTTAAACCAAAATAATTCAAAACTTTATTGTCTACTGATTTAATTTGAGAATCTGTCGCAGTAACTGGTTCTAATTTAATTGGAGTAAATTCAGTTGAACCGTCTAATCCACCAATACCAGACTTATCACCACTATTAATAAAATCTTTTACAAATTGGTCACGCATTTTTTTTACATCTGCTGTCTTTAGTATAGTTTGTGTTGACTTAATAACACCTCGTATTGATTGAGTAGTTTTAATTGCATTTATAACACCCTCATCAATAACGTGTTTAACTGACATAGCTTTAACTATTGGCAACGTACTTCCACCAAACAATCCATCTTTAGAAGTATAACTTGTTAAGTGTATGCAGTTATCATATAAAACAAATCTTTCTTTACTTCTTCCAAATCTAAATTTTACCCATAATTTACCTTGATATTCATAAAGCTTACCCTCAGTAAATTGTAAAGGGTATAATCCAGTTACTTTTAGATTTTCATCTCTTTGAACGTAAACCATAGAATCATTATATCTTTTTAAATTATAGATTACATTGTATAAGAACTTATAACCATTTTGCAATTCATTAGGTTGTTCTGCAACTATTTTATAGATACTATCTTTTAAATCTTCCATCTTTTCAGTCTTAGTACCATCTGGATTAGTTTTTGCATAATTTCTTATATGTCTAGGGTGTAATTTAGCACCATTTCTAGCTATTGCATCAATACATGATATATAATCTATGTCATTTTGCAAATCTCCCTTATATGGAGTAAATACAGCCTTATTTCCATCTAGTAATTTAAACTCTGTTGAATTGTTAGGCTCTTTAGTGCTTTCATTGTTACCAAAGATTCTGCTAAATAGACTTCTTTTTTCCATTCTAAACCTCCTCACTTATGAAATTCAAATATTCTTGTTGCTTATTAGTGTAAATAACATATGCATCCATAAGTGAAGCCACTCCATCAATTCTTTGTCTTGCTTTCTTTTTAGATAACATTATGTTTTTATTATCATCTACTTTAACCACTACATTTGATAAGTTCCATTTTAATATTGGATTATTGTTATAATTGATTTTTTTGTCAATTAAATCAGCTCTCATTTGTTTTAATGGTGCAGATTCAGTTTTATAACCTTGTCTAACTTCTACCATTTCAAAACCATATTGTTCCATTTCTTGTTTCCAATAATTTGCATTCCAACTATCATAGCCAATCCATAATGGTCTTAAATCAAATTGTTGCACTTGTTCTACAAACCAATTTGTTACATCGTGATAATCTATTTTAGTTTCACCACTAAGTCTTAACCATCCAAGCTGTAACCATTTATCATATGGAATTTTATCTTCTTGAACTTTCTTTTCTAACAAATTAGCTGGTATAAAGTACATTTGCTTAATTCTTATCTTACCTTTAACAACTCCTAAAATGGTTGAACACGTTAAGTCAGTTGTACTTGATAAGTCAGCACCACCAATACAATAGCTATCTTTCCAATCGTTGTATATTTCTTCATTGTTTAAATCTTCAAAAGTTAGCCAAGCATTTATGCTATTTTGCCTTACATTGAAGTCTTTGCATAAAAGATTAACTAACTCTATTGGACTAGCTTTTGCCCTTTCTACTTTTTCTCTAAGATTTTTAACTGATTTAATTGTGCCTAATGCAGGATTAGCTTTAAACCAGCATTCTTCATCTAACCATTCTTCTTGATTATCTAGTTCGTAAATAATAGGCAATAAAGATTCATCTTGAATTGTACCTTCAATAACTTGACTAGCATAATCGTATTCTATATCAAATACGTTCTGCCTTATAGTTCCCATTGTTGAAGTTTCAAGTAGTAAAGGTTGTGTTCTAGCACTCATTGAATCGTACATAACATCTAGTAAATTTTTATCTTTCCAAGCGTGTACTTCATCTGCTATAACACAATGTGCATTTAAGCCATCTAGTGAATTACTATCTGATGCTAATGCTCTAAAACTTGATTCAGTTTTATCATAGTAAATTCCACCAATTAAGCATCGAATCCTTTTAGCTAAGCTGGGCGATTTCTTAATCATTTTTTTTGATTCTTCCCACACTATCTTAGATTGGTCACGTTTAGTTGCTACTGAATATATTTCAGCACCACCCTCACCATCTTTAGTTAACATAAAATTGGCTATGGCACTATCTAAGACTGATTTTCCATTTTTCCTTGCTACAAAGAATATTATCTTTTTATATTTTCTGAGTCCTCTTTCATCTACAAATCCAAATGCTGCTTGCATCATCGCTTTTTGAAAAAGTTCTAATTTCAAAGGCTTTCCATTCCATTGTCCTTTAGATTGCTTGCAATATTTTTCAGTAAAATTAATTGGTCTAAGACTTAGCTTTTCATCAAAATGATAAATATGTGTTTCATTTTCTCCAGTTGCTTTATTAAAGAATGTCACTTCTTTTTCTTTATGCAAGTCATCAACTAATCTAGCATAAATTGTTTTAACCTTATTGCATACTTTCTTGGGATTAGCCTCAATCCATTTATAATATTCTTCAATGTATGTCATAAATCATCATCATCAAAATCATCTATTGGATTGCTATCTTTAGGAAGCATATCAAATAATTGCTTTGATGTAGAAGTATAATTTTTAATTAAAGAATTGTAACTTTGTAGCGATGGATTAGTTCTTTCTATATCGTACTTACCTTGGCACATTAATGTCTTAACTCCATTAGTTTGAATGTCATCTTTTAGCTTTTCAAGTGTATCATTCATAAATAATAGTTCTTTAAGCAAGCCCATACAGATTGCTTTCTTATCTTCTTCGAGTTTATCAATCGTATCTCGAAGTAAATTATAATTAATCTTTTTAATTTTTTTCAAAATTCATCAGCTTCTTTCAAAAAGAGGGGGGGTCTTTGCAAATCCTTGCACATTTTTTGAATG
>Ga0326513_10000706_pt1 | contig 28517 bp, 38 predicted proteins | sample 2_2465_0518_D_FD_203654 | JGI IMG/M metagenome (GOLD analysis project Ga0326513, IMG submission 203654) | Bovine rumen microbial communities from UC Davis, California, United States - 2_2465_0518 | ecosystem: Host-associated > Mammals > Digestive system > Stomach > Rumen | place: USA...
TTCCTGCGGCAGAGTTAAGATACTGTCTAATAGCAGAGGTTTTCCACCTATTCCAGCCATAAGCTGTCTCGTTCATCGAGTTGAGGTTTCCGCTCCTGGTGCTCAAGGCCATGGTCCCGAGGCTGGTACCTCCGGTTCCACTGGTGACGTTCACGGTTTCCAGCAAAGTGATGCCGTCCGCTTTGTAGCTGTACACCTTCCAGGTGCTTGCCAGCTGATCGGGCATGCCATAGAAGCCTGCTAGCCTTCCGCCTGCTTCTACTGCTTTGGTCAGCGTGAACTTCCATGTCGAGTCCTTCACCGCATCCTTTGAGCCCCAGGTTGCACCCAAGGTGATGTAATAGGTTCCTGCAGCCAATCCGTCCGGGCATGCCAGGAAGGCTCTCTGGTGGGAGAACTGCACTCCTAAGGGATGTGCATACTTGGCCTGGAGCCACATGCCATTGATGGCCTGACCCCCTTCCACCTCCACGCTCTCGTAATGGTTAACCCGCCAGGGATACTCGTAGCTACTGTTGGCTGCGGTGTCCGTCCACGGGTCCGTGATCAGGTCGCCGATCTCGTACGGGCGCGTTCCGGATGCCACAGCGTGGGCAATCTCCTGCCAGGTGATGGCCTTTTCCGCCTCTTCCAGGCGTCCTTCCACGACTCCCATCCTGGTGGTCAGCGAATTGATAGCGGTCTGCACCGTCTGGGTGCTCCCGCCCAAGGTGGCCTGCCGCTTCGTGACCGCAAAGTCAGCCAAAGCATTGACGGGAATCTTCTTTCCTTCTGTCGTGTCAAACCCGATGACATGCTCTGCCCCGTCCAGGGTAGTGAGGTTTTCCGCAGGCAAGTCCTGTGCATAGATATCGCTAGTAGTATCAGGCATAATCGATCTCCTTAATAATCATTAATGTTCATCAACACCACTTTGCCTCCAGGAAGCGCGAAACGATGGCCATCAGGGAAGTAGACGTACCCGGCCTCGTAAGTGGTGAAGACCATCTGTATCTCCCCGGTGTATCCCACATCGTCGATCAGCACGTCTATGGTGTAGCCCGTTCCCAGGAGGACAAGGCCTTCCTCGTTCTTCCTCCAATAGGAAAACCACTCCGGAGGATAATCGCTCGTGACATCTTCCCCGCCCTTCAGCACTCTGGCGGTGATGTGGTCTATTCCGTTCGCCCAGTCGATGTCTTCCAGGGGCTCCCACTGCAGGATCCCGTCCGTGACCACCTGGAGGGTCTCTATCGACTCCGAGAAGCTCACCCGGAACCGCTCCATGCTCTGCTCATGCTCGGCAAGCTTGGTCGTGTTCCTGGCCGTCTGCTCCTCCACCTCTCCGACTCGGCCACCCATGCCATCCAGAGCGTCATAGATGCCATCGGCATCCACGATGATCAGCACCGTCTGGGAGTCCAGCACCTCGTCATTGTCACCCAGGAGCGTGCATCGTATGGCCATCACGTCCCCGCTTGACGGGTCGTATCCTAAAGAGCTTCCTTTAGTCGTGGTCCTGTACGTCTCCGTGAAGGTGGTTCCATTCACGGATTCTTCTATCAGGAAATACCCCGAGTAGTCGGAACGGCTCCCGTCATCATAGAGTGAGGCGCCCAGGGCGATGAACCCAGGAACCAGCGTCCCGTCCTGCTGTTTCCGGATGATAGAAGGCGAGACGGACAGGCTGTAGCTGACTCCCGTTTTACCGTCGGGAGCTTTGCTGAGGGAGAACCTCTTCGTGACATGGGCCATACCCGCCTTGACCACTATGGCCTTCCCGTCCGGCATCAGGAACCGCTGCTCGGTGGGCAGCAGGACGAACCTCGTCCTCACGCCATACGAGACATCGAAGTCCACGTACCCGTCCATGCCGTCCATGGCTGTCACCTGGTATCTTCTCAGCCTGGCATTCCATGTCCCAGTCACTCCAGGCGAAGGAGTAGGCACGAAGTTGGCGTGGCTGGATACGTCCGTATCGCCCATGACAGCCGTGACGATGCAGTATGCCTCGGCATAGTTGCCCCCGCTCCCGTCGCTCCTGGTGTGCACCGTGTGGGCATCGTTAGACAGGAAGACCCCGAAGGCATCCAGGGTGGATATGCCCTCTATGGCTGCCAGTGCGGCGGCGGCTCTGTTCTCAGAGGACTTGGCGGCGGCAGCCGCTTCTGCCGATGACTCCGTTGCGCTCTGTATGGTGCTCGACATGGCGGAGTATATCTGCGTCAGGGACTGATTCTCCTCGTCAAACCAGATGGCGGAGGATTTGATGCCCCCGGCAGAGTTCAGCGAGCCGATCACGCTGTTGATGTTAAGCTTTGATGCCGATATGCCCCGGTAGCTCCCAGAGGAATCAGCAACCATGCTGTCCACGATGAGCCCGTCGCTGATAGCCGCCGCCTTCAGGCCGTTCTCATCCAGGAGCTGGCCGGTCCCCCCTTCGCCCATTAGCACGAAAGTAAAGTTCCCTTGTGCGTCCTTGCCCATCTGGATACGGGTAATCCCGTTCCTGTCCTTCATCTGGACGAGGTTCCCCTGCATATCGAGGCCCCCGTCATCGGAACCGATGGAGAACTTGTTGGTGCTGATCCTGCCCGCAAGCAGGTCATTGACCGAAAGCACGTTGATGAGGGCAGTTCTCAGCATGGCGGAGTCGATCACGGCGTTGTTGGCGTTCAGCTGGATAACATCTGCTGCCGTGGCCGCAGCATTGCCCGCCAGCAGGTTCTTGATGTTCGCCACGCCAGCTGTCAGCGAGGTTATGTTGGCATTGATAGCTGAGATGTCCACTGCCTGCAGGTCATCAATCCTGGCATTGACCGCCGTCAAATCCACCGTCCTGATCTGGGCGATATTTGCCTCTGCTGCCGTGATGGATTGGCCCGTGGCCGTCTTGAACGCCAGGTAATCCGTCCTCACGCTCTCAAACGATGCCACCTGCGCAGACAGGTTGGTTATCGTGGCGTTGGTGGCATTAAGATCATCGATGTCCGCCTTCTTCGCTAGAACCTCGTTGGCAAGCACCATCTCCGCTCGGATCCTGTCCACCGTCCGGGCAGTGGGCCCGTTCACGTCCGCATCGGAACCAGAATTCCCGTTGCCGATGCTCTGAATGGTCATGGACAGACCGCCATCAAAGTCGAAGGACAGGCTGGAAACAGCCAGGGTGTATGACCTCGTCTTGTCGTAGATGGTGATGAGGTCGCCCGGCTCCGTCTGGGGGTCGCCCATGGCCGTGACGCTCCCTGGCCTGAACCGGAGCCCGTCCAGGTCCTGGAAGACGGAATCGATTATCGCCTGGGTCATGTAGGGATTCGTGAACCTGATCACGTTCGTCCCCGTCCCGGCTGATACGACTATCTCTTCCTGTCCATGGTCCCCGTCCCGATACCCCGTGATGCACTCCAGTTTCTCCAGCTCATAGTCAGCCTCTTCCCTGGTGAATGGGTTCCAGTACCGCCCGTAGAGGATCTTCTCTCCAAACCCCTCGTACCATCGGAATACCAGATTCCCTGCCCTGTCAATACAGGCGAACTTTCCAAGCAGCTGGGCGATGTAGGAGACAATCTCCCTGCACGTCCGATCGGATGGCTCTGTAGGGATGCTGACCGAGTTATCAGGAAGAGTGACGGGCACGCCTGTGTGGGTCGAGATCTCCTGGAGCACAGCGTTGCTGTTGGCAGGATAGGAGATAGCTGACACGAAAGGAGTTTCCAGGAGGAGCATGCGGTCATAAGCAGTGACCGTGATATCCTCTCCATCCCCGCTCGGCCTGTCACAGGTGAAGTATCCGAGCGACAGCCACTCACACGGGGTGCCGTCCGCAATCTTAGGTCTGATTTCCAAGGCCACTTCTCTGCCTGTGAAGAAAGCATTCGGAGAGTACAGGGTCATGTTGATGTAAGCGCAGGTCGTTGCGCCTATATCGATCTTGCTCCCCCCTGTCGCCGATGCGGTGTAATTGAACGAGCGGATTGCCATGCCCGTCCGTTCCGACCCGTCCGTGAGGATCCTTGCCTCGAAAGTCCGCCCGTTCTTGGGTATCTCGGCCCGGAAAGCATCGGATGCTCTAATCAATCATAATCACCCTCCTCTCATCTGGAGGCCTGCGTTCTGTCAGTCTGCGAGAAACTCGCAGATCACGTCAAGCTCCGCCATCGTCAGGGTGTCATAGCGGTCTCCGTTGTCCACGGCCTCGATCGAGGAGACAGGAATCTGCATGATCCCGTCCAGCATCGTGGTGGTAGCCAGGAGCTCCGAGAACTCGTTGTTGCACAGGATCTCGTCTTCCTTGGACATGTCGTATATCCCGTTGACGATGGAAGGAAAACCGTTCTCATCCTTGCGGGCGTACCTCTCGCAAAGCTTCCTCCTCTGCTCCTCCACGATATCCGCTTCTCTCGACAAAATAGCCAGGTTCCTGCCGAGGGCATACCCCAGCTTCACCGGGAGGCATTTGTTCCGGAGCTTTGCCAGTTCCCTTGTCAGCGTCACCACCTGCGATAGCGTAAATTCTCTTTTCATCTCTTCCTCGTTTCTATTCTTTACCGCTCAATTAAATCCACCGCCGTTCCGGCGTACGTCTTAGTCCTGTTGTAGTAGGAGTACACGGAGTACGTGGGAGTCCCTGCGTAGAATGTCCCGCTCCTGGTCGTCCCTGTGTTAGGGTCCCTGTAAGAGACCGTAAAGAATGTTTTGGATACGGCTCTGTCTATTTTCATCACGTCCGCATCACTTAGCGGAGGCCACTGGATGGAGAGCGTGGTCTTGATCCCGACGATGTCCCCGAGCATGCATGCATCGCTCGCCCTTCCAGTGTTGCTGGACCATACCTTCTCCTTCTTGATGATAAGCCCGTTTAGTTTGGGCTCCGGCATGGCCACCCCGTCGATCGAAAGCGGCATCGCTCACACCTCCTCAAATGGTGTCCTCTGCGCAGCTGAGAGCCACGCAGAGGCGTTCTTATTGTCAGGAGAGCAGGACGGGCTTTCCTGTCGCTCTTACCCGGCTGTTTATGTCATCCACGACAAAGTCGGTGATCTCCCTGCTTCCCTTGCCCCCAAGGTAAATGTGGAACTCCGGAGCTCTGCCGTTGTCGCCGCCTCCTGACTGGGAGTCTGCCAGGGCGGACATGATGCCATCGTATACGCCATCCCGGATGCCGTCCACGATCTGCTCGTTGTTGACGACAGCGTTCCTGCTGCCCATCTGGCCCACCATCTCGGGGCCGTTTTCGCCTGCCATGAACAGCTGTCCGTTCGGCGGGAATCCGCCTCGGGCATACCACTGCACCGACAGGTTGGGCACGGTTATCCTGCTGTCCCCGATGACATACTCGGAGTAGCTCGTAGTCACCAGATGGGGCGTGTCGATATGGACAGACCGCAGGCCGTTGGCAAACGCCTGCGCCGCATTGCGCCCGACATCGTACATGCCAGTGAGGGTGTTCGCCACCCTGGAGGTGACGTCGGCGAAGTGCCCGGCTATCGTATAGCTGATATTCTGGAATGCGTTGGCCACGTCTCTTGCCTTATCCGAGCCGATCGCCTGGAAGTCGCCCATCTCCCGGCGCACTGCAGTTTCCGTGCCACTGAAGTTCCTGGCGATCTCTTCGCCAATGCCATCGAACGCTTCCTTTATGGCACGTGCGCTGTTCTCCACGATCTTGACCACCTCGCCGAGCTGTTCGTCCACCGTCCCCCTCAGCGACTCGAAATACGGTACCGAGTCGGAAGCCAGATCCTTGAATGCCGACAAAGCTTCCCTCTTGATGGTCTTGGATTTCATCCCGGCGATATCTGCGGCCCGGTTCATCTCAGACCGGATGGTCTCCCTGATGGCCGCGAACTTCTCTGCCGTGTCCTGATCCAGCTCCCTGTTGTCACTGGTGACCTCGGACTTCATCTCGTTGGACTTGCTAGTGGCATTTTCGGCAGCCGTGGTGATTTCCCTCGTCACGCCGCTCTGCAAGTTTCCGAAACTGCCAACGACGCTGGAAGAGGTGTCCTTCCCGGACTGTGACAGGTTCTCAAAACTCTGCTTGGCCTCGGATACGGAGCCAACCACGCCGCCGATGTACTTGTCGGCGTCGCTGTAGATCTGGCTAAGAGCTCCCTGCAGTTCGGATTCCAAGTCGTTGCCTCCGGTACCCAGATTGTCCAGGGCCACGCCTGCATTCTCCGCCGCCTCGGTCACGCTCCCGAGGTGTTCCTGCCCGGCAGTTCCGATATTTGACATGGCGGTCTGCGTGGTAGATGCGGTCTCCTCCACCACATCCGCCATCTCTTCGGCTCCCGTCTTGGTGCCGTCCAATGCTTCTTTCAGCATGTCCAGGGTCACCCCTGCTTCCTCGCAGGCATCGCTCAGAGGTTCGGTGCCTATCCCCGCCTCCTCGCAGGCGGTTTTGAAGGCTTTGAGCGTCTCGGTGGTATCCTTGCCTTCCAGCTTGGCATCTGCCACGGCCTTGCGCAGCATGTCCAGCTGTTCGGAGGTCACGTCGGAGCTATAGGACAGCTCGAAAATGATGTTATCCAGGTCGGTAAGGGCCAAGGTCACTTCGTCGAACGTATCCACCGGGACAGGGGCCGTGAGTACGCCTACCACTTCTTCCCAGTGGGTTATTAGGAGCACGCATCCGGCAATCACTGCCGCAATGGCTATAAGGACAGGGTTAAAGCCCGTGCTGACAAGGGTAGCCAGTCCGCCAGACAGGAGAGAAGCCGCACTGGTAACACCGCTGATGATGGTGATGATTCCCTTGGCACCCATCCATGCGGCGATGAACAGCAGGCAGGTGTCCACGATGGAGGCAAATTGTTCCTGGTTGTTGTTGATCCAGTCCGCAAAAGCGTTGAGCTTCTCGGTGATGGCTTTGAGCACTGACACCAGGATCGCCCCGACAGTCTCGGCAAGAGGCTTGACGATGTTGTTCCACATCGACTGCAGGCCCGGAGAGATTGCCTCCAGTGCGGCATGCAGCACATTAAAAGCCGCCGCCAGAGCATCTATCACCACAGGGAGGGCTTCCTCTATCGTCCATGACGCAAACGGCAGCAGGACATTCTCGTAAGCCCAAGCCAAGCCGTCGCTGATCAGGCCGACCAGGGGCTCGATTGCTTCCAGCAGCGTCCCGAATGCCGAGACGATAGGCTCCAGGTTCAGCCCTTCCGCCCACTTCTTGGTGGCCTCGGCTATCTTCTTAACCGCCTCCAGGACGTTGTTAATGATCTTGAGGACTGCCCCGATAATCCTTTCCCCGTTGCCTCCAGCTTCCCATGCCTCCCTGAAGCGGTCGACCAGAGCGGATACCGCCCCGTTCACGGCAATCAGGATATCCAGGATGTTCCTGCAGATCCGCTCGCCAATGCCATTGCTCCATACGTTGTGGAAGGCGGTGCCGATGGAGCCGAGCAAATCAAAGACGCTCCGAAGGATGCCGAAGATGGACTGGATATAGGTGACTCCTCTGCCTCCGTCGTTCCATGCATTAGTGAAAGCCACGGTGATGTCATCCAGGATCGTCAATGCCACCCCGATCATCTGGAGCAGGGAGCTCCACATCTGGGTGCCGATCGGAGAAGCGAAAGCGTTGGCGAATGCCGCCGCTACCCCCTCCAGGGCCCAGATGATATCCCCGATCAGGTTGAGGAGCGTCCATAGCACCCGTTCCCCGTTCCCGTTATCGTTCCATGCTTCCCTGAAGCTGTCGGATGCATTCTTGATGACTTCATGCACCCTGGTGAGCAGTTCCAGGATGCCCGATATGATCTTGTACCCGGTTTCATTGTTCCAGGCGTTGACGAAGGACTGGGCGATATCGCTTAGCGTCATGTTGATGCTGGTGAACATCTCGAAGATGCTCTTCACGTAGTTGTATCCCCTGTTGTCATCATCCCACGCCTCTTTGAACTTCGTGGCGATCGCCGTGATGATGTCGAAGACATCAGCTATGAGGTTGAAAAGCGATACGAGCCATTCGTACCCATAGCCCTCCGTGAAGACCCGGTAGAAAGTCGAGCCGATGTCGGCAATCAGGTCTTTCACTGCCTGGAAGGCCTTCTTCATGGAATCGATGACCCTCTCCCCCGTCGTCTCCCACGCCTGCTTGAACACGTCGAAGATGCCTTTGAAGATCTCCTTCAACTTCTCTGCGAACTCCGCCCACTTCGTGGTCACGATGCCATTCTCGAACATGTCCGAAGGAGAGATGGCGTTAGACACGTCATTGTCGGTATCCGAATTCGTGTTGCTGTCGCTCTGATCCGAGAGCTTGGTAATCTGGTCGAATCCCAGGAGCTCCCTTTTGAGCTTCTCGGTGGCCTCCTTGGCCTTCGTGGCTTTCTTCGCCGTGGTGTCCAGGCTGTCGGCGTAGTTCTGCTGCACGGCTTTTGCCTTGATGTATGGCACCCCTGTAAGGGCCGACACGAACATGCCCACAGCTTCCGCCGCCCTGGTCAGCATGGAGATGAGCCTAAGCAGGAGAGGCGTGACCGCCGTGATGATAGGAGCGAAGGCCGCACCCAGTGCGTTCTTCAGCTGGGTCAGCGAGCTTTTGAGCTGCGACAGGGACTGGTTCAAAGGCCCGGTGGGGTCGTACTGTACCAGGTTGTTGATCCCCTCCATGACTGCGCTCCGGACTTTGTTCATGAGCACCATCATCGAGCGGATGCCGAGGCCGTAGCGGAGGAATCCTCTGACCACGTTTCGGACGGTGTCCCCCGTGTTCTGGGTATGCTTGTTAAAAAGCCTTATGGTCGGAATGCCGGATGCCATCCTCCGCACCAAGGAAGCAAAGGCTCCGCTGCAGGAGCGGATGGCAGACAGGAGCTTCCTTCCTGCCCCGACCGTCCCAGACATCACCTTGGAAAGAGCCGACATCGCCTTGCTCCCCGATCTGGTGACGCTCTCGAACCTTTCCCCGTTGCGCACCATCTCCGCCTGCTTCTGGTTCATGGCGTCAAGGGCTTGGGTGCCCATCTCGATAGTCCTCACGCCTTCGGCATACTGCTCGTTCGGGATCACGTCCAATCCCGCCCCACTCAGCGCGGCCATCTTTTCCCGGAGGCTGTCCACCTTCTGGCCTGCCGCCTCCGTCGTCCTGGAGAGCTCCATCATCTGCTCCGTGGGTACGTACTGTGTGCCCGCCTGTTCCATGTCCGCCAGGTTGGATGCCAGTTCCCTCGCTTTGATGTTTGCGGCATCAAGAGCCACCTGGCACTTCTGGATAGCCGATTCCGCCAGCATGTAGGATTTGGTGAAGGGGGCTTCCCTGGCCAGGGTACCCTTGTATGTCTCGATCTGTTTCTGCAGGGTAACGATATGCGCCATGGTTTCCACAAGCTCCTGGTCCATGGCGGCATACTCCTCGGAGAGCCTGGTCGCTCCTCCGGATTGCACAAGGGCATCTTGTGCGGCCTTGGCCTGTTCCAGGTTCTTGATGGCTTCCTCCAGGGATGTGGAGAGCTCCTTGTATTCGTTGCTCGGCAGGTTCTGCGGTATCGTCTGCAGGAAATCCGAGTACTCCTGCAGAGCTGCAGTCATGCGCTCGATGTCCTGGGCATTCTTTTTGTAAGCGGTGCTCTCGGTGCGCATCCCCATCCTTACCTGCAGGTCGCCCATTTTCCTGTTCAGGTCATCGATCGGAGCCGTCACCGTGTTGATGGTGCGCCTGAGGCTCGTCCTCATGGCCTCGATGGGCTCCGTGAATCCCTTGGTGTTGGCTTTGATGCTGACAGAGAGCTCTTGCAGATTAGTCCCTGCTGGCATTTAACCACCTCCTCGCATGCGCTTTTCTTTCAGCCTTCTGGCGTACTCCCTCATCTGCGCCTTGTGCTCTTCTATCTCGGCCTTCTTCTTGTTCTCCAGGTATTGTTCCTTATCCTCTTTGAACAGCTCCGGATAGTAGTCCCACGGTTGCGGAACAGGGGAGTTTTTCTCGTGCATGACGTAAGCGGCAATCGCCTGCGCCTGCACGAAAGCATCGGAGATCCTCGCCTTGCGCTCCTGCTTCCTCGTCTCCATCTCCGCCTCTATGACATCCGTCAGCTCTCCCACGGACATGGCCCAGAAATCATCGGGCCTTATCCCGCACTGCAAGGCGGGCATGTAAAGGCTGTTGACGAGCTCCAGGACCGTGACGCCCGAAGCGCTGGTCACTCTGCCTGGGTCAGATCCTCCAGAAGCTTCTTCGCCGTCTTCCCTGGGAAAAAACCCGATGCTACCAGCGTGGGAATGACTACCCGTCGGTAAAGGTCGATCTGGGAGTTCTCCTCGTCCTCATCGAGCCACGCATCATACAGCTTCTTCACCTTATCCATGCTTGTCCCGTGGTGGTAGTGCTGCATGGATGCCTGTACGATGGCAAGCATGTTGCTGAGCGGGGGGATGTTGTTGAGGGTATCGAAGAGCGAGCCTCCCAGGGCCTTTTCGACCTTGATGATAGCGTCCGCATCCAGCTTGAGGGAGTAAGCATTGCCCCCGACTTCCCAGGTGTGGTAAGGCTTCCTGAAACGCTTCTTTTCTGCGGCTGTCTCTCCGGATCCGCCAGCGTCCGCCTGTGCTTCGTTCAAAAAATCGCCGTCGATGACGTTTGCCATATAATTGCCTCTTTCTATCTTTGGTTTGCTCACAAAACAAAAGCGAGCATGCTCATGGCAATGCTCGCTTTATCATCTCTATCTCATCAGGCCGGATCGGTAATGGTCAGGTCGGACTGCACGTACATCGTGGCCTCGAACTCGACTGCGGCATTCACGCCACCGCCGCCAAGCTTGACGGTAACCTGTGCGCTGTACCTGATCTTGGTGCCGTCCGCAAGCGTCTCCTCGAAATCATAGGCGCTTCCAGCGGCCTCGCAGGCCTTCAGCAGCCTGTATGCGCTCGTGTTGCTGGTGTTGTCGTACTTGAACTTATAGGTCATGTTCGGCAGGTCGCCGATGCCGGCCTCATACTTCTTGTGGGAGTCGGTCAGGGTGGTATTGTCTACCATCTCAGGCTCGATGCCGATCTCCGGGATTTCCTTCAGTCCATCCAGGATGGTGTAGGAAGTCGCCCCGGCTGCCAGCTTGTAGCCAAGCGTTGCGCCATTAGCAAGCATATTATCATTCCCTCCATTAGTTGCCCCAGTATACGATGTCTGTGTCCATGTCGATGATGCCCTCGTACCGCATCTGCTTGTGCTTCATCTGCGACGGGTCGGGCACATCGGAGCAGAACGTCCTGACAAGCCCCAGGGAAGACAGGGCCTCATCCACCAAAAGCGCATGGCTTGACGTGGACTGCCTGTGCCAGATGTCGATACGGTAACGCACCCTGGCCTTCTGTTCCCTGTTGTCAGTCCGTTCATAGACGACATTTTCCTCCTCGGTCAGCTGGATGCTCACATCCTCCGACCATCCCGTCGGGTAGACATCGCTCACGTTGGATGTCACGCCGAGGAGGGCTTTGAATACCTGGTCTTTGACGTTTTTCATGATACTCTATTTTGCTCCTGCCTTTGCAAACTCGGCAGAAAGGAAAGCAGAAACGAAACCAGGCGCCTGTTCTTCCACGGCTTTATACGCAGGATACATGTACGGCTGGGCAGGCTGTCCTTCCACCTTGTAAAAGCGTCCCTGCTTCGTGTCGATATGGAACCAGTGGTAGCCCTCGCCGGTCTCCCTGCTCACTTCGTTCTCTCCTGGCCCTTCGTGTACCCACCAAGGCTCCGGAGTGTATGCCACTGGTATTCCTGGAGCGACCCCCGCATGGTCGGCCTGACCCTTCGGGCCCGTCCCCATCTCCACGAATACGGCATAAGCCTTGTTGGTGTAACAGGTTCCGATGACATATCCGTCTCTCGTCTCCACGCGGACACGGATGCTGTCACGAAGCTCCCCCGCTCCCGACACTACGCCAGACACGGGGGCCAGGAGCTTGGCCTGCCCTTGTATCTTCATGGCCAGCTGCAGGATGCATTTCCTAATGTCTGCATCGCTGATCTTGCCCAGCTGGTCGGACAGCTTCTGGATTCCTTTCAGTTCTACCGTTGCCATGCCATCTCACCTCCTCATCACCTGAAGGATGAGCGGCTTGTGGGGGGTTATGGATATGATCTCATAGTCCGGGGGCAAATATGCAGGCTCCTCTCCATCGGCCCCTTCGGGCTGTACCACGTCGATACACAGCCCGTCCTTTTCCCGGATGACGGTGCCATCCTCGAACACGTACTCGACATTCCCGCCCTCGGTAGACGGCTTTACCCCCGAGTAGCACACCACGTTCGCCCCGTCCGGCATGACTATCTGCACGCCGTCCGATATGGCCACATGCCCCTCGTCACGTGAGGGCGAAGGCTTTCTCGCCTCGTAGTTACCGGCCACCTTCACGTTCCTCACGTAGGGGAGCTTCTCCCCGTAAGTCGCCGCCTGCACTTTGCCTCCGGCGGGCCACGATTCCCCCTTGATGGCTACTGGCGCCTCATACGCCGCATAGGTGTTCCCTTCGTCATCCCTGACCGTCACCCTCGTCATCAGATGGAACGTCTCCATCCTCCGAAGGCTCATCCTCCGGTTTGTACTCATGGACCACACCTCCTACCCGGGCAAGGCGGAACCTGTTCAGCGTGTCGTATATCTGCTTGGGAGCAGAATCGAAAGCATATGATTCCCCCGCCTCGCTGCGGCTTGATTCGCCCTCCGTCCCGATCCGGTTGAGGGCTATGATAGCCAGGTCCCTGATGGCCCTGGACATCCCAGAGGGAACCCGGCTCCGTCTCGTATAGCTGAGCGCAAACTCCTCCGCATCGTCCAGGCAGAGGGCTATCAGCTCGTCGCTAAACGCCCCCTGGGTCAAAAGCTTGACCTTGCTCACATCGTCTGTGCTCGCCATATCGTCACTCTCCTAGAATCTCTACCAGCTCCGCCTTGCGCAGAGCTTCTGCGCCGTCGATGCCTCGGGCCTTGGCCAGTTCCCGGAGCTCAGCAACGCTCATGGCTTTGAGGGATGAGGCATCCGACTTCTCAGGTGCCTTCCCCGCTTCTGCCATGGCTTCTCCGCCGGCCATCTTGTACCCTCTTGCCAGGTACATGGAGACCCGGTTCTCATCGACATACATTTCCGTATTCTGGCTAACCAGTCTTACCAGTGCCATATCAGGCGCTCTTAGCGTCCTTTACGTTGACATATATGGAGCCCACTTGGTTGCTGAGTACCCAGAGATCGTGGTAGCGCCTGTAGTCCATCGCCCATGCGTTGGCCTTCTGGTTGGTATCGGGATCGAAGATCCTCATCTTGTCCTGCTTGGTGATGGCGATCGGGGTCCGCCTGGGAAGGATGATAAAGTTGATGTCCTTGCCAGCGCTGGCCTTGGCGAAGCCGCCCGCTTCCTTGCCAGAAGTGGTGCCGTCCAGGATCTCGATCTGGGTCACCATGCGGTTTGCCGGAGTGGCAAGCAGGGGGACCATGTCGACAGACGGTACCGTGGTGTTGATGCCGCCGGCAGAGAAGGTCACGCTCTGGATCTTACCAGCAAGCTCGAGCTCCAATTCCATAAGGGCCGCATCAATGATGTGGCATACCAGGTCGCCGTTATAGCCCTGGTCGCGGATCTTCATGATGCCCGTCTTGATGGCGCGAAGCACGGATGCGGCAACGTTAGAGGATGCTGCAGCGGCAATCGCGTTGCCATAGCTGACCATCCCGGTTCCATTGGTAGCCGCATTGTCCGCCCCGATCGCGTACTGCGCAAGCTTGGAAAGACGGTAGGCGTCAATCTCCGGAGCGACATGCTGCCGCTGGAAGTCACCCATCACAGCCGCCGCCGTGGCGACGAAAGCCGTCTCGTCCACGTCCATGGCGTCAAGCTGGAACTTGCGGCCACGGTCCTGGGTCATAGTGTAAGTCGTCCAGGACAGGTTCACGGAGCCGGACGCATAGCCGCCGTCACGGTCATAATTGCCCATGCCCTGGGTAGTCAGCGTAGGGATCCTTACCTCTGCGCCGCCGGTGTATTTCACCTGCCCGGCGTTGGCGTCCATCCAGCCGGTGACCATGTCACGCACGGCCGCTTCATCAAGGCTGGTCTGGAGCAAGGTCGCATACTGCAACGTATTGAGTTTCCCGCTGCCATTGCTCGGAATAGGCATATCAATACCTCCTGTTCATGTGTCAGATGAGCCCTCGTCTGACAGACTCATCAATCTTCTTTTTCAGCTCGTCCATGGCATCCCCTTCTGTCGGAGCCTTCTTGATGGGCTGGGATCCTTTGAGCTTGTCTTTGACAGCTGTCTCCACAGCCCCGTTGAAGCTCTTCTCTAGAGCCTCGATAGATGCCTTGCACTTCTCGGCATCAGAGTAGTCCAGGAAGCTTGCCATTTCGGAGGGGATGTGCTTCTCAGCTAAGGTTGCTTTGGCTTCCGCCATAAGCTCCTTCCTGCTGATCTCGGCCTCCCTCTCCTGCAGGGCTTTCAGCTGCTTGTTATACTCGTACTCCCTTTTCTCGTCCTCGGACATCTTTTTCAGCTTCTCAGCCTCGGAGGCCTGCTCATCGGCGAGCAGTTTCTGCTTGTCCTTGTATTTCTTCAGGGCCGTGTCCACGGCCTTGCTAAGCCTGCGGTCAAACTCTGCCTGGTTCTTGCCTTCTTTCAGGAAATCGTCAAAGGATACGGGGCCACCACCGGGCTCGTTGTTCCCACTGGGAGCACCGCCATTTGCTCCGCCAGGATTCTCGCCCTCTCCGCCATTTTCGCCGCCATTGCTACCAGCGGAGCCGTCACCGCTTCCCCCTTCTCCCGATCCATCCCCGCTTGCGCCAAACAGCTGCAGATTCATAGGCAGGAATGCCGAAGAAGAATACTCGGACATATTCAATTGCTTTTTCATGGATTGTTTATACCTCGATTGCCCCAGCGCATTCGTCATTCAAACGCCCACGCCATTGCACATAGAAACGTAATTTAATTGTACCATATGATGCACAGTTTTTCAATCTACCGCCTTCTTCTCTTCCTTTTTCCCGACCAGAGGCACTGCCACTCCCGCAGAGATCAGCTCCTCTCCCCTGGCATCCGGGACATCGATAACGCTTCCAACCTCCACGTATTCGTGGGTGTACTTGTCGGAGTATGCTTTGATGACCTTGATTTTCATTTAGGTTTCACCTCCTCTTTCGAAGTGCTTTTTCTATGGCTAACGCTTCCTCGTTCCCTTCCACGTATGCCGCATACCAGTCCTTATAGGTCATGGAGGCGGGAATGATGATGCTCCTGCCCGTCACCGGGTCTCTCCCTCTCCTCTGCATGGAGGCCAGCTCCTCTGCCGTGGGCGCGGCTATCGTGGTCGATCTGCACCACGGATGCATCGGCGGGCAGTTGGTGCCCACCTTGCGCTCGGATACCAAAAACTCCTGGCCATCCAGGGCCCGGCAGACTTTGGATGTCCGAAGGTCGAGGGTCGCCACGTATCGGTATTTCTTCACCTCGGCTTCTTTGTAGGCTAAGGCCGTGGCCTCGCTGGATACGAAGTTGCTCTCCGTCCTTACGAGCCTCCTGGCATTGAAGGCGCCGACTGTGAAGGCATCGGCAATGATCCTGGATGCTTCCCTTTCTGTCCTCCCCGTGATGAAGTTCACCAGGAGCTCCTCCTTCAGGGACATGGCAAGCTTCTGGGTGTTGCCCCATATCCTGGATGAGTAGTTGCCTCCCGCCCACTTGATGTGGAGGATCCTGTCGATGTCATCCTCGGATATCCTTGCAAAGGAAAAGCCACAGCCCGCCCTCTGCTGGATATCAAATATGGTGCGGTAGTATCCCTCCTGGGCCACATCCGTATAGAAAGCCTGGGATGCCACCCTCTCTTGGTCGAACACCGATTGCATCGTGATGTTGATCTCGTTCTGCAGGTCACGGAGCCTCCGGATCCTGGAAGCGTACGCTGCGCTATCCAGCGTCTTGGCCGCCTCCCAGTATTCCGCATCATTAGTCCCGTAGATCTCCATCGCCTTCATGGCACCGTCTATCTCCGGCCCCGAGGCTATCCGGCTGATCAGGGCCCTTGCCTTTTTCTCTGATAAGGCATACTTAGACCGGAACTTCTCGAATATCCGCCTGCTCTGGCTGTCTATCCATTGGGAGGCCTTGCGGTAGGTCGTCTGTAGGTCTTTGGCAAGCTCCTCTGCCGATTCCATGTAGTCGTAGGTCTGCTGCGCCGCCCTCCGTTCCCAGTAGGCGACATCATTCCTCCTCATTGCTCGGCTTCTTTCTTGTCAGCCTGATGCCCGGCCTGTTGGTGCCGTCCGCATTCTCTCCCTGCCCTTCCGGTGCCTGTTCTCCCTTGGGTTCGTGGGCTTCTTCCTCTTCTTCCGGCGGGGTGTTGGCAGTCATGCCCATGAGGGCCTGCTGCCTCTGCATATCTTCTTCGGCTTCCTTCCTCACGGCCTCCATCTCTTCTTCCGGGTCATCCACGAAGGGGATCTGGGAGAGGAGCGTTTTCCTGCTGACTACCCCGCTCAGGTTGGACACGAACTGCGATATCTCCAGAAGGTTCTTTGGCATCGCCCTGGTGAACTCCGCCGTGACGCTCTTATAGTCGATCGACCCTCTGGAAGAGGTGGACAGGAAATTGCAAAAGATTCTCAATCTCTTGCGCAGGCCCTTGCGGTAGTACCTGGTCTTGATGCGGGTGATGTTCTCCATGCCCAGCAGCTTGAATTCCATCGCCACGCCAGAGACATTCCCGCCAAAAGCCTCATCCGTCATGCATGGGATGTGGGAGAACTTATGGATGTCCTGCTCCAAAGCCTTTTTGAGGATCTCCACCCCCGACTCGTCAAACGTCCGGGTGATGTACTCCGCCTTGGAGGTGTCAGGCAGCTCCAGAAGCTTGGATTTTCTCAGCTTCTTCATGGCCTTTTCGGCCCCTGCCCCGTCCCCCTCCGTATCCGCATCCTCGTCTGAGAGCATCGTCCCGTACACGGCCAGGATGGCATCAATGAACTGCTCCTTGTCCGTGATACGGTCGCTCATCAAGACGTTGTAAGCGTCAATGAGGGGAATCTGCAGTTCATAATCGCCGATGCCGAGCTTGTTGTTGAGGTACTCCACGATAGGCACCTCTCCCAGATAATGGGGTTCGCCTTTTTCCAGGATGCTCGACTGGTCCTTGCTGTCCCCCCACAGGTCAAACACCCACTTGTAATTCTTGGAGAGCACCGTGGCGATGTAGTGCTCTTCTCCGCTGGTGTTGGAGTCATCCTTTTTGACGTAGTAGTAGACCCCGAAAAGCTCCCTCTGCTCTATGGAGTCATCGTAGACGATGAAGGTATTCTCCGGTGACAAGTTCTTCGTCTTCAGGGAAGGCTCGTCCTCTTCCGTGAAGATGTACTCGTAGGCCCTGCCATAGATTGAGAGAGACAGGCCGTTGTCCCCGTCCGTCTCGTCCGCATCGGCGTAGGTAAGGTCATCCATCAAAACACTGAGGTCATTATCCTGGGATTTGTACGAGATGGGGTTGCCAATAAAATAGGACATCGCCGTGTCGGTGATGTCCTTTGCATGGTTGCAGACCAGGGTGTTTTGCCTGTCGGTGTCCTCCAGGATATGATGCCTGGCAATGTAATAGTTCATCAGTTCTTTGAGTCGTGGCACCTCTGATTCATGCTTCTGGATCAGCTGGATCAGGGCTACCCGGTCGGGATTCTGTTCGTCCCATTTGTCCCTGGGCATGGTCAATGCTGTGAACATCCTGTGAAACCACCTCCTATAGCGGTCAGTTGAAGGGGCTGCTATCTTTGTCTTTGATTTTCGCCAGTTTATAGGTCTTCGTGTAGATGAAATAGCGCAAGGCATCCAGGGCGTGGTCGGATTTCTTGATAGGCTGGTCTATCCCCTTCTCCCCCGCCTTCTCGTCCCATACGTACGAATAAAACTCTTTTATTAGACTCTTGCAGGAGGCGGCGATGATGATCTTCCTCTGGATCAGCCTCTCCTGCACCAAGCGGATGCCGTCCAACACGTCATTGTCAGCCTTGATGACATGGTATTTCCGCTTCCGGAGCTCGGCGATAAAAGATGCCGCCGAAGGGTCGACGATGATGCCTTTTACCTTCGTCCCCTCCAGCCACTCGGTCAGATCATCGGCGTATTCCCCGTCCGTCTTCTGCCTCTTTTCGTCTCTGCCGGAGTAGTAATACTCTCGGCAGCAGTACCAGACATTTTTACGCCCCTTGCACCATAGCAGCATGGCCGTCGGGTTCTGGGTACCATAGTCGATGCTCACGTACCTGTCGCCGTCCACCAGCTGGTCGGCAAACTCGGAGATGGGTTTGACATGCTTCTCCTCATCGAACATGTCATAGACAACGCCCTCCGCCATCCTCCACTCTCCGAGGATGTACCGAAGGTAGAACACCCCGCTGTACTGGGAGCGGTACCTTCGCTTGATCTCCTCCGTCAGGCTCAGGTTGTCATCCATGGTGAAGTGAAGGTAGAGAAGCTTCTTCAGCCCGGATGCCTCATCCTTCTCCCTGGCCTTGCGTTCCTTCTCCTCTGCCTCTTCCCTCCCAAGCTTGCCCCACGATTTGTCTATCCACTCGGTCTTTACCCAGTGGTAGGGGCCGTCAGGGTTGCAGTTGAAGAAGAATTTGGAGCCCGCCACGGAGCATCGGCCCGTGGCCTGGTTGACAAAGCTTTGCGGCATCAGTGCCACCTCATCCAGGAACAGCCCTGCGGCGGTCAGACCTTGCACAAGGTCTTGCGATGATTCGTCCCTCCCGCCGAAGATATAGAAGAAGTTGACCCGGTGCCCTTTGATGATGGTCAGGAGCTTGTCTCCACGCCTGTAGTCGGCCCTGTACCCTCTGGATGGGAGCATGCGGAGAAGGACGTTAAGAACGTTCCTCTCAAAAGACCCGATGGTCTTTCCTGCCATGATGAAGTTTTCGGAACTGTAGTTGGTCATGGCCCACATGACGAAAGACAGAGACATGGCCACCGTCTTGCCTGATCTGATGGCTCCGTCAGCAATGATGCCATCGTAGTCCTTGACCGGGCTTTCCTTCGTCCACCAGTTAAGGAGCTTTCTTTGCTTCTGCGAGAAGGGGGCGAACTTGAAAACAGACTGGTTCCTAATCCTGCGCCCAGTCATTTACTGCCGTCGCTCCTAATGCCGCCAGGAATCCGTCATCGACCTCGTTCACCTCGCTGGCAGCCTCCGCACGTTTCTTAGCATCTTCATACAGCTCCTGTTTCAACTCTAGCTCTTTGATGCGTAGCTTCTGCTCCTTCTCCTCCAGATCCGACTTGCCACTCAGCCCCACGGTGCTCATCAGAGCTTTGTATGCCCCCACGTCTCCGGCCACTGCCTTTTTGAGCATAGCCAGGATCATCGCCTCTTCTGCGGTGACCTCCATCTTCGAACCGTCTGCTCCTTTGACGGAGACCTTATTGTTCGCCAGGATGTCGTTGGCCGCCTTCCTTAGATTTGCCTTTCTCCTCCGGGATTCCCCGGAGGCTTTGCCTCCTTTCCTGCCTAAGGCCCTGGCAGTTTCGGAGTCCCTTATGGGGTGGAGGTTTCCCTCGTTTGCCATAGCCTCGCCTTCTTTCTTTTGGTGTTTATGGACCATCTGGGACTTGAACCCAGGACACGCCGGTTATGAGCCGGGTGCTCTAACCAGCTGAGCTAATGGTCCGGGTTTTTACTCTCCATTAGGATGATTCCTGAGCCACTCCTCCGCAGCCTCACGGTCTGCCCTCATTCTTGCGCTTCGTTCCTCCCAGTACTCCATCCCGGTTCTATGCCCAGCCGAATCCCTGAAGGGGTCGAAGATGTGCCTTAATGATTTCAAGGTGTTGAAGGCTTTCTCCGCATCGGGATTCCCAGGATTGTTATCCGGATGCAGGATGGTTGACCATCTACGGAACCAGCTCTTACCATTATCCTTGCGCTCTTTTCTCCAGGCCGTGTTGTCATTGCCAACCTGGAGAATCTCCGCAAGTTTCCTCACGTCTCCGTTAGCCGAATTAATCAGCTTGATTGCCCAGTCGTGGTCTCTCTTGGCATGTTCATAGTTGTATTTGCTCACCTCGGAGATAATCCTGTTAGCGATGGCTTCAGGGTTTTTCATTCTGTCCGGGATGCTGACAGTAACTCCGGCTTTATTCAGACTGGAGGCAACATCCCTTAGCTCTTCCGCCGTCATCTTGGGTTTTCCTGCCATGCTGTAGCCAATCAGCTCGTGGATCCGGCCCGCATCCACGTCGTTCACTATGGATGAAGAGCCCCCCTTGTCGATTCCCCCGAGAAAACGTTTGTAATTTTCGCTGCCCAACATTATGTCATTGTAGCTTCGCTTCAAAGCCTCCGACCACGACAGCTTCACCCCGTTATCATTATATGCATGCCAGATATATCGAGCATATCGCTGTGCCATACCGTGATCATAGTTTACCCTATCAATCCCATGTCTAGCCCTCAGCTTATTCATGCTTTGCCCTCTGCTTCCCATTCCACCCCCCTATTTTCTGCCCGGCTACTTAATCATCATACGGATATATGCGATCGCGGCCATGGTATATATACTCATTATGATTTTTATCGTAACGGATATACTCTCGAACCTTTTGTGGCGTTCTCAAGCCGGGATACTTCACCTCCAGCTCAACCTTTTTCCCTCTTTTGTCGCTATACACACGCAGGACCTTATAAGTTGTTCCAAAATCTTTGTCATCAGTCACTTTTCCTTCTGAAGCAAATACAAGCGGCCTGTAGTTCGTGGAATACTCATACGGATTGGCCTCAGCCCTACTTATTGCGGCTTTTACAGAACCTTCCCAAACTTTTTTGCGTTCTTCTTCCGCCCCGGTACGCTCCATGTGTCGTATGTGTTCCCGGGCGAAATCTCTCGCCGTGGCGTTGATTTTAGCCATGTCCCAGTCAAGTTCGGAGTTGCGTTCGTCTCCTTCTACCCCCTTGGGGAGAGCGCTCTTTTCTATTGGTTTGGCTACTCGATCTAAAAGCTCGCTGTCTATCTGCTCACGTGCCTTTCTCGCCTCTTGTATCCGAGGATCTTTTTCCGCTTCGTCCGAGCGAATGAATCCTAGTTCGTCTCGATACTCCTCCAAAAGCTCGCCTATTCGTTCATCCAGCTGATCGCCTTGGCGTTCCAGGGAGTGGACATTATTATTACCCCCCCGCCCAGAATCTTAGCCAGTTGTTTTACGGCCCTGTTCTCGGCTCTTCGGCGTTCTTTGGCCATGCTCTGGCCCCTGCTACCCATATCCTGCCACCCCTCCTTTTTCGGGCATAAAAATAGGCGACTCCCATGAGGGAACCGCCTAAGACACTAATACTAGTGTAGATTATACCACAGAAAAAACTCTGATTTACTCTGGTCTTTCGTTTTCGAGGATTATTGATAGCTCATCCAGTGCCCGACCGTGCAGATCAAGGACATATTGCTCTGAGTAGCCGATGCCAGCGGCTATGTCAGTCCATCTGGTGGCGTGGCCGTCGCGGAGCTGGATGTAACGCATGGAGATGACCTCCCGCATCGCTCCGGATGAGAGCCTTTCTATAGCATCCGATCTCTCTATTAGAGCCTCGGACGCCCTTTTTGTGGAGCACTCCAGCCTAGACAGTAGCCTCTCCCTGGCCACCATCAACGACGACAGATCAGTCCCTTCTGTAGAGCCTCCCCCGCTCTCTCCGTCGTATCGCATTGCCCTCGGCCCCTCCTGGCTCTCTTTCAACTGTCTGTACTCCTCCGACAGCCTGCGCTGTTCCCTGACCGCATCCCTGTATCCCCACAGCCAGGCTTTAACCTGCTCGTTACGCCTGGTAGCCATCTGCTCCTCCTGTTCTATGTTACCAAACGCCTACTTCTCTAGCTTCTTTCTCCCTCGAACCTCTTACGCCGTCCCGGTGCTTCCAAACCCTCCAGAACCTCTATCAGACTTGGAGAGCTCCTCGACCTGGACAGGCTCAGCTTTCAGATACGGCTGCAGGATGATCTGCGCTATCCTCTCGCCCTTCTCAATCTTCCTGGGATATATCCCGTCATTGCACAGGCAGACCATCACCTCTCCTCTGTAATCTGAGTCGATGATGGATGCTCCGGTGGCCATCCTCACCCCGTTCTTGCCGAGGGAGGAGCGCACCACCAGAAGGCCGAAGTGGCCCTCTGGTATCTCCATTGCTACTCCTGTGTGGATCATGCGGATATCCCCATGCATCACCGTGACCGACTCCGCAGCGTAAATGTCTAATCCCGCCGACCCGTTGCTTCCCCTGGTGGGTAAGGTGGCGTTCTCGCTGAGTAGCTTAACCTTCAGCTCTATCGGCTCGTTCTGCACTGGATGATATGTCCTAGCAAACCTGCCCACGTTTCTCATACTTCCTCATCCTCCTCCAGGGTCTGGTTCTCGTCTATGCCTGCAGTGCCAAAGTGGATTCCCCGGTCTTCACCCTCAAAGATCTCCCTGGCGATATCCTGGGCCAGGCCAGACCACAGCCCTCTAAAGTCCCGAGTGTCATCATTTGGGAACTGTAGAACCTCCGGCCAGAATCGGATGTAGGCATGCATCGTCCCGGTGGCATCCTCTACTTCTCGGATCTCCTTTACGGCGGGGTTGCCAGAGAATAGCGTCTTGTACTCCCAGATTGCCCTCTTCCCTTCATTTGCGTTCCGGCAGAACAGCTCGATGCTCAGATTCACATTCCCAAATGTCTTGCTCCTCGGCATCACCTTGGCCAAAATATTGTATTTCTCTTCTGAGGCTCTGATGTCCATGGCATAGCCATCGTCCACCTGGTACACCCCGCCGACACGGATGTCTGGGTCTCCCTCGAACAGAGCTTTGACCTTCTTGTTGTAAGTCTCCCATGGAGCGATGATGTTTAAGTCGTTAATGTTCAACATATTTTTGTTCCTCCTTGCCATCTTAATCTTCATAAGCATCCTAAATCTTTCCATCAGATCGACTCCGCACATGGCTACTCTCCCTTCTGCGTCCGAGAGGTAACACGGAACTGCACCTCTGGTACTCCAAACAGCATTTCCACCGGGTCGATGCCAAAGTACTTGCTCATAGCCCTGACAGAAGATGCGGTAGGGCTCCTGATATCCTGAATATATTTACTCAGCTCGCTAAGGCCGATTCCTATCTTATCCGCCGCCTCACTCTGCCTTACCCGCTTCATTAGCAACAGGAATTTGAGATTCTCGCTAAGCCTGCACTCCCCGTACAGCTCGCCCAGGATATCCGCAGTGCTTGTGATCAGTGAGAAATCCACACCCAGTGCCTCCATTGCAGGAGCCCATGTCCTCTCGATTCCAATCTTAAAACCCAGCTCCTCCTTGGCATCGTCCCAGGTATAGCCATGGGCCCAGAGGATCTTGTTAAGGTTGTTCTTAATGTCAGCCTTGCTCAGCCGCTTCTTCTTCACAGCACTCCTCCCTCTGGAACAGCCCCTCCGGAGATAGCACCTCGTTGTAATAAATCCAGTCCCCCGTTTCCGGCTGGCGCAGGAAAAACAGTTCCAGCGCCAGGAACGTTTCCCAACGCATTGCCCTCTTCCCGTTCTCAATCCCGTTGTAGCTCTGCCTAGAAATTCCAATCATGTCAGCTAAGTGAGACTGGGACATGCCCAGCTTTTTCCGTAAGAAGAGGAGGTGTTCCCCCATATACCCTTTGCATCGTTCCTGCATTTCAATGTCCATTTTCATCGTCGCATCTCCAATCGCCTCTGTGTCTCCGGGTCTCTCGGCCGCCACAAATGCATGCAGTTATTGACCAGGTTGACGTACTCGCTCTTCTTCGGGAAGAACTGGATCACGTCCTCCTCGTCTCCCCAGAAGATGTCCTTAATCGTGCACATGTCCTCCCACGAAGGGATGAGATTGGGGTCGTCGGGAGACACGCTCACGTGCTCCCAGTTACCATCATCCCGGCTCCAGATGACGCTTCCACGCCAGCCATTGATTTTAATAACGCCCATGCCTCCCTTCGAGAGGGTGTGATCAGCCACCAGGTATTTCTCATTATTCAGCTGCTTGAAGCTCTTCATTCGTTGCCCTCCTGCTTCCTTGCTTTCACAAGTGCTCTGCACATCGATTCTGCCGCATCACGCCATGATTTGTACGGAGTCAATCCACAAAGATACTCAACAACGCAGTCTTGCACTTTGCTGTATTCCTCTTCTGTCAATCCGTACATTGGCTGATACACACGTCTTAATTCAAAGCCGATCATGAATTCTATTGTCTTTATTCTTTCAGTTCTCCCTTTTTTCCACCATTTTTCTTCTGCCATCTAGCCTCATTTTCCTTCATCGCCAGCTGGGGCGCTCTTCAATGCATCCTCGATAGTTTTCAGTGTGTCGGCCAGGGTCTCCCTATCGTACTCATACTCACAGCTCGAGCATTCTCTGCCCAGGCACTTCCCCAGATCGATCGTCAAACAGCTAAAAACTTTCTTAAGGTTCTTCAAGGCCTCTTCCTTCTCCATATCTCTTCTCCCTACTTCCTTTACTACTTTCATCCCTCATATCCACCCCGCACTCAGGACAGAACTTAAAAAACATCTCTCCCTCCGTGCAGTACTCGACACCGCACTCGGAGCATCTGTAGATGGTGCCATCCGAAGTCACCCACCGTCTGATCCATCTGCCGGAGCCCCTGGCCTGCCCTGTGGAGGGCAAGCCTTTTATGGCACCGATGCAACGTTGCACGCCTTGCGAGTAGTTACCAGACGGGAGGCGATTGGCTAAGATGCTGAGCTCACGCACCGCATCACGTCTGCTAATCAAATCTTTCGTCATCGTACGTACTCCAATCCAAGGCTCCGCCGCATTCCGGGCAGTCCTCGTCTCTGTCGATTACATCCAGGACGCATCCGCATCTAGGGCAGTGAGCCCAGTCCGGAACCGTCATCCGTCCGAAAACTCCTCCGACCGACACTGGAAGAGGTGTCCTCATGTTTCTGTCATTCATCATTCGCCCTCCTGGATTTTCTCCGTCTCCCAAGTCACCTTTACGGAAACCTCGACATTAAACAATTTGCCGCAGTAAGGACACTCATGCGTGGTATCGCCATCCTGATAAAGATCCTCGTCGTCAATATCCGGTTCGATGGGCATTCCGCAGTACGGGCAGATCACATACTCATCTGACCAGGTATCCAGCTCGTCGGTTTCCAGTGCCTCCTTGTTTTGCTTTATAAGGTTTCTCTTTTTTTCTATTGCCAGGCACGAGTAGCATAACCCCGTCTTTTCATCCAGATATGTTTCACGCCCGCATTCTTTGCACTTTCCTTGCATAACTCCACCTCTTAAACTATTAACCCCATCCATGCCGAGGTTTCCATGCATCTCTCCCTCGGATACCCGACATGGTACGGATCCGTGAGGGTGTTCCCCTGGCAAACAACCGCCCTGCATCCGAGGAGCGACAGCTGGAGGTAGGTCATGTAGACTCCCCTCCAGTCCAGGTCCTGGGCGATGACATCCAACCTACGTTGGTAGTCAAATCCTCGCTCGTGCAGAATCTTGCAAGCAGCTATTACCATTCCTCCCGCTCCGCAGGTCGGTTCGTGGAGCTGGATCTTTCCTTCTTTCGGGATGCCCTTCTCATCCAAGAGAAGCTTTGCAGACATCATGGAGATATTGAACGGAGTGAAGAACTGCCCCGTCCCCGAATCCCCGAGGCCCGCTAGCATGAAAACCTTCCCGAGGAAATCCTCCATCTCGTCCTCAAGGGCCTTGGCTGTGCAGGCGATCAGATAGCCGAACTTGCATAGCTCGTCGTGCTCATACCTTGCGACGATGCGCATGTACTGGTCTTCCCACCTCTGCCACTCGGCATCATGGATAAGATGGCAGGAGTTCCGATAGGAGATGGCAGCCGACTCCACCCAGTCAGAGAAGATCTGGTATGAACTGTACCTCCCGGACATCCCCTTCAGGGTCTTGATAAACTCATTCGACCAGTCTGCCATCTTACCTCCCTTCTCTAAGGCACTCCAAAAACCTTTGAGTAAGTTCTCCTCTTTTGCTCTGCAGGTTCTGCAGATCCCTCATCATCTGATAGAAAGCCATGATATTCTCTTGGCCCCCTTCCTTCTTTTGGTACATGGAACAACGCTTTATGCGGATTACAGCTTCTGCAAAGGCATCGACCATCTGTCCCTCCCCATCAAGAACGATGGGCTCATTAAAAAGAGAGGACACCAAAGTGTGCTGCTCACTATCCATGAAGTGGTTAAGAAGCCGGGAAACATTTACCTCCCCGGCCCTCGCCTGGTCATAGACCATGGTCGCCACTTCTCGGTAGATCTCCACGGTAAAGTCTTCTGGTTTTATATATTCCATGATCAGCCCCGTAAGGCTCGGATAATTCGCCATCCAGGTAAGGATTAGTTTTTGTGCTACCACAGAGCCTCTTTCTCGCGGAGTATATTCTTTCTCGGTTGTAGCAATGTGTCGCCTTTTGGTGGATTTCTTTATGTCGCTTGTGCTATCCGGCGTCTCTCCCCACTCAAAGCGGGCGGTCCTAGCTTTTTCTAAGGCTTCGAACACTAATCCATTTACACCAAGCTGATCCTGTATATCATTGCATTGGTCTAATTTACTATAAGGCCAACTAGTTCTCCTTAGCTCGGCATCTGATACTGCAGCTATGCTAAACTGTCCGGGATCTTCAAAGCAAACATTTGGTAGTCTGTATTTTGCATACGATATTCTTCCTGTAACCTTTTCATCTTCAGCACAGAAGAAAAACCACCCACAAGCAACTTTATCTCCCCTCCAATAGAAACACGGAAAGTGCCACATTCCCCCGTCACAAGGTCCCGGAATATCCGATATTATAAGTAGTTGCTTAATTGGTCCTCCCCACTTAATCATGCTGACTGCCCTTTTTAAACCAGGTATGCTTTCCGGTGTGTTTGCCTTTACTTCGACATGAACATCTAAGTCAGGAAGGTAAAAATCCGGGAGATAGCGCGTGCCATCTTCATCCTCGTATCCTTCAACTTCATATTGTCTTCTGATGTGTGCCGTATCAAAGAATACTGCTACTCGTGCTTCTAGCCTCGACCTAAAAAGGCACCCGTTATATGGTGTCTCAATCGCTTTTATCATTTACCCGTTACCTCCTCTGTGGTGCAACATCTCTTCCTACCTTGCGCAATTAGTCCCCGCCTTTTCCTTCAGTTCCACGTACTTCTTCATGTACCACTCCGCCTTCTTGACATCCTCGAGGCCGTTCTTTCGGTCTGACCTCCAGACGTATTTGAAAGCGTTAAGCTGGCAGAAGGCCATCACCTTCTCATCCCCAAAGACTGCTCTCATCACATCGATGCACTCCAGGCCTCCGGTTACGTAATGCTCGGGGCGGTTCACGTTATCATATTGGTCGCTCATTCTCTCTTCCTTCCCACTCCATCAGCTTGTCTTGCCCCGTCAGGATCCAGACAGGCTCTCCTTCCACCAGGTAGATAATTCTCTGGTTCCTGCTACCCCGGAACGACAACGTGATGTCCTTCTCCTCCTCGACAAATTCGCCATCAACCAGGACATCGATCAGGCTGAGAATCTCGTCCGTGTACTCTCCGTGGCATCGATGGTTGTCTTCGTCCCGCAGCTCCTCGAGAGTGTAGCCCGTGTAAAGCCAAATACTTTTGTCCTTTGCCCCCTTCAAGGCCCTGGCTCTTCTCAGCAGTCCCAATATTGCCAGCTGGTTAATCGGCTCCATCGGCTCACCACCCAGGATGCTCAAACCATCACACCCCTCCGACTTGAGTGTTGACAGGATCAGCTCCTCTGTGTCCCAGGTGTACAACTCCCCATATCCGAAATCCCAGGTAACCTTGTTAAAGCATCCCTTACAGTGATGAGTGCATCCAGAGACAAAAAGGCTCACCCTACAGCCGGGCCCGTTGGCAACGTCAGCAACGTATATTTTCCCGTAGTTCATTTGCCTGTCCCCTCCTTAGTCCCACTCTGACTTGCGCTTTTTAATCTCCAGATAGTACTCGATGCTGTCTGTGCTCAGGCCGAGAGCCTGGGAGATCTCCTTAACCTCAAAGCAGTTGTCCTCGTAGGCGGCCCGCATGAGGCCGATGGCAATCCTGCCATCAGCCTTTGTCGTGAACCATGCCACGGGAAAGCCTCTCTTTTCCCACTTCTCCGCATCCTCCGGAGCCATCCTCTTGCCAACCTCTTTGGGCCCGATCTCGCCGTAGCTGATCCGGTCAATCACCTCATGTGCGAAATCCTCGTCGTTGAATGCCATCTCATAGCTGATGGCCCTGGTGCTCCATCCCACCTCGGCAAAGGCCCACACCTTGCCGAAGTCAATCGTCTTCTGTACCTGCATGTCTTCTCATCTTTCCCCGTAGACGGAAATCCGTATCTGGACTTCCTCTATCTTTTTCATGATTGCCACCGGATGCTCTGCCACGGTGACAACCTCTCCAGTCGATAAATAGATCTCCGTGACTATGCTGTCGGTTATCCCGTTGCTCAGCCGGAGCTTCCAGCTGTCCTTACCTTGCTCAACATGGACG
>Ga0326513_10000709_pt1 | contig 28405 bp, 30 predicted proteins | sample 2_2465_0518_D_FD_203654 | JGI IMG/M metagenome (GOLD analysis project Ga0326513, IMG submission 203654) | Bovine rumen microbial communities from UC Davis, California, United States - 2_2465_0518 | ecosystem: Host-associated > Mammals > Digestive system > Stomach > Rumen | place: USA...
GATCGACGGTACGAATATGCGTATTGAGGTAACTAAGAAACCTATTTGGGATGGCGGAACAGTTGATGGAACATTAAACGGAGTAGAGTTTAATGTACGTATTGCAGGTAAGACTGATAATGCACAAATTCCTAAGAATCTACTTAAGCATATGCAAGAAAAGTACCCTAATGAGAAGGTACTTGCTGCACTCGGTCTTAAGGAGTTTATTCCAATTGATGAGTGGGAACTTGAACACAATTGGCTAACTTATGAACAAATTCCTGATATATACACCATTTATGGCGAGGGTTATGGTGAAGGTATTCAATCAGGTGGTTGGTATATCAAGGGTGGTAATGAGTTTATCGTTTTTGATGTTAAGGTAAATGATATTTATCTTAAGACTGAAGCTCGTGATGAAATTGCAACTAAGCTTGGTGCACCTATCGTACCTCTTATTGGTTACTTTACTCTTGATGAAGCCATTGATTTTGTTCGTAAGGGATTCCGTTCACATGTTGCTGAAAATCCTGACGCAAAAATGGCAGAAGGTCTTGTTCTTCGTACCGACTTGGGTCTTCGTAACCGTATGGGTAAGAGACTTATTGTAAAAGTCAAGTATGAAGACTTCCAAAAGTATCGTAATGTTTATGGTACTGATGAGAAGGTAGATCAACCTAAGAATGAAAATTACACGAAGTAATTTAACATACAGTCAGCCAGGGAGACTATAAAATTGAGTACTGATGAGACCTGGACGAAATTTCTCACTATCGCATACAGGTAGTAATAATGACGAAATTTTTTAGTACATAAGCTTATCCTTTCGAATCCACTTGCTTGTGAAAGTAGGTGGATTTTTTATTGAATTAATTTATTTATATTAACTATTTTTATATAGATATTATGAATTTATATAATATCATTTATAAATATATTTATATTAGATAATGAAGAAAATCGTATTAGGATTAATTATGGTACTTACTATATTGTTCTCATTTTCATCATGCAACAGTTGTAGTAATAAAGCGCCAGAAGTTAATTTAGAAGATACAGTAGTTGTTATTCAACCTGTAGATTTGAATGTAGAACGTATCATTAGTTTAGATCGTCAAGAAATGTTCATTAATCATTCAAAAGATTATCGTTGGTTCGAAACTGCTATGAAACTTAATGATTTTATTGACGCAGATGGTAATGATGGTTCTTTAGAAGAAGTAGTAAATGTATTCCAAGCTGTTAAGGAACGTGGTAATGGAGCTGACGTAAAAGTTTATAAGTTCCAACATTTTGCAAATGGAACCATTGCTAAAGATTCAGTTGATGGATTCTGGATTGAAGATGAGCCACTTGAAGAGGAAGCTATTGTTCTTACATATGCAGAAGCATTTGAAAGACTTATGCAAGCTAATATAGTTAAGCCTCATTCTTGTTATTGTACTCTTCGTAAGCCAGTAGGTCCAATTGATTGTAACCCACAATATGTATTCGGTAACATTCGTGAAACTGTATTCGTAGATGCTGTAACCGGTGATGTAACTTCTTACAATCCTGCATTTGGACCTAATTTTTCAAAACCTCTTGGCGAATGGCCCTAATTAAAGGAAAATAACTCAAACACAAATAGATCCATTTATTCTTATGAATAAGTGGATTTATTTTTTATATAATATTTGAAATTTTTAATTATAATTTCTATATTATATATGTAAAACAAATAAATAATACAAATATGACTATTACAGCAATTGGTTTCGCAAATAAGTTTTATACACTTTGGCAAATTTCTGAAGAGACTAGAGACCTTGGTAATGGTCATAGTTATATAGTTACATATTACAATTACATTAAAAATATTTCGTTTGATAAGGAAACTGCTATGGCGAAATATCCTAATGCAGTATTTGATGAAAACCTCCATGGTAAAACGCAGTCATGGAATTCTGAAAAGGAGGTTTGGGATAACGTAGATACATATCGTTTCGGTAAGTATAAGTATGAGAAGATTGATAATTCTGATTTGAATTATCTCGCATGGTATTGGGATCAGATTTATGGAGATCATAAGGAATATGTAGGTGAAATTCTTAAAGCTAATGGATATGAAATCCGTAGTTGGGTATCTACTTATAATAACTTTGAGAATTTTTACCTTGTTTCACCCGAAGAGCTTGAACAGGAAAAACTTAATAATGAGGCTACCGCAGAAATTGAAAAGAAGCTTCAGAATAATGAAGTTGTAGAATTTGTACCTGAATGTAATCCTGATGTTTTAGGCGATTGCCGAATTGGTGATATTATTTATCATTTTAATGAAGTAAAGGATAACTACTATCAGGGTTGGACATATTATCTTCCTGTTGTTAATGGTAAGCAGAAGAGAATTAAGAATAAGAAGATTATGGTTACAAAGTATACATACACTCGTAATGATTCAGTTATTACAATTAATATTGAAGATTTTTCTATCGTAAAATAAACATACTAAAATTAAATATTATGAATCTCGACAAAAATTTTTCTATTGCATTGAGTATCATCGAATCTTTGATGAATGAAAATTGTTTTGACTTTTGGGAAATAAAAGATGCTGATGAAAATGAAATTATTGAATATTTCAAGGATATGATTTATACCTACTTTTCTGATGGCGAAGTAGATTTAGCAGGAGTTATTCATCGAGTTGATAGTGGTAATGAAGATATCAGTGGAAGAGCAAGTGTTGAAACTGTAGAAAATGTTAACAATTTCTTTAAGAATGAAGATTTAGTAAATTGCCTTATTTTACTTTCTAATGAAGTTGGATATTGGTATTATAAGAACTATATTATGAATAATGATATTTCTGATTGCGACGAAAATAAAGGTTATACTGATTAAATTTATAAATGAAGAAATGATAGATTTTTAAAATCTATCATTTCTTTTTAAATGTGAAATTATATTTTTCCATTATTTTTTTAAGTTCTTCTAATAATTCATTACAGATTTTATTACGTGTTTGAGAATTATTATATTCAAACATATTATTTAATAATATTTTATTAACTGCATCTCTAATGGATATAATAAGTGTTTCAGATATTTTTTCTTCTTTTTTGTTTTTTGTAAAAGTATAATCCAAAAGATTTTTATGATGAATTGCAGCGTATGTTATTAGTTTATTATCTTCATTTATTCCTTCTGCATCTAATATTCTTTGATATTGCTCTTCAGAAAGAAAACATGGTAATGATGCATATGAAAAATTATCATTATCATATTCAAAACTATCAAATCCTAATATTTTACAATAAGCTTTATAATTATAAATTGGTGTTGTAATAAATTCTTTTAAATCATATTTAATTGCTGCATATGGATTTAAAGCGTTTAATGCATTAACTGCTTCTAAATACGTTGGTGCTGATATATGTATAGATCCATTTAGTTCAAATATATTATTTAATTTATTAAATGTAAATATTTTCATAGTTTATATAATTTATATATTTATGTATCAAATAATTCATATTGTTGTTTATCTTTTTTAATTTCATCATTATTTTCATCTACTTGTTCAAATAATGTATCTCTTAATGAATTTGTGTTTCGTTGTTTTCTTAAGAAACGTTCATTAGAATTATCAAGTTCTGAATAATTATAATATCCAAATTCTTTATGAATAACATTTTGAAGTTCATCTTTAACTTCATCTAAACGTTTCTTTTCAGTATGAGGTAATTCAGGTAATTCATCATCTAAAACAATTACTTCATCATTTTTCATATTATCAACTAATTCTTGTAAGAAGAATTCTTTAGTACTAAATGTACCATAAATATTTTCCAAATTATCTTTACGTTCCCAAATTAATTCAAATGGTATAATAGTTATATTACCATTTTTTGGTCTTGTTTGTATTATGATAACTTTCCATAATTCATTTATTAAATCAAATATTTGTTCGAGAAAATCAATATCATCTACTACTAAATCTGTAATAGAATTTGCATACTTAGCAGCATAATCAGCTAAGAAGTGCTGAACTACTTCTGTTGTTGTTCTAGTGTTCTCTCGTGTAAACTTTTGTGCATCCTTAATAAACTTTAGTACAGGAAAATCTATTCTCTTCTTTTGCCTATTATACTCAATATTTACAAACTTACGAATACGTCCTAACTTAGAATAATTAATTTTATTTTGCTTTTTATCTACACAAAATTCATATATATCCCTAATAGTGTCGCAATCATAAAATTTATATAATCCAAGAATAATTGGTATATTACGTTCAAGAATTTCAATATCTTCTACATAAAGATTATTTTCTTCACGTACTTCTTTATATTCAGCATCTTTAAATATAGCATAATCACCACGTAATAATTCTTTATATACATCTATATTTCCATCATTAATATGATCCAAAAATTTAAATGTTTGTTTTGTAATATAATCATAACGAATATGTCGACAAGACTTTAAAAACTCCTCAACTTCTTCTATATTTCCTTCTGGTATTCTATCATTATGTTCAATTTTATTTACTACATATCCATAATATTTCATACCATTAATTAATACATTTAATTGTTTAGAATATTCTGAATATCTTTCTTCAAATATACGTAATTTATATGTTGTTTCATCTATATAATATTTACAATCGTTTTCATCATATTTCAAAAACTTATTTGCTGAAAGTAATGATTGAATTAATGGATTATATTTTGATTCTTCCTGATTTCTTTCAAGCACATCATTACATGTTTTAATTAAATCTCTAGCCATTAATAAATCTTTTTGTGATATACTTAAATCTAATGGACGTACATGATAGTAATCAATTGCCCAACCAGTAGAATCTTCTTGCTCTAAAAACATTTTAATATACAAATCATTATTACGCAGACGATTAGCAAACTGTTCTATATCTTGTGGAATCCATAATTCGTTAAAATATACACTAAATGAATATTTGTCACAAATATCTACACCAACTGATAAATAAGTAGTACAAAATATTATATCGTTATTTCCTATTGTTTTATCTACATTTATATTATCCATTGTTTCTTCACCATAATTTGATTTTTTATAGTAAAATGCTTTTAATTGATTAGGATATTTATAAATATCTAAATAACGTTGAATAAGTCCAGTTACTTGTTCAAAATACAAGTTACCATTATTCGTCGGATATAATATTTTTTTACCATCACATATATCTTTAGCCATAGATTTACACATTTCAATTAACTTTTCAGTAACTGTAGGAACCATGTGTATTTCAAATTCTTTTTTTCTAAAATCTTCTTTAACTACTTTTATATGTTTAATTCCAGGAAAAAATAATAATTCACCTGTTGGCGTTCCTGTCATCATAATTATTTTAGCTTTACAATTAGCTAAACGTTGTATTGTTGGTGACATTACATCTCTATATGATGAAGTGAATAATAAATGTGATTCATCAATAACTATATATTCAAAATTAGCCTGATCAAGTTCCATGACATTTAATCTTGAAAATTTATCTATAGTCATAGACATACTTTTTGTCCCCAGTATTTCATCAAGTGTTGGTCTTTTATTTCCATAATAATATAACCAATCTGCTGTCTTATCATCTGCTTCTACTTTAGCTTTAATTGTTGAAGTGAATGGTAAAATTAAAATAGTACGAGCCTTTAATGATTTAATCATTTCAGTTTTCCCATATCCAGCGCCAGCTTCTAATAATGTAATATGAGAAAGATTTTTCATGATTTGATCATTTATATCTGATAAATACTGATTATGTTTTAAATCTAATCTCACATATTCAGTATTATCACTTAATACTTTAATTGGATCTTCATCATCTGACTGACTATGAATTACATTATCTAATTTTTCAATTTCATTTTTATATATATCTTGTGATTTAATTTTTAAATTAAATCCATGTTGTTTATTTAATTCTTTAATAGCCCATATAGAAATTGGTTTATTATGTATAGATGCTGTCTTAACGTCACCAGCTAACTCACGTTTTGGTGTATTTCTACATATTTCTAACATAATTTGAAGAGCTTTTTCTTCACCATAAATTGACGTTAATGTATTAGCTAACTGCCAACGTTGATTATGTTTATAGTGTTGTCTACCTAAACTTTTAGAAATATCACGATCATTAATACCTGAAATATTAGAAATTTCTACATTATCAGTTGATGTATTATCATTATTAAACCATTCTAAACGGTGAAAAATTTCTTTTAAATCTGGATGTGATATCCAGTTTATAGATTCAATACCAGACACAAATGCTGACTCAAAGTTTACGTCTAAACGTAAATCTTTAAAATTAGAATTTAATAATGCACTATTATCTGATGATATGAAAATACCCTGTTGAGGTTTAGCCATAGCCATATCCATATAATCAAGAATATTTTCTTTAGTATATCCAAATTTATTTGAATATTTTTGTAAAACAATATATAAATATGAATATTTATGACGGAAATTACAAAGATATTCAATACGTTTATTTTCTGCTACAGCTGATATTGGAGTTATCTTTGTCCAAACGTGCAAAGACTTTCCAGATGCAGATTTACAAATACCTAAAAACCAATGATATTTCTTAAGTTCATCAAAAATTAATCCTTTAAGATTATTTGCTAACTCTTCATTTTTTATATCAATATCTATAATCTGTAAACCATTCCAAATATTATAAGAAACATCACCAATTGGACGATAATTACCCGATGTAGAATATACAACTTTTCTTTTAATTTTATCTATATTTTTATAAGTTGTATCAAATAATAATTTATATATATCTAACCAATTCCATATGATACCTTGTTTATCATAAATAGAATTAGTTACTAAACATTCTATAAATTGTAATTGTTCATTAAAAATATCTTCTTGTTCTTCTTTAGTACACTCATTAAAAATATATGATGAATATGTTTTATTTTGTAATTCTTGAATGTTTTCGTATGATGATGAAATTTGACGAAAACTATTCAAAATATCACTCATTGATTGATTTTTCTTTGAATATATCTCATTAACTTCTTTTAACTGTTTGTACTTTAATTCATCATTTTGAATCATTTATAATGTTCTACATATAATTATAATTAAATAGTTTTTTGTAATATAACTATTCAATAATATGTTTTATTTTTAATAAATCAAATAATTTAATAAATGAAACAATTAAATAATTATATATTAGAAAAACTTCAAATTGGTTCTACCACTAAATTGGGTAATAAATATAATTATTGTCCTAAAAACAGAGATGAATTACAAGAGTTAATTGGTAAACTTATAAAAAAACTAGGCGAAAATGCCGATTTAAATGATATAGATACATCTAAAATAACCGATATGTCCAATTTATTTTATGATTCAAATTTTAATGGAGATATATCAAATTGGGATGTAAGTAATGTTACTAATATGCGTAGTATGTTTTGTAATTCAAAATTCAATAAAGATATATCAAATTGGGATGTTAGTAATGTTACTGATATGGATTGGATGTTCGCATATTCAGAATTTAATGGCGATATAAAAGATTGGGATGTTAGCAATGTTACCGATATGAGTGAAATGTTTTCTGGATCTAAATTTAATAGTGATATATCAAAATGGGATGTTAGCAATGTTACCGATATGAGTGAAATGTTTTCTGCATCTGAATTTAATATAGATCTTTCTAAATGGAAAGTCAATAATTCGGTAAATATGAAAAAAATGTTTAGATATACCGATATTGAAAAAAATCCACCTAAATGGTATAATGAAAAGAATAAATAATTATATAATAGAGAAATTACAAATCGGTTCTAATACTAAACTTGGCAATAACTATAATTATTGCCCTAAAACCAGAGATGAATTAAGTGAGTTAGTTAAAAAACTCATAGAAGAACGTGGAAATAATGCCGATTTAAATGATATAGATACATCAAAAATAACTGATATGTCTAAATTATTTTATTCATTAGATTTTAATGGTAATATATCTAAATGGAATGTAAGTAAAGTTACTAATATGGAAGATATGTTTAAAGGTTCTAAATTTAATGGGGATATTTCTAAATGGAATGTAAGTAATGTTACTAATATGCGTTGTATGTTTTATGATTCTAAATTTAACGGTAATATATCAAATTGGAATGTTAGCAATGTTACTAATATGTGTGGAATGTTTGTTGATTCTAAATTTAATGGAGATATATCTAAATGGGATGTCAGCAATGTTAATAATATGCGTTCTATGTTTTATGAATCTGAATTTAGTGGGGATATATCAGAATGGGACGTTAGTAAAGTTATTGATATGAGCTGGATGTTTATAAAATCAGAATTTAATGGCGATATATCAAAATGGAATGTTAATGTATATACTGATATGGATGATATGTTTGAAAAATCCCCATTAGAAAAAAATCCACCTAAATGGTATAATGAAAAGAATAAATAATTATATAATAGAGAAATTGCAAATCGGTTCTAATACTAAACTTGGCAATAACTATAATTATTGTCCTAAAACCAGAGATGAATTAAGTGAGTTAGTTAAAAAACTCATAGAAGAACGTGGTAATAAAGCTAATTTAAATGATATAGATGTTAGTAATATAACTAATATGAGTCAATTATTTTGTAAATCTAAATTTAATGGAGATATATCACAATGGGATGTAAGTAATGTTACTAATATGGGGTGGATGTTTGCATATTCAAAATTTAATGGTAATATATCAAATTGGAATGTAAGTAAAGTTACCGATATGCATTATATGTTTTTCAATTCCGAATTTACTGGTAATATATCTGCATGGGATGTTAGTAAAGTTACTAATATGTATGGAATGTTTTGGCATTCAAAATTTAATAATAATATTAGTGAATGGGATGTAAAAAATGTTACTAATATGGACAATATGTTTAGAAGTTCAAAATTTAATTGTGATATATCTAAATGGGACGTTAGTAATGTTATTGATATGCTTAATATATTCGATAATTCGCCTTTAGCAAAAAATACGCCAAAATGGTATAGATATAGATAAAATAGTAAAAAAGAATAAATAACTATTTTTTAGAGTGAATAAATATTATAATTAAATAAATATTAAATAATAATGGCTTGTATAGAACAAAATAATAATTCAGGAATAAAATCAATTACTGCTGAAGAAGCATTAAAACTTAAAGCTCAATGGGAAGATCAAATTGATTATCAATTTATTCAACGTATTGTGCAAGAATTAACGCAATCATGTGCTTTACCATTACCAGTTCCAGCTGCTGCTATTCCACCACTTATTATACAAGCGGCTCAATATTTCTGGGAAAATTATGATGGGGCAATAGAAGAAAGATATTATTGTATAAAAAATAGAGATTTTTGTAAATGCGGTCCTAATATTACAATGAAATTACCTCCACAAATATTATCAGTATTTGGTGTATATAAAATAACTGATAATTTTAGTTATGGAGCGTTAGGCGATTTTTCATTAGAACGTATGATATTAAATAATTCCGCATTAGCATCTGGTATAGGGGGAACATTAAATAACGTATTTGGGGCAGGAGACGGATATACATTAACTGATGTAATGGGTGCTTTATATGAAGTACAAACTTATAAAGCAATGTTTGATGTACCATTAACGTTTAATTATAATCCTTATTCTAATGATCTTGCTATTTTAGGCGCATTGGGAACATCTGATTTAGTATTACAGACTTTCATTAGATGTAAAATTCAAGATTTATATAAAATTCATTATTTTTTTAGATATTGTGTATGTTTAGGTAAAAAATCAATGTCTACAATACTTGGCACATTTGAATATAAATTACCAGGTGGAGTAACAATCAATTATTCTAGATTTGAAGATAGTGCAGATAATGAAATGGATAAAATTGACGAGTGGATAAATAAACAACATTCGGCTGATTATTTCTTCAATAATAATACAGTTTAATATATGAAACAATTAAATAATTACATAATAGAGAAACTACAAATTGGTTCAAATACTAAATTGGGTGATAATTATAATTATTGTCCAAAAACTAAAGATGAATTAAAAGAGTTAGTACAAAAACTCATAAAAGAACGTGGTAATGAGGCCGATTTAAATGATATAGATGTTAGTAAAATAAATGATATGGTTCTTTTATTTTATGAATCTGATTTTAATGGTGATATATCTCAATGGGATGTAAGTAAAGTTACTGATATGAGAGGTATGTTTTGGGATAGCAAATTTAATGGTGATATATCTAAATGGGATGTTAGTAATGTAACTGATATGCAAGCAATGTTTTATAATTCTATATTTAATAATGATATAAAAGATTGGGATGTTAGTAATGTTACTGATATGCAAAGTATGTTTGATAATTCTAAATTTAATGGTGATATATCAGAATGGGATGTTAGTAAAGTTACTAATATGAGTTGGATGTTTGCTGGATCTAAATTTAATAAAGATATAAAAGATTGGAATGTTAGTAATGTTATAGATATGAGGAAGATGTTTAAAAATTCACCGTTAGAAAAAAATCCACCTAAATGGTATAATGAAAAGAATAAATAATTATATAATAGAGAAACTACAAATTGGTTCAAATACTAAATTGGGTGATAATTATTATCATCCAAAAGATTTAAATGAATTAAATGAGTTAGTTAAAAAACTCATAGAAGAACGCGGTAATAATGCTAATTTAAATGATATAGATACTAGTAAAATTACTGATATGGGTGAATTATTTTATAATTCAAATTTTAATGGAGATATATCAAATTGGGATGTTAGTAAAGTTAAACATATGCAACGTTTATTTTGTAGATCTAAATTTAATGGTAATATATCTAATTGGGATGTAAGTAATGTAATAGATATGAAAAGAATGTTTGAGGGATCAGAATTTAATCAAGATATTTCCCAATGGAATGTAAATAATGTAACAGATATGAATCGAATGTTTTTTTGTTCTGTATTTAATCAAGATATTTCCAAATGGAATGTAAGTAATGTAACAAATATGAATCGGATGTTTTATTTATCAGAGTTTAATGGTAATATATCAGGATGGGATGTTAATAATGTAAAATATATGGAGCATATGTTTGATAATTCTCCATTAGCAAAAAATTCACCTAAATGGTATAATGAAAAGAATAACTAATTATATAATAGAGAAATTACAAATTGGTTCTAATACTAAATTGGGTGATAAATATAGTTATCATCCTAAAGATTTAGATGAATTAGAAAAAATAGTTAAGAAACTTATAAAAGAACGTGGTAATGAAGCAGATTTAAATGATATAGATACTTCAAAAATAACTAATATGTCTTTTTTATTTTTAAAAACATATTTTAATGGTGATATATCTGGATGGGATGTCAATAATGTAACTGATATGGAAGGTATGTTTGCAAAATCTAATTTTAATGGTGATATATCTAAATGGGATGTTAGTAATGTTACTAATATGCGTTATATGTTTTATAAAGCAAAATTTAATGGGGACATAATTGATTGGGATGTAAGTAAAGTTACTAATATGAATCAAATGTTTAAAGGATCTCAATTTAATGGTGATATAAAAGATTGGGATGTTTCTAATGTTGTTGATATTAGTAATATATTTGAAGATTCCCCATTAGAAAAAAATCCGCCTAAATGGTATAATGAAAAGAATAAATAATTATATAATAGAGAAACTACAAATTGGTTCAAATACTAAATTGGGTGACAAATATAGTTATCATCCAAAAACTAGAGATGAATTAAGTGAGTTAGTTGAAAAACTCATAGAAAAACGTGGTAATGAAGCTGATTTGAATGATATAGATGTTAGTAAAATAACGGATATGAATGAATTATTTTATAATTCGGAATTTAATGGAGATATATCACAATGGGATGTTAGCAATGTAACTAATATGGAGGATATGTTTTATAATTCAGATTTTAATGGCGATATATCTGGGTGGGATGTACATAATGTATTTGAAATGTCTGAGATGTTTAAATATTCTGAATTTAACCAGGATATATCTAAATGGGATGTATCTAATGTTAAAATGATGTGGGGAATGTTTTATAATTCAGAATTTAATGGAGACATATCTAATTGGGATGTTAGCAATGTTATTGATATGAGTGAAATGTTTATGGGTTCTGAATTTAATAAAGATATATCTGGATGGGATGTTAGTAATGTTATAGATATGAGGGAGATGTTTAATAATTCACCGTTAGAAAAAAATCAGCCTAAATGGTATAATGAAAAGAATAACTAATTATATAATAGAAAAACTTCAAATTGGTTCTAATACTAAATTGGGTAATAACTATAATTATTGTCCCAAAACTAGAGATGAATTATATGATTTAATTGAAAAACTCATAGAAAAACGTGGTAATGAAGCTGATTTGAATGATATAGATGTCAGTAAAATAACGGATATGGCTTTGTTATTTTACGAATCCGACTTTAATGGAGATATATCACAATGGGATGTAAGTAAAGTTACTAATATGGGAGGTATGTTTGTTGATTCTAAATTTAATGGAGATATATCTAAATGGGATGTTAGTAATGTTACTAATATGAATAGTATGTTTTATGATAGTAAATTTAATAGAGACATATTTGATTGGGATGTTAGTAATGTAACTGATATGGAAGGTATGTTTAAAAATTCCCCATTAGAAAAAAATCCACCTAAATGGTATAAAGAATAAAATATTTTTTTAAATGAGGATGAATATTCATCCTCTTTTTTATTTTTAAAAAAGTAAGAAATAAATAATTATTATATATTTATAATGGAATTTTTAGATAATTCAGGACATATTTTTACATTAAAATCATATGAATACAAACCAATTGGGCATGAATACGATGAAAATCCATATATTTTTTGGATAGATACTAATACTGAAAACTTTTTATCAGTAAATAATTATTATATGCGACCAATTTATATTGTATTAGATTTATCAAAATATAATATTGATTCTAGTAAACAAACGATATTTGATGGTAATAATATTAATGTAAATATTTCTTTAGATTCTCAAAAATATACACTTATTGGCTCTTCAACTGTTCAAGAAAAATTAAATACTTGTGAATCAATAAAAGATTTTGTAGATCTTGATAATACGTCAAAACAAAATCTTAATAATAATGATCTTATTTCTATTATAATTGACGGAAACTATGCAATTATTCCATTTTATGTTTTAGTTATGTCTGAAGATGAAGGTACATGGATTAGTAATATATTAATTCATATATCTCAGGAATCATATAATGATTTTTGCTCAATATCTGTTGGTTCAGAATTTAGAGACAGTTATGAAGAACTTATGATTAATGCCCAAAATATGGGTATAAGTTTGCCTAAAGATATTATAAAAGCAGTTTATAATACAAGTTATTATAATAATGAATTTAATGAAGTTATCTTTAATGAAAAAATTAAAGAGTATATGATGAATTATATGAATATACGAGGTGAACAGGGTAACTTTAAATCTGCTATTGATTCATTAAATTGGTTTGGATGGAATAATAAAATTGAAATATCTAAACTTTTAAAAACTGATAATGAATTTAAATCACAATATTTCTTAGATTATTTTGATATATCTTATGATGTATTAGAATCTTATAAATTATTTAGAAACACTTCATATATTTCTTTACAAGTTTTATTAAATAAAGATACAGGTAAATATTATCCTAAAAATACAGAAGGTGAATTAGAAGGTGAAGAAAATCGTATTTTAGAAGATTTAATGGATAAATATATTGTAGATGATAATATATCTGACGATAATCAATTTAAATACATTAAAAATTATTATGATTTCTCACTTAATGAATTAGGTCTTAAATTAGCGTGTTTGAAATATTACTATCAAAAATATTTCTTACCTATTCATGTCAAAATTCATGAAGGTTATTTAGTTCATAAAGTATATGCTAATGATATTAAATTTACCACTTTTCCTAAAATTGAAATAGCTGCCAATAATGTTTATTTAGGTAAACTTTCAAGTATAACACACAATGATAATGAAAATACATTTAATAAATATGATATAGAAGATCATTCTGATGTTAAATTTTTAGGAAATGGTATACATTATTTTGTTAAATTATATGATTTCTTTATAGATGATCAGTTTAATGAATTTTCTGATTATAATGATAGTAATAAAGATTTCAATAACGATATATATTATCTTAATGATACTTGTATAAATATTCCTATTAAGTTTAAAGAATTAAATAAATTATATAATTGCGTACTTATACTTGAAAAGGAATTAGACAATGTAGATAATTATAAATATGTTTATACTATTAATGATCCAATTAAATATTATGAACGTATAGCATATATACTTAACAACAAAGAAGTTGTTGATTATAAAAATATTTATGCAGCATATAAAGAAATTGGTGAAAACAATAATTATTCAATATATGATAAATCTACTAATATATTAAATCTTTTAAAAACAGATATTGCAGAAAAAATTATTATTACCTCAACAGATAATAATTTAAAACGTATAATTACTGATGAAGGTGAAGAATATTTTGAATTTAATTATGCAAATAAAAAAAATATAAAAATAGATTTTAATGAAGAGACATATATATCAGTTACTATAGATAATGTTGATTATACATTAATATTACCTTCTTCTGATAATATAAACATTAATCCATTTGATAATACTATAATGGAATATATGTGTTATAAAATAGGAGATATTAATGTTAAGTTTAAAAGTAATTCTGATTATGTTACTGACGTAATAAAATATTCAGAAGCTGGTATTAATTTAGTTGATGAATTACAAATGCTTCCTAAAGATATAAGAATATTAAATTATGATGAACGTCGTAATTATACAATATTACACTATGATGAGTATTGTTATTGGGCAGAAGCAATTAATAAAGGTATGTCTAAAATTGATATATTTAATATTTTATATGATACTACAAAAATATCATATGAAAAATTTATTAATGGTTATATAACAAATATTGATAGTTATAAAAATAGTAAATCATATATAAAATCTTATTTTACAGAAAAATTAACATGCAAATTAAATTATAATTTTACTAAATTATATCAATCTACTCTCGTATATGAATCTCATTTTAATTTTGTTCAAAATGAAAATCATTTATATGAGAATTTCATTATTTGCCCAAAATTAATGAAGGATAAAAATATAAAATACTGGCAAAATCATAATTATAGATTAAGTTTATATATTAATGGTATATGGTATTCATATGAATTTATTTCTAAAATACCAGAACCAAATATTAATTTAGGTACATTACGTTATAAATATTGGGATGATGATAATAATTATTATTCTAATTTTAAACAAATAAAATATATGGATAATAATAAAGTTATATTTAATAGCTTTATGCATGAACCGTCATTAGTTATAAATAATAATGTAAATTATTATTCGGAATTATTAAAGGAAAATTTAAAGAATAATATTTTCAATTATAACGATAATAATATTAATATATTTAAAACTTGTGATAATTATATAGTATATAACGATAACATTTATAGAATAAATAAAGAAATTATAAATAATCATTATAAATTATATATACCTAAAAATTTACCTGAAGGCATAACAGAATTTCAAAGTATTATAATATATGAATATCAATATATTAATGATAAATTAAATATTGTATATTTTATTAGACAAAACGAATTTGATTCATATAAAATATATATAGATGAAACACAAGATTATGTAGAATTTGATTATGAATATGATAATAAATATATAAATAATGATATAACTTATTATATTTATGAAATAATACATAGTTCAACATCATTAATAGATAAATATAAATTTAATATTTCTATAAATAATGATAAGAAATATTTAAATTCAATTTATTTATTTGATTTATATAAAAAAGTAAATCGTCAAGATAATATATTAATATTCCATAATAATACTAATTTATCTATAAATGGTATATTATTTATTCATGATAATTATAATGATGTCTTTCATTTATCAGGTAAACAATTAAGAAATATGGGAAATACATATTCTGGTAGAATTGTTGATAAAGATAATAATGTATTAGCTAATGATGGTATTGATATTTATGGTTATAGATATAATGACCCATTTAATATTGCACCATTAAAAACTAATAAATATATATACTACATATATAAAGATGAAGATAATGATCATAATATTGTAACAAAGATAACTAGTTCTCCTTCAACTTCTAAATCAGAAAAACTTATTTTTTATACTAATGTATATGAAAATACTGAAGAGTTTTTAAATTATTTAGAAAACAATATTTATATATCTGTCGAAAATCAAATAAAAAATAATGGATATGCATTATTAAAAGAAAATGATGTGTATTATATAACATATGATAATATTAACAAATATGAAATATTTTATACAATTAAATTTAAAGAATATGATAATGGTAATTTAGTTAATGCTAAAGTAAATCAAGAAGAATTATATACATATTACAATAATAAAATTTATAAGAAAACTGATGCTGAGCATAAAAATCAAATATTATTAGAAATAAGTTTATATTATACAAAACAAATATTATTTAATAATGTTCAAATTGTTATAGATAATATTTATAATAATTTAGAATATACTGTTATTAAATATGTTCATAATGGTGATGAAATTAGACTTAAACCAGATGATTTAATTATATTAGATAATGATAGAATTAAATATAATGGTATAATATTTAATGTTATTCCTGATGCTACATCTGATATTAAAAACTGTAAAAATTATAAGTGTTATGATTATGGACATGATTTAATTAAATTTTATAATAGAATAGATTCTAGAAATTTATCATTTATTAAATTATGGGATGAAGATTTTACTTACGGAATTAAATTAAATACATTATCAGAAATAGATTATTTAGATGATAATGGAAATATAATTGGTAGAGATAATCCAGTTAATTATTGGTATTTTGATGATGATATTGATACAATTTTCGAAAATGATAATTATAGAACAGGTAATATAAACATTACATTAGATAAAGATAATTATGAAAATCAATTTAATGAGCTTAAAGAATTATTAGAAAATTATTATTTAGGAGAAACAGGAAACGAAAGAAAAGCATATGACAATAAAAATGGTGTAACAACTTATTGGCCAGAAATGGATCCTAAAAAGTTTGATGAAACTTCATTAGATTTATTAGATGATATAAAGAAACCAAATATATTTATCCAACGTAATATAGTTAATATTATTCCAGGAAAATATACATTAAAATGGTATGATAGTTATACTGGTCATAAAGATATTAATGATGCAAATAGTAAATATGAATCAATTCATAAATCTATAAAATTATTTGCTGTTGTTTGTGATGCAGATGGTAATTTTGCAAAAGATGATGAAGGTAATATTTTGATGTATTATGAAAATGACGCAGATATTGAAATTAAAGATGGTCAAATAATTAAAGTAGTATTTATGATAAGTTATTGTGAAGATACATACGACGGATTCTGGATAAAACCTGAATTGTTAAGAAATTCTACTGATTATGTTCCTGTAAAATATACTCCATATATACCGGAAAATGAAGTTTCATTAGAGTTAAATGGTAATGAATATTTATATGGTTCAGTTAAAGATCCTGAAATTATAAAATTATATAATACTTTATTTAAAACTATTTATATAGTTACAGATAATGAAACAGGAAAATTAAATGTATTAGATAATACTATAAAAGAAGATATAGATATTATAAATAATCCTGATTCTTATACAGTAAATAAAATTATATATAAACAAATAGATAGTTTAAATTTAAATAAAGAATTAGATTATGATTTATATTTAATGCATGATAATAAACAATGGTATTGTATATATATTTCAGAACAAACATTAGATCAAGTGACAAATGTTAATAGTATATATAATGTTAAACATAATAATATTGATATAGAAAACACACCATATATATTAAAATTTAATCGTCATGAAAATAAATTTTTATTAAATAGATATATTTGTGATTTTAAAGATAACATTAATGTATTTAATGATAATGATATTATTATAGCACAATTAGTAAATAATGACAGATTACCAATTAATATGGATATTAATGCTAAATATGAAATACATAGTATATCTATTGGAAATAATATAAATAAGTATGTTAAATCAAATTCAGAAATGACAATTATAAATGTTCCTGAAGATGATAATAAATATAAAAAAGGATATTATAGTATTAATGTTAATTATTCATTAGATGGTTTTACACAACAATCATATCAAGATACAATTAAATTTAAAGTGATACAATCATAATATTTATTTATTTACTTACTTTGTCCTCTAAATTTTCAATATTATTTGAATTTTTAGAGGACTTTTTCTATATTATATATGTAAAATTTAAAAAATATGATAGTAACACTTGATTGGATTGAGAAATATTACACTAAGTTTAACAATCTGTATTGGGATGGTACTTTGCCTAGTATTAAATTTCGTATTAATCGTTCTAAAAGAACTTGGGGATATGCCCAGTATCGTTTTGATTATAGTAATGATACTATTATTCCTGAGTCTATTACAATGTCAAATTATTATGATTCTCCTGAATATGTTAAATGTCAGGTTTTGCTTCATGAAATGATTCATATTGCTGATTATTTTTGGCATCCTGAACATTTTATTTTTAACGGACATAGAGTATCTGGGCGTTCTTATGATGCGCATGGATCTTGGTTTTTGGCTGAAGCAAAACGTATTTCTCAAGAAAGTGGTTTAACTATTACTAATAAAATCACTATGGATGAGTTTCGTTCTTCAAAAATTTCTGACCGTACTAAAAAATGTCTGAATAATCGACGTTCTACTGCCCTTATTTGTGCTGCTATTCGTACTGATAATGTTTGGTATTTCAAGACAGATATTTATAAAGTAGAGCAGATTAGACATACTATTAATAATTATTTTGGCGCATCCAACGTTAAGATTAAGTTTTATACATTTGATAATGATAGTCTTGCTGAACGTAGAAGTGTAAGTACTAAACTTCGTGGTTGGAATATTTCTAGAAGTGAATTTGTTAATACACTTCAGAATTATAAAGCAACAGAAGTTAGATTTTAATTGAATTTTTTTAATAATATTTCTATATTATATTTGTAAATCAAAACAAACAAATATGGTACTCAGAATTTTACAGATGGATATTAATAATGAGAAGACTCATGGAATTATCTATCGTGATTATGACTGGATTAAAGATGAGTTTGATATAAATCTTTATTCTGTTGTTTATGAGGATAATGATTTTAATCATATTGATCCTTTGACTAATGAACCAATTGAAGAAGATATTATGTGTTTGTTAGACCATATTTTTACTATTTTTAATATTGGTAAAAAGCCAGAAAGTTATAAGGGGCATTCTCTTTCAGTTTCAGACATTATTGAACTTGATGGAGTAAAATATTACGTAGATGGAATTGGTTTTACTAAATTAAATTAAATAATAATGAACATTACAAGAAAAGCTTTGGAATTTGAGAAGTGGTTTAACAGTCCTTTATTTCCTGAGGAGTTGGAAAAAGCTGATGTTGAGGAATGTGTATTGGCTTGGGCTGATGCCACAGAAACTGATCTCGAGGATAAGTTGAATGAGATTTGTTATCGTATTGTTGAACTTGGAATTTGTTAAATAATATGAATTTTTTTATTAAGCCTGAAACAGATAGAGAAGCGGAAATTTGGGATAGCGGGTGGCGATGTGGTCTTAGTGCTATGTTTGCAATTTGTTTGCTTGCCACTTTTTTAGTATATATTTTAACACTATAAATAATTAATTATGGAAGAATATTTGGATCATCACGATGAGAATTATGTAGGTCTTGAGGGATGCTACAATGGTATGGATGCTAATGATTATGCATTTGAAAGAGCTTTGAGAAGTTTGGAAAATTAATTTTGATTTAATATGAATAATAATATAAAAATAGAATTTATAAGTCAGTTCACCGATGGGTTTGTTGATTATAGTAAACCAAAAGTACAAAAATATGTGACAGAGTCTACTGATGATCTTAAACTACCTTCTATGATGTTTAACAGAGAGGAGGATGCAGAACTAGCTGTGGCAATTGCCAAAGCTAAGCAAGCACGAGGTATTGATTATTGGAGTTCACTTGATAATGATGTTATATATACATTTAGAGTACTTGGTTTAACAGATAGTGGGTGGGTATGAGAAATATTTTTATTATAATTTTGTGTATGTTTGTTTGTAATTTGCATGCATACACGATTTCGAATATTGGTAAGCAGTTTATTAAGGACCAAGAAAAGTGCGCATTGACTGCATATTGGGATTCTGATGGTTATTCTATTGGATGGGGACATCATGGTTCTGATGTGAAAAAGAATATGAAGATCACAAAAACCCAGGCAAACAAATATTTTAACAATGACATTAAAGCAATCGAAGATGCTGCTAATCGTATTATTAAAAGTTTGCCCTATGATTATAAATTTTCACAATCATTTTTTGATGGTCTTTGTTCATTAATATATAATGCTGGTGAGTTTGGGGTTAAGAAATCGGAATTCTATAAGCGTCTTAGTAGATGTAGGGTTAGAAATGGAAATATGAACAAAAATGATTTGTCATTTGCGATTGCCGGAGTAAAAACAAGTCGTATTTCATGTAAGGGGCATATTTCACGCAGATATGATGAGCATAAATTAATGCTTGGATAATAGTTAAATAAATAAAAATTATGGAATATAAAGTTGATAATTACACTAAAGCATTACAAAAAATCGCGCCATTATATGATATAATAAATGGCATAGATATAATTATTAATGAAAATGATGTATTAAAAAAGGAAAACAAATATCTTAAAGAACGATTAGATTGGTTTGAAAAAAATCTTGAAAATAGCGCAAATGCCACTGGTGAAATAATAGGTCATTTTGTTGATGCATGTCTTAGTGGTCGAATTACAATTAATGAAGACACCAATGAAACTATTATTAAACACCAATAAAATTGTTTCTATATTATATTAACCTAAAATAAATAATTAAATTATAAGTTATGACACAGAAAGAAATTTGGGAGCCAATTGCACAGAATTTGTATTACCTGGGTATTAAGCCTATTTATGAGGTCTCAAATACTGGTAAAGTTCGTAATATTAAAACAAAACGAGTTCTTGCACTCACTCCTTGTAATGGCAATCCTAATCGCCTTAAAGTTCAGGTAAAGGACAATTATGGAAGGGGCCTTTCACTTATGGCCTCCCATGTAGTTTATGAGACATTTGTAGGAAATTGCTATGAGAAGAAGGTAAAGCATATCGATGGTAATCCTCGCAATAACGCAGTAGAAAATCTTTCACTTTAATAACACATAATTTTATATATAATGGATAAAAATTTTTATACAATTGAATCATTATTGGATCCTTCTGAAGATAATACTTTTTCTTTAGTAGATGAAATTACTGGAGATAATAAAGCTACAGTAGTAATTAAAGATGGTAACGCAAGTATTTATTTTGAAGATGGTAATGTTGAAACATATGACTCACGCATTGATGAAATGATTAATAGAGTGAATGAACTTGGGTATAAGTTTATTAAACTCATGAATGGTAATCATCGTTGGCGTAAATATAATCCTAATCCTCAAGATAGAAATATTGCTGATTGTACTTTGCGTTCATATTGTGCAGCATTTGATATTAGCTGGGATGAAGCATTTGATATAGCATCAAAAATTGCAAAAGAAGATTCATCTATGATTCAATATGTTTCTAATAAAGTGATAACTGAACATTTTGGTTGTAATATTGATGAATCATATAAAGGAACTAAAGCAAAAGATCGTATTACAGTAAATACATTTGCTATGACACATCCTTATGGTACTTATATATTGCATGTAAGAGCTCATCAAGTAACAGTAAAAAATGGAGAATATTGGGATTCTTGGGATTCCGGAGATAAAAAAGTAGATAAAATATACATAGTTAAAACTAATTAAATATAAAGAGACTATCATTTATATGATAGTCTTTTTTATTTTTATATAATAAGAAAAGTATTTAATAAGTTTAAATTATGCCAGAAAATGGATCATTAGGATTAAAAAATTTACCTACATTATCTTTCCCTAGTACATTTAATAATGGGGGAGGTAATGATTTAATAATATCAGGTGTTACTGACCCAGCGCAACTACAAAAATTAAATAAAATAAAAGGAACATCAAAATCCACAAATGATTTTAGTAGTGCATTGCAACGTATAAAAACTAAAAATCTTTCTATTAAAGATGTTCGCGCCCAATATTTTACATCTGGGGCAATGAACATATCAAATTATCAAAAAGCAATGCCAGTTGTTAGTATTGGTGATCCTAATAATGGATCACCAAATAAAGTATATTATGCAGATCCATACAAACTCCCTAGTGATATGCTTAGAAGTATGAATATGTATAAGTTTATGTGGAATAAATCAACAGTTGAAATACTTGAATCTAATAAAGGAAAAAATACTACAACAGTATATACTTCACAAACTGCAGCGGCGCCATCTTTATTTAATCCAAAGTTTAATGTACAAGTAATTGGTATGACATATAATGTACCATTATTAAATACTGACCGTTCAGATGGGGCATATGCAATTGATTCAGATATGACTGATTGTAGTATGCCTAAATTAGTAGAGTTATCTAATAAAAACAAATTAGGTAAACAAACTTATCGCCCAGTAGATTTTATATTTTGCAAAGATTATGGTAAAGTTTCAAATAATCATATGATTACATTAAGAAGATTTTCACATCCTATTGGCGATGCTATAGGATATCCAGCGTCAGATGAATTTGTAACTGGTAATAAAGGAGCATTAGAATTTGACTTAATGGGTGATATTGCTCATCTTGTTACATATTTTGGCACCGATGATAATAAACTTGAAGATATAGCAAAGTATGAATATAAATATACTTGGAAAGAGCTTCATGCAGAACGTAAAGATATTGAAAGTAAAGAAGGTGAGGAAAGTAGAGGTCTTATAGGTATGTTTGCTAAAATGAATCCATCATATAATAAAATGGTAAATGCTGGTACGGCTCCTGCTGGTGCTTCATTACTTGGTTTATTTGCAGGATCAAAAATGGCTTCATTTAATCGTGCTAATGATGATGCTTTACAATCATTACGTATGTATGATAATAATAAAGTATATTCACCTAAACAAACAGTTCAAGATACACATATTCCTGAAGGTAAAATTGTATTTAGTCATGAATTTACATTAGTATTTTCATATAAATTAAGAGCTTATGAAAATATTAATCCTAAATCAGCATTTTTAGATTTATTAGGAAATATTCATGAAACTACAGCATTTAGAGGCCAATTTTGGGGAGGTTCACGTCCAATGATAGGTCCTGGTCCATCAAATTCCCAATATCAAAAAGCTTATAATATGATTGATAATGCTTTTGATAAATTAGGAGGTGTAGCACAATCATTAGCGTCTGGTGGTTTTAATTTAGAAGAAATGATGGGTTCATTAAGTAGTGCATTAGATAGTGCCGGACAAGCAATATTAAATGGATTTAAAAATGCAACAGGAAATGCTTCTACAACAACTGAAGCCGTAAAGAATGTTGTTAATTCAACTGGTTTAGTAGATTTATTAAAAGGTCAATTAAAAAATGTTATTGGACGTCCATCATTTTATGCATATGATTCTTTGTTAACTGATAAATTAGTTGGTCTTTGGCATGTAACTATAGGTAATCCAAGAAATCCAATTTTATCAATGGGTAATCTTATTTTAACTAATTCACAAATACAACATTTAGGTCCTTTAGGATTAGATGATTTCCCAACAGAAATTAAAGTTACATGTACATTAAAACATGCAACAAGTAGAGATTCTATAGGTATGCAAAAAATGTATACTCAAGGTGTTAATAGTATATATATGACTAAACAACGTAACTTATTAAATGACTATTATATTGGAGGAGCAAATAATAAGGAGGATTATATAAATAATAAAAATGATAAAAATGACCAAAGAGCAATAGCATTAGCTGCAAAAAATGCACGTGAGTCAATAAGTCAAAAAACTAGTAATTTGATTAATAATTGGGGAAAGGTTACAACTGATTATCAAGCTAGAATATATATGTATGGTGAAACAAGTCCACAAAAATTACAATTAGCATTAGATGAAATTGCTCCAGTATCAACTTAATAATTATTTTTTGAATTTATAGAACTGTTATTTCTATTTTTTAAAAAAGATATATATCCTACTTAAATGAATAAACTTTTATATATAGGTTTAAATGGATATGCTGGAGCAGGAAAAGATACTGTTGCTAAAATGCTCAAAACTGTTTTAAATAATCTTGATACATGGAAAAATATAGAACAGTTTAAAGAATTTTACAATAGTGTATATACAGATCCAACTAAATCAGCAACATTTAATACGCCTAAAGACACAAGCAATAAAGTTTTATGTATTGCTTATGCAGATCAATTAAAAGAAATTTGTGCCAATATGTTTGGAATACCGGTGCAACGTTTTTATATGAACAAATCTAATGCATGGATTTGTATAAATGATAAATTTCAATATACTGAAATTAAACCAGAAGAAGATCATATATTAACAGCAGACGAATATTATTATTCTATTAATTCGTATAGTTCTGATAATGTTAAATATTGGATGTCTTTACGTGAAATATTAGTATATATTGGAACTTATGTATGTCAACAAGCAGTAAATAAAAGCACATTTGTTAATATTGTTCGTAATAAAATTAAAGAAGAACAATTACGAAATCCAGAATTAAAATACGTTATAGTAACAGATAATCGTTTTAATCATGAACTTGATTTTATTCATGAGAATAATGGAATTACTATAACTATTGTTCGTGATTCTATTAATCAATTAGATAATGTGGCTGAACATGATTTAGACGATGTTCAAGATTATGATTATATAATAGATAATTCTGGTTCGTATGATGAATTAATGCAGACTATTTGGGATGTTGTTCATAATGATATTGAATTTACTAATGTAACTGAAGAATTATTTACGAGAGAAAATATAGATAATTATTTACGTTTAGTTAGTATAAAAGATAATAATGTTTATATATATAAATTATGCGCTCCATTAGGTATGCAACAACTTTATGGAACAGCTGATGATATATCTGCTATAAATCCTATTGGTGGTCCGCAAATTTGTGTTGGAAATTGTATTGATGGAACTCGTACTGCTAGTAGGCCAAACGGTTTAACAGTATTAAAAATACTATTAAATGAAGAAACTGGAATTTATTATATTTATACAAGAGCATCTTAAAGATGCTCTTTTTATTTTTAATAAAGAATTATTTTATACTTAATGGAGTATAATATTGATACTATTGATAATTGTATAGAAGCGCTTAAATATCTTCAACTAGATTTAGTTAAAGAATCATTAGAAGGTCTTGGAATTGATTTAAAATATAATTCTAATAAAATAAATTATAAAAATTATCTTATTAATGATCCTATAACATTTATTGAACCTGGTGCAGGAGATTTAACTTACGAATTAAGTGACGAAGAATTAAAAGATTATACTGGAGATCTTGGTGATGGAAAAGTACCAAGTGATATTGGTGTTTCTGAAGAAATGTTTAAATATATTTATAAAGTTGAATCTGGTTACGCATGGGGTACAAAACTTCCTGACAGTCTTATTAGAGGTAAAGATATTGAAGGTCAAGGTAAACTTACCTATGGAGCTGGTTTATTATATCATCCAAATGGTAATCTTATGATGAATATAAAACGAAATTGGACACAAGAAGAATTAGATAATATATTTGTAAACAGTATATCTAAAGCGGCTAAAAGAGTTAGTGATTGGGCGGCAAAAAATAATATACAATTAACTCAGAATCAATTAGATGCATTATTATCTGGTTGTTATAATTTTGGTTTTGGATTCTTAACTGCTCAAGGTAAAGTATATAGCAATACAATAAACATGATTAAGGAAAATCCAAATAATCCAGATATTAAAAGTACATGGGCACATATTTCTGATAAACAAGGTGCTAAATTCCCTGGATTAGTAAAAAGACGTATATATGAAGCAAATCATTACTTTGCATAAAAATATAAATAAAATAAATGGCTAGTACATTAGTAAATTCGCAAGAGCAATATCCAGATTTATCTATATATCATGATGGTAATGTAGAATATACAAAAGATAATTTAACATCTGGTTTATATCGATTTATTAATTTTACTCAATCGTCTGGTGGAAGCATATTTGGTGATAAAGGAACTACTACGCAATTAGATCCTGGATTATTTAAGAAAAATCCTAATGGATGGGATATTAAACGTGCATGTGAATGGTTACATAGTCATTCATCAACAACATCTCAACATGCTTGCGCAAAATATGTAAGAATGGCAATTGAAGCTGGAGGTGTTTCTACTGATGGTCGTCCAAATTGGGCATGGAAATATATAGATTATTTACCTAATATTGGTTTTGAATTTATTGGGAAAGTTTCACGAGATGAAATGAAAACTTTTAATGCACAACCAGGTGATATAGCTGTTTATCAAAAGAACGGGAATCCTTCAGTTCCAGGTCATATTTGTATGTGGACAGGAGTACAGTGGACTTCTGATTTTAAACAAAGTAATATGATAGTGTATGGCAATACACAAGAAGCTTATTTATTTAGATTTAAATCATAAATATATAATTATATATAATGGCAAGTTTAGATAATCAATTAACATGTATGGAGTATTTTAGAGATAATCTTGGGTGGGATGATTATATGTGTGCTGCATTAGTAGGTTGTATAATTGGTGAATCAAATATATCACCAGGAGCTATTAATAAAGATGAAAAAAATGGAACAGCATCATCATTAGCGTGTAATCAAAATACTCCTTATGGTACTAAAACATCACCTTGGTCATATGGTGCTGGTTTAATAAAATGGACATTTACAGATAGAAAAGAAAAAGCTATAATGTTGGGTTTGGGATATAATAAAGATAAAACAATTGAAACTATAAAACATAGTGGTATTGAATCATTATCTTTAGAACAACAATTAAAAATGATAGTAGCTGAAATTTCTAGAGGTGATTATAAAGATAATTTTTCTGAAGCTATTATTAAATGTAAAACTTTAAAAGATGCAGTTGCTACAGTATATTGTCGTTATTTAAATGGATATAATTCTGAAAATAGTATACCTACAGATGAAGAAATTAAACGATTAGACAATAATTACGAAATAGATAACAATAAATCTGAATTTTATAAAAGTTTGAAATATGCTGAACAAGCATTACAAAATTATCATCATTCAATAGATATATGAATTTTAATACAAGTTGTTTAGGAAGTTGTAATCCACCTCAAATAATAAATTTTAATTTAGCGATTAATGACATATCATTAATTGAAATATATAATGATTGTGATTGTATTTATAATACTAATGAATTAGAATATGCATATAGTTTAGATAATCTTTGTTGGTCATGTTATATGTCTTATGATGAAGCATTAACTAATACAATAGATATAAATTCTGATTTTTATTTACGTATTAAAATAAAAGGCATAATTGGTAAAATATTATATAACAAAGAAACTTTTACAGATTATTCTACTCAATTAGCATCTGGATTTGAATTCAAAACTTGTCAGGAACAAAATAATTCTAATGTATTTAATCCATATGCAAATATGGATTGTGCCATATCATTATATCAACAACTATCTGAAACAGTTTCTTGTATCGTTGGCATACCATGTTACTATATCAAACTTAATCCAAACCAAGGTTCTAAAGATTTAACATTTAAAGAATATGCTCTTATGAATGTTGAATCTATTAAACAAATTAAAATTATTATACAAGATAATGAAATGCCATCATCTAAGCCTGAATTTAATGATTGGGGAATGGATTGGCAAACTGATTGGGAAGTTGAAGTAACTAAAGGTTCATTTGCTACTGCATTTGGTCCAACTAAACAACCAACAGAGGGTGATTTAGTTTATATACCTATGATGAAACGTATGTGGATGGTAAATGAAGCATATGAAGAGAAAAAAGATGGTTTTATGTGGATTGCTTCAACATTTAAATTAGCTTTAGTTAAATATCAAG
>Ga0326513_10000710_pt1 | contig 28403 bp, 23 predicted proteins | sample 2_2465_0518_D_FD_203654 | JGI IMG/M metagenome (GOLD analysis project Ga0326513, IMG submission 203654) | Bovine rumen microbial communities from UC Davis, California, United States - 2_2465_0518 | ecosystem: Host-associated > Mammals > Digestive system > Stomach > Rumen | place: USA...
CCCTCTCAAACTGGCTCTTCTTCTCAATAATAATATAATTTATTTAATTATATTATTATTGAAGTAAAAAGTGAGGGGACGGAGGGGTATGGTGTGTGTGAAAATTGGTGTATTGGTGTAATGGTATACTTTTTCAATAAAAATTGGTTTCAAATTGTACACCAATACACCATTACACCTTTTTTTAGACAGACACCCTCACACTGAGTCTTCTTCTCAATATAATTATATTAACGTGAGTTCGACGAATTTATTCAGTTGTATATTGTTGACTATCATGTGGTTGAAAGAGCTCTGAAGGAGCGATACCTAATAGGGCAGTCCGTTAGGGCTGTCATATTTGTCGATATAGGGGGTATGAGGTCTGAAGGACCGACACCTAAAGTCTTCAGGTGTCGCACTTACAGCGCTCCTTTAATCACGCATCTATAGAATAACAGCCCTTACGGACTGCCCTATTAGGTGTCGGGCTTTTCAGCCCTCGCAGTCTTGAATTATTCGCTGAAGCTCATCAGGCTGAAGCAAGTCGTCGAACTCACGTTATATTAACGTCAGCTCGACGAAAAAAAAGAGAAACGGATAAATCTGTTTTCCTTATTAACTGTTAAATTATCGTGATTTTTTTGCATTTTCTTGTATTTCCCCCAAAAATATTATTACCTTTGCACCCAAGAAAACAAAAGTCTATGAGCGTCATAGTTGTAAGTCCGTTGTAATACCGTTGTAAATCCGTTGTAAATCCGTTTCAAGTCCGTTCGCAGAAACGACCATAAAGCGGAGTTTCAAGATACGATTACTAACCTCAATGGCGATTAAACAAGAACAATAACTAAAACAAAACGACGATGAAAAAATCCTTTATCACATTTTTGCTTCTACTCACCGCAATCTGCAGTTGGGCACAGGAATCAAAGAACGAGAAAAAAGATTCCATTCCTCCAATAATTGTTGAAGGTACTTTAGAGCGTGTGCCTGAAAATACCGTGATTATGATGTATGGACGTCTTGGCGGATCTGATGCTTATTGTTTTGGGCAAGGTGATACCCTAAGAAATGGTAAATTCAGAATAGTTTACACACCCGAAATGCCAACTGATGAATTTATGATTGCGGCAAAGTTGGGTACATCTATGAGTCCTCATAGTTTGATTTTCTATGCTTCTCCTGGCACAACGACTACTATAACAGGTGTTGGAGTTCATGAAGGAAACTGGTATGCGAAGAGTGACAATCCAAAACAAATAGAGGCAAATGAATATCGTGCATATCTGGATGAGAAAATCCCAGGGTACTGGGATTTGAAGAGAAGAGACGACTGGGTTAATGAAGAAGATGATGACTACGACTCCGTGAAAAAGAGAGTTAAGGAAGCTGATTCTCTGTATGTTGAGTACATGATTGAATTTTTGAAAGGCAGAAAATTCAGTTCGGTTTATGCAAGAAACCTCTTTAATGTTGCAATATATATATTATGCGATACAAAAAATAAGGTACAAAAGGGAAAGGCTGCTAAGCTATTGGCTATAGTTCCGAAGGATGAAGAAAAACGTGATGAATTTGTCAACAGGACAAAGAAAATATTGTTGCCTAAGTACGAGCCTATTGAGATTGGTGAGAAGTTGCATGATTTCGTGCTTTATGATCATCAGGACAAAGAGCATCACTTGACGGAATTCAACGGTAATGGTAAGTTCCTTCTGCTTGAATTCAATTCAAGAACGTGTAAGGGATGTATGGAGCATCGTCAAAATGATGTCCTCAACAATCTCTATAAGAATCATTCTGACAAGGTGGATATGCTAATGGTGAATTGTGATGCTCAGTATTTCTGGGATATAGAATGTAAAGATCCGAATAAGTACGGCAGAGACCCTTGGCATGAATGGAATGACAAGAAAAATGCAGAGGATATTATGCAGAGATACGGAACAGAAACAGGTCCGAGCTATTTCTTCGTCTCTCCTGATGGTACGATTCTCGGCAAGATAAGCGATAGGGAGGATTTGAATGCCGCTATTGCGAAGTATTTCAAGATTGGAGTATAAGGTCAAGAAAATGGAAGCGGATTTATCTGATGTGCCTTGTAAAACCTCATCCCTGATTCAGGGTACTGGTTTTTGATATATCTAACTGACGTTAATTACAAGAAGAAACAAAACTCCCTGCAACGCGAAAAGCATTACAGGGAGTTTCTATTTCAGTATGTTATGAATTCTTACAAATCTCTGTCAGAGAACTCGAGGACGTTGCGACGGTTAGCCTGAAGACGCTCATAGCCTTCCTTGCTACCAACAATAATCTTCTCGAACTCACGCAGACCTGTACCAGCAGGGATGAGGTGACCGCAGATTACGTTCTCCTTCATACCGAGGAGTGAATCGCTCTTTCCGCGGATAGCAGCCTCGTTGAGCACCTTCGTTGTCTCCTGGAATGATGCAGCAGACATGAAGCTCTTAGTATGGAGAGCGGCACGTGTGATACCCTGAAGGATCTGTGTAGAGGTTGCAGGGATAGTATCACGAACCTGAATTGTCTTCAAGTCACGACGCTTGAGGCTTGCGTTCTCGTCACGGAGCTTGCGGGCAGAGATGATCTCACCAGCACGTACGTTCTCTGAATCACCAGCGTTGATAACGTACTTCTTACCCCAGATACGATCGTTCTCCTCTGCGAAGTCGAGCTTATCAACGATATCGCTCTCAAGGAAGCATGTATCACCAGGCTCATTGATCTGTACCTTACGCATCATCTGACGAACGATGATCTCGAAGTGCTTATCGTTGATCTTTACACCCTGCAGACGATATACATCCTGTACCTCGTTCACGATATACTCCTGAACAGCGGTAGGACCCTTGATGGCAAGGATATCGTTTGGTGTGATTACACCGTCAGAGAGTGGAGTTCCGGCACGTACAGCATCACGGTCCTGAACGAGCAACTGCTTGCTTGTAGGTACGAGATACTTGCGCTCCTCACCAGTCTTAGAAACGATTGTAACCTCACGGTTGTTACGCTTGAGCTGTGGGTTGATCTTAACCTCACCGTCGATTTCGCTGACGATAGCTGGGTTGCTTGGGTTACGAGCCTCGAAGAGCTCGGTTACACGTGGCAGACCACCGGTGATATCACCTGCGCGGCTTACGGTACGTGGAATCTTAACAAGAGTAGAACCAGACTCAACTACCTGACCATCGTCAACAACAACGTGACCACCTACAGGGAAGTTATAGCGTCCGAGTACCTCACCATTCTCGTCAAGGATCTCACAGGTTGGGATCTTTGAACGGTCCTTAGCCTCGATGATTACCTTATCGGTCATACCTGTTGTATCGTCGGTCTCGGCATTGTATGTGAGGCCTTCAACAACATCGTGGAACTTAACCTTACCCTTGAACTCTGTAACGATGACAGCGTTGAATGGGTCCCAACGACAGATCTCGTCGCCCTTCTTAACAACATCACCATTCTTATAGTAGAGTGAAGAACCGTAAGGAACTGCCATGTTAGAGAGTACGACACCAGTTGTAGGATCGATGAAACGAACCTCGGCAAGACGGCTTACTACCATCTCACAGTCGCGGCCGTCCTCCTTGAATGGAACGGTACGGAGCTCATCGAACTCAATACGAGCCTCTGCCACCTTACAGGTAACTGTAGCGTTAGCAGCAGCACCACCTGCGATACCACCGGCGTGGAACGTACGGAGAGTAAGCTGTGTACCTGGCTCACCGATAGCCTGAGCTGCGATGACACCGACAGCCTCACCCTTCTGTACCATGCGCTGTGTAGCGAGGTTACGGCCGTAACACTTCTTACATACACCCTGACGAGACTCACAAGTGAGTACTGAACGGATTTCAACCATCTCGATACCTGCATCCTCGATAGCCTTTGCACGAGCCTCGGTGATTTCCTCACCAGCAGGACAGATAACCTCGTTGGTATGTGGGTTGATAACGTCGTGAACAGATACACGACCAAGGATACGCTCATAGAGGCTTGAGATAACCTCATCACCATTCTTGAGAGCTGTGCAGAGAAGTCCGCGGAGTGTACCACAGTCGTCCTCGTTGATGATAACGTCGTGTGAAACGTCAACAAGACGACGAGTAAGGTAACCAGCGTCGGCTGTCTTCATCGCGGTATCAGCAAGACCCTTACGAGCACCATGAGATGCAATGAAGTACTCAAGCACAGACATACCCTCCTTGAAGTTAGAAAGGATAGGGTTCTCAATGGTTGGACGGTCGTCGGCACCTGCCTTTGTAGGCTTAGCCATCAGACCACGGATACCAGAGAGCTGCTTAATCTGGTCCTTAGAACCACGGGCACCAGAGTCAAGCATCATGAATACGGCGTTGAAGCCCTGGTCAGCCTCGGTCATCTCCTTAAGGAGGATGTTACCGATATCGTTGTTTACGTGTGTCCAAGTATCGATAACCTGGTTATAACGCTCGGTATCGGTGATGAAGCCGAGGTTATAGTTATCGGTAATCTCACGAATCTTATCGTTACCAGCCTTGATGAGCTGTTCCTTCTCTGGTGGGATGATGATATCGTCAAGGTTGAATGACAGACCTGCGAGGTATGCCATACGATAACCAAGGTTCTTGATACCGTCAAGGAACTCACAAGCACGTGCGAAACCAACAGCCTTGATAACGTCAGCGATGATATCGCGGAGTGACTTCTTAGAGATAATGGTGTTTACGAAGCCCATCTCACGTGGAACGAGTTCGTTGACGATAACACGACCAACAGAAGTCTCGACAGTGTGACGGATGTACTTGCCATTCTCAATATCCTCAACAACAACCTTTACAGGAGCGTGGAGGTCACAACGCTTCTCATTGTAAGCGATGATAGCCTCTTCAGGACCATAGAATGAGAGTCCCTCACCCTTTGCGCCTGGACGCATCTTTGTGATGTAGTAGAGACCGAGCACCATATCCTGTGAAGGTACGGTGATAGGAGCACCGTTAGCAGGGTTCAGGATGTTATGGCTCTGGAGCATGAGAATCTGAGCCTCAAGTACTGCCTCGTGAGACAATGGGAGGTGAACAGCCATCTGGTCACCGTCGAAGTCGGCGTTGAACGCAGTACAAGCAAGTGGGTGGAGCTGGATAGCCTTACCCTCGATGAGCTTTGGCTGGAATGCCTGAATACCAAGACGATGAAGTGTAGGAGCACGGTTCAGGAGAACTGGGTGTCCCTTCATCACATTCTCAAGGATATCATAGATGATAGGCTCACGACGGTCAACGATACGCTTAGCTGACTTCACAGTCTTCACGATACCGCGCTCGATGAGCTTGCGGATGATGAATGGCTTGTAAAGCTCGGCAGCCATAAGCTTTGGAAGACCGCACTCGCCCATGTTAAGCTCTGGACCTACAACGATTACTGAACGTGCAGAGTAGTCAACACGCTTACCGAGGAGGTTCTGACGGAAACGACCTGCCTTACCCTTCAGAGAATCAGAGAGAGACTTAAGCGGACGGTTGCTCTCGCTCTTAACAGCGCTTGACTTACGTGAGTTATCGAAGAGAGAGTCAACAGCCTCCTGAAGCATACGCTTCTCGTTACGGAGGATAACCTCTGGAGCGTGAATCTCAACGAGACGCTTCAGACGGTTGTTACGGATGATGACACGACGATAGAGGTCGTTCAAGTCGGATGTAGCGAAACGGCCACCATCCAGAGGAACGAGCGGACGGAGCTCTGGAGGAGTTACAGGAAGGATCTTGAGAATCATCCACTCAGGACGGTTCACATCCTTACTTGCACGGAATGCCTCTACAACCTGAAGACGCTTCAAAGCCTCGTTCTTACGCTGCTGTGAAGAATCGTTGTTTGCACTCTCACGAAGCTCTGCTGCAAGTGCGTCGAGGTCAAGGTTCTGCAAGAGGTAGTAGATTGCCTCTGCACCCATCTTACAAACGTACTTGTTTGGATCGTCGTCATCGAGATAGTCGTTGTTTGGATCGAGGTAGCTGTCAACGATGTTGATGTACTCTTCCTCAGAGATGAGGTCGCCTACATGTGTACCGTTAAGGTCACCGCTACCATCTGGTGCCTGTACTGGATGAGTACCGTTCTTACCAGCCATAGGACCTGGCTTGATAACGATGTACTTCTCATAGTAGATTACAGACTCCAATTTCTTTGTTGGCATACCGAGCAGATATCCAATCTTGTTTGGAAGGCTGCGGAAATACCAGATATGTGCAACAGGAACCACGAGTTCGATGTGGCCTGAACGCTCACGACGTACTTTCTTCTCTGTTACCTCAACACCGCATCGGTCACAGACGATACCCTTATAGCGGATGCGCTTATACTTACCGCAGGCACACTCGAAGTCCTTTGTAGGACCGAAGATGCGCTCGCAGAAAAGACCGTCACGCTCTGGCTTATAGGTACGGTAGTTGATGGTCTCAGGCTTGGTAACCTCACCGTATGAGTTCTCAAGGATTTCCTCAGGAGAAGCCAGACCGATAGTGATCTTGGTGAAGTTATTCTTTATTTTTGTATCTTTTTTGAAAGCCATATGTATTTACAATTTGACTATTTACTATTTACAATTTACTTATTCTTACAATCCTTTTCAATTGTAAATTAATCAAGCTTAATGCTAAGACCGAGGCCGCGAAGCTCATGGAGAAGCACGTTGAGTGACTCTGGAATACCAGGAGTTGGCATTGGATCACCCTTAACGATAGCCTCATAGCTCTTAGAACGGCCTACAACGTCGTCAGACTTGATAGTGAGGATTTCCTGAAGCACGTGAGAAGCACCGAATGCCTCGATTGCCCAGACCTCCATCTCTCCGAAACGCTGACCACCGAACTGTGCCTTACCACCAAGTGGCTGCTGAGTGATGAGAGAGTAAGGACCGATAGAACGAGCGTGCATCTTGTCCTCTACCATGTGACCGAGCTTCAAGAAGTATGTGATACCGATTGTAGCAGGCTGGTCGAACATCTCACCTGTCTCACCATCATAAAGGTGTGTAGAGCAGTAGCGTGGGAGACCTGCCTTGTCAGTCCACTCGTTAAGGTCATCAAGCTTAGCACCATCGAAGATTGGAGTAGCGAACTTAACACCGAGTTTCTTACCGGCAGCACCGAGAACAGCCTCGAATATCTGACCAAGGTTCATACGTGAAGGCACACCCAGAGGGTTAAGAACCAAGTCAACTGGACGACCATCCTCGAGGAATGGCATATCCTCCTGACGAACAACCTTAGATACGATACCCTTGTTACCGTGACGGCCGGCAAGCTTATCACCTACACCGATCTTACGCTTCTTAGCGATATAAACCTTAGCCATCTGCTGAACGCCTGATGGGAGGTCGTCACCGATAGAGATAGCGAACTTACGGCGCTTGAGCTCAGCATCAAGGAGCTTGTACTTGCGGATGTAGTTCATAATCAGACGCTGGATGAGCTTGTCTGTATGGTCATCACCAGTCCAGTTATTAGACTGGATGCCGTCGAACTCAAGGTTTGCGATAGCAGAAGCAGTGAACTTGCTGCCCTTTGTGATGATCTCAGCACCTGTGTAGTCCTTGACACCCTGAGAGGTCTTGTCCTCTGTGAGAGTCAGGAGCTTGTCAACAAGGATTTCCTTGAGATCCTTTGCCTTTGCCTCGTACTCCTCGTCAATCTTGGCAAGGATGATCTTATCCTGCTTCTTAGACTCACGGGTCTTGATTGCACGAGAGAAGAGCTTCTTATCGATTACCACACCTGAGAGTGATGGGTTAGCCTTCAATGAAGAATCCTTAACGTCACCAGCCTTGTCGCCGAAGATAGCACGGAGAAGCTTTTCCTCTGGAGATGGATCGCTCTCACCCTTAGGAGAAATCTTACCGATCATGATATCGCCTGGCTCGATACGAGCACCGATACGAACGATACCGTTATCATCGAGGTCCTTTGTTGCATCCTCAGATACGTTAGGAATATCAGCTGTGAATTCCTCCATACCACGCTTTGTCTCACGAACCTCGAGAGCGTATTCGTCAACATGAACAGATGTAAGAATATCCTCACGAACTACGCGCTCGTTAAGTACGATAGCATCCTCATAGTTGTAACCCTTCCAAGGCATGTAGGCAACGAGGAGGTTACGGCCAAGTGCAAGCTCACCGTTCTCAGTAGCATAACCCTCAGTGAGGATATCGCCAGCCTTTACACGCTGTCCCTTCTCACAGATTGGACGAAGGTCGATGGTCATGTTCTGGTTTGTACGGCGGAACTTAGGAATACGGTATTCCTTGATAGCAGGTTCGAAGCTAACGAACTCGTCATCCTCTGTGCGGTCGTAAAGAATACGTATTGTGGTAGCATCAACATACTCGATAACACCCTCACCCTCAGCAGTAATCATAGTACGTGAATCCTCACATACCTGCTGCTCAAGACCTGTACCTACAATAGGAGCATCGTTGTGGAGCAATGGAACTGCCTGACGCATCATGTTACATCCCATCAGCGCACGGTGACCGTCATCATGCTCAAGGAATGGGATAAGACCTGCACTTACAGATGCAATCTGCTGTGGAGATACGTCCATGAGGTTAACCTCTGATGGTGGAACTACAGGGAAGTCTGAGTTCTCACGGCACTTAACGACCTCACGGATGAAGTTACCGTCGTCCTTAAGTGGAGCATTACCCTGACCGATGATCTGATCCTCTTCCTCCTCAGCTGTGAGATATACCACATTCTTATTATCGAGGTCAACAACAGAATTGTTTACCTTACGATATGGTGTCTCAATGAAGCCGAGATTATTGATCTGGGCATACATACAGAGAGATGAGATAAGACCGATGTTTGGTCCTTCAGGAGACTCGATAGGACAGAGACGTCCGTAGTGAGTATAGTGTACGTCACGAACCTCGAAACCGGCACGCTCACGAGAAAGACCGCCAGGACCAAGGGCAGAGAGACGACGCTTGTGTGTCACCTCGGCCAGAGGGTTGGTCTGGTCCATGAACTGAGAGAGTGGGTTTGTTCCGAAGAACGAGTTGATAACGCTTGAGATAGTCTTTGCGTTGATAAGGTCGGTTGGAGTGAAGACCTCATTGTCACGCACGTTCATGCGCTCGCGGATTGTGCGGCTCATACGTGCAAGACCGATGCTGAACTGATTTGCCAACTGCTCGCCTACAGTACGTACACGACGGTTTGACAAGTGGTCGATATCATCGACAGTAGCATTTGAGTTGATGAGGTTGATGAGGTACTTGATAATCTCGATGATATCCTCATGAGTAAGAGTACGTACATCCATGCTGGTGTCAAGATTCAACTTCTTGTTGATTCTGTAACGACCAACCTCACCGAGGTCATAACGCTTGTCAGAGAAGAAGAGGTTCTGAATCACCTCACGAGCACTCTGATCATCAGCAGGGTCTGCATTACGCAACTGACGGTAGATATATGTAACAGCTTCCTTTTCTGAGTTTGAAGGGTCCTTAAGCAGGGTATTGAAGATGATACCATACTTAGAAGCAGACTCTGCAGTCTTGTGAACAAGGATTGTTCTCTGCTCAGAATCAAGAATCTGGTCGATATTCTCCTTTGTAATCTCTGTCTCGCGCTCAAGGATAACCTCATTACGCTCGATAGATACAACCTCACCTGTATCCTCATCTACGAAGTCTTCATTCCAAGACTTCAATACACGAGCTGCAAGTGTACGGCCAAGACAAGCCTGCAGGTTCTTCTTGTTTACCTTAACCTCTTCTGCGAGGTCGAAAAGCTCAAGAATCTGCTTATCACTCTCATAGCCGATAGCACGGAGAAGTGTTGTTACAGGCAGCTTCTTCTTACGGTCGATGTAAGCGAACATGACATTGTTGATGTCAGTTGCGAACTCAATCCAAGAACCCTTGAATGGAATGATACGTGCAGAATAGAGCACAGTACCATTAGCATGGGTACCCTGACCGAAGAACACACCTGGAGAACGGTGAAGCTGTGAAACAACAACACGCTCTGCTCCATTGATTACGAAAGTACCGTTTGAGGTCATATAAGGGATTGTTCCGAGGAACACATCAGAAGTGATGGTCTCGAAATCCTCATGCTCTGGGTCAGTACAGAACAGCTTCATCTTTGCCTTCATAGGCACGCTGTATGTCAGACCCCTCTCAAGGCACTCCTCGATAGTGTAGCGAGGCGGATCAATGTAGTAGTCCAGGAACTCCAGGACGAAGTTATTACGAGTGTCTGTAATAGGGAAGTTCTCTGCGAAAACCTTGTACAGACCATCATTCTTACGATCCTCTGGTGGGGTGTCCAACTGAAGGAAGTCGCGGAATGACTTGAGCTGCACATCAAGGAAATCCGGATATGGCATCGGATTCTTGACGCGAGCGAAGCTTACTCTTTTTTCGACTTTTGCTGCCATTAATTAATGAATCTAAAAATATATATTTTTGTTATTATTTATTTCTGCTTAATAGTCTCTCACAGGATATCCTCTCACTTTCACACTATTAAGACAACAAAAAGGTTAAGACCCACCTACTTAGTAGATCTTAACCAGTTTGTTTTTTATGTTGGTAACCAGAAATTCCGGACATCCCAGAAATTCCGGTCAGCAAGAGCCATATTACTTGAGCTCTACCTTAGCACCAGCCTCTTCGATAGCCTTCTTAAGGTTCTCAGCCTCTGCCTTTGAGATACCCTCCTTGATCTTAGAAGGAGCACCGTCAACGAGATCCTTAGCTTCCTTAAGACCGAGACCACAAGCCTCCTTAACAGCCTTTACAACAGCGAGCTTAGCGCCACCTACCTCAGCGAGAACAACGTCGAATGAGTCCTTCTCCTCTGCACCAGCAGCATCACCAGCAGCAGCTGGACCTGCAGCAACAGCAACAGCTGCAGCAGCTGGCTCAATACCATACTCGTCCTTGAGGACCTGTGCGAGTTCATTTACTTCCTTAACTGTGAGGTTTACGAGTTCCTCAGCAATAGCTTTAATATCTGCCATTTTATTTAAAAATTTAATTTGTTTATACTTTTGTTTTTGTTATGTTTCCGGAGAATCCGGTAAGCCGGTATATCCGGTAGTTCCGGTAGAACCGGGAATGATTTATGCCTCCTTCTTTGAGAGAGTCTCGAGGAGACCGTGAATCTTGCCACCAGCTGAACCCTGGAGTGCAGAAACAACGTTCTTTGCAGGAGACTGAAGAAGAGCAACGATATCGGCGATAACCTCGTTCTTGCTCTTGATTGCAGCAAGCTGTGAGAGATTCTCAGCACCAACGAATACCATTTCCTCAGCATAAGCAGCCTTGAGAGTTGGATTTACATCCTTGAACTCCTTGAGAAGCTTAGCTGGTACGTTAGCTGTCTGACAGAACATCAGAGCTGTAGTACCCTTGAGAGTATCGTAAAGAGCAGAGAAATCAACATCAGATGCATCAAAAGCCTTGCGCAGAAGCTTGTTCTTTGCAACAACGAGCTTAATCTCGCTCTTGAAACACTTACGGCGAAGTGCGCTTGTGTCAGCAGCATTCAAACCTGTCAAGTCAACGAGGTAGAAATGTGGATACTGCTTCAACAGCTCACCAAGCTCGGTGATGATAGTATCTTTTACTTCTTTTTTCATTTTACAAAACTTTTAGAGTTACTCGGCTGATTTAGGATCAATCTTGATACCCTTACTCATAGTGCTTGAAATAAAGATACTCTTGATGTATGTGCCCTTTGCAGCAGCTGGCTTGAGCTTGTTAACGGTAGAGATAAACTCCTTAGCGTTACCGAAGATCTGATCTGCTGTCATTGATACCTTACCAATAGATGTGTGGATGATACCAGTCTTGTCAACCTTGAAGTCAATCTTACCCTGCTTAACCTCCTTAACAGCCTGTGCAATGTTCATTGTTACAGTACCGCTCTTTGGGTTTGGCATGAGGCCACGAGGACCGAGGATACGACCGATAGGACCGATCTTACCCATGCAAGAAGGCATAGTGATAATGACATCAACGTCAGTCCAACCACCCTTGATCTTTTCGATATACTCATCAAGACCAACATAGTCAGCACCAGCTTCCTTAGCAGCTGCCTCCTGATCAGGAGTACAGAGTGCGAGCACACGAGTAACCTTACCAGTTCCGTTTGGAAGTGACACAACGCCACGAACCATCTGGTTAGCCTTACGAGGATCTACACCAAGACGAATGTCAACATCGATAGATGCGTCAAACTTTGTTGTAGTGATTTCCTTGACGAGTGCTGCAGCCTCAGCAAGAGTATATGCCTTGTTAGCATCAACCTTACCAGCAACTGCCTTTTGATTTTTTGTCAATTTACTCATTTTCTTTGAAGTTTTTTCGGTACAAACGACTTACGTCTCCCGGAAATGAATTACTTAAGCAGGAAAATCTCCCTTTACAGTGATACCCATACTACGTGCGGTACCAGCGATGAGACGCATTGCAGACTCTACTGTGAAGCAGTTGAGGTCTGGCATCTTGTCCTCTGCGATTGTTCTGATCTGATCCCAAGTTACCTCTGCAACCTTCTTACGGTTAGGAGTAGAAGAACCTGACTTGATCTTGGCAATCTCCTTCAGCTGAACAGCTGCAGGTGGAGTCTTGATCTCAAAGCTGTATGATTTGTCAGCGTAGTAAGTGATAACAACAGGAAGAACCTTACCTGCCTTATCCTGGGTACGGGCATTGAACTCCTTGCAGAATCCCATAATGTTGATACCCTTAGAACCCAGAGCAGGTCCTACTGGAGGTGAAGGATTCGCAGCGCCGCCTTTAATCTGTAACTTGATAAATCCAGCAACTTCTTTAGCCATTTTTTGTTAATATTAAAATTGTGTGAATGTATATAAAGTCAGCCTGATACAATCATGTTCCCCGTAACCCGAGAACAATCCGGTATTAAGCCTCCTTTTCTACTTGCATAAAACCGAGCTCCAGAGGTGTTTTACGTCCGAAGATCTTAACCATCACCTTCAGTTTACGCTTCTCTGCATTCACCTCCTCGATGACACCAGAGAAACCGCTGAATGGACCATCAGTAACCTTCACGATTTCATCAACCATGTATGGAATATCAACTTCCTCTACAAGTACAGTATCTTCTGCTGTACCGAGCATCTTGTTGATGTCAGATTGACGAACAGGTGTAGGATCATCCAAACCACCAAGAAAACCGAGGCAATTAGGCATGAAGCGCAAAGTATGGGCCATATCTCCTATGAGATTGGCCTCAACAAAAACGTATCCAGGAAGAGCAACCTTCTCTTTCACAACACGCTTACCATTACGCAAAGCAGCATGCTTCTCAACAGGAAGAAGAACCTGATTGACATTTGAACGGAGGAAGTCGTTGTGACTCATCTCCTTCTCAATGTATTCCTTCAGCTTTTGTTCCTTTCCGCTGACAGCACGCATCACGTACCATTTCATTCCTTTTTCAGCCATGATTTTCCTTAGAAATTAGTTAGGATAAATTGTACTCATGACAAATTTGAAGATCGAGTCCATACCGAACACCACAACTGCAATGAAAAGGGAAGCAGATAATACAACCATTGCAGAATGGGTCAACTCAGATCTCGTTGGCCAAGATGTTTTATGCGCAAGCTCATCGTAACAAGCCTTGCAATAATTTACTATCTTATTCATATTATCTTTCTTTTAGCACGAGAGGCAGGAATCGAACCCACATTGACGGTTTTGGAGACCGCTCTCCTACCATTGGAGGACTCTCGTAAGTAGTGTAAAGTAGAAAGTTTATAGTGTAATGTAATTACCAACTTCTACTTTACACTTTTATATAGAGGAGTATAAAGGTATCGACACTAATCTTTACTCTTTACACCTTACTCTTTCTCGGATATTAATCCTCGAATACCTCTGTGATCTGGCCAGAACCTACTGTACGACCACCCTCACGGATAGCGAAGCGGAGACCAGCGTTAAGAGCAACAGCGTAGATAAGCTCTACAGTGATCTCAACGTTATCACCAGGCATTACCATCTCAACACCTGCTGGGAGTGTGATCTCACCAGTACAGTCCATTGTGCGGAGATAGAACTGTGGACGATACTTGTTACCGAATGGAGTGTGACGACCACCCTCTTCCTTCTTCAGTACATAGATAGAAGCCTTGAACTTCTTGAATGGCTTGATCTGTCCTGGGTGACAGAGAACCATACCACGCTTGATCTCAGCCTTATCGATACCACGGAGGAGAAGACCTACGTTATCACCAGCCTGACCCTCATCAAGGATCTTACGGAACATCTCAACGCCTGTTACAACAGACTTCTTGTCCTCACCAAGACCGAGGAGCTCAACCTCATCACCTACGTGGATCTTACCAGTCTCGATACGACCAGTAGCAACAGTACCACGACCTGTGATTGAGAATACGTCCTCAACTGGCATAAGGAATGGCTTATCGAGGTCACGTGGAGGATCCTGAATCCATGTATCACAAGCATCCATAAGCTCCATGATCTTGTCCTCCCACTCAGGTACACCGTTAAGAGCACCAAGTGCAGAACCGCGGATGATAGGAGTATTGTCGCCGTCGAAATCATACTGAGAGAGAAGCTCACGCATTTCCATCTCAACGAGCTCAAGCATTTCCTCGTCGTTAACCATATCACACTTGTTGAGGAATACAACAAGACGTGGAACGTTTACCTGACGAGCGAGAAGTACGTGCTCACGAGTCTGTGGCATAGGACCATCAGTAGCAGCAACTACGATGATTGCACCATCCATCTGAGCAGCACCAGTTACCATGTTCTTTACATAGTCAGCGTGTCCTGGGCAGTCAACGTGAGCATAGTGACGCTTTGCTGTCTGATACTCAACGTGAGCTGTGTTGATAGTAATACCACGCTCCTTCTCCTCAGGTGCGTTATCAATCTGATCGAATGACTTAACCTCAGAAAGACCCTTCTTAGCAAGAACGGTTGTGATAGCTGCAGTCAAAGTTGTCTTACCGTGGTCAACGTGACCAATGGTACCAATGTTTACGTGGACTTTGTCACGTACAAAATTTTCTTTTGCCATTGTTTTAAATTTTATTATTATTACTCGATATTGTCTAGTTTAGACTCCTCGCTTTTTCTTTTTTTCCATGCAAAATCCCCTTGACCTATGAAGCCACGAGGTTAAGAATGATGAGCTGTAACTGAGAGTTGAACTCAGGACCTCTTCCTTACCAAGGAAGTGCTCTACCACTGAGCTATTACAGCAAGTGGAGCGGAAAACGGGGCTCAAACCCGCGACCCCCAGCTTGGAAGGCTAGTGCTCTATCAACTGAGCTATTTCCGCATTGTCTTTTGGAAGAAAAAACGCGAGAATAAGCTATCCTATTACTCGCGTTAACCAACTTGAGTGGGTGGTGATGGATTCGAACCACCGAAGGTAAAAACCAGCAGATTTACAGTCTGCCCCATTTGGCCACTCTGGTAACCACCCTCAAAATATATGCGTCCCCTTGCTTCTGAAACAACCTCCTATCTCTTATAGGAGAGCCTCTTGTCGGATTCGAACCAACGACCCCGAGATTACAAATCACGTGCTCTGGCCAACTGAGCTAAAGAGGCAGGTTTGCACCTTTTTGAGACCCCCAAAAGGGCTCATTTTTCGATTTCGGATGCAAAGGTACGCATATTTTTTTAAATCACCAAACTTTTCAAGAAGTTTTTTAATGATTTCTAGCTTTTTCCTTGATTTTTGCCAATTTTACCTTCAGAGCATCCACACAGAGGTCTATACCCTCCTCAAATGTATCACATGTCTTCTCAACGAAAACTGGAACTCCTGGTATGCCCACGTTCATGCTCACATTTTTGTTCAGAGCAGTAGCAGGCTTGACAACCTTAAGTTGCACCTCAACTTTCTTTATATCATCGTAAGACTTTGAGAGTTTCTCTACCTTCTTGTTGACAAACTCCTGTAATTTCTCCTGTGCGTCAAAATTGACAGCCTGAATCTTAATTTCCATGGTTAACTTGTTTTTAAAAGTTAGACATCAGCCCGGGGATGGGCTTTTTTGTAAATTCTCTTAAGATCCTCGAACGTCACATGTGTGTAAACTTCAGTCGTTGCTATGCTCTCATGACCGAGCAGCTTTTGGACACTACCCAACTGAGCCTCATGATTAAGCATCGAAGTGGCAAATGAATGTCGGAGTACGTGCGGAGAGCGCTTCTTCATAGAAGTAACAAGAGAGAGTTTCTCACGAACGGTGGAATATACCCACCCGTCTGTCACTCTTTCACCCCTGTCGCTAACAAGGAGAGCCTCATTGCCACATCGGGCCACGCATCCGTCCCGCATATTCATATAATAATGCAGAACCTCCGCAAGTTCATCAGTCATTGGTATCAGGCGTTGCTTACGTCTCTTGCCCGTCACCTTAATCTCGCTATTCACGAAATTAACGTCGGTATCATTTATGCCAACGGCTTCTGCCCTTCTTATCCCAGTAGAATACAGCAATAACAACAAAGTACGCGCACGCACATCATTAAAATTGTCCATATCCCATTGGATGCCATCAAACAACCTTTCTGCTTCCGATTCCTTGAGGAACACCGGCAGGGGCTTCTGCTTCTTGGGGCCTGTAACCAGATGAGCAGGATCCTTATCTATCAGTTTCGCCTTGAGAGCATAACGATACATGGATTTCACCGCACTTAGCTGCTTGCAAACATAAGTTGCTTTACAACCCTGTTCCATCAAACCGCTAATCCAGTCACGCACCACATCGGCATCGGCTGTTTCGAGGGACTGATCATCGAGCGAGCTAACATACTCCGAGAAGTTATTGATAGCATCGCGGTATGTCTTCACGGTCAAAGGTGATGCCACCCGTTCCGTTTCCATATACCTGAGGAAATCATCGATAATCATGTGGCGAATTTACTGATTAAAATTCAGACCACAAAATAATTTAACAAATTTTAAATTATTCTTCGTTCTGACGCAGCTGCTGTACATAGATTGCGTGCTCCATCTTGAGGCGCTTGAGTACAGAAGGCTTGTTGAACTGCTGGCGAGAGCGGAGCTCCTTAACGACACCAGTCTTCTCAAACTTTCTCTTAAACTTCTTCAGCGCGCGCTCGATGTTCTCGCCTTCTTTTACGGGTACAATGATCATTTTGTTTTGTTTTAAATTTAATAATGTTGTTGTAATATAAAAATATTTCGCCTAAGGTCATGCGAATGCCCAAAATGACAAACATACCAAAAGCGGGTGCAAAATTACTCTTTTTCTGCGAGATAGACAAATAATTTTACGAAAAAAGCATTTATTTCGGTGTGTTTTGTCGATTTCCGCCTAAAAATCGCTTGGTTTTCACATAATTTATGTATATTTGCCTCCAAATTACAACACCTAAAACAAAACTACAAAGAATTATCATTCAAAACAAAAAACTAATCATGCAAATTAAAAATTTAATTTTATCTGCCCTGCTCGGTATAACAACAACCGGCAGTTTTGCCCAGGGACTCGCTAACGACCCTCGCGACACACAGGCTCAGCAGCAAGGCTATTATTCTCAGCCTTATGCCTTCGTTCAGGCACAAGGCGGTCTGAACACGACTCTCGCATCTGGAAACGTAATGAAACCAACATTCAGTATTGCGGGTGGCTATATGTTCTCTCAGGCTATAGGTCTTCGCCTTCACATCAACGGAATGAACTCAAAGAACGGTTTTGAAAGCATTGGCGACAAATACCAGTTCAAATACATCAACACCAACCTCGACCTGATGGTTAACCTCACCAATCTCGGAAAGAAGCCAAGCGGTCCGTTCAATGTCTATTTCGTAGCAGGTGCCGGTCTCGCATATTGCTGGAATAACGACGAGTTTGCAATTATTGCCAGCAAAGGTGTAATAAAGGAAAATATAAGCAACGCATGGATAAACAAGACCCACAAGGATCTGATCAGCCATAGCATCCGCGCAGGTCTGCTCTTCGACTACGACATCATGAAAAATGTCTCTGTAGGAGCCGAGTTTGACTTCAATAACCTCAGCGACCGCTTCGACTCAAAGTACAGCGGAAGCAACGACTGGATGGCAACTGGTCAGGTTTCCGTTACCTACAAGTTCGGACACAAGGCATACGGTAGCAATAAATCCAGCACGAATATAACAAGAAGGAGTAAATAACGAATTCTATCGGCATAGAGACTCCAATCTGCAAAACAGAAGGAGTTCTTGGTATAAAAAGAGCGGCGCAAGCCTATATCCACAAGGGCCGGCGCACGCTCTTTCTTTTTGCAAACACCAAATCGCGACTTCATTATCAATTCAAAATCAAGCATAAAAGCCCATGATACGAAAAGCAGAGAAAAAAGACATTCCGGGAATTATAAACCTGTTATATCAGGTAGATGCCGTTCACAATGGCATTCGTCCCGACCTGTTCAAAGGCAACACCTCCAAATACACGGAACAGGAACTTGAATACATTCTCGACGATGGCGACAAGCCCATATTCGTCTATGATGACGGAAAGATATTGGGGCACGCTTTCTGCCAGATTAGCGAGGTCAAGAACCATAGGCTCCTACAGGATGCCAAGACCTTGTATATTGACGATATCTGCGTAGATGAGCAATCACGCGGCCGCCACATCGGAAAGGCTCTATACGAATACGTACGCGACTACGCGAAATCCATAGGCTGCCACAACATCACGCTCAATGTATGGGAAGGCAACGATTCCGCCTACAACTTCTACAAGAGCATGGGAATGCATATTCAGAAAACTGGTATGGAAACAATCCTTTAATCCTGTTTCTTCCCTCGCACCAACTCCTAATAGGCATATCTGGGGATTTTTCTATGCTATTTTAACATGAGTTCGACGAAATTCTTTATTACAAGCAGCAAGCTGCTTTTGCCTTGAATTTCGCCGAACTCACGTTATTTGATACATTTACTGAAAACCTCATCAAAATCCCTTGAGTCAGCCCTTCCTATAATATTCTGCTCTGGAGAAATAAAAATAAAGGTAGGATAACAATCTACTGCATATTTTGCCATTATCTCAACTGCATTTTTATAATCATTCCATTCATGCCATGAGACTTTACCAAATGGCTGAGTATGCCAGATATTCTTTGAATCATACGATACCGTAACCAATTCAAGTTTATTCGCATATTTCTTAGTGACTTCTTCAAGATGAGGTCTCATCGCATAACATGCCCCACACCCCAAGCCACTAAATTCAAGAATCGTATATTTACCCTTGAACTCATTTAGGTGATGTTGTTTACCGTCAAGGTCGTACAACACAAAATCTGCCATTGGATCACCAATCTTCACCGCATTTGTTGGATATATTTCAGTCTTGATCTTAAGTGCTTCAAGCGTCTCCTTATATTCATGAGGTATGCTTTCATATAGTTTACGTATCTTTTCCATATAAACCACATTATCCGCCTTTTTCGCATAATTCATAAGACTGAGTAGTTCTTTCAACCATACGATGTTACGCTCTCTATCCTTAATATAATCAAGCATGTTCTCTACATAAGCAGAAGTCAAAGATTCCTTCTTTGCAGATAAAGCGGCTCTCTTTCCTTTCAGCTCATTTATCTCACTTTCAGAACGGGTAGCATGCAACAAAGCCACAATCTCGCTATACTGAGACTGTAAATCTATCCATTCTGGAATAGTTGACTTTTCATGTTCAAGATAGTTATTCGATTCTTTTTGAAGATAAAAATCATTCTCTACCTTCCATTTCATTCCATTCAGGCCATTTCCTGTAACTATAGTCTTTGTACCAGGTTCAGCATAAATAGGATATGTACTGCTATGCCCATCTATCGAAAGAAAAAATTCTTGGATTGGAGTTTTAGGAGATTCCACAATACGGAATTTACCATTCGCAAGGGTATCAGTCGATGCCCCCATTCTCGAAGAGCCTTCGCTAACCCATATCATAACAACACTTCCCTCAGGAACTCCAGCCAATGTCCCTTCAAACACACAGGGTTCCAATGTTTTCTCTTTCTGATTAAGTGCTTCCTGTGCCTGAGCACCCAATGCACTTAGCGCAAGCAAAAGCGTGAATATTGTTTTATACATTCGTCTTGTTTTGATTATTGTTTGACTATTGGTTTTAATTACGACACAAAAATACAAACAAAATCCGAAATATACAAATTTTTTATCAATTTTCCCACACTAAAGCAATTAATGTCTATTAAACTTCTATACCAAGGAAAAATGTCATAACAAACACGTAAGAAATTCCGTTGTACCTCCCCTCTTCCTCCGTAGATACTCCATCGTTACTCCATCGTTACTCCATCGCAAGTCCATCGTTTCGATGGAGGATCGATGGACTAACGATGGAGTACTGATGGACCATCAGCTGAGTTACAAGGAAGAAACACAAGCTGTAACTACATCTTATTCCCCGATTAGGTGATGTGACTAATCACGTTTCTTACATCAAGAATGCTTTGCTCAGTTATAATTTTTTTTAAATAACAGCCGTTTTTTGTGACGTTATGTTAATGATTGGGGATTACATCGCTTTTTTGAGTGCTTTTTGGATTTTTATTATTAATTTTGCAACATATTAAAGTTTCTATTCGGATAAAACCAATTTTTTTAATCAAATTATAACAAAAATCAAAAGATGAAAAAGTTTTTTTCTTATTTCATGATTTCATTGTGCCTTCTCGGCACATCAGTAGTAACATCATGTAGTAGCGATGATGATGACAGCGAGGAAAGCCTTCCTGAACTCAAGTTCCAGAGTGATGCCGCAATCTATCAATTGTATGGTAACATGGAAGATATATCATACATAGAGCTTACTACAGCTGGCAACTACATCATCGAGTACGTTTCAATGGCACCAAACAGTCCTGTATCATTGAAGAATTTCGAATGCGGAACTTTCAAAAAGGGCTCTGAGGATAACACCTACGAGCTCGAAGGCAAGAATACGACTCTTGAGATTCAGCCTATCGGAGGAGAATACAAAATCACTCTTGGCGACAAGACTTATACAGCCATGAAGGTTGGTTCAACAGCATCTCTCGCAAACGGAACTCCAATGCAGCAAATCTGCCGTTCATGGAAAGTTAAGAAGGTATATGCAAATATCGAAAGCTCTGTTTTGAAAAACCCAGTTTCAGAAAGTGCAAGCAATAGCAAAGACCTCTTAAAGAAACTTGGCGAGAACTATGAACTTCCTTATTTTGTAGAACTTGACTACATCAGCTTCAGCAACACCTACAAATTCCAGGATCGCCTTTCATATGTTGGAAGAGTAGATAACTCTATTCGTCGTGGTGTATGGCAGTATACCAACGCAATTGTTTTTGACGAATCAGGAGAAAAAATCAATGTGACATTCGAAGGCACTACAATGAAACTCACCCACAAGACAGTTGATGGTTCAACAACTATCGAATGGGGATATGATCTCACACCAGCTCCTTTAAGTGTAAGATAAACCACAAAAGATACATACAACAAAAGGGATGCTTAACGGCATCCCTTTTGTTGTTTCTTACCATCAACGGTCAAATATCATTTTCCTTCCCTCTATTATATTAATTCCTTTTTGCGGATATGTGAGTCTCTGACCATGAAGATTATATACTGATGGATTATGAGAACGCATAGAAGATATGCCTGTAACGGAAGTGGTTTCCGCAAGAGAAGTGTAGAAATAAATGTTCTTCACCTCTTTTCCGTCCGCATCACGGCTTATTACGAATGAGACTTTATAGTCTTCCTCAAGTCCCGCTATGAGAGTACCAGAGAGCGATTTATCGTAATAGATTTCTTCTTCACTTGCCAATATCTCCTTTCCCTGCTTCCTAATCTTCTTACCATAATCGGTAAAAGTGACATGGGTATAGTCGAAGAAATTGATAGTTTCATCATTCACTTCATAATGTGCAGAAATGATTTTATCATCGAATGAATGTGATAGTCCATCTCCGTTTGCCATTACATCCATCCAAGAGCCATCAGATTTTTCATACACAGAATAGTCTCCTTCCACTTTTCCATCGACAATCTTGTTAGGAATATAATAATACTTAGCGTATGGCTCAGTGGCATTAGAAGTATAAATAAGGGTATAGTATGCGCTATCTATCGGCAACTGGTCATAATAAAACACTTCACGACTGATAAACTTTTCACTACCAAAAGGATATTTCTCTATCTCCTTCACCCTACCCTTTTCATCTCGGATATATTTATAGCTATATACCTGCTGTTCCTCCTGAGACTTCATCTTTTCACCGTTACTTGCATATTCTGTATAGCGATTCATATAGAAGACTATACCATCAGAATAGTCGTATGTATATTCTGTCTTCAAGACTCCAGTTTCGTAATAATCCCTTACCATACTTTCCAGAGTAACCCACTGGCTTTCCCTATTCTCATATTTAGTCAAGACATAAAGCCTGCCATTCTTATACTCCTTGGTGTATTTATATTCAGGACCTACTATTGTCTCCCCCGTTCTATTACCATCTGCATCATAATTTATTTCATGCAGATTGTAGGATTTACCATCACTTTTTGGATCGTACACCTTTTTACATTGGGAAACAAGGTTGTCTTTCTCATCATAGTTAAGGATTTCGCTGGTATTAACCACCAACTTCCTTAGAGACTCCTCATAAACAGAATCTGATAGCTCCACACTCTTATCCTTTGCTACACGTACCTTCTTGTGAACAGGAACAAACTGCGATTCCCTTTCTTCATAAGCACAATAGGCAGACAGAGAGCCATCCTCCTCATATTCAGAAACCTCTCTTCGAACAAGTTTCTCGCTTTGGAATGTATTCTTTATAACGGTTCGGAACTGTTCATCATAAGTGAATCTGACAATATCCCCATTATCACTTACGATACTATCAAGTCTTTCTACATACTGAGTTGTCTGTGCCAATGAAGTCACAGAAAGAAGAAGGACGAATATTACGGTTGGTATCTTTTTCATTTAGGTTTATATTATAGGTTATATCTTTTATGAAAAAAGCAACTACTTATTACCAAGCAGTTGCCTCTTTTGCGTTGTCCCATAAGGACTCGAACCTTATCAAACAGAACCAAAACCTGTTGTGCTACCATTACACCATGGGACAGAACTATGTGCTAATTGAGAATTAATTTCTCAATGCGAATGCAAAGGTAATGTTTTTTTACGACATTACCAAATTTTCCGCTACTTAACTGTAATCAAATAGTAATTTTTCTTGCCACGCTGAGCGAGGAGATACTTACCGTCGATGAGGTCAGCCTCTGTTACAACCTGATTAAGATCGCTTACTTTCTCCTTGTTGAGTGATACGCCACCACCCTGAATCATCTTACGGCACTCGCCCTTTGAAGGGAAGATAACCTTGTCTTTCTGCTCCTCATTTACAGGTGCTACGGCTGTGAGAACCTCAATAATGCCCTGGCCAAGCTGATCCTTTGCTATTGTGAATGAAGGAACTCCGTCGAATACGTCGAGGAATGTCTGCTCATCGAGTTTCTCAAGACCTTCCTTTGTGCTCTTGCCAAAGAGTATGCCAGAAGCCTCAACAGCCATATCATAGTCCTCCTGTGAGTGTACCATAACGGTTACCTCCTGAGCGAGACGCTTCTGAAGCACACGACGACCTGGATCCTGCTTGTGCTCCTCGATAAGTGCATCAATAACATCCTTCTCAAGTGATGTGAAGATCTTGATGTACTTCTCAGCATCATCATCGCTCACATTCAGCCAGAACTGATAGAACTTATAAGGAGATGTGCGCTTGCGATCAAGCCAGATGTTACCAGACTCAGTCTTACCGAACTTCTTACCGTCAGCCTTTGTGATAAGCGGACAAGTAAGAGCGTAAGCCTCCTGATCATTACCGAGGGTACGACGGATAAGCTCTGTACCAGTTGTCATGTTACCCCACTGGTCATTACCACCAAGCTGCATCTTACAGTTCTTTGTCTGATAGAGGTGGAGGAAGTCATAACCCTGAAGAAGCTGGTATGTGAACTCTGTGAAAGAAAGACCGTCGCGAGCCTCACCGTTGAGACGCTTCTGAACAGAATCCTTAGCCATCATATAGTTAACTGTGATGTGCTTACCAACAGTACGGGCAAAATCAAGGAATGTGAAGTCCTTCATCCAGTCGTAGTTGTTCACCATCTCAGCAGCATTAGGACCTTCAGCCTCGAAATCAAGGAACTTAGACACCTGCTTCTTGATACATTCCTGGTTGTGATAGAGAGTCTCGGCATCAAGGAGGTTACGCTCCTGTGACTTTCCTGAAGGATCACCAATCATACCAGTTGCGCCACCTACGAGAATTATAGGCTTATGTCCACAACGCTGGAGGTGACGGAGCATCATAATGCCACAAAGGTGACCTATATGGAGAGAATCAGCGGTAGGGTCTGTACCAAGATATGCAGTAACCATCTCCTTCTGGAGAAGTTCCTCTGCACCCGGCATAACCTGTGCGAGCATACCGCGCCATTTCAGTTCTTCAATAAAATTCTTCATATTAAATATAAATAATAGCCCCTCACCTGCCCTGCGGGCATCCTCTCCCCAAGGGGCGAGGGGGATGTTAGTATTTTCTTTATCTAAAGCCTATAACGAGAAGAATGTAACTTTTCCCTCGCCCCTTGGGGAGAGGGCGTCACAACGTGACAGGTGAGGGGCGTTAGGGAACAGGATCATATCCCGAACCTCCCCAAGGATGGCATCTGAGCAAGCGTTTTGTTCCGAGCCACAATCCTTTGAGCGGACCATGTTTCACAATGGCCTGACGCATATACTCAGAGCACGTGGGAGTGAACCTGCACGAAGACGGAGTATAGGGACTTATGAGATGCTGATACACCCATATAGGTGCAAGGAGCAGAGACGTAATGATCTTTCTCATTTTGCAAGTTTCTCACCCAACCTTCGCAAGAGATTTGCAACCTTTTCCTCTACCTCTGCAGAATCATGATGCTGATGATCAAGCCAGATGAATGCCATTGCGAGGTATTTTTCCTCAGGAATCTCATACAAGTCGCGATGACGCCTATAAGCCTCCCTTACCTGTCGCTTCACCCTATTACGGTCAACGGCATGCTTAAAACATCTCTTAGGCACAGAGACAAGCATCTGCGCATCAGCCTCATCTGCATAACTTCCGTTGTTTTCCAAAGCCTCGTCATTATGGTCAAGTATCATAAAGACAAGACGGAGAGGGAAGCAGGACATTGATTTGCTTCCACCTCCGACGAAGAGACGGTCAATGAGTTTACGGCTCACCAACTTCTCCTTCTTTGGAAACGAAAAGTTATTCCTCATTATCTATAAGATACCTGCGAAGAGCACCTGTCATAGATGGGTACTTCTCCGTAGGAGCCTCAAGGTCAAGCGTGAGACCGAGATCCTTTACTGCCTTGGCAGTTGCAGGACCGAAAGCAGCAATCTTAACCTCACCAGGCTTCATATTCGGGAAGTTCTCGTGTAGAGACTTCAAACCGGCAGGAGAGAAGAACACGAGCATATCATAGTCAAAGTTTGCTATCTCCTCTTCCGTGAAGTTATTGCTCACGGTGCGGTACATATAGCACTCCTTGTGGTCGAGTTCCTTTGAGTCAAGAAGCTTGGTAACAGTATCGTTAGCAACGTCACTCAGAGGTACGAGATACTTCTCGTTCTTATGCTTTATCATTGCTGGAAGCAAATCGTCAATCTTACCGGTTGTACCGAAGAACACCTTGCGCTTGCGATACTGAACATACTTCTGGATATAGAGAGCGATAGTCTCTGTCACGCAGAAATACTTGAGATCCTCAGGAATGGTGACACGCGTCTCCTTCGCGAGCTTGAAGAAGTTGTCAATAGCGTGGCGGGATGTGAATACAATAGCGGTATAATCTGCAATATTGACCCTCTGGTCACGGAACTCGCGTGTAGATATCCCTTCCACCTTAATGAACGGACGAAAGACCAGTTCCACATCAAAGTCCTCGGCAATATCATAGTACGGAGACTTGTCGCTTGCCGGCTTTGGTTGTGATATCAGAATCTTCTTTACCATTTCTCTTTTTATTGAAAATTTGTTTAATATGTTACCTTCAGTAATTTATCTATGAGCATTAAAACTCCCCCCAATGTTGCAAGAGGTACGATTTCGAGGGTGCAAAAGTACAAAAAAAACTGCAAAAAATACGCTTTTCTTTGAAAAAAGATGCGATAAACCTTATAAAATGACAATAATTTGATAAAAACAATGATCAAAACGGTAGAAATTAACAGTATTTTGGCCGGTAAAGCAAAGAAAGTATAGACCAAAACAACTGGCAATAACAGCACCCCTTCGAAAGACGTAAGGAACAATCTCGTTCTTACCGACTCTCCTATCTGATGAGCAGAAAAGAAAGTCCAGTTTGCCCATACATAGAACAGTTCCTTCAAAACGAATATCCCAAATACCGCGAGCAAGAAAAGTCCCAGCAACTGATACGTTCCTATGGTGTATGTCTCCGTCGTAGTATCTACCAAACAATAGAAACATGAGAGCGACAACAACGCCCCAGTCTGGAAACACAGGAAGAACTGGTAGTTCACCTCACCGGCCGTTTCCTTATACTCTATAGAGTCGAAGGAACTGCCCGGATATACAAAGCTCTTCAACTGGTATATAATGAAACGCATAGAGCGCGATACCACCAATATCGTAAGGATGAAGAAAGCGAGTAGAACACTCGTCATCAAACTGTCATTAGATACCAGATAGGGAATTGGATCACCTGCTATACCCATTCTGCCACCATTTATCTCAGGATGCATAAGCGAGTCGTTGGTGAAATACGTCTCCTTATAATATTGCGGTATAGAGACCTCATACACGCTCTTTCCCAAAGATTCTCCAGGAAGTCGGAGAGTATCAGGACGAGAGGAATAATGTATCTCTCCCGGATGGAATGCTGCCTGAATAGCAGAATCCTGTTGGGCAGGAGTAGCATCCTTTGGCAAGGTACGGAGAATCTGATACGGATGACGAAACTTACCAACCGTACTGTCCTTCAGCAGCATCTCACCATTTTCCTCTACTGAAGAAACAGCATGCTGTGTATGTATCGAATCGCTTAAATGCAAAATGCCTTCTTGATATCCTCTACCTTGTCAAGCTTCTCCCATGTGAAGAGCTCTACCTCTATCTCCTTCGTCTCGTGATAGAGGCTTGTGAATGTCTTCTTAACAACCTCGTTCTTTCTGCCCATGTGACCGTATGCGGCTGTCTCAAGATACATTGGCTGACGAAGCTTCAGCTGACGCTCTATTGCCTTTGGACGAAGGTCGAACATCTCCTTTATCTTTGCAGCAATCTCGCCGTCGCTCATCTTCACGTTTGAACGACCATAGGTGTTCACATAAACGCTTACCGGCTCTGCAACACCAATTGCGTATGCCACCTGAACGAGCATCTCGTCTGCCACACCGGCAGCTACCATGTTCTTGGCAATATAGCGAGCAGCATAGGCTGCAGAACGGTCAACCTTTGACGAATCCTTTCCTGAGAAAGCGCCACCACCATGAGCACCCTTGCCTCCGTAGGTATCAACGATGATCTTACGGCCAGTAAGACCGGTATCTCCATGAGGACCGCCGATAACAAACTTACCTGTTGGGTTCACATGATATGTTATATTGTCGTTGAAAAGGGCAAGAACCTTCTCTGATGTAATCTGTGCCTTGACACGAGGGATAAGGATATTAATCACATCCTCACGAATCTTGGCAAGCATCAGTTTATCAGCATCATCCTGAGTAGTGATGCTTGGAACTCCAGGCTTGATAAACTCATCATGCTGGGTAGAGACAACGATTGTGTCAATACGCTGTGGAATGCCCTCGTCGCTATACTCAACAGTTACCTGAGACTTTGAATCAGGACGGAGATATGTCATTACCTCTCCCTCACGACGGATATCTGCAAGAGTCTTCACGAGCATGTGACTAAGCTCCAGACTGATAGGCATATAATTGTCGGTCTCGTTCACGGCATAGCCGAACATCATGCCCTGGTCGCCTGCCCCCTGGTTATCCTCCATCTCCTGACGCTCAGCATCAGTAAGGGCCGCCTTCTTACGATCCACACCACGGTTGATATCTCCACTCTGCTCGTGGATAGCCGTAAGGATACCGCAAGAATTACCATCAAACATATACTCAGCCTTGGTATATCCAATCTTGTTGATTGTACGGCGAGCTATTGCCTGAAGGTCGATATACTCAGTAGATGACACCTCACCCATAATACAGACCTGGCCTGTGGTGCAGAATGACTCGATAGCACAACGTGCATTTTCGTCGTATGCAAG